>ERZ773069.2012-NODE-2012-length-11030-cov-64.508155_pt1 | contig 11030 bp, 10 predicted proteins | sample MGYA00580619_ERZ773069 | MGnify/ENA primary metagenome ERZ773069 (study PRJEB29015, sample SAMEA2738007) | human oral metagenome | biome: human oral; feature: human-associated habitat; material: dental | place: China | collected 2108 ...
TGAGCCGGACGGAGTGGAAGATTATCCAGCAGATTGGCTTTGGGATTTCTAATAAAGAAATTGCAGCCAAGCTCTTTCTGTCAGAAGGGACAGTCCGAAATTACCTGTCAGGCATCCTAGCCAAGCTCAACTTGCGTGACCGAACCCAGCTGGCTATCTGGGCTGTGCAGACCGGAGTCACCCAGAGAGATTTTAGTAAGGAAAACGACAAATGAAGTGGAGATTGAGACATTTGGCCCTGCTGGTTGTCCTGATCATATCTGTTGCTTTGGCTTTTGTCTTTTGGGCTTCAGCTCAGGAAAAAGTCCTGCGTATCGGTGTCTATGCTGGCTCTAGCTGGGATGTGCCTAACAGCCGCGAAAACAAGGTCTTGGACAGCTTGATTAAAAAATTTGAAAAGACGCATCCTCATGTCAAGGTCGTCTATGAAAGCGGTATTCCCAAGGATGATTACGCTGACTGGCTGGCTGAGCAAGTCTTGAAAGGCGAGCAGCCAGATCTCTTTATGGTACCGGAAAACGACTTTAGCATGTTGGCTTCGACTGGCGCGCTCAAATCCTTGGATACCCTTTTAACGGATGATGAACGAAAGGCTTTTTATCCGGTGGCTTATGAAGCTGGGCAATATCAGGGAGTCAGCTATGCTCTTCCAGTTGAGAGCAATCCCATCATGATGTGTGTCAATAAAGACCTGCTTGAAAAAGAACGAATTAGCATTCCTGAGTCAGGTTGGACCCTGGCGGATTTCTATGAGATTTGCAAGAAAGTGACAAAGGATACCAATGGTGATGGTATGGTGGACCAGTACGGTATTACGGATTACACTTGGCAGCAAGCTCTGGTAGCTTATGGCGGCCATCTTACCGATAAATCCGGTATCAATGTAGACAGTTCAGAGATGCACCAAGCCTTGGCCTTTATGAGCAAGCTAGATATGCTCAGCCAGCACTATAAGGTGACTTCTAATGATTTTGATGAGGGGCGCGTGGCTTTCTATCCTATGAGTCTGGCCCAGTATCGGACCTACAAGCCCTACCCTTACCATGTTGCCAAGTATTCTAGCTTTTCTTGGACCTGTATACCGATGCCGACAGCCAATAGCCAGGTGATGGGAACGCAGGTTAAGACCTCGCTCTTTGCCATGTCTTCCAATACCAAGCAAGAGAAGCTGGCTTGGGAATTTATGCTCTTGCTGTCACAGGACAAAGAAAGTCAGCAGGCCTTGTTTGAAAAGTCGCAGGGGACCTCAGTTTTACCATCTGTAGTGAAAAGTCAACAGGCTAGAGAAATCTTACAAGCTGATGATTTTGGCTTGGATTCCTTGACTTCTGAGAGGCTAGACCACATGATGAATCGCTCTATCATTGACATCAGTCTAGAAGTAGACCGTCATACGATGGACCGGATGGACTATCTGATTCAAAATGCTATGCAGAATCAAGAGATTGACAGCGCCCTACCGAGCATTCAAAGAGAAATAGAAAGCGGAAAATAATCTGCTTTCTTTTTTATTGCTAATTAAGCCAGAAAAAAGCACAGCTGACTAGACCAATATGACAAATGTCATATTTTTCCTAACAAATGTCATCTGGGCAAAGTGACATTTGACAATATGAAACCGGTTCCATATTCTGTACAATAAAATCATCAATAAATCCTTCGTCATCTAAAGCCTGACTTGGCTAAGAAATTGAAGGATAAAGGAGGCAGGAAAGATGAAATACCTTGTACTGGTCAGCCATGGGGGACTGGCTGCAGGCGTGCAGAGTTCCTTGAAGATGTTTGCCGGAGACAAGACGGATCAGGTGATTGCGGTCGGTCTTCAGGAAGGCAAGTCAGTTGATGATTTTGCAGTTGATTTTACTCAGGCCTTGGCTGGCTTAAGCGCTGATGACAGTGTCTTAGTTCTGGCTGATATTGTAGGAGGCAGTCCTCTGACGACAGCAGCTAGCGTCTTAGCTGACATGGGTAAGCTCGACTCAGCAGTTATCTTGGGAGGTTTGAACCTGACCATGGGACTGACTGGCTTGGTTATGAAAGACATCTTGGACGGAAAAGAGCTGGCTCAGGCCATCCTTTCCGAGGCTACAGCTGCTTTGCAGGAATTTGAAGTCGTAAGCGATGCAGCTGACGAAGATGAAGATGACATTTAGTGCTTCCGCTATACATTATAAAAGATAAAAGGAGATTTTAAAGATGACAGTATCATTTGTACGGATTGACGACCGCATGATCCACGGTCAAACAGTCACTCGCTGGGCTAAGGAATACCCTTGTGATGGCTTGATTGCAGTTAATAATGCAGCCGCAGGAAACAAGGTTTTGATTCAGGCCTACAAGGGAGCTTCTGACAAGAAGACTTTTGTTTGGACCAAGGAAGCCTTCAAGGAAAAATCAGGCAAGGTCACAGAGTCAGACAGCCGTTATTTCCTCATTACGAAAAATCCTGTAGACATGAAGGAAATCCTAGTGGACCAAGGTTTTGTACCTGGGGATGTTAAGGAAATCATCGTCGGTCCTGCTAATGACCGTCCGGGAGCTGTTAAGCTGGGCAACAACCAGTCCATCACTCAGGAAGAGGCAGAAGCGATTGAGGCGATCGAAAAAGCTGGCTACAAAGTCAAATTCCAGCTCTTACCAGATGTTTCCATCGGTTACTGGAGCGATTTCAAGTCTAAATTTGGTTTTTAATTACAATAATGAAAAGGAGAGTCTATTATGACAATTTCTTGGCTGCAAGCCGCTTTACTGGGTCTTTTTGCTAGTTTAGCTTCTATGCCTGGTATGGGTGGTTCTAGTATTGGTAACTACACTCTGGGACGTCCTCTGGTCGGAGGCTTGATTAGTGGCTTGATTCTTGGAGATTTAAAAACAGGGATTATGGTTGGGGTAGCCCTTCAGGTCCTCTATATCGCTCTGGTAACACCAGGTGGTACAGTTTCCGCTGACGTGCGGGCGATCTCTTACATTGGGATTCCTCTCGCAATCTTGTTTGTTCACTCTAAAGGAATCACGTCTGAATCTGCTATCGCTGCAGCAGCTGCACCAATCGGAGCAGCAGTTGGTACTATCGGTACAGTTCTCTTCTATGGAACAGCTACTACAAACTTGCTTTGGCAACATATTGGTTGGAAAGCTGTTGAAAAAGGCGAATTCAAAAAGCTTTACGCTGTTGACTGGGTCTATCCTTGGATTTCCCACTTTGTCTTCTCTTTCCTTCCAACCATGATCATCACGAAGTTTGGTCCGAATATGGTTGAACTGATGAAAACCCACCTGCCAATGGATGGCTTCATCATGAAATCCCTCTTTACAGTCGGAGCTCTTCTCCCATGTGTCGGTATTGCCATTCTCTTGAAACAAATCGTTACCAAGGCTGCTGACTTTATCCCATTCTTTGTGGGCTTCACCTTGGCTAAGTCACTTGGTCTTAATTTGGTTGCCAGTGCAGTTGTTTCATTGATTTTTGCAGTAATTTACTATGAATTGGAAGTAATCAAATCAGCTCGAGTAACCGCGCCGGCTGGTGGAGCTGATTTTGATGACGATGAGGAGGATATCTAAGATGGCTGAAAGAAAGAAAATAACTAAAAAGACTTTAGCGAAATCATTCCACCATTGGTACTATGGTCATTTGACTTGCTTCTCTCAAGAGCACATGCAGACTTTCGGCTACTTGACCTCTATGCTGCCAATCGTGGAAGAACTCTACAAAGACAAAGCTGAGCAGAAAGAAGCTATGCAGACCTATACAGCTTTCTTCAACACAGAACCTCAGCTTGGAGCTTTGGTAGTGGGGATTACAGCTGGTTTGGAAGAAGCGCGTGCCAATGGTGACGCTGTTGACGGCGAAACTATCAATGGTATGCGTGCCGGTCTCATGGGACCTATCGCAGGTATCGGTGACTCTTTGGTTGTTGGAACTTTGATTCCAGTTCTGCTGGGGATTGCCCTTGGACTCTCTAAAGGTGGAAATCCTATCGGCGCTCTCTTCTACATCCTTGTCTGGAATGTTCTCATCTATGGCGGTATGCGCTTTGCCTACTTCAAAGGCTATGAATTAGGGGACAAGGCGGTAGAATTCCTTGTAGGACCTAAAGGACAGGCCCTTCGTAAGGCAATCAGTGTCATTGGTGGTATGGTTATCGGGGCAGTTGCTGCAACTTGGGTATCTGTAACGACTTCATTAGAGCTGAAAAATGCTGATGGCGAAGCTTTCCTGAAGTTGCAAGAAAAGATTGATGGTGTTTATCCAGGTCTCTTAACAGCTGCCTTTATCACGCTTTGTTGGTGGCTGATGGCCAAGAAAAAAGTATCACCAAACCTCGTTATGCTCCTCTTGGTTGTCATTGCTTTGATTGGTGTAGCGCTTGGCATCTTTGACCCTCAACTTAAATACTAATTCTCGCTCAATTTTAGGCTGGCAGTAAGTCCGATTTGCAGCTAGTCTAATACAAATTTGTTTGAGCAGAGTAAAAGAAAGAACGGAGAAGATCATGACAGAACAAGAATTGATTCAAGGCTATGAAACAGAAATTCACTACCAGAAGCATATGATTGAAAATCTAGGACGCTGGTTCAGTCTCTTCTTTGCCATTGCCAGCATCGGTCTTGTTCTGATTTATCTCTTTCATGAGACCAATCTCCTAGCACTTATTGCAGGAATCGTCCTAGCTCTACTTGGTATCTTAGCCATGCTTTTGTTTGGCTATGGTATCTATAGAGGACGCCTAAATCTGCAAAAAGTGATTGATGATTTTGAAGCAAAACTAAAACTTGCAAGATAGATATTCCCCTAAAGACAAGTCTGAGAGGATTTTAGCTCGGACTTGTTTTTTCTTTGACTTTAGGAGGCAGCGAAGAAAAAATAAAATTTTTCTTTCATCTAGCCGGTTTTTTTCTTGACTATTTCTGACCAAGTGATAAAATAATAACTATAGATTAGCACTCGATAGTTTAGAGTGCTAAAAATTCAATCTTTGGAGGAAAACTATGTTAAAACCATTAGGAGACCGTGTGGTCTTAAAAGTAGAAGAAAAAGAGCAGAAAGTTGGCGGATTTGTCATTGCAGGCAATGGCCAAGCAGCGACTAAGACAGCAGAAGTTGTCGCAGTCGGACAAGGTATTCGTACTTTGAACGGTGAGCTGGTAGCCCTGAGCGTTAAGGAAGGGGACAAGGTTCTCGTAGAAAATCACGCAGGCGTGGAAGTCAAGGACGGAGATGAAGCTTATCTCTTAGTCAGTGAAGCCAATATTCTAGCAGTTGTCGAGTAAGATTAGAAGAGAGGAATAATAAAATGGCAAAAGATATTAAATTTTCAGCAGATGCAAGAAGCAGCATGGTTCGTGGAGTTGACATCTTAGCGAATACTGTTAAGGTAACTTTGGGTCCTAAAGGCCGCAATGTCGTTTTGGAAAAATCCTTTGGCTCACCCCTTATCACCAATGACGGTGTGACCATTGCCAAGGAAATCGAACTGGAAGACCATTTTGAAAATATGGGCGCTAAGTTGGTGTCAGAAGTTGCTTCAAAGACCAACGATATCGCTGGTGATGGAACAACAACGGCAACTGTTTTGACACAGGCTATCGTCCGCGAAGGGATTAAAAATGTTACAGCTGGTGCTAATCCAATCGGTATCCGCCGTGGGATTGAAGCAGCCGTTGCGACAGCTGTTGAAGCCCTGAAATCTAACTCAGTACCAGTTTCCAACAAGGAAGCTATTGCTCAGGTCGCAGCCGTATCTTCTCGCAGCGAGAAAGTCGGTGAATACATCTCTGAAGCTATGGAAAAAGTTGGCAATGACGGCGTTATTACCATTGAAGAGTCCAAAGGAATGGAAACGGAACTGGATGTAGTTGAGGGAATGCAGTTTGACCGTGGCTACTTGTCTCAATATATGGTAACCGACAATGAAAAAATGGTAGCCGAACTGGACAATCCTTACATCTTGATTACTGACAAGAAAATTTCTAACATTCAAGAGATTCTTCCTTTATTGGAAAATATCTTGAAAACTAATCGTCCGCTCTTGATTGTCGCAGATGATGTGGACGGAGAAGCTCTGCCAACGCTGGTTCTTAACAAGATTCGCGGGACCTTTAATGTCGTAGCTGTTAAGGCACCAGGCTTTGGTGATCGTCGTAAGGCTATGTTGGAAGATATCGCTGTCTTGACAGGCGGTACAGTGATTACAGATGACCTTGGTTTAGAGCTCAAGGACGCTACGATTGAAGCGCTTGGACAAGCTTCTAAAGTCACTGTTGATAAGGACAGCACTGTGATTGTGGAAGGTTCTGGTAATCCAGAAGCCATTGCTAACCGTGTGGCAGTCATTAAATCGCAAATTGAAAGCAGCACTTCTGAGTTTGACCGTGAAAAACTGCAAGAGCGCCTGGCTAAATTGTCCGGTGGTGTAGCTGTGATTAAGGTCGGAGCTGCAACTGAAACAGAACTCAAAGAAATGAAACTCCGCATCGAAGATGCCCTTAACGCAACCCGTGCAGCGGTAGAAGAAGGAATCGTCTCCGGTGGTGGTACTGCCTATATCAACGTATTGGACGCTGTTGCAGGTCTTGAGTTGGCAGGGGATGAAGCAACTGGTCGCAACATTGTTCTTCGCGCCTTGGAAGAGCCTGTTCGTCAAATCGCTCTGAATGCAGGCTTTGAAGGTTCAATCGTCATTGACCGTCTGAAAAACTCTGAAGTTGGTACAGGCTTTAATGCTGCGACTGGCGAATGGGTTAACATGATTGAGGCTGGAATTATTGACCCAGTTAAGGTGACTCGTTCAGCCTTGCAAAATGCCGCTTCTGTTGCCAGTCTTATCTTGACAACCGAAGCAGTTGTGGCTAATCAACCAGAACCAGCTAGCCCAGCTCCAGCTATGGATCCAGGCATGATGGGCGGTATGATGTAGAAAATAATGGATTATATATTCGTATAAATTAGGTATAATCTTTGTCTTATATTAATCAATTAGAAAACTGAGCAGATTTGTTCAGTTTTTTTATTGTGACTAGTTATCTAGCAAGCATTAATAATTATGCTTATTTAAAAAATAAATTTATATATATAAATATTTATGGTCATATAATTCATATTTGTTCATTTATTATGTGACCAAATATTACATTTTTGTTTCAAAGAAATACAAGAAGATGACGGAGGAAATGGTTTTCAATTCTTATATGACAAGGTTTTTGGAGAAATAAATTGGTTTACACATTGTCGACAAAAGCTGAACTGGTAAAGGTAAATAGTTGACTTATAGTCAATCGTATGCTAGTCTAATATATGTAGTATATTGGAAATGTAAAGGAATTTTAATATTTTTACATGTTCAATAAAAAGGAAAAAAGGAAAAAAACGGAGGGATTATTTATGAAAAGAATATCTCAGACTATTGCGCGCTTTTTCTCAGTAGCCTTTGTGCTCCTCTTTAGCCTGTTTTCTAGCAGTCAATCTGCCAGAGCCAACACGGTAGACGATGTTATCACCTCAGTAAATGTTTACAATCAAAAGGGTGAAGAACTGACTGACGGCCTTTCCCCTTGGGAAAAATTCCAGATTGACGCAAACTTTGCCTTCAATTACGGTAAGGTTCAGCCAGGAGATACTACGACCATTGGACTTCCTGCTGAATTTGCCTTGGAGGGAGCTGATTTCGAAGTCAAAGATGATGACGGCAATCTCGTAGCGACAGCTGTTGTTGATGCAAGCTCTAAACAGCTTACACTGACTTATACAGACTATGTCTTGACTCGCTCTCATATTGAAGGAAAAGTTCATCTTTTAGCTCGCGTTGATCATACAGTAGCTAGAGATAAAGGCTCTATTCCTCTGAAACTTATCGTTGGCAAGAAGATTGTTGAATATGGAAAAATTGACTACAAAGGTCTTCCTGGCCAAGCAACTCCTTATACTTTCATAAAATACGGCTGGAATAATGCGGATAATATCAAGAGCATTACTTACAGTCTGAATATCAACCAACAAAATCAAGAACTGGATAATGTTGTTATTTCAGATACTCTGGGCTTTAATACCGGAGAAATCGATCTCAACAGCTTCCAAATTCTTAAAGGTTCATGGGTTGTTGACCCGGCTGATAACTCTTATCGACTAAGTCAGCAACGCGAGGATGTGACAGCAAATTATACGATTAATCTTGCTGCTGACAAGCGTTCCTTTACCATTAACATGGGGCATATCGGTGCCAATGAAGGCTTCTATGTTCGCTATCGTGTCAACTTCCCTACAGTTCCGGCTGATGGAACACTCTTCCCGAACGAAGCAATCATGCGAGCAGATAATATTGAAGAGCAAAAATCTTCGGTTGCTGTCCGCTACCAACGTGCAAACGGCTATGCACATGGAGATGTCTATGGTGTGCAGGTGACTAAGAAAGATGAAGCTGGTAAAGCCCTAGCAGGTGCTGAATTCACATTATACGATGAAGATGGTGTGACAATTGTTCAAAAAGCAACCAGTGATGCTAACGGGATTGCTTCTTTCAGCAACTTGATTAAGGAGCATTATCTGATTAAGGAAACCAAGGCACCAGAAGGTTACCAACTGTCAGATGAAGAGATTCAGGTCAATGCCGCTCAGCTCAAGAATTATGGTTCTGGTATTATTTACAAAGACTTCACCAACCGTCAGGCCTTGATTACCGCTTCAGGTACCAAGACTTGGAATGACGACAATGATAAAGATGGCAAACGCCCAGACAAGATTACGGTTCGTCTCTATGCTAATGGTGTTGAAGTCGCTTCTAAGGAAGTCGGTCCAAATGCGCAGGGCGAGTGGAAGTATGAGTTTACTGACTTGCCAGCGACCGGCGCAGATGGAAAAGATATTGTCTACTCCGTTACTGAAGACCGTGTTTATGGCTATACAAGCACTGTTGATGGTATGAACATTACCAATACACCAGTTCCAGGAGTTCCAAGACCACCGAAACCTAGCTCAGACAGTAGCTCTAAGTCTAGCAGCAGCAGTAGTAGTTCTTCTAGCTCAAGTAGCAGCAGCACGACTTCTAGCTCAAGCAGCAGTACAGGAAGCACTGATGTGATTATCGAATCAGATAATGGTAGTGGCGGAGGAAATGCCTATAATGTTGTAACTAAGAAGGCTCTTCCTAAGACTGGTGAGAATGCCAGCTGGATTATGATTGCTGCTGGAGTAGCTCTAGTAGGCTTGGTAGGCTTCATTGCCTTCCGTGCGAAGAAGAAATAAATTTTATCTCTGTTCCCTTAAGGGACAGAGATTTTTTATCGGCAAAATCTAGACCAGCAACAGTCTTTTTTAGAAAGTAGGAACAAGCAAGCTTTGTTTTACAATCGGTCATTATCTTGTATTCTTTTATTAATCAATACTATGATATTCCGTAATATAGTTGTTTTAAAATAAAAAGCAACTAAGATGTTTCCTAGAACAGATTAGTTGCTCAGAACTACGGGGAAAGCCGCTTGGATATGCAAGCGTGAAGCACATCAAAACTTGATATATATAATCTTTCTTAATTCCTAAACCAAAAAATTTATAAGACATCCTTAGGAATATGCTCGGTGTGTGATCATCTTTATCAAGTTTTCGTCAAACTTATTTTACTTCAGTCTTCTCTCGTAGTTTTTGCTATGCAATGCCCCCTCCTTTTTGTGTATAAAGGAAGGGGATTTTTTTGTGTGGAAATGATATAGAGGATTATATGTATGCGTTTTCATTTATCTTCTTTTCTGTTATACTTGTACTAGAAACCTGAGGAAAAGATTCACTCAATTTGAGGAACAATCATTTGGAATAAGGAGATATAAAAAATGTCAGAGGAGCTATTGAAAGAGACTGTTATTGAACTAAGTATTGCGGATAATTGGGAAGAGGCAAAAATGGAGTGGACAAAAGCAGAACTTGTAAAAATTGATGCTGATAGAAAGCAAAGTTGTTTATGCGGTCATAAAAGCCTCAAGAAAGTATTTGCTATTACTAGGAATGATGGCTCTGGGATAGAGCTTTCTCCAATCGGTTCTTCCTGTATTGAGAAGTTTGAAAATAAAGAACTAACTAAAAGTATAAAGAGAGCAGAAAAAATTTATAAATTAAAAAAGAATCTAAAGTTTGAAGATCTTCGTGAAGTGATGGATGAAGAGATGCTGGAAGATTTTTATAGTAAGGGTTATTTTAAAGAGGATAAAGGAAATGAGTTTAATCCATGGAACGATTATATTCTTTTTAAAATGGCTTTAAGCAGAAAAAATGAGGAACGTCAGTTGGCGTATAATAAGATTGAGCGTATCATTTATGTCATAAATGATTATCTTCATCCAGAACTTAATGAAATATTTGATATTGAAAGCTACAAAGAAAAATTGAAACAGTGGAGAGAGGAGGCTGAGAAGAGGAATAGAATTGCTAAACAAAAAGAAGAGGAGAGGCTTGCTCGGTTGCGGGAACAAGAGGAAATTGAACGGAAAAATAAGTTAGAAGAGGAAAGGAAATTAGAGGAGGAACGGCTGGAGCTAAAACGTAAGAACCTTTATGAAAGTTATGAAGAATTGAAGAACTGGCTACAAGAACAAGGGGACAGTATAAGAAGCGAATATGAAGAAAAACTGAGTAATTTAACAGATCTTGCTGAAAAAGTAAAGGTATTAAAGGAGCTAAAACAATCAGAATTGAAGCAATCCCAAGAAGAAGCAAAGAAAGATGAAGAGCTGGTATTAGAGGCATTAGAAATGAGGGAAAAGGTAAAGGCTCTATATTCAGTCACTCCTAGAGCTAGGAAATGCTTGGAATACCTAGATGCTAATGTACATACAAATAAAGGACACTTGATCTATATGACAAGATTTTTAAAAGAGATAGAGGAAGGGAAGCTGTGATATACGTTTTAAAATTGAGAAAGATTTGAATAACCAATAAAAGTACAAACAAAAAAGCCTTGTAAATTAAGGCTTTTTCCTCTATATTTCTATGCCCCCTGCAGGGATCGAACCTGCGACCCACGGATTAAGAGTCCGCTGCTCTG
>ERZ773069.2013-NODE-2013-length-11022-cov-11.450716_pt1 | contig 11022 bp, 19 predicted proteins | sample MGYA00580619_ERZ773069 | MGnify/ENA primary metagenome ERZ773069 (study PRJEB29015, sample SAMEA2738007) | human oral metagenome | biome: human oral; feature: human-associated habitat; material: dental | place: China | collected 2108 ...
ATCGCAACCTCCTTTTATATATGTGGGGATGTGTGGGTTGTTGGGGTTGTGTGGTTGGATTCAGAGCTCGATGGGATCGTCGCCCCAGTACATAACGTTGGAGTCACGAAGATCCTTGATGACCTCCGGGTTTGAGCTATCGCATGCGGCGGCGTACAGTGCATTGACGAACTGACGCAAATGCTCAGAGGTCGCTGCATTGTGGTTGAAAGCGTCAGCCATGATGTAAACCTTCGGAGCCCCACACGGTGTGTCGTTGAAATCAAACTTGAATCGTACCGTTGCCACATGGTTGCGGTGAGAGAAGACCTTGTAGTCGATCGTTGTGGGTGTGAGGCGAGTCATCTGTACGATGGTGAAGCCCCCTGCGATCGGAATGATGATGGGCTGGTCGCGCAGCAGCTCCTGCGCTGCTGCGTTGATGTCGTTCATAATAGATGACTGATTCATTGTTCTAAGTCTTTCTGAGAGAGGTTATCTATCAATTCTGTGATCGGGGCGTCGAGAGACGCCCTACACACAGACAAAAGAGAAGAGAGGCGAGCGCCTGAGTTGCGTGGGATCAGATGCTGTAACGATCGAACCGGTTGGGCTTGTTCGGGTAGAAGCGAAGTGGGAATGCTTCAGTGAGATCCCACTGTTGCAACACCGTATCGAGCGCCCAGACGGTTTCAGCGATTTCTCGTTGTGCATCACGATCAATAGAAGAGAAACGGGGGAATCGCACACTACACAGATCTGCACATCGATGACGAAGCAGCTCGATCTCGTGCTTACTGGGATACTCACTGAGCATCTCGCGTGCAAGATCAGTGACGTGATTCCACATCATGATGGGCTGCTCGCAAGGAGCTTGATGTTCCTTATCGTGAGCTGCCATTTCTCGGGCAGCTGATGCGAACGATTCCATGGTGCGGTTGAATGTAGCCATGCTGAATCGACGTGTGCCGTGGCCGGTCATTAGCTTCACTTGAGGCGCGATGAATCCGTCCATGATGACGTCGTAGCGTTCGAACAGCTCCATCCAATCGTCTTGATCGAGGATGTCTTTGTGCTGGTACACAAGGTAGGAGGTCCATGGCATAGTCATGGTTGTTTCTTTCGTTGTGAGATAGAGAATGAGAGAGAATGAAAGGTGAGACAGATTGGCTACGACAGCGGTTGATGCTGCCGTAGCCAATCTGTTATTACAGGTCGATCGGACTGAAATCCCATGCTGCGATATGCTTCGCACACTGTGCTGCGCTACACGTATCGAAATACCCCCAGTGAGAGTAGCCACTAAATACCTGGCATGCAGCACGCAAAACGTGCTCCGGTTCTGTGTCAAAGAAGCCACAAGAGTTGATGAGATCTTCGGGTGTCCATGTGGCCACCTCGAAAACCAGCGTCAGCATGAAGTCAATGTCTCCCGCCGCTACAGCGTAAACGATGGGGCAACCGGGTGAGTATCCGGGCATGTCGAATCCCACCAACATGTGCTTTTCGTAGTGGGGCTGCGTTGCCTTGCGCTTGGCATACTTGTCGACGGTGAGGCCCGGAAGCATCAGTCCCTGCGGAAGGCGGACGTACATGTTGGGGATCGTGTCAACAGCGCATGTGACGGGCCTTGTGTACTGCACAGGCACGGGTTCGTACTCACTGCGTTCGACGACGCACTGCACCGCCCAACGAGCGAGCTCGTAGGGGATCATCACAGGGTAGCTATGGTAATCCTTCCAGAACAGAGCACCATCGATGGTGTCTTCAAGCCAGTCGGCGGTCTGGTACACCAGTTTGTCCTTGTCATCCGGGAGCAGGACGATGCCCTTCACGGCTCCGTCATCGTAGGCATCGACAGCCGTGACGAGCATGCTGTTGTTACCCAGCTGGGCGATACGACCTTCGCTGTGGTAGTAACGCATGGCTTCAAGAGCCTGCACCAGTTCGGCTCCCTCCTTGGTGCAAGACAGAGCCGTGATGTAGTGATGCGCCAGTTCGTGATTGACCTTCATGGGAGTGTCCTTTTTGTTTCAGTTCAGAGAAGAAAGTGTGGAATAGAGAGGTTCTATCAGTTCAAGATTCGGGGCATTGATAAATGCCCTGTCACAAGTACACCGACGTGTGGACGAGAGACCAGAAAATCAGCCCCTCTGAGACGTACCTGCGATCGTGCTGATCACATACTGTCTCTATCCCAAGGGGGGGGGCTGTTCTCAGATTGAGATCTTGTACCGATCGAAACGCGCATCTCGGTTCGGGTAGAACCTGAGAGGCGTGATCGTCGCGGTGGAGAGATTCCAATCCCACAGCACCCTGTTGAGTGCATAGGTCGTGTTTTGTGCTTCCTGTCGAGTCTTGGGATCAAGCGATGTATCGTCCCTCATCTCATAGCATCGATCAAGAAGCGCATCGATCTGCTCTCGTGTGGGTTGCTTGCTGAGAGTCTCTCGGGCAAGTTCAGAGAGCTTGTCCCATGTAATGATGACCTTTTCGCAGCGAATACGATCATGCTTATCTGCGATTGCCATCGCGTGAACGTCCGGTTCCACCTTATTGATCATCTGCTCGAATTCATTATCGCTACGAGCAATCTCGGCAACCTGAGGGTAAATGTGACCGAGCATGATCGTCTCAAAGCGACGCCCTCGCTCCATCCAGTCAGCCATCTCGTTGACGGTCTTGTGGTGGTAGACGAGACATGAGGTCCAGTCGTTCCAAGGGGTGTTTGTTGCGGAGAGGATCCTATGAAGGAGAGGGTGAGCGGGTGTAGTCATGGTTGCGTGACCTTTCTGGTTTTTCTGGTGATAGAGCGTGAGAGCAAAGTGTGAGAGCAGAGGGTGCGGCAGCGAGTCAGCGAGCCTGTTAATGGAGCATGTGCCATAGCACCAGGCTAACGCCTGCGATGAGCGCAACGCCGACCACACAGGCGATCGTAGCGAAGAGTGCCTTCAGGTCATTCTCTGTGATCTGCATCTCGTGCATCTCGTTGGTATCATGCTCAGACTGATCAGTCAGCCCTTGTTCCTTCTTGAGTCGATTAAGTTCTTTCTCAAGTTCGTCTACTCGCTGGAGGGCGAGAAGGCCGAATACTCCCATGTTGTTGTCTCCTTCTTTTTCTGTTCTGTGTTGTGATTTAGATTGATAGCGTCAGGCTGAGGACAACAGGTGCCATCACGATCGCCATGATCGCGCTCGCAACGAGCACAGACTTGGCGATGCAGATCATGTCCTGCTTTGTAATCGTCAGCGATCCGGCTTCAGCCGGATCGAGATGCTCGATGTCACCAAAGATCCAACCAGTGATTGCATTGATCATGTTTCCTGCCTTGTCTTGTGATGTCTGGTTAGTATCCGATGCCGAGCATCTGCTCGACACGGCGATTGTTGCGCGGCATACCGACGCCGCGCAGGTAGTCGTCAACCATGTTCTTCGTTGCGTGAGCACGAGAAAGCACGTCACGGGGCACATACGGGTTCGACTCAAAGCCGTACTCGGCCCAGGTCTTGCCGGTGCCTTCCTGAATGAGGTAGAAACTGTAATGACGATCCAGAGTATGGATGTCAGCATACGTGTCACCCCAGGTGTAGCTCACGCCACAACCCCTGGTGGGATTCTGTGCGTAACACGTGCCTTCAATATGTCCGGGGCAGATGTCTTCCAATCCGATGCATGTGATGTAGTCATCGAATCCCTGGAAGCCAGTCATACCGAGGACAATGGCGTGGCCGACGCAGCCTTCATCGTATCGTCGAGCCAGCAGCACGCTACCGACCCTGAGCTGCGCCAGATCATCAACCGGTACCATCTGCCGAATAACGCTTGCAACCTTGCTCTTGCGAGCAGGCTCTGACACCTTCCATTCAATCTTGTTGAGCGCTTCGTAGAACTCATTGTTGAGCTCATAACGGATGACACCACTGTAGGCACGACCGGTGTCGTAGACTTCCTTTGTAGCGTCGTGGATGTCCATCTCAGCATGAGTGCTGTACACACGCAGAGGTCCGCATGCGAGGGCGTTGTGCACGCACTGGACCTCATTGTGCCGGTACTCGGTGTGGTCGGGATGCACGATCTTGGTGGGGTTCTCGTACAATCCATCGAAGAAACGGAACTTCGAGAGGTGTGCCCACGTGACAAACATGTCACGCTTTTCCTGCTTGTTCTTGGGTTCGGATCCGGGGGCAGGCGTGAACGTTGCTCCGGGAAATGGGGTGGTCATGATGATTCTTTCTATTGTTGGGGTCTAACTGCGGTGGCGATCAGTGTTGGCGCGCTACGTGTGCGCTTAGTTGCGACCACGGATACGCTTGCATATCGCCTCAGTGGCGACGTAGGCCAAGAGGGCCGATAGCGCGAACGTAGCAGCTGACATAGCGGTGTGGTGCCATGCGCGCGGCGCGACGGTGGGTGCATCTTCAGCGTTGTTGTTGTTGTTGTTGTTGTTGGCAGGAGTGCTGTCGGTGACGGGCGGGTGGATCTCGTCGACAACGGGTGTGTCATCAGATTCATCTACCTGCTTGGGCTGATCGAGTTCGTCATCGTTCAGCATGTGCATCCACATCATGGCAGGAAGCCAGCTCATAACGTTGTGTCCTTTCTGTTCTGTTGTTACGCAGGAAGCTTGCCTTCGTAGAGATCGATGATCCGTGTCGACGACATGGCACCGTTGTATTCGACTGATGCCTTCGGGTGCTTCAACTGAGCGATACTGTACGTGATCTCCTGACATGTGATAATTTCATCGCTGGCGAAGTCGTAAGCCCTGAGCGAGCCCCAATCGCCCGCGAAGAATGTGAACAGATTGCTATCGAGATCCCACAAGTATGACACTGCATCCTGGGCATGTCGGTGCTCCTTGACGAACTTCTCAGCAGAGCGCCGCGTACGGAATGTGTTCGCATTGCTTGTCAGTGCGAATGTACCGTCACCATGGTCGAGACCGAGACGGTACTCCTTGTTGCTGTCCTCGTGGTTGTGAGCCACGATGCTGTAGCCGCCTTCCATGGGGCGAGAACGGTTGTAGAACCTGTAGTCCTCGTCCATGAGATCGAACGCACTGATGTGCGACATGTTTCGAACCGTCTTTTCGAGACAGTTGAGGAACTCAGTCTGGCTGTTTTCGTCTTTGTTGATCGTGGCGTGTACGCCGCGCTGGCCCATGGTGTGTACTCCTTCTTGTTTTGTCCTTGTGCTGTGTATATGAGAGAGGGAAGGGTGGTATTTATCCGCCCTCCCCTCTCTCCGGCTCTATGCCCTCTTGATCAGTTCTCACCACGTAAGCCTGAACACGATCGGATCGGGATAGAGCTGATCGAGCTTCAGGATTGGCTCAACGAACTTCACCGTGCGCTCCAAGAACGCGCGGTAGTCCTTGAAATCGAGCTGCTTGACCATCTCGAAGGGAACCGGCAGATGCATGTTGATCGCGTATATGATGACATCGGCAGACTTGTCGTCGTCCGAATATGCCGCGTTGTCGAGCATGTGCAGCATTGCCCGGCAGCTGGAAGCGAGATCATCAAGTTGACCAAGATCGCTGATCCGGTAGCCCTGGTACAGATCAACCTGGTTAGGATCATCCGTGTAGTTTGCAGCAGTCCCCTTGAAGAAACTGGACAGGGTGTTCGCTTCTGCTCTATTCCACTGAGCGAGCAGTTCCTCATAAGGAAGCTGCTCGATGACGTTGCGTATGTCACCCAGCTTCACCGATGCAGCAAGATGTGCAGCCATCGACGGAAACATATTCGTGAGTGCGAGGGCACGCAGTTCCATCTGCGTGTCGGGCGGGACATCTGAAATATCTCGGAGGTAAATGAGTTGTGCTCCGTTCATAAGAGCACTCCTTTCTACGATTGTATGAGGGGTTAGTCAGTGATAGTGGTCGATTCTGTGTTCCTGATCAGATCAATGATGCGATCCAGACCGAGACGCAGGAAGGACGTTTCCTGACTTTCCGGGACGCCGTGCGTGCGCATCTCACCGATCGTGGTGCTATTGAGCCTGCGATTCTTAGCAGCCAACGAGATGCCCATCTGGATAGCAAGGGATCGCATCGTAGCGATGGCAACACCCTTGGTGATCTTGATCTCGCGGATCTTATCAACCCTGTTACGCGGCTGTCCGCCAACCAGGTAAGTCGTACGATCACTACCCCCAGAAAAGATTGCCATTGTGGAGATCGTGAGTTTCCAGCCGATCGGGATGTACCTGGTGTGGTACTGCGTGTAGAGGTGTCCTAGCTCCACAGACACAGTAAGAGTCTTCGTGTCGAAGCTGTTCTTATTTGTGTCTGTGACAGACATCGTGAGATGTGTGCGGTCTCCGTTGCCCCATCCCGAGTCCGGGATGAACTCAGTGTTGATTGTGTGCGTCTTATCATCCCAGTCGAGCTCGGTCATGTACTGCACATCGTTGGAGATGTCGTTGCCGACGATCGGGATGGATCCGAGCGTTTCCAGAAGCATCGCAGTGGTGTCTCGCGAGAGCTGTTCCATCTGCGTGAAGAGATCGTAACTGCGGTCGTAAGAGTGCCTGAGTCGCATAATTGAGTCTTTCTTTCTGTTGGTTCTGTTATGCCGGGATTCGGACGATCGTGATGCGTGTTGCCCAGGCGCGGATCTGATCCGCGTCGATCACAGCACCGTCTCCGTGACGATGCCATCTCTTATCGAGCTTCTTGCCCAGTGTGACGACGTACGATCCGGTGTCATCGATGTGCATGACATCAATGACAGTTCCGATCGGCAGAGCGTTAAGGTTGATCTTCTGGTATGCCATGGTTCTCAGCTTTCGGGTACGTAGATGATCATGAGCTCAGATGCGTGCTCGAAGCCAGACCACCGGCTGGAGAAACCCGAGCGATCGATGCGAGGGTACTCTTCGCCTTCTCGATCCAGCTTCACCCACGGCTCACCCGTGTTGCTGGGCTCCTTGCGGAAATACCATGGATTCAGGTCAAATGTCGTGCGTTTGACACGCAAGACTGTATCGTCAGGCAGTTCGTCGAGACCTTCTGGATCAATGTCGACACGTTCAAAGAGCGGCTTGCCGTCGTCCCAGAACTGACCGAGGTAAACAAACTGGGGAACGATGCCAGTTTCAGAGATTTCACGACCGCTTTCAGTCTGCATCTTGATGGCGTGCATGACGATGCGCCTTTCTGTTTTTGGGAAAGTGGAGGGGAGAGAATTCTTCTCAGTGTGATTATCGGAGCATCATTAGATGCTCTAGATATATAAAAGAAACAACCCCTCATCCACATCATTAGGTATGTATGTAGATGAGGGGTATGTCAAAGAGAAAATGCTGACATGTCAGTTATCGTTACACGCCTGTTGCATCTTCGCGATGTGAGGGCGGATGGCGTTTTCCAGGAGGTTCCTGAAATACTCTGCGCCGAATCGCACGAAAAGCTTCTCGGTGCTGTCCAGCATGCCGTAGTCTTTTGCTTCTTCGATGAACGTCTCACCAATGTAGTCATTGTCAATGGCCAGTTGGATACCTCGCTGGATAGCAAGTCCTCGAAGAATGACAAGAACAAGACTTTCATGAACAGGTAGTTCATTGATTGATCGTTCGTCGCTTCCATCGAATAGCTTGATGTCCCAGTTCGTTGGGATCCAATCGAAAGAAGTGCGCCCAAGGCTGTAATGGGCGAAGAGTACAGACATGTTGAGCGTGATGTTGAAACCGGTGACAGTAATCGTCAACCGCACGCGGGTTCTACCCGTTTCTGGATCAATCACGGTGTTTGCATGGACCTGATGAGTTGTGTCGTCCCAGTCCAGATCGAGAATGGTCGTCATATTCTTATGGACGTAGTATCCGTCGTACGGAAGCATGCCGAGCATTCCCAGAATCATCTTGGAGGTGCGGCGTGAGAGTTCTTTCATCTGCGTTGTGAAGAAATCTTTGCGCGCGATGTACTTGTCACGTTTGTGATAGAGCTGCATAAGTGAAGTCTTTCTGTGATTTAGTTCTGCTTATATTTCTCTGGGTCCATGACGTTTTCGATGAGGTCAATCAATCCGAGTTTGGCCCATGCATCTTCCTGCGCCTTGGATGCATTGTTCTGTGTGTAATCACGTGGCTGAACGATCTTACCCTGAGCAATGGTTCGTTCGTTATCGCGGAAGATGTATCGTTGAATGAGCAGTTCCCGGAGCACAGCAGCCATGATTCCCCACGTGATGATGAACTCCTTGAGAACGCGCCCCTTCTTGGTGATGGTGATCGCCCATGCCATGGGTTCGTAATACAGGGCAACCTGCTGCGTGCAGTCGAAATCAACTGTCATGTCAACACAGGTGTCGACATCAGACTGCACGCAGATGTGCAACGTAGTGGTTCCGTTGCTACCACTCAGATCTGGTGTGTATGTGACATCGAGTGAATGCGTCGCATCGCTCCAATCCAGTGTGATTGCATCATTGATGATGTTGTGGATTTGCTGACCCCTTTTCTGGGGAGTGATGAGCGTCAGTGCTGATAGGAGCATGCGCCCCGTTGTGCGGTTGATGCACATGATGTCACGCTTGAAGTCGAACTTTTCTGGATGGGGTTTGTAGTCCATGATTCATCCTTTTCTTTCTTGGTTGGTAGATAAGTAGACAGAGATACACAAACCCCTTCAACGCACAGTGTTTCTATGCGCTGAAGGGGCTGGTGCGAAATCAGACTGTGATCACCACGATGCTTCGTAGATGATCGGGTCGGTATAGAACTCGGGGTGTTCGACGATAGGTTTGATGGCCTCGACGGTCTCCTTGAGATCCTCGATGTACCAGTCATCGTAATCGGTGGAACCGAAGAAGAAACCGGACTGCGCAGGCAGGAGTTCATCTGCAATGTCTGCGTCGATGATCAGTTCATCGTCATCGGGATCGCTCTTGACACTCTTGAGAATCTCTTCGCAACGTTCGACGAGATCCTTTAGAGCATCAATCGTGACCTGAACAGGCTCACAGTCATCGACACCATTGGCACAGTTGTCGACGAAGAACTTATGGATTGCATTAGCCTTGCGCCAGTACATGATCTGCTCTTCGTAAGGCTTGCCTGCTTCGATGTCTTCGTTGATGGCAGCGTCGAGCTTGTTATCTTTGATGTAATACTCGGCAAGGTACGGCCAGGTATCAATGAATGCTTGCTTGCGCATTGCACGCTGAATAGTCTCGGGAATGCCGTCCAGGTTACGGCGGTACGACAGGTACATATCAAGTCCCATGGTTGTTTTCCTTTTCTTTGTGTGTATGGATGATGGTTGGTTGTCAGTCTTGCATCATCTTGGTGAGCTGATGCGCGATCATCGTGAGACCGTTCTTGTCGAGAGGATAAGCTTCACCTCGCGAGCCTTCTCCGCTGCCGAAGAAGTTGTCCTCGAAGAGGTAAATCTCCTGAGCCGTGAGGTCGATGACCGGAACAACCGGGTAATCGCTGTCCACAAGGATTGGCATGACCTGCTCGGTGGAGGTGAAGAGAGGCGCATCATGCGCTGCAACAAAAGACACCGGCTTGATTCCCGAGCCGGTCTCTTCATTGTCGTCCTTGGTGAATGCACGCGCAAGGATGCGCACAAAGTAGGATTCTTGCGACTTACGCTGAAGACCGTACGTGTAGCACGCGCGCAGTGCGTCCAGCACAGCGCCCATGCCTCCCCAGTGGGAGTACAGGGAAACGCCGGTCACAAGATCGAGGCTGTGCGGCAGCAGCTGTTCATCTGGGGCGATCTCTCGATCGCGATCCCACAGCGGCGTGTTGTTGATAACGTGCTCGATCTGCACGCGATCGGTGATGACAATGAGGTTGGAACGGTTTCCCATGATGATCTTCTTTCTGGGTGGTGAGATGGTGGGAGTGGGTTGGTGGTTAGCTGTAGTTGTTGCGTAGAGCACGCCGGAGTTCTTGGCGTTTGCGACGTTTAGCTGCACGATGTGCTGCGATACGGGCTTTGCCTGTGGGTTCGGGGTTGCAGCATGCGCAGCCGATGTCACCGGCTGAACGTGGATGTGTTCGACTGAGCATGGGAGCGTGGTTGGCGAGTGCCAATGCTTCGTTGTTTGTTGCCATCTGTATCCTCATTTCTTACGAGAGTCCATAAAAGCCGAGATGGTTCCAATAGCAATGCCAGTGAGCGAAGCTGTTGAGTACAACCCGAGAGCAAGAAAGATGACGTATGCCAGGAAATAGAAAAGAACTTGAGCAAGTTCAGCCATGTTTGTTCCCCTTATCCTTCTGTGGTGATTGTGAGGGAGGGTAGATGATGTATGTGACGGTAGCTGCGATGAGTGATAGAGCAGAGATTGCTTCGATCACGTACCACGCAGCAATGAGGTAGAAAAAGACAGTATCGACGATATTCAATTAGACCACCGGAACGATGACGGTTTCTGCTCCGTCTGCCTTACTTTCATCGCACAGCTGCTTCAGCTTGTCCCAGTCAACACGACGATGTTCCATCAGCGCAGTGATGAAACGGTGGAGATGCCGCGATGTGGTGCGAGTGTGGTCGAACGCGTCGTTCTGGACCTGTACGATCGCGCGGAGCGACCAGATGCCTGTCTGCTTGTTGAGGTACGAACCGAACGTAACGAGTGCAACGAGGGTTCGGTACGAGTAGACCTCATACACACCCTCTCGATCGACGATGGTGAAATTCTCTGAGACGGGGATGATGCCGCCGGGCTGATCGTCGAGCAGTTCTCGCGCAGCCTTGTCGATGCGGGTGAGAATGGGTTCCTTCTTTTCTTCCATGATGTTCAGTCCTTCTTGTTCTTGTGAGAGTGTGTGTCGAGTGGTGCAAGGATGACAGCTGCGATAACAACGATGCTGACAAGAGCCAGTGTGGTCGCCATGTAGTCATCATCGACGGTCGATCCGATCAAGAATCCAGCTATCGATGACGCGATAATTGCCAGAGTGAATCGGATGATGTAGGAGAGGTTAAGCGTATGCATGATCGTTGTGTCTCTGCTTAGTCGTTCGCGCAAGCATCGCAGTACACGGCCTCGGTGAGGCCCAGGTACTTGATGCTCTTGTCG
>ERZ773069.2016-NODE-2016-length-11016-cov-3.606788_pt1 | contig 11016 bp, 7 predicted proteins | sample MGYA00580619_ERZ773069 | MGnify/ENA primary metagenome ERZ773069 (study PRJEB29015, sample SAMEA2738007) | human oral metagenome | biome: human oral; feature: human-associated habitat; material: dental | place: China | collected 2108 ...
CGACGCGGCGGCTCCCCTCGGCCAGCTGGGCGAAGGTCAGATGATCCTGGGGGCCTGCCACGGCCACCTTGTCGGGCGCCCGTGCGGCCGAGCGTTCGAGCCATTCCAAGACGTTGCGCATCCGCTACACCCTCCAACCCTGGTGCCCGGCGAGCCACTGGGACCAGTCATCGTAGCCATAGAAGTCAGAGCTCGCGTCCGCGCCCTCATCAATGCGCGAGAGCATCTGGGCAAGCAGGCGGGAGAAGCGCCGCGCGCCCTCGGGTCCCAGGTGCTCGAAGTCGCCGTAGTCTTCGGGCGAGAGGTCGAGCACGCCGTCCCTCGCCATGTTGAAGTCGAGGTAGGTGGCCCCGTGCTCCTGGGCGACGCGCTGCACCGCGCCCATGATCTCGGGATAGGCATCCCCGAAGGCGGCGGTGTCGTATGCGGGGTGCGGTGTCGAGACCACCACGAGCTGCACGCCCGCAGAGCGGCACTCGTCGGCGATGCGGGCCAGCGCCTCGAGGCAGCGCGGGTCCTGCCGGGGCTCGCCGTAGGTGTTGACGGAGGTGCGTGGGTCGCTGAGGTCAAGCTGCATCGTGAAGTTTCCGTAGCCTCGGCCCGCGTAGCGCCAGTCGCGCACGACCTTCTCCGCAGCCGCAGAGCGGGCCTCCCCCGAGAGGCGCGAGCGCAGGTTCTGCCCCACGCTCGGAACATGCTTGATCGTGGTGAAGATCCAGGGAAACAGGACGTTGAGCGAGTCCTTGCTGCCCACGACGTCAGGATCGAGTGCCACGGAGGCGAGCCTGCCCACCAGGGTGAGCGGCTCGCGCTCGTAGCGGGCGAGGTAGTACGGGACGTCCGAGCGGGCGTCCGCGTAGCAGCACATCGTCTCAACACCAAGGCCCAGCACGACGCGGCGGGCACCCCTTTGGATGGCATAGGAGACGGCGTCACCGGTGGCGCCCATCGTCTGACCTGGCGTCGAGAGGTTGTACGAGTCCTGCGCGGCCGTGGCGTCCTCCTCCTGACGGGCGTCGTCGAAGGACATCGGGTCAAAGGCCCTCTCGGCAAAGGAGCTGCCCACGAACGCCGTCCCCACGGAGGGGGCGGACCCGAAGTCGTCCACCGCAACCGCTGAGAGCGAGCCGTACTGGCCCAGGGCGAGCGTGGCGGCAACGTCCACCAGCACGAGCAGCGTGCACCACGCCATGACCCCAAGCAGGCGAGCGGGCGTGAGCCCGCCCCTTCTGCCTGAGTCCCCGACGACCCGTGCCTTGGCCCTAGTAATTCGCATACATGAACCCCCCTCCCACGTTAAAGACGAAGGAGGACAGGACCAGCAGCCCCAACGTCACTACGGTGGCGCCGCGAACCAGGACCGGACGCGCGAGAAAGCCCTCGGCGACGCAGGACTGCGTCGCATGTCCCCTGCGCTCCTCCCGCAGGCTCTGGGCGAAGACCACCACTATCGCAACAAACGCCAGCATGATCTGCATCCTCTCGCCCGGCTTGAGCCCCAATGCCGCAAGTGACGGACCCAAGCCCGCAGGGTCGAAGTTGAGGAGCGTGCTCTTGAGGCAGAGCACGCTCGTGCCAAAGTCCTCGATGCGGTCGAAGTACCAGCCCACGTTCACGACGGCGAAGGTGCGCAGGACGGCGAAGACGTGCCAGGGGCGGCCCTCCCTGTCGACGCGTAGCGCCCCCACCAGGTGGTCGAAGGCAGGCCGCAGCAGGTCGGACAGGGCAATGACAAGGCCATTGTAGAGGCCCCATACGACGAAGTGCAGGTCGGCGCCATGCCATATGCCGACGATCAGGAACACCAGGACGTTTGCGACGCAGGCGGGCAGGGTCCGGCCGACGTGGCGGCCCAGGCGAGCCGACGACCACTTGCCCAACCGCTTCATCGGCGCCGTCAGGGCGAACGGGTAGAACACGTAGTCACGCATCCACTGGCCCAGGGAGATATGCCAGCGGCGCCAGAAGTCCGCGAGCGAGGTCGAGAAGTACGGACGCCTGAAGTTGGGGGCCATGTGCACGCCAAAGAGCTCCGAGACGCCCTCGACCATGTCGATGCCGCCCGAGAAGTCGCCGTACTGCTGGGCGGAGTACATGAGGATCGCGAGGACGATGAGCGAACCCGGCGTCTGGGCATCCACCGAGGAGAGGAGGCGGGTGATGATCCCCACCAGGAGATCGGCCATCACGAACTTCTTGACCATGCCGTAGCCCACGGTGACGAGCGCGCGCGACACGTCGACCTCGGACCACCTGTGTGGCGCGAAGAGCTGGGGACCCAGCTGGTCGTAGCGATTGATGGGTCCCTGGATCATCTGGGGGAACCAGGTCACGAACAGCAGGTGGCGCGCAAAGTTCCGCTGGGGCTCGACCTTGGCGTTGTATGCGTCGACCAGGTAGGCGACCGACTGGAAGGTGTAGAACGAGATGCCCAGCGGCAGCAGCAGCCCCAGGCTCCCACGCGAGGGGGCCGCGCCCAGCTCGTACAGCAGCGTGTTCCAGTACTTGAGGTACGCGAGGATGCCAAAGCAGGCGACGAGCGCGGCCAGCAGGACGAGCCGCTGGCGCCGCCGCCAGCGCAGCTTCACGGCCTTCCTCTGCCTGCGGTCGTCCAGTGCATGGCGCTGCCGTGAGGAGAGGCCTTCCATGCGAACGAACGCGAGCGGGACCGCCCAGGTCACCAGTGCGACGAGCACGACCAGCCAGAGCGTCTCCCATGAACCGACGAGGCCGTAGAAGGCAAGGGAGGCGACGAGGAGCAGCGCCCATTGGCCACGCGGGACGAGGCGGCCTACAAGGTAGTAGCTGGCGAGGGAAACCGCCAGGAAGAGCAGGAAACCTGCCGAGTACAATTCCACGACTAAGGGACTCCGGGGCTCGGTTGCATTTCAGTATCGCTACACTATATCCTCTCGCACACCCACAGCGCCATGTCCAAGATGTGTTGATTGGGCCAAGCATCTTCAAAGGAGGCGCACATGGACATCGTATGAAGCTGCAACCCCCAGGGGCCCGAGGCTTCTGCGAGGCGATGGGCCCGGTGCCCTACAAAATCGGCATGGAGCAGATCCTCTAGCGCGGTCGACGCTTCTTGGCGGAGTCACGCATGATCTCGAGCACGGCCATGCGAACGTTGGGGGCAAGCCTCCCGTAGAGGTCCACGATGGTCTCCTCTATCGTGGTGACGGGCGCGAAGGACGTGTGTCCCCTATACCCCAAGACATCGTTGGGCGTACAGCCCAGAAGGTCGCAGAGCGCGCGGATGCGCTCGGCGCCCAGTTCGGTGCGGCCCGTCTCCCACGAGCTGTAGGTCTTCGAGCTGACGCCCAGCTGCGCGGCAACCTGCGCCTGGCTTAGGCCCACCTTGTCACGCAGGTAACGGAGGTTGTTCTCGTGAACTGCCCGTTCCCCCTGCGTCGAGCGGGGTCCTGCGGCGACGGCATCCGCGCTCCTATCAGACGCTTCTTTGTACCGTTCGCCCACGACACCTCCTTTTGCTACTTGCTAGCCTATATTTTGTGGTGTCATACAAGTCGCATATCTACTGCGCGTAGGCATCTCGTCTATGTAGGCTTAGAATCTAGCCTCGCGAGGCAGTCCCGCACGCACGAGGTGCCTCACGGACAATCATGGAGGGGCTTATGGTCGAACACGAAGGGAACGAGATGAGCGCTTTCGAGCTGCCCAAGGCCGGCAAGCAATTCAGGATCTGCGACACCGGCCAGGTGCTGACCTACGAGCAGATGACCTCCGGCATCGACGCCGACCTCCTGCCCCATGACCAGGACAGCCTCGAGCTGTTCCTGAGCGTCATGGGCGCCGAGGCCACGGACGAGTAGCGACCGTCGCTGCGGCGGCGCAAGGGGGCCTGGGAGAAGAGCATGAGGCTTCAGCAGTTGCGCTACATCATCGCAATAGCCGAGAGCGGCTCGATGAACTCCGTCGCGCGCTCCCTGTTCGTCTCCCAGTCCAGCCTCTCCGTCGCCGTGCGCGACCTCGAACGGGAGCTGGGCATCAGGGTGTTCAACCGTTCGAGCAGGGGCATCACGCTCACCAGCGAGGGCGTGGAGTTCCTGGGGTACGCACGCCAGGTCGTCGAGCAGGCCGACCTGCTCGCACGGCACTACCGCCAGAAGGGCGAGGACGCGCACAGGCGCCTCGCCATCTCGTCCCAGCACTACGCCTTCGCGGTGAACGCGTTCATCGACTTCGTCGCCGAACGCGACGACGCGTCATGCGAGTACTCGCTGCGCGAGACACGCACCAGCGAGATCATCGAGGACGTCCGCTCCTTCAGGAGCGACATCGGCATCCTCTACCTCTCGGGCTCGAACGAGCGCGTGCTGCGCAGCCGCCTCGAGGAGGCGTCCCTCTCGTTCACGCCGCTCTTCCGCGCGCGGCCCCACGTGTTCGTCCGCGAGGGGCACCCCCTCGCGGAAAGGCCCTCCGTCACGGTGGAGGACCTGGCGCCCTTCGCGCGCTACACCTTCGAGCAGGGGCCCGAGAGCTCGCTCTTCTACTCGGAGGAGCCCCTGGCGACGCTTCCCCACGACCGAGAGATCGTCGTGAGCGACCGCGCGACGATGACCGGCCTGCTCTCGCGCTACGACGGCTTTTTGGTCTCCACGGGGGTCCGCTCGGACGAGATGTTCTCGGGCATCACCTCGATTCCCATCGAGTGCGACGAGGTCATGAACGTGGGCTACGTCACCCACAGCCAGCGACGGCTCACGTCGCTCGCCCTGGGGTACATCGCCAAGCTCGACGAGCTCATCCTCAGCTTCGAGGACGACGAGACCCTCGTCCCCTCCAAGGCGGCGCACCGGATCGCAAAGGCCCTCGAGGGGCGGCGGCGCCCAGGGCGGGGGCCACGTGACGGATGACGAGACAGGCTCCCTCGGGAGCCTGGTTCCCTGGCCAGACGACGAGACGTTCGCCGACATACCCGCCGACGAGGCGCTCGGGCTCTTCTTGGGTTGGGTGGAGTCGCGCGGCATGGACCTGTGGGAGCACCAGGAGGAGGCCCTGCTCGACCTCGCGTCCGGCAGCCACGTGATCCTGGGCACGCCAACGGGCTCGGGCAAGTCCATGGTCGCCCTGGGCCTCTGCTTCATGGCCATGTGCACCGACCGCCGCAGCTACTACACCGCACCCATCAAGGCCCTGGTGAGCGAGAAGTTCTTCGACATGGTCGAGCTGCTGGGCAGGGACAACGTGGGCATGGTCACCGGTGACGTCACCATCAACCCCGCCGCGCCCGTCGTGTGCTGCACGGCCGAGATCCTGGCCAACCTCGCGCTCTCGGAGGGCGCCCGCGCCGACGTGGGCTGCGTCGCCATGGACGAGTTCCACTTCTTCGGCGACCGCGACCGCGGCTGGGCATGGCAGGTCCCCCTGCTCACCCTCCCCCACGTGCAGTTCCTCCTGATGAGCGCCACCCTGGGCGACGTCAGCGCCATCGCCGCCTCGCTCGAGGGACACACGGAGCGCGCCTGCGAGCTCGTGCTGGACGCCGAGCGACCCGTGCCCCTGGAGTACCGCTTCGTGGACACGGGACTCGAGGGCACGGTCGAGCTTGCCCTGAAGGACGGCGACGCCCCCCTCTACGTCGTGCACTTCTCGCAGGACAGCGCCCTCGCCAGCGCGCAGTCGCTCGCGAGCTACGGCGTGAGCACCCGCGAGCAGCGCGACGCCATCAAGGAGGCCGTCAAGGGCACGCGCTTCACCACCACCTTTGGCAAGACCCTGCGCCGCCTGCTCCTCTCGGGCGTGGGCGTGCACCACGCGGGCATGCTCCCCCGCTACCGCCTCCTGGTGGAGAAGCTCGCCCAGCAGGGGCTCCTTCCCGTCATCTGCGGGACCGACACCCTGGGCGTGGGCATCAACGTGCCCATCCACACCGTGCTCCTCACCGCGCTCAGCAAGTTCGACGGCAGGCGCATGCGCAGGCTCTCGGCGCGCGAGTTCCACCAGATCGCCGGGCGCGCGGGCAGGTCGGGCTTCGACACGGAGGGCCTGGTCATCGCCCAGGCGACCGAGTACGAGATAGAGAACGCCCGCGCCCTGGCCAAGGCCGGCGGGGACCCCAAGAAAGCCCGCAAGATCAAGACCAAGAAGCCGCCCGAGGGCTTCGTGGGGTGGAACAGGCAGACCTTCGAGCGGCTCGTCGAGGCCACGCCCGAGACCCTGCGTCCCCACATGAAGGTCACCCACTCCATGGTGCTGGGCGAGGTGGAGCAGGGCGGCGACGCACATGAGCGCGTGATGCGCCTCGTGGAGGACTCCCAGCAGACCGAGGAGCAGAAGCTGCGCCTGCGCGTCCGCGCGGACGAGATCTTCGCGACCCTGATCGACGCCGGCGTGGTGTCGCGCGAGGAGGCCACGGACGGAAGCCTCGCCTTCGACGGAAGCCCGTCGGCGAGCTACGCCCTCACCGTCGACCTGCCCGAGGACTTCGCCCTGGACCAGCCGCTCTCGCCCTTCCTGCTCGCGTCGCTCGAGCTCCTGGACCCCGAGTCGCCCGACTACGCGCTCGACCTCATCAGCATGGTGGAGGCGACGCTCGAGGACCCGCGCCAGATACTGCGCGTCCAGGAGCGCCATGCCCGCGACGAGGCGATGGCGCAGATGAAGGCCGACGGCATCGACTACGACGAGCGGATTGACCGCATCCAGGAGGTCAGCTATCCCAAGCCCCTCGAGGAGCTGCTTGGGGAGGCCTTCGCGCGCTACTGCGAGCAGGTGCCTTGGGCGCGTGACTTCGAGCTGTCACCCAAGAGCGTGCTGCGCGACATGGTCGAGACCGCGAGCGACTTCAAGGGCTACGTGGCCCGCTATGGCATCGCCCGGAGCGAGGGGACGCTGCTGCGCTACCTGAGCGACGCCTACCGCGTGCTGAGCCGCACGGTCCCCGCGTCGAAGCTGGACGAGAGGCTCGAAGAGGTCGTGGACTGGCTGGGCCTGGTGGTGCGCACCGTGGACTCGAGCCTCGTGGACGAGTGGTCCGGCCTGGGATCGCGGGACGAGGACGGGCTGGACGCCGCGGCGCCACAGGAAGCGGACGTCGTCGTGCGCGACCGGCGCGGCCTCACGCTCTTGGTGCGCAACGCCCTCTGGAGGCGCGTGCGGGCGGCGGCGGTGCGCGACGCTACGACCCTGGGCGCGATGGACGAGGAGTGGGGTTGGCGAGAGAGGCGCTGGCAGGCGGCGCTGGGCGAGCTCTTCGGGGAGCACGACGAGATCCTGCTGGACGGGGACGCCAGGAGCTCGGCCTACCTCTGGGTCGACGAGGCGGACGAGCGCGAGGGGCACGTCTGGCACGTAAGGCAGATGTTCCATGACGCGGACGGCGACGACGACTTCGGCATCGCCGCGGACGTGGACCTGGACGAGACGCAGGCCGAGGGCAGCGTCGTCTTCGCCAGCTACCGCGTCGGCTTCGTCGAGGACCTGCGGGCCTAGGCCTAGGCCTCTGCCCCTCTCCCCTCCCCCCCCTCGCGAGTGCGCAATCTGAAAGCTTCAGTTTGCGCACTCGAGGCTTCTCTCGCCTGCATTTGCCCAGGAAAGTGAGAAAGAACCCTGCCGAGTGCGCAATTTGACTCATTCAGTTTGCGCACTCGGGCTGCAGGGCACTCTGACTAGGCTGGCATCTACCCTCGAGTGCGCAAATCAGTACGTTCAGCTTGCGCACTCGGGCGGACGACGGCCACGGGGGAGCAGCCGTCGGAGGAGAATCCTGCGCCGGGCACGCAGCTCGGGGTCCCCGAGCAGGTCAAGTCGCTCTCGCGCAAGCCGCTTCCCCATGTGCCTCGACGAAGACGAAATCACTCGAGCCAGAAGCGTCTCAGCAGCCGCAGGCGTGCGCAAGTCATCGAAGACAATGGGGCAGGCGACGATGCCAAGTGCCGCGTAGTCCTGCATCCTACGAACGTCCTCCCTTCGCTGCTCCGCCAGGTCATGCCATTCCCCGCTGTCATACTCAAGTGCGAGCTCCAGGCCAGGGAAGTACAGGTCGGGCCTGAGCCTCCGGTGTTGGACTCCCCTTCCAGACGGCCCGAGGTCCAAAGGCTGGTTGACCAGGGGCTTCTCGAGACCGATGCCACCCAGCTCTGGCGGAAGGCTCAGGAGCAGGGCGAGAAGCGACTCCATCGGGGACGCGGCACTCTCCACTGCCAGATGCGCGGCCTGCCTTGCCAGCGCAACGCCCCGCATGCGCGAGCAGCCAGCCAAGAAGCCAGAGAAGTCCTCGAGGCGCTGGAGTGGCCTGAGCCCATACGTACAGGCTCCCCGCAAGGGGTCCCGTGGGTCCCTGCCGTAGCTGCCGCACATCTCGTTTGTGAACTCCGTTAGGTCGACGAGGGCGGCAAAGTCCTCAAGGATGCCCCTTCGGATGCGCCTCTGCCGGTCTCGGGCAAGCTGCAAGAGGCTGAGCTGGGGAACGTCTATCGCAAACCCATGCGTCCCAGGCTTCAGAAGCGGGGACGACAGGCCCAGGAAGGCGGTCGCGGGAAACTCGACCGAACACATGTCACTTGCCACGAGACGATGCCGAACCCTATGCCCCGGGTCCGGGGCATGAAGGCGCAATGGATGCGCTGCATTGATGGCGAGAAGACCAGAGAGCCGGTCGACCGCGACGTCACCCAGGCGCTCGTAGGGGCATGCCGACCTCCTCACTCGCCGCAAGCCCGTTGGCGCGACCGTGACCTGATTGTCAATCCTGCTTCTGCGCAGCAATTCCAGGGAGCTGCCGCCCGACACGAAGATATCCATGCGGCGAGACTAGCAACGCAAGCTCGTAGGTACCTCGTTGGCAGCTTGCCGCAGACTGCCAGCAGATTGGGGTTGATGTATGCAAGCCTCGTTTGCGCAGTTCAGCCATGACACCAACCTGCAGCTAACGCTTAAGTTGCCTGCCGTCGAACCGACGTGGGAACACACTCGTCACAGAAAGCCCACGGACTACCCCGCTTGGACAAGCTCCGCGCTTCCTCATCCCGCTTGCCCCTCTCTCCGCTCGCCTCTTTCCTCTCCCCGTGTCTCCTCTCGCGAGTGCGCAATCTGAATGCCTCGAATTGCGCACTCAACACAATTAAGCAGCATGTTTGCCCAGGAAAGGAGGAGGCATGGGTAGTCGAATGCGCAATCTGAAGCTTTAAGTTTGTGCACTCGCGAGGGGGAGGGAGAGAAAAATGGCGAGAGGAGCGCCTGGCCTTCGCCGCAGCGTCCCTCTCGCCTGGAAGTACCTCTTGGCGGAAGCCGGACCGCCGCAGCGACATCGTCTCCTGCCGTGCAGACGCCCCGCCTCCTGCCGCGCGGGTGGCTGCCCCCCTGCCCCACGTCCACCTTCTGCGTGGCTACCTCGTGTCCGCCTTCTGCGTAGCTACCTCGTGCTCTCCTGCTCCCTTACCTCACGCCTGCCTTGCGCTTGGCACGCTCGATCTCGGCCAGCTGCTCGGGGGACAGCCTGATTCCGTGCACCGCCGCGCTCTCCGCGCGCTCGTCCACGATGCGGTCGGTGTAGCTACGCTGGTAGCGGGTCTCGTCCACATAGGGCGCCACCACGCGCTCGGTGGGGTCGTCGGGATTCTGGACCCTGAACGCCCCGCCGTTCCTGAAGTTCTCCTTCGCCACCGAGATCATCAGCTTGATGCGGTTGAGCTGGTTGACCTCCGACGCACCGGGGTCGTAGTCGACGGCCACGATGTTGGACTCCGGGTGCATCTGGCGCAGCCTCTTGATGACCGACTTGCCCACGACGTGGTTGGGCAAGCAGGCGAAGGGCGAGGCGCAGACGATGTTGGGGGTGCCGCTCTCGATGAGGTCCACCATCTCGGCCGTGAGCAGCCAGCCCTCGCCCATGGTGTTGCAGAGCGAGAGGACCTGCTTGGCCTTGGCGGCGAGCTCGAAGATGTCGATGTAGGGCTCGAAGCGCTCGGACCTCTCGAGCATGCGGTTGATCGGCGCGCGCATGCCCTCGATCAGCTTGATGCCCGCACCGTGCGTGAGGCGGCTCGTCGCCTTGGTGCCCAGCTCGTCCCTCATGTTGATCTGGTTCGAGGTGCCGAAGAGGAAGAAGTCCACGAGGCCCGGGACGTCGGCCTCGCAGCCCTCGCCCTCGATCACGTCCACGACCTGGTTGTTGGCCGTGGGGTGGAACTTGACGAGGATCTCCCCCACGACGCCGACGCGCGGCTTGCTGCGGTCGTCCACCAGGGGCAGGGCGTCGAAGCGGTCGACGGTGTCCTGGCAGAGGCGGTAGAAGCTCTTGCGGTCGGTGCGGCAGATCAGCGCCTTGGCACGGCTCATGAAGTGGTCGAAGAGCCTGTTGGCGGCACCGGCCTCGGCCTCGTAGGGACGGGTGCGGTACAGGAGCTTCATCAGCAGGTCGCCGTAGAGCAGGCCGTAGACTGCCTTCACGATGAGGCCGGGCCTCAGGATCTGGAAGCCGGGGTTGTCCTCGTCGAGCCCTCCTGCGACGGAGAGCGAGATCACGGGGACGTCCTCATGCCCGGAGTCCTTCAGGGCCTTGCGAATGAGCGCGATGTAGTTGGTCGCGCGGCAGCCGCCGCCGGTCTGCGAGATGAGCACGGCCGTGCGGGACAGGTCGTACTTGCCCGAGAGCACCGCCTCCATGATCTGGCCCGTGACCAGGATCGAGGGGTAGCAGATGTCGTTGTTTACGTACTTGAGCCCCGTGTCCACGGCCTTGTGGTCGACCGAGGGCAAGAGCACGCAGTTGTAGCCCTCCGCCCTGAGCAGGGCCTCCACGATGTCGAAATGGATGGGCGCCATCTGCGGGGCAAGGATGGTGTAGCCCTTGGCCTGCATCTCCTTGGTATAGTTGTGCTTCGTGAACGCGGCGCTCTTCGCCTCGCGATACACGGGCGTGCGACGGGAGAGGTCGGTCTGGCGGGCGCGCTCCAAGGAGCCATCGGCCATGCGCACGCCCACGGGCGTGGCCTCAAGCGCGATGCCGGCGGCCGTCTGGCGCTCAAGCTCGGCCTTCTGCTCCTT
>ERZ773069.2019-NODE-2019-length-11005-cov-53.320913_pt1 | contig 11005 bp, 13 predicted proteins | sample MGYA00580619_ERZ773069 | MGnify/ENA primary metagenome ERZ773069 (study PRJEB29015, sample SAMEA2738007) | human oral metagenome | biome: human oral; feature: human-associated habitat; material: dental | place: China | collected 2108 ...
CGTGGTCCCCAAGTGCCATTCCCCTTGTCCAAAAAGCCACTCATACGTGGTCTGCTGCCCAGAATTTGTATGGTTATGCAAAGAAGCATAGCAATTACCATGATTTGCCGCAAGGAGGACAAGCTCAGTCTGCAGACTTGATTTTTGTGGATTGGGATCCTGATGGCAAAGCCGATGGCGAACTGGATCATACGATGATCGTGACAGGGATGGTCCCCCTTAAGAAGGAAAAGAAGGGCACTCCATTTACTTCTTTCGCGACTCCAGCAATCTCGCAGAAAACAAAAAATCGGCATAATATTCCGCTTTATGAATCTGTTGAGATTGCCCGCACCCATGGTAAAAAACTTGATAAGATTAAATGGTATGCGCTAACTTATCGTCCTCAGTAGCGAATAATCATTTAGTATTGCTTTGATCAAGCTTATTCGGGTGTATCGCTAGGAAAAGAACACGCCGATAAATAATAAACTATCCTATCTATTAGGAAAAGTAGTTCGCCATCTACTAGTGTAATAAGTTCCTTGTGCGTATGCCCGAATAAGTTTAGTTGAAAATGGCATCTACCTTGGTTTATTAGTTCTTGAAGAGAGGCTACATATTGGGAAGGCTGGACTATACTTCCCAGATAACTGGATAAGTTTCCATACATTATGGACATAGTCGAATGAAGAAAAAACTTATTATTGCTTTGGTACTATCTTTATGGTTTACAAGTGCATATTGGCTTGGTAGTTATTATCGGCGTGCGCAGGTAGCGGGCGTTGCGATACAAAAATATGTGGATGTGCTTGATGCTGAGTCGACGGATCCGCAGTGCACCCTGGAGCATTGTCCGAATTCTAGTAAGTCGCTTCCTGGGATGCCGGAGGATAGGGCATTATTCACTAATAATGAGCAGTTCAATGTTGGAATAAAAGGTCCAAAAGGGCCCGCTGCGGTCACTAAGTTTGTTATTAAGCAAGTAACGAAGAAGAATGATGGAATGGTGGAAGCTATGGTGTATGCGACAACCACTAAATGCTATTACCCTGGATCTGCCAGACCTTACGGTAGCGCTACGGATCTCTTTCGAATTACTTTAGCTCCCAGTACTATCAAAGGTGAATATGTTGTTATAGAAGACAAGCGTCTTGGGGATACAGAAAATCCGGTGCCACCATATGCTAGAACCCTTTACAAGAGTAAAGATAAAGGGTACCCATCCTGTTCTTAGAGGTTCGTTTGGCTGGAAAATTATCCAGGAAGCTTATTCAGATTTCCCATGCGTGACTAGTTTCTGGGAATAACAAAAGACAAGCTAGATGGCATATTCTTTCTGATCTTCCACTTGTTGGCGTAGATGGATTTTCCCAGCAACTGAATAAGCTTCCAGGTGTATTTACGGGAAGAGGCTATACGTTAGATGGTAAATTGTGCAATGCATGTTATCTAGCATGTTCTTTCGGATTTTCTACCTGTTGGCGTAGATGAGTTTTCCCAGTGGCTGAATAGGTTTCTCTTATTCTTAAAGAGATGGTTATGTGTTGGTGAGTCAGATTATATTTTCCAGGTACCCGGATAAGTTACTATCGTTATGGATATAGTTTTATGAAGAAAAAGATTATTGCTATTTTGGTAGTGCTTTTATTATTTATAGGTGCGTATCGGTTTGCTAGCTATTACCGGTTAGCTCAGGTGGTTGGTGTTGCGGTGCAAAAATATGTGGATGTGCTCGACGCCGAGTCGACGGATCCACAGTGTACCCTGGAGCACTGCCCCAATTCCAGCAAGTCGCTGCCCGGCATGCCGGAGGACAGAGCACTATTTACTAGCAACGAGCGGTTTAATATGGAAGTAAAAGGTCCTGCGACAACCACCGAATTCGCCATTAAACAAGTAACAAAGAAAAATGATGGAACGGTGGAAGCTATGGCGTACGTGACAACCACTAAATGCTATTTTCCTGAAGATGCTAGACCTTACGGTAGTGCTACGGATCTTCTTCTAATTACTTTAGCTCCCAGTACCATCAAAGGCGAATACGTTGTTATAGAGGATAAGCGCATCGGGGATACAGAAGATCCGCTGCCGCCGCACGCTAGGACGCTTTACAAAGGTAAAAATAAAGGGGACCCACCCTGTTCTCGGAGGTCAAAAGCTTCATAGGGGGGTGTAAAACAATGAATCTGCTTTCCAAATAACCATTGGTAATGATAAAATGCTGCTTTATGCTGGTGTGATATGTTTTCTTTAAAAATTCTATTGGGAAGTCGATTTACCATCATTTGCTAGATGGTTGCGGTTGTGGTGCTAGATAATGAAAGTATTGGCGCATTGGGAAAGGCTTGTGGTCATTGGGATAATGACATTCCTCACGGTGGTGCTCGTGGTCGGTTATGTCATTTCCGAGCGGCAACAATATAAGCTGCTGCATCCAACCTATTCTGAACAGTATTCCGCTGGTTCGCCCATCAATCAGCTGGTTGGTGCAGCAATAGAGAATTATGAGTCGGTTATTGATGCGGAATCCCAAAACCTGGATTGTACCCTGCAACAGTGCGAAACCTCCAGCAAATCAATCCCCGGGGTGCCAGCAGATCGGGCGCTGTTTACCGAAGCGGAACGATTCCTCTTAGGCTGGTGGCCGGGCGTCGAGTCTGCCAGCACCATTCGCATCTACAGTGTGGCACAGCAGCCCGATAAGACAGTAGAGGCTATCGTCGATGTGACGATTACCAAATGCGCCTATCCAGAAACCAAAAACCCGTACATGATTGTGACCGATCCTCACCGGATGATTCTTGCGCTCAGTACCTTGAACCAGCACGAATATGTGGTGGTCGAAGACGTGATTTTAGACCGGCACGAGTCGCAAGAATACCCCGAATCCTTCCAACCACTCTATGTGGGGAAAGACGAGGAAGCGCAATGCTAGCACTCTCCATGAAGAAGCATCACTGGGATAGGTGGGTGGTTTTCGGTTCACTATTCCTGGTCGTGGCGGCAGTGGCTGTAAGCTGCTATTTCTACGAGGACGAAGTGGTTCCCATGGATAAAATGGTGTTTCAAAAACAATATTCCGCCGGCCCGGAAGTGGATCGAGCGGTTGGTGAAGCGATAGAAAAATACATGTCGGTTCTCGATGCGGAATATACGGATCATGATTGCTGGGTGGATCATTGCCCACGATCGAGTAAATCAATTCCCGGGGTGCCGGCGGATCGGGCATTATTCACAACGCAAGAGCGTGCTAACCTCGAAGGTCACAGGGGCAGGCGAGCCATGGACCGCGGACCGGTGAGCAGGGTACGGCTGTACAGTGTTGCGCAGCAACCCGATGGGATGGTGGTTACCATTGCGGAGATTACTACCGTCAAATGCCTGTATCCGGGTAGTAAGGATCCCTATAGTAGCAGTTCCGATTATTATCGGATGATTCTTACTCCTAGTCAGGAAGGCTATGTGGTATTGCAAGATTCCAGCATCGATCCGGTTCGGGAGCGGTTACCCGAGGGGTTTCCTTCCTTGTACCATAACACAGTAAAGAAACCCGAATGCGCTAGCACGTGATCGTATGAAGAAAAACATCATTATTGTTTTGGTACTGTCTTTATGGTTTATGAGTGCGTATTGGCTTGGTAGTTATTACCTGCGTGCGCAGGTGGTTGGTGTTGCGGTGCAAAAATATGTGGATGTGCTCGACGCCGAGTCGACGGATCCGCAGTGCACCCTGGAACACTGCCCCAATTCCAGCAAGTCGCTTCCCGGCATGCCCGCGGACCGAGACCTGTTCACCGAGAATGAGCGATTCATAGTAGAGAACAAGGGCTTCAGAGGTCCCGCTTCGGCCACCAGGTTCTCGGTGAAACACACGAAGAAGCAGAGTGATGGGACGGTGGAAGCCATCGTAGGTACGACAGTAACCAAATGCTATTCATCAGGACTCTTCGAAGAAAGTTATGGCAGTGGTTCTGATACCCACCGAATAATTTTGGCGCCCAGCACTATCAAAGGCGAATACGTTGTTATCGCAGACAAGCTTTTCGGAGAGACGGAAAACCCGATATCCCCATACGCCCCAACCCTGTACAGAGGCAACCGCAAAGCCGATCCGCCCTGTTCCGTAGGCTCCCGATGAAGATGATTGCGCACAAGAATACTACTGTGGTGAATAAGAAATTTGTCGCCATTGGTTTTCTCCTGTGGTTGGTCAGTGCCGTGGCCTATGTGCTTCACACGGTGCCGTTCTATTCCGAGGAAGAGCGCCAACGCATCCGTGCGGTAGGGGCTGCCGTCGAAAAGTATGAGGCGATCTTAGACGCCGAATGGACGGATGAACACTGCACCCTAGAGCATTGCCCCAACTCCAGCAAGTCGCTGCCCGGCATGCCGCCGGATCGGGCGTCGTTTACCACGCACGAACGCACCAACATGGAGCGGCACGGCCCCTATGCGCATCTCCAGCCGGTGACCACCATGAACATTTTTCGGGTGACCGCACGCGACGACGGGATGGTCGAGGCACTCACCCAAACTACCGTCACCAAATGCTACAGCCCTGCCGACGCCGACTCCTATGGCAGCGCCTTGAATTTCTATGCGATCACCCTCGCCCCCAGCACGATCCGCGGCGAATACGTGGTCGTGGATGATGTGTATTACGACATCTTGAAACACCCATTGCCGGTCGACGCCAGCCCGGTGTATGCCGGCGGGCCGAAAAACCCGCCACCATACGCCTGATTCTCATGATAAAAGCCTTAAACTACCCCCATTTGTACTTAGTAAAAATTTAACCTTGATAGTTGTTGTGGAACCAGGTATAAAATTGCCTTACGCTGCATTATTGGTCAATTAAAGCCATTTCCCAAGCATAACGATAGGTTTACCAAAGGTAGAAGTTTACCTAACTGTAACGGTATTTTAATTATTTTTAAGCTTCGAGGGCTTTTCTTCTAGCTAACTCTTATATTATAGTTAATTTATATTTGAGCTTTGACTAATAGGAGACGCATGATGAAAAGGGTAAGGCTGGCGTACCTGACGGGGGCGTTGACTGTGCTCATCAGTATGCTTGGTACGCCAGCGTTGGCCGTCGCAGACACGATTATTTCCACCGCTCCATCCAATACCGCCGAGAATTATTTAGATCCCCACTCTGCTGTCGAACTGAACCGCGATCAACAAGCCATTATGCCTAATTTTATTAAAGAATTTCTCAATTATGGCGATGATGCGTTTGTGTTAAATATGGGGGCCATTATCCTAGTGGTCATGGGGATTGTGCTGTTATTCCTGGCCTGTTGGGGTTATAAGCGTCCGGTCAAACGATAGCAACGAAACTACGCAATCTACCAAAGAGGTACACTCCAATCATGCTAACGAACCCCCGTTCGAGAGGGTGGGGGTCGTGGGTGACGTGAGATTTTTATCAGTGAGCAGCCCCGAACCGATCATGCCCCTAATGTCGGTGCCCCCAAATACTGGGTGGGAAAACTTGTTCGAATGAACTGGGGATGGGGTGCGGGCATAAGAAAATCCCGAGGCTAGAGGTAAGCCAGACAGCCTCGGGATATTATCTGCAATCAGTAATTCTGTATTTTACTCACTATTAGCGGCGCTCGTGGTCGTCGTGGCAGTGGTGCTCGTCTCACTTTCATGGTGGGCCTCGGCGCCGGTCTGCCGATTCACCTTGCCCGACTCCAACACCGGTGCGGCTACGGCAGCCCGGGCGGTCACCTGGCCGGAATCGAAATCAAACACCACATCCTTCGTACCACCCAGCGGGAAACCGGGATTATCCGCGGTCGTGGTCACATGGGTGACGCAGGCGCCTTCCGGCTCGGTCAGCTTTGCCATCTCCGAGGGAATACCACCAACCAGATTGCAACCGGCCTTAAACTCGGTGGTGCCATCAATGGCGACCTCCTGGCCGTCAATCGTGATCTTCTCTAACTTATGGGTGGCGTCCCGCTTCTTGTCCTGGTTGATGGCAGTGAACTTCACGCCAGTCTCACCATCTTTGGTCACGTGAATGGTGACATCCCGGACGGCGATAGTATTATCGCTAGAGTTCACTGAAGCACCATCGACGGCGGCAACCTGATCCGATGTTTGGGTGATTTGGCCAGCAGAGCAAGAAGCCAGCAATAGCGCAGAAGTGGCCGCAATAAAAATCTTCAGGGGCTTCACGTGTTCATCCTCCATCGGGGGTAGGGATCGTTAATCTTTTTACACCTTAGTCTGTTTTCCGTGGTAGCACACAGTCAAAACCCAACAGATAAAACCAAACGGGGTGAACCAAAAGGGGGAGATTTGGGTTTGGAATCTCACATTTGATCCGTCGAAAAGCAAAGAAAACCACCGTGGCATGCTAAAATCGGCCGGTAACTGTCTTTGGGAGGAACATTTTATGGAATTCAAGGTGGGCGACACTGTTGTTTATCCCCATCATGGTGCGGCCGTAATCGAAGCGATCGAACAGCGGGAAATGGGTGGTGAAACCCTGGAATACCTCGTGTTGCAAATCCACCAATCCGATCTTGTAGTCCGGGTACCCTCGAAGAACGCCGAGACAGTCGGCGTGCGCGACGTCGTGGGCGAGGCTGGGCTGCGGAAAGTCTTCGGCTTCCTGCGCGAAACCGATGTAGAAGAGGCCGGCAACTGGTCCCGCCGATTCAAAGCAAACCAGGAACGCCTCGCATCCGGCGACGTCAATAAAGTGGCCGAGGTGGTGCGGGACCTATGGCGCCGCGACCAGGGCAAAGGTCTATCCGCCGGGGAGAAACGCATGCTCGCCAAGGCCCGGCAGGTGCTCGTGGGTGAGCTCGCCCTCGCCGAAATCAAAGACGAAGCCAAAGCCAACGAACTACTCGCCGAAGTCGACGCCACCATCGTGCGCCACCGGCTTCAGGGCGGCGACGACACCCCCGAACCCAAGCACCCACAACCAATCATCGACGAAGACGACACCGATCTCGACGACCTCAACTTCGACGACTAACCCATGCCCACAAACCCCATGGTCATCGCCATCATCGCCGCAGCCGGCCAAGGCACCAGGCTGGGGGCCGACCTGCCCAAAGCCTACGTGGAATTAGCCGGCCGGACCCTCATGGAACGCAGCGTGCGCGCCATGATCGACGCCGGAGTTGACCACATCATCGTGGTTATCATGCCCGCCATGGAAGAAACCGCCCGCCGCATCCTCGCTGGTTACCCCGATGTGCAGTTAGTGCACGGCGCCGGCGAGCGCGTCGACTCCGTGTGGCGGGGCATCCAGGCCATCCCCACCACCGATGATGATGCCGTCGTGCTCATTCACGACAGTGCCCGCGCACTCACCCCACCCGACATGATCCGCCGAGTCGCCCAGGCCGTCACCGGCGACGTTCGGGCGGTCATCCCCGTGTTGCCGGTCGCCGATACCATCAAACGGGTCGCCGACACCGTGGTTGTCGACACCCCGGCGCGCGCCGACCTGCGGATCGTGCAAACCCCCCAGGCCTTCCGGCTCGGGACCCTCCGCGAGGCCAATCAAACATATTTTCGGGACCCGAGTTTTACCGTCACCGACGACGCCAGCCTCGTCGAACACCTCAATATCCCAGTGCATTGCGTGCCCGGGGACCCGCTTGCCATGAAGATCACCACACCCATCGACCTTACGTTAGCTGCCGCATTAATATGATCATTCCCCGTGTAGGTATCGCCGCCGACGCCCACCAGATCGAGGCAGGAAAACCCTGCTACATCGCCTGTCTTCACTTCCCGGACGTTGCCGGGTGCGAGGGCCATAGCGACGGCGATGTGGTGGCCCACGCCATGGTTGACGCCCTGCTGTCTGCCGCAAACCTGGGGGATCTGGGCAGCTTCGTCGGCGTGGGCCGCAAAGAATACGACAACGTGTCCGGGGAGCGACTCTTGCGGGAGTGCCGCGAGCTCCTGGAGTCGAACGGGTTTTCTATCGGTAATGTGGCTGCCCAATTGATTGGGCAAACCCCGAGGCTGGGGCCGCGCCGGGAGGAGGCGGAGAAGAAGATCAGCGACATTGTGGGGGCGCCCGTGTCGGTTTCCGCAACCACCACGGATCACATGGGGTTTACCGGCAGCGGTGAGGGTCGGGCCGCCATTGCCACCGCCGTCGTGTGGGTGGCCGACAATCCCTGACCAAGACTTGACCAAGCCCCGACCCGGCGTCGATAGGCGCGTCGAAAAGCAAGCATCTACTACACTGGGGCGTGTGACTTTACGCATATTCGACACCCGAACCCGCAGTCTTCGTGATTTCGTCCCACTAACCCCAGGGCGCGCCACCATGTATTTGTGCGGCGCCACCCCGCAAACTAACCCACATATTGGGCATGTGCGCAGCGGGGTTGCCTTCGACATTGTGCGCAGGTGGCTCATGGCGTCGGGCTATGATGTTGCGTTTGTCCGTAACGTGACCGACATCGACGATAAGATTCTCACCAAGGCTGCTGAGGCGAATCGCCCCTGGTGGGAATGGGTGTCTACTTACGAACGAGCCTTCAGCCACGCCTACGACATGTTGGGCGTGCTACCGCCGTCCGTGGAGCCTCGCGCTACCGGACACATGACCCAAATGATTACCTACATGCAGCGGCTTATCGACGCCGGTTTCGCCTACCCCGCCCAGGGCTCCGTCTACTTCGATGTGGCCGCCTGGTCGGCCGCGGACGGCTCCGACTATGGGTCGCTGTCCGGCAATAACCTTATCGACATGGAGCAGGGCGAAACCGACAATGTGGGCAAGCGCAGCCCGCAGGATTTCGCCCTGTGGAAGGCCGCGAAACCTGGGGAGCCCTCGTGGCCCACACCGTGGGGTGATGGCAGGCCGGGCTGGCACCTCGAATGCTCCGCCATGTCCACCTGGTATCTGGGCCCCGAGTTCGACATTCACGGCGGTGGCCTCGACCTGCAATTCCCCCACCACGAGAACGAGATCGCCCAAGCGCATGCTGCCGGCGACGGGTTCGCCCGCTATTGGATGCACAACCACTGGGTGACCATTGCCGGGGAAAAGATGAGTAAGTCATTGGGTAATGTGCTGTCGGTGCCGGAGATCGTGAAGCTGGTGCGGCCGGTGGAGTTGCGCTACTACCTGGGGTCGGCCCATTATCGTTCCGTGTTGGAGTACTCCCCGGATGCGTTGCAGGAGGCAGCCCAGGGATACCGGCGTATCGAAAGTTTTGTCGAGAAGGTGGATGATCTGCCCGGCCAGCCGCCGGTGCCGGTGGGGGAGTGGACCGACGCGTTCGCCGAGGCCATGAATGATGACATTGGGGTGCCGCGGGCGCTCGCCGAGATCCACAACACGGTGCGGGCCGGCAATAGTGCCCTGGCCATGAGGGATTATGGTGAGGCCCGCAGGATGGCCGCCCGGGTGCGGGCCATGACCGAGGTGCTGGGCTTCGATCCGCTTTCCGACCAGTGGCAGGACGGCGAATCCGTGCGGTTCGACGCGCCCATGATGGCGTTGGATGCGCTGGTCCAGGAGGAGCTGAACCGGCGCGAGATTGCCAGGTCGGTCAAGGACTGGGAGACCGCCGACGCAGTGCGTGACCGCCTGCTGGAGGTGGGGATTATTGTCACCGACACCCCCGAAGGCCCAACCTGGTCGTGGGTGCCCTAAGCCACCCAGCCATCCTCGGCGCCGCCACGGCGTGCGGCCTGGGCCCGGCCGAACTAGTCGAATTGTTGAATCAAGGAATAATCACATATGTCTGGAAACTCTAAAAATCGTCCCGGTATCCGTAAAACCAATAAAAAGGGTGCCGTGAAGGGATCTGGTGGGGCGCGTCGCCGTGGCCTTCGGGGCAAGGGGCCCACGCCGAAGGCCGAGGATCGGGTGTACCATGCCGCCCATAAGCGCAAGCTGGAGCGTCAGCGGCGCGACCAGGGGCGGCACGACCGAAGCGCCAGCACCGAGCTGGTGGTGGGCCGCAACCCGGTGATCGAATGCTTGCACGCCCGGGTGCCGGCCACCGCCCTGTATATTGCGCAGGGCACCCGCAATGACGATCGGCTTACCGAGGCGGTGCAGCTGGCCCACAGCCGGTCGATTCCGCTCATTGAGGTGCCCCGCCTAGAGCTCGACAGCATGACCGGCAATGGGCTGCACCAGGGGGTGGGGTTGCAGATTCCGCCGTTCGAGTACGCCGATGTGTTCGACCTCATCGGCACGGTTGCCGACAGCAAGGAGCAGGGGATGATCGTGGTGCTCGACAACATCACCGACCCCCGGAACCTGGGGGCGGTGATCCGTTCTACCGCGGCTTTCGGCGGTCAGGGTGTGGTCATTCCCGAGCGGCGGTCCGCGTCAGTGACTGCCGTTGCGTGGCGCACGTCGGCCGGCACCGCGGCCCGGCTGCCGGTTGCGAAGGCTACGAATATCACCCGGACCCTCAAGGAGTTTCAGCAAAATGGCTACCAGGTTGTGGGCCTGGATGCGGGTGGGGACACCACCTACGATTCGTACGATGGCACCGGCCCGGTTGTGATCGTGGTCGGCTCGGAGGGTAAGGGGTTGTCCCGCCTGGTTCGGGAAACCTGTGACGTGCTGGTTTCGGTGCCTACCGCGTCGTGGGTGGAGTCGTTGAATGCTTCCGTGGCCGCCGGGGTGGTGTTGAGTGAGTTCTCCCGGCAGCGCCGCGCAGCTGGCGTGAAACCGTCGGATTCGTAAAGGCAGCGATGAATAAACCACTGCTGGCTCTTGGCGTGATCTTCCTGTCCTTCGGCGTGCCGTTGGTGATTCTATGGCTAGTTGTGCACCTGTACCCGGGCGCCGGGTGGATTATCACCTGGTCGCACGTGTGGTATTTGCTGGTGTATCCGGTGCTCGCCAGTGCTGCCAATAGCGCCGGCCGGCTCATTCCTGGGCGCGCCGGGGTGGTGGTTCAGGAGGTGCTAGAGTTCGTGGCCTGGTGCATGTTGTGCTACTACCTTATGGCCCCGGTGGGGGCGGCGCTCGCGGCCGCGTGCAGCTGCTGGTTTTACGTCA
>ERZ773069.2022-NODE-2022-length-10995-cov-7.562888_pt1 | contig 10995 bp, 8 predicted proteins | sample MGYA00580619_ERZ773069 | MGnify/ENA primary metagenome ERZ773069 (study PRJEB29015, sample SAMEA2738007) | human oral metagenome | biome: human oral; feature: human-associated habitat; material: dental | place: China | collected 2108 ...
GCACTGCGAACTGCACCCGGAGAATACTTGGGCAAGCATCGTCGGACGCGGGTTCAATTCCCGCCATCTCCACACTTTGAGGTCCTGTGACGTCGTTTTGACGTTGCAGGACCTTTTTATTCATGTCTGCCTGCAAGTCTTTCAGCGTCCGTTTGCCGAATCAGCGTCGCTGTGCAAGCTTAGCCTCCGTCCTAGCTCCCGCTCGGCGGGAGTGGCGGAAGTTGGACGGGCTTTCCCCTCGCCAGCCCGCCCCGAACTCTCGCCTCTTGGGTGCTCACGTCGTGGGAGGCCGTCGTCTCTGGCGCAGGAAGCAAGGCGGCAAAGGGAAAAGGAGAAGACGAGGAAGATTGGTCAAAACTTGGAGGCCAAACAGACAGTCTGAGAGTGAGCGTTCCGATAGACTAATAGACGCTCACCATTTACAGGGAAGAATCAAGGAGGATTCAATGTCCCAGTCAACTCCTGCGCCCACATGGGCGCCAGCCCCAACGGCGCCCAGACCGCAGTTGAAGAAACCCTTCTATAAACGTTGGTGGTTTATTGCGATTGTCTCGATTGTTGTGATCGCTGCGATCGGGCGGGCTCTTGAAGAGGGAAAGACCTCGAGCTCAAAGAGCGCGTCCCAGTCTCAAAGCGCGTCCCAGTCTCAAAACGCTCCCGAGGCTAAAGCTGCGCCTCAGGCCCAAAGCGCCTCGGAAGCGGCCGCCCCTGCTGCGACGCCGACTCCCGAGGCTGAGCCTAAAGTTCCTCGCGAGTATGAGAACGCGCTCGAGTCGGCTAAAAGCTACTCGGACGTCATGCATATGTCGAAGAAAGGCATTTACGACCAGCTAATCAGTCCGTACGCCGATAAATTCTCTGCTGAGGCTGCTCAATACGCTGTCGATAACCTCCAAGCTGATTACAACGCAAACGCGCTTGCCAAGGCAAAAGAGTACCAAGAGACCATGCACATGTCTTCCCAGGCCATTCGCGACCAGCTCACCAGCGAGCACGGCGAGAAATTCACCGCCAGTGAGGCGGACTACGCTATAGCGCATCTCAACGATTAGCAAGAACTGACGACGCCAGCACAGAGGCCGGAGGCAACGCAGGCCGCCGGTATCAGCGCTAACTGTCAGCGCAAACTGCTTGGCGGCCCATACAGGAGGCAGCCCCGGATCCCAACAAGCGGTTCGGGGCTGCCTCTGAGAGTGGTTTCGATGCGGGTTATCGTGTGTTACCGAGAAGAAGTCAGCCTAGTCCTCGGCCTCGGACCTTGCCGGGGTCTTCTCTTCAGCTTCGACGTCGGGCGTCGACATGGCTTCGGCCTCGCGTTGTCCGCGGGTTTTGGTTTCGGTTTTCAACTCCGGCTCGGCTTCGGTTTTGCCGCTGCGAGCTGGCTTGGCTTCGCTTTTGGGCGTCGGCTCGGACCTCTTCGTCGACTCGGCCTGGGCTCTCGCCTCGCCGGCAATGGGAGCCTTCGGCGCGATCGCGCGGCCCTTCTGTTTGTGGACCTTGCTCTTTTTCGGCGCTGCGGCGTCGTCCCTCTTCGCCGAATTCTTTGCGGCAGGGGCGCCCCTGCGCGGACCCTCGAAATCGGGGCGGCCGGTGCCGTGATCGACCGTTGGGCGTCCGAGCCCCTTCGCCAGGAGGGAGGAGCGCCCGGCTTGGAAGTCTGCGAGAACGTCCCGAACGCCGATCGCGCTCGCCTGGGGCGGACGGTGGATGACGTCGAGAACCGACAGCAGCGTGGAGACGAGCACTCCGGCGTTGCGATAGACGAGGTAGCGGCTGGTCCACTCCGGCCGGAACTTCTCCTTATAGGAGCGCAAGCCTTTGAAGTTGTATGCGCGGTTGCCGAAGTCGTAGATGTAGCGCACGACCTTCTGTTTGCTTCCCGAATAGACGGCCCGTCCGGTGTTCGACAGCGGCGCCATTCCGAGATTGTAGTACTCATACCCGGCGTCGCGCGCCCACTCGATAAGGGAAACAAAGATTCCGTCCATCGTGCCTCCGGGGGCGTCCGGACGAATGCGCATGAGGTCGATAGACGCGACATTCGGGCTGGCCGGCATGATTGAGGCGAAACCCTCGATCCGCTTCTCGTTGCGCACGACGGCGATGGGAGCCCTCCCAAGATAGGCCGGATCGAAGCGCCCCAGCGAGAATCCCATCTCCTCGCGTTTGCCGATCCAAGCGTCGGAAACGGATCGAACTTCGTCGAGGAACTCTTGCGTGAATGGAGGTTCGATGAGCTCGAAGTGGGTTCCCTTTTCCTCCATGCGGTTGCGCATGCGCCGGAAGATTTTGCCCTTGTTTCCGACATTCGAATAGGTTTCCAAGTTGAGCATCGCGTCTTCGCCGATCTTGACGAAGGTGAAGCCCTGATCGGCGCATGTGGCCAGGTACTTCGCCGAAAGCTCGTAGATCGCGACGTTCATTCGATGTTCTTCCGCCAATCGAACGAATTCGTCGATGGCCGCCTCGAAGCACTTCTCGTCGCCGATCGGATCGCCCAAGATGATGAGGTTGTTGCGATGAGGGCGGTACAGGAGTGCGACGTTGCCCTTGGCGGAATAGAAGACGTGCTTGTCTCCGAGGAAGAAAAGATGCGAGTACTCGTTGCCGCCGTACTTGGCCAAAAACTCCTCGTAGCGGGCCACGTCTTCCTCCGTCGGCGGGGTGAATTCCAGGCGTCCTCCCCTGGAAAAGAGGATCGTCAGAGTCAGGATGACGCACAGGGCGCCGTAGAAGAAGGTATGCCTCAAGGCCGTGCCGTGGTCCGGGAAGGGCCGCTCAATCTGGTGGTCGTGGTAGAGGCGCCATAGAAAGATCCCCAGGGGAATGCCGACGATCGTCAAGGCGGAGACGACGAACCCCTTGGCCGTCAGCTTGAGCGGAGCCCGATTGAAGGCGCTGCGCACCGAGAAAAGGATTGTGGAAAGCACCAAAAGGATGAGCGCTTCTTCCCAATCGAGGCCTTTTGCGATGGACGTGGCCGCCCCCGCCACCATGATCGTGAACGAGATTCCCCAGATTCTGGCGACTCGGGCGCGAATGCCTCGGGAAAGGATGATGAGCATGATCCCGATGAGCAGCGTCGTCATTCGCGACGCCTCGATGACGCCGTGGGGGACGATGTTATTGAGTATGTCGAATCGTCTCGAAATGGCCGGGCTGAAAACGGAAATGATGAGGACGACGCCGGCGAGGAGCGTCCCGATCCACAGGACGGTCACGAGGGTGTCCTCGCGCTTGCGCTTGTCTCCCAAACCGATCTTCGGCGCCAACAGCTCGCTCGCTCCGTAGAGGCTGGCAAGAATCCAGGGAATCGCGTAATAGCAAACGCGATAGACGATGATCGCCAGAAGAAGGCGCGTGGTGTCGTATCCGACGCCCTTGAAAAGGGTCGCCACCGTCAGATCGAAGGTTCCCAGCCCGCCCGGAATGAAGGATATGAGGCCCACCAGGGTGCCCGTCGAGTAAACGAACAGGGAAAGCCACAGATCCGCTTCGGGAATGAAGAGGAGAACGCACGCCCAGAAATACACGCCGGCGACGACCCAGTCGAACAGCGAGGCGAAGGTCATCTCCGTTTTCTGCTTGAAGTTTTGCAATGCGAAGGGGGAACGGCTCAAGTCGATTTTGCCGATTTTGAGTTTCCCGCCCCAGAAGTAGAGCGGGATGTACAGGCTCATGACGAGCGGGACGATCCACAAGCCCCCGCGATCGTATTTGATCGCAAAGGGAAGCGTGGCGACGAGCATGACGAACAGGCCGATGAGGTTGGACGCCCACACCGCCAGGGTGATCTTCAGCGCCGTGTCTTTGTCTGCGCCCGCCTTCGCGTAGTACTTTGCGCGAATCGTCCCTCCGGTCAAGCCTCCCAATCCCGCGAAATTGTTGAAGGCTTGGGCCACCCACCCGATTTTCAGGGAAGTGCGAATCGGTATCTTCACACCGAAATGACGCGAGGCGAAGATGTCGTAGGCGCCCGTCGCCGTGAAGGCCAGAGTCCCGCCGACGACGATCGCAAGCAGAGTGGGGCGCGGAACCTCGGTGAAGAGCTCGGCCATGCTGGGGCCCGAAATTGTTTCGAATTCGCCGCGGGCAACGAGGAAAACGCCGATCGCCATAAGCGTGTAGAACGTGTACCTCGCTATGCGCGGATGCGCCTTGACAACGTCAACGATCTTCTTCATACGGCCTTTCCGTCCGTCTACACTCGAGTTTTCCGTTTTTCGGCGCCCGAGTCTTGCGTCTGTCGTCGCCCGAGGGCTGTGGGCGGGGCATGCCGCCCAAAAGGCCAATGCTACCCGAGAGCGCCGGGTGCGCCATTTGATTCGGGCTCGCGCCGACGTCGCCGGGCTTGGTGTCTGCCGTGCCTGTGCGTGTGGAGGGCTTGGCGCCTGCCGTGCCCGTGTGTATGAAGCGCTTGGCGTCTGCCGTGCCCGTGCGTGTGAAGCGCTTGGCGCCTGCCGTGCCCGTGTGTATGCCGGCATGCTCTCCGGTTGTGGTCTTGATGTCTGTGTCCGCGGTGTCTGAGTTATGGACCGCTGCGATTCTTGCGCCTGTACATGTTGCGACGGATTCCCCGGCGGCAAGGTGTGTGCCTGCGGGGGACTCCGCGTGTTTCAAAATCAAACAAGGCGGCTTCGATGGGTGACGGAAATCGCGCCCGTTGCCGCTGTCGGGTTGCGCCTTGCGATCGACGCCGAACGGCATTCTCCGCTCGGCGCAGGAGCGCGGCATGTGGTCGGCGTCGGGTTGCGTTTTGCGGTCGGCGTCGAAGTGTGGTGCCATGCGGTCGGCGTCGGACGCAATGCGATTAAGCCTGCGTTCGTCAGCGGGCCGCGTTCGGGTAAGTGACGGTTCCAAATCCTTCGCTCGCTTGTCATCGCTCTGTGCGCCTGGGTCATGGCTCTACTTACTATGGCGGTAGATCCTGGGAGCTTTCTGATGGCTGTGCTGCGGTCGACGACGGATGAGTTCGTCCACGCTGAGATCGCTGTGTTGCGATCGGCGCAAACACGCTGATCCGACACGCCTAGTTCCGGTTCGACGTCGTTGACTCGGGTTCGACGTCGTCAGGCAGGAGCAGGCGGACTGCGACCGTTATGTCGGCGTCGTTCTGGTGTCTCGCCGGCGTGGCTGTGGGGGTTTGGCGGCGTCGTTCTGGTGTCTCGCCGGCGGCGTCCTTTCTCTTGTCGAATGCTGCGCTGCCTTGGGACTCCTTGGGGAAGTGCGGCGCTAGCACGTTGCGTGGACTTTGGCCAATAGCGTGATTGCGGGCCCCCAGGTGCCCAAATGCCTTGCAATTACTCATACCGTAGATGGACTTCGAGGCCTAAAAGTTACGCATCTCACTTAAAACGCGCCACTTAATGCGCGAATTTACGCCAGTTTGCCGTGAAATCCGCTAGATTACTGAAGTAGTGGCCCGTCCGGGCCCTTCACTTCAACGAAAGGTATGGGTATGTCCATCAACCGTACTGAACTTATTGCCAAAATTGCCGAGAAGGCGAATCTGTCGAAGACGGACGCCGACAAGGCCGTTGCCGCGCTCCAGGACGTCTTGGTCGATTCGCTCTCGAAGGGCGAGGCGGTCAAGATTACAGGCCTCCTGGCTGTGGAGCGCACGGAGCGCGCCGCCCGTAAGGGGCGCAACCCCCGCACCGGCGAGGAAATTCAGATTCCGGCCGGTTACGGCGTCAAGCTGACCGCTGGCTCGGCCCTTAAGAAGGCCGTGACGGAATGATTGCGGGCTAGGCTCGCGATCTTGCGAGTCTAGGTGGCGAAACCAATTTTTCCACCGCGAGTAAAGGCCTCGAGCGTCGACCGACGATCTCAAGCGTCGATCGAGAATGCCGACGTCGAACAGAGGCCGTTGCCACGAAAACATTGACGTGGCTGTGAATAAAAGCCGCAATTGAGCGGCACTGCTCTGAAAAGAGCCAATGGGGTCCGGGTCTGGTCCGGGCCCCATTTTTATTTGGGGCGCCTTTTGTCGGGGGGGGGGCTGCTTGTTGTCCGGGCCTGCTTGTTGTCCGGGGGCTGCTTATCGGGGCTTGTTATCGGGAGCCGCTTGGGGCGGCGGATTCGCGGGGCGGTCTCAGGGTTTGGGCGGCATTTTGCCGCTGGTGATTTTGGGGCTGGCTGGTTTGGGCGGCATTTTGCCGCTGGTGATTTTGGGGCTGGCTGGTTTGGGCGGCGTTTTGCCGCTGGTGATTTTGGGGCTGGCTGGTTTGGGCGATGCTCCGGCGCTTTGGGCGCGGACTCGTTTGCTTATGGATTGGTTTGCCGACGGGCCGGAGCCGTTGGGGCGGTTGTGCTGAAGAGATGGGGAAGTGCTTTGACGCCGGCTTGCTCCACGCGGGCCGCGGTGGGGTGTGCCGGAAAGGCAGGGATGTGCTGGCGATTTGGTTTGTCGACGGCTACTGATAAATTCATTCTTAAAGTTCAAGTTTTACATTATATTTAGCGGAAAAACATTCGAACAAAAACTTGACATCATATTTCATATATTCTAGAATAGAAGTGAAAGATGAGGGCCTGAGGTTGAAGGAGGCTGTTGACATGAGCGCCGACGTCGGCATTTTTGACGTTGCGTCCGCTCAGAGCGGAGCGCCTACGCCGACCTTCAGTGTGCGCAACGGGAGGAAAGGGCGGATTCCGGCCGTCAGAGAGGGGCGCGGATTTGGCAAGTGCCTTGCGGAGTTGGAAGCGCTTGTCTCCGAGTTAGGAGAGAAGGACGTCTTCGGATTGTCCGACGAGCAGCTTCTGTCAGGTGCGCAGGCGCTGGCCAAACTCGCCTCTCGTTTAGGCGCTGTGCGCGGGCAGGTGCTCGTTGCCGTCGACGAGAGGCGCAGCTGGCAGTCTTCGGGGATGCGTACGCTCATTCAGTGGAACGAGAGGTCCTCTGGCCAGTCGCCGAAGGCCGCCACAAGGGAAATCGAACGGGCCCGCGCCTTGGAAGAGGATTTGCCTGTCCTGTCGAGAGCGCTTAAAACCGGTGAGATTTTTGCCGAGCACGTCGACGTCGTCCGCAAGGTCTTTTCCACCCCGGTCTTGAAAAAGGCCGTGAACGACGAAGGAGTTCAAAAAGAATTCGTTTCCTGGGCGAAACGATGCGGGGCCCGGGAATTCGAACGGCGGGTCAGAGCCCGCGCTTTGAGGGACGATCCCGCTTTGGGCGTTGAGCTTGAAAAATCTGAGGCGAAAGACGAACGGGTCGCTTTCGCGCCCGAGGGATTCGGCATGCGCGTCACCGGCTGGCTTTCGAGCGAGACGTCTGCAATCCTGGACACCGCGTTGAGTGCTCTAATGGGGCGCAAAAGCGTGGACGATGCGAGAACCTTGCCTCAGCGGCGTGCGGGGGCCTTGATTGAGTTGGCGAGTCTCAAGCTTGACGAGGGCAGCCTGGGCAGAGGCGTGAGAATTCGCCCGCACCTGTCCGTTCACGTGCCTTTGGCGACGCTTGTGGAGGTCGAAAGAACATCTCGGCCGTGCGCGTCTTTGGACGTCGGCTTTTCCTCGGACGGGCGTGGCGACGAGAACAGGGGCGACGTTGAGAAGACGCACATCGGTGAAATCGGAGAGTGGCCTGGTTCTTCGCGCTCCGAGCTTGAGATCGGATCGTTCGAAGAAGTCGGATCGGTCGAAGAAGAAGGCGAGTTGCTCGAAGGGCGAATCCGATCGTTCGAGGAAAGGCGGCGAACGGCAGGGCGAAAACACGATGGATGCTGCGAGGCCGGCTGCGGGCAGGGGCGTATTGGCCGCTGCCTCGATCGGGTCCGCGAAGAAAGCCGGGAGCTTGGAAAGCTTCTGGCGGTGGTGCCCGCCGCCGCGGACCTAACCGCTTTGAAGGGGCTTGAACCGGCGACGCTAGACGATGGCTCGGCTTTGTCGATGGCCCAGTTGGCGCGATTGATGTGCGACTCGGCGGTCTCTCGCATCGTGTTTTCGTCAAGCGGCGAAGTGATGGACGTCGGACGCGAAAAACGTCTGTTCACGCCTGCGCAGGCCAGAGCCGTCGTCGCCAGGGATCGAACATGCCGCTACCCGGGGTGTTCGGATACGGTTGCCCACGGTCAGATCCATCACGCCCTGCCTTGGCAAGAGGGAGGCCGCACAGATCTCGCCAACGCGGTTCTGCTGTGCTGGCATCATCACAGCCTTGTCCATCGAGAGATGGTCACGATCTCTCACCACGACGGAGGGTTTCTGTTCAGCGGAAAAGACGGGGCGGTGATAGGCGTGCGTCGCAACGGAACGTGAACGGAACATGTCGGCGGCAAGTTTGAGGGGCAGGCTTGTTGTGTGGGATACGTCCCGGCGGAGGGGCTGAGCGTGCCGTGGCGGGCGGGGTTAAGATCGTCCCTATGAGTACACTGCCTCCCGAACCGCCGCGCGGCCCAGAAAGCCCGGAGACCGCGGGTTCCCCAAGCGTCGACGTCCTCGAACGCGAACAGGAGCAGCGCAGCCCCGGCGACGACGAGCGTTATGCGCACTACGTCCGCAAAGAAAAGATCACCGAATCGGCTCTATCCGGCCAGCCGGTGGTGGCGTTGTGCGGGAAAGTGTGGACTCCTTCCCGCGATCCCGAGAGGTACCCCGTGTGCCCGACATGCAAGGCCATTCGCGACGAGCTCGGCAAGCAGGGCTCCTCGTGGCCCTTCGGCCCCGACGTCCCCGGGAACGGGAAGTGAGCAGCCACCCCCTGCCGAAAACAGCTTCCGTCCACGCCGCAGAGACCCTCTCGCCCTCCTTCCCGCAACGCGCGGCCTGGGGCACGGCGTCGTCCCTGCGGGCATGGCAGGCCGAGGCGCTCCAGGCGTACATGGCTAGCCAACCGCGGGATTTCCTCGCAGTGGCGACGCCCGGAGCGGGGAAGACGACCTTCGCCCTGCGCGTCGCGACAGAGCTCATGGCAAAGGGCGCTGTCCGACAGGTCACCGTCGTGTGCCCCACCGAGCATCTGAAAACGCAGTGGTCGGAGTCGGCCGCGCGCGTGGGGCTCACTCTCGACCCCGACTTCACAAACGCGCAAGGCGAAGAAGGCAGCTTCTTCGACGGAGTGTGCGTCACGTACGCGCAAGTCGCGGCGAATCCAGGGCTTCACAAGCGCCGCACCGCTTCCCGGCCGACCCTCGTCATCCTTGACGAAATCCACCACGGCGGCGACGCCCTCTCTTGGGGCGACGGCATACGCGAGGCCTTCCAAGGAGCGGCCCGGCGGCTCTCGCTCACAGGCACGCCCTTCAGATCGGACGATTCGCCGATACCGTTCGTCGAGTACGCCGACGGCGGCGACGGCGTGTTCCGCTCGTGCGCCGATTACACGTACGGGTACGCCGAAGCGCTGCGCGACGGCGTCGTGCGGCCCGTCATGTTCCTCAGCTACTCGGGGCAGATGCGGTGGCAGACGAAGCAGGGCGACGTCGTCGAAGCGACCCTCGGCGAGCCTCTGACCAAAGACATGACCGGGCAGGCCTGGCGGACCGCCCTCAACCCCGCGGGCGACTGGATCCAGGCGGTCCTCGCCGCAGCCGACGAACGCCTGACCGCCGTGCGCAAATCGATTCCCGACGCCGGAGGCCTCGTCATCGCCACCGACCAGAGGGCCGCCCGCGCATACGCGGAAAGGCTGGAGGGCATCAGCGGGCAGCGGCCAACCGTGGTGCTTTCCGACGACGCCGGTGCCTCCGACCGGATCGCCGAGTTCTCCGCGGGAGACGAGCGATGGATGATCGCCGTGCGCATGGTTTCCGAAGGCGTGGACGTGCCCAGGCTCGCCGTCGGAGTGTATGCGACGTCGGCCTCAACCCCGCTGTTCTTCGCCCAAGCGATCGGGCGCTTCGTGCGCGCGCGCAAGCGCGGGGAGACCGCGACGGTGTTCCTTCCCTCCGTCCCGCAGCTTCTCGGCCTAGCGGCCGAGATGGAGGTCGAACGCGACCACGCCCTGGGGAAGAAGAAGCGAGAAGACGGCTGGGACGACGAGCTTCTCGAGCGCGCCAATTCAGAAGAGCAGGCCAGCGACCAGCTCGCGTTCCCCGGCTTCGAGGCGCTGGAATCGGATGCGTCGTTCGACAGGGCGCTCTTCGACGGCGGCGAATTCGGGCTGGGCGCCGAGGCCGGATCCGACGAGGAAGCCGATTTCCTTGGTATTCCCGGGCTTTTGGAGCCCGAGCAGGTCACCACTCTTCTGCGCAAGCGCCAGGCGGCGCAATCGGCCCAGCCGAAGAAAGCGGCGTCCGCGCCCGTCAGCGATCCGCGGCGGCGGCGCGAGGCGCGCAAGGAGCTGACCTCGCTCGTCTCGGCCTGGGCGCAGAAATCGGGCCAGCCGCATGCTTTCGTCCACGCCGAGCTCCGCCGAATCTGCGGCGGGCCGGAGGTGGCGCGGGCCTCCGTCGAACAGATCGAATCCCGAATCGGACAGGTGCGCCGATGGTTCGTGGGGCGGACGTAGAGCTCTCAGATCCGGCGTAGAATCCTGAGAGAAGCAGTCTTTTAGCGGGGTGTGAGTAAGAAAACCGACCCATCGCGCATCGGCGGCCGAAGCCCGTGATGCGTGAGAGGGGCCGGTGTTTGTGCTATACGCTACACGAAACGCGGCCCCTTATTCAATGAGGCGCAAGTGTCAGTCGTCGCCCTCGAAGATGTCGAGCATTTTGGTGGGGACGGCGGGTTCGCCGCTGGAAAGGCGCCATCCGTCGTAGGGGAGCTCGGCGCGGGATTCCTCGTGGCGGGCGGCGGCCGCTGCGATGGCCGCCTTCCCGATCCGGGATTCGTCGATCGCGCCGGCGTCGACGAGCTTGACCTGAAGGGGGCGGGCGCCCGCCCGCTCGAGGTAGTCGAGGCCCTCCTGCCAGCTTCCGGCCGAGACGACGAGCTCCTGGGCGGCGCTGCCACGCTGGTCGCAGACGCGGCCTGCGACTTTGAGTCCGCCCACGCTCGCCTTGTTCTTCGAGCTTTTGGCCACCTCGTGCATTTTTCCGTCGGTGCCCTCGCGTT
>ERZ773069.2024-NODE-2024-length-10991-cov-6.958120_pt1 | contig 10991 bp, 7 predicted proteins | sample MGYA00580619_ERZ773069 | MGnify/ENA primary metagenome ERZ773069 (study PRJEB29015, sample SAMEA2738007) | human oral metagenome | biome: human oral; feature: human-associated habitat; material: dental | place: China | collected 2108 ...
TGGCCCACGGCGACCGGCTCCGCAAGCCGAGGCACCAGGCCGAGCACATGGAGGCCCGTGTCGAACGCTACGCGGTCGGTGGCGTGCACCCGGGTCCGGACCCGAACTCCGGCGTCTACGCCCGTTCCAACGCCATTCACGCGCCCGCGCTGCTTCCCGACGGCACCGTCGCCGAGAAGTCGGTGAGCCACGCCCTGACCACCCGTGGCGCGGTGGTGGCGGTCGACGACCTGCGCAACCCGACGACCACCACCTTCGGTGAGATCGAGAAGGTTGCCGCTGAACTGGAAGGAGAGGCCAAGTGAGCACCGAAGCCTACCTGGTGCTGGCGGCGCTGCTGTTCGCCGTCGGCGCACTCGGATTCCTGCTGCGCCGCAACGCGATCATCGCCTTCATGAGCGTGGAGTTGATGCTCAACGCCGCGAACCTGGTGTTCGTGACCTTCGCCCGCCAGCACGGCGGGCTCGACGGTCAGGTGGCGTCCTTCTTCGTCATGGTGGTGGCCGCCGCCGAGGTCGTGGTCGGCCTGGCCATCATCGTCGCCGTCTATCGCGCCCGTCGCTCGGCCTCCGTCGACGACGCGAACCTGCTGAAGTTCTGAGGAGGCTGCCGTGCTGTTGTTGGAAACCATGGCGACGGTACCCGCAACGGGGCTGTTCAGCCTCGCCTGGCTCCTGATCGTGATTCCCCTGGCCGGGGCGGCGTTGCTGCTGGTCCTCGGGCGTTTCTCCGACGCGTGGGGTCACTGGCTGGCGACCGCCTGCTGTCTGGCCTCGTTCACCATCGGGGTGCTGCTGTTCAGCTCGATGCTGGGAGCCGACGAGGGGCAGCGGGCCGTCACCGTCCACCTCTACGACTGGATCAGCACCGGGTCCTGGAACCTCAGCTTCGGGATGCTGATCGACCAGCTGTCGATCCTGTTCGTGCTGCTCATCACCGGTGTCGGGTCGCTGATCCACATCTACTCGATCGGCTACATGGCCCACGACGAGCGGCGCCGCAGGTTCTTCGCCTACCTGAACCTGTTCATCGCGGCGATGCTCACGCTGGTGCTGGCCGACAGCTACCTGGTGCTGTTCCTCGGCTGGGAGGGCGTCGGCCTGGCCTCCTACCTGCTGATCTCCTTCTGGCAGCACAAACCCTCCGCGGCCGCCGCGGGCCGCAAGGCGTTCGTCGTCAACCGCGTCGGTGACCTGGGGATGTCGATGGCCATCTTCACGATGCTGTCGCTGTTCGGCAGCACCGCCTTCTCCGAGGTCAACGCCGGCATGCCGCGGGCCGACGTCGCCACCGCGACGCTGCTCGGTTTCCTGCTGCTGCTCGCGGCGTGCGGCAAGTCGGCGCAGGTGCCGTTGCAGTCGTGGCTGCTCGACGCCATGGAGGGCCCCACCCCGGTCTCCGCCCTGATCCACGCGGCCACGATGGTCACGGCGGGTGTCTACCTGGTGGTGCGCAGCCACACGATCTATGAGATCAGCGAGGCCGCGACCCTCGCGGTGGCGATCGTGGGTGTCGTGACGCTGCTCGCCGGCGCCTGGATCGGTACCGCCAAGGACGACATCAAGAAGGTCCTGGCCGGCTCCACCATGTCGCAGATCGGCTACATGATGCTGGCCGCGGGTCTCGGGCCGGTGGGCGCGGCCTTCGCGATCTTCCACCTGCTCACCCACGGCTTCTTCAAGGCGAACATGTTCCTCGGCGCCGGGTCCGTGATGCACGGCATGAACGACGACGTGAACATGCGCAACTTCGGGGCCCTGGCCAGGGCGATGCGGTGGACCTTCCTGACCTTCGCGATGGGGTATCTGGCCATCATCGGTTTCCCGTTCACCGCGGGCTACTACTCCAAGGACCACATCATCGAGGCCGCCTTCGAACGCAACATCGTCCTGGGCGTCCTGGCGCTCATCGGCGCGGGCATCACCGCGTACTACATGACGCGCCTGATGATGATGACCTTCCTGGGGCGCAGCCGCTGGGAGGAGGACGTGCACCCGCACGAATCCCCGGCCGTGATGACCGTCCCGCTGGTGATCCTGGCCATTGCCTCACTGGGCGCAGGTCTTTTGATGAACAACTGGATCCAAGGCTGGCTGGCCCCGGCCACCGGGTCGCATCCCCACGAAACCGGCCTGCTGGCCTTCAGCTGGATCGGCGCGGTCACGCTGGTCGTCGTGGCCGCGGGCGTCGCGCTCGGTTGGTGGCTGCACAGCGGCCTCATCCCGAAGCGGGCACCGCGGACCCGCAACCCGCTGGTGCTGATCGGCCGCAACGACCTCTACGGGGACGCCATCAACACCTACGCGGTGATCTGGCCCGTGAGTGGCGTCGCAACTGCGCTGAGCCTCGCGGACCAAGGCGTGGTCGACGGTCTCGTCCGTGGCTCCGGATACGGGGCGAGAGGCCTGGCGGGCCTGTTGCGGAAGGCACAGAACGGCTATTCCCGCACCTACGGCCTGACGCTGGTGATCGGCGTCGTGATCCTCGGTGCCATCGTGGTTTTCGGGCAGCTGGTCTGAGGAAGGAAGAATTCACGTGATCAACGACTCGATTCCCCTCCTGAGCATCCTCGCGCTGCTGCCACTGCTCGGCGCCCTGGTCCTGACGTGCGTGCGCGGCGCCGCCGCCCGCGTCGTCGGCCTGTGTTTCGCGTTCGCCACCACCGTTCTCGGTGTGTTCGCCTTCGTCCTGGGTCTCGGCACCCACCTGTCTGAAACGCTGCCGTGGATCCGGGTGATCGGGGCCTCCTACGCCCTGGAACTGGACCCCATGAGCGCCGTCATGGTGCTGCTTGCCGTGATCCTCACCCCGCTGGTGCTGATCGCCGAATGGCACGTCGGCGACGCGGAGGGCGCCCGCTGGTCGACGCGGACCTTCTTCGCCCTCGCCCTGGCCCTCGAAGGGCTCTCCCTCCTGGTGTTCCTGGCCAGCGACGTGCTGCTGTTCTACGTGATGTTCGAGGCCACGCTGATCCCGATGTACTTCATGATCTCGGGTTTCGGCGGGCCGGAACGGGCCGCGGCGGCCGTCAAATTCCTGCTGTTCTCACTGGCCGGTGGGCTGGTGATGCTGGTCGGTGTCGCCGGGTTGTACGCGGTCTCCGCGGGGGTGGGGGAGCCCAGTTTCCTGATCCGCGACCTGATGACCCTCGACCTGGGTGGCGACATCGGCCACTGGCTGTTCGCGGCCTTCTTCTTCGCGTTCGCGGTGAAGGCGCCGATGGCCGGCCTGCACACCTGGCTGCCGGACACCGCCGAGCAGGCCACCGCCGGTTCGTCGACGATGCTGGTGGGCATCCTCGACAAGATCGGTACCTTCGGGATGATCAAGATCTGCCTGACGATCTTCCCCGAGGCCTCGCACTGGGCCACGCCGGCCATCCTGGTGTGGGCGGTGGTCTCAATGTTCTACGGCGCCCTCATGGCGCTCGGCAGTCCCGACCTGCTGCGGTTCGTGTCCTACACCTCCGTCAGTCACTTCGGTTTCATGGTGTTCGGGATCTTCGCGCTGACCACACAGTCACTGGGCGGGTCGATCTTCTACATGCTGAACCACGGCTTCTCCACGGCAGCGATGTTCCTGGTCGTCGGTTTCCTCGTGAAACGCCGCGGCACCGCCGCCATCGAGGCCTACGGCGGGGTGCAGAAAACCGCCCCGGTGCTGGCCGGTTTCCTGCTGCTCTCGGGCCTGTCGGTGCTCGCCCTGCCCGGCATGTCCAGCTTCGTCTCGGAGTTCTTGGTGATGGCCGGTTCCTGGCAGCGTTACCCGGTGCACACCGCGGTGCTCACCCTCGGAATGGTGCTGGCCGCGGCCTACGTGCTAACCGTTTACAAGAAAACCATGACCGGCCCCGTGCCCGACGACGTGCGCAAACACGTCTCCACGGACCTGAACCTGCGTGAACGCCTCGCGGTGGCACCGCTGCTGGTGCTGCTGATCTTCTTCGGTTTCTTCCCGAGGCCTCTGCTCCAGGTGGCCGATGATGCGGCACGGAACGTGATGCAAACCGTCGGCGAGACCGATCCCGCCCCCACGATCCAGGGAGAGAACTGATGAGCCCGCTTGAGATCACCGTTCCGGTCATGGAGTGGATGCTCGAGGCACCCCTGATCGTGCTTCTGGTCGGCGCCACCCTGGGGGTGCTCCTCGAGGCCGTGGTTCCCCGCGAGTACCGTTACCCCGCGCAGACGGGGCTGGCGATGCTGACGGTCCTCACCGCCATGGGGTTCACCGCGTACAACTGGGTGGGCGGGGACTTCAAGATCGTCGCTCCCGGAAGCATCGCCGTGGACGGGCCGACGTACTTCTTCTGGTCGCTGCTGCTGCTGGTCGGCCTGGGCGGGGTTGCGTTGTTCGCCGAACGCGCCGTCGCGGGCGGGGTGTCGGCCTTCGCCGCATCCGCCGCCACCGTACCGGGGTCGCCGATGGAGCGGGAGGCCGAACGCCAGCACCGCGAACACACCGAAATCTTCCCGCTGATCCTGTTCGCGCTGTTCGGGATGCTGCTGTTCGCGGCCGCCAACGACCTGCTGACGCTGTTCGTCGCCCTGGAGATCTTCTCCCTGCCGCTGTACCTGCTCTCCGGGATGGCGCGCCGCCGCCGCTGGCTGAGCCAGGAGGCCGCGCTGAAGTACTTCCTGCTCGGCGCGTTCAGTTCCGCGTTCTTCCTGTTCGGTGTGGCGCTGCTGTACGGCTATGCGGGTACCTTCACCTACGCCGGTGTGGCGCAGGCCATTGTCACCGATGAGTCCCCGCCGGTGCTGCTGCTGGCCGGCCTGGTGATGCTGGCCGTCGGGCTGCTGTTCAAGGTGGGGGCGGTACCGTTCCACACCTGGACCCCGGATGTCTACACCGGCGCCCCGACCCCCGTGACCGGTTTCATGGCGATCGCCACCAAGACGGCCGCCGTGGCCGCGCTGCTGCGGGTGTTCTACGTGGCCCTGGGTGGGGCGCGCTGGGACTGGCAGCCGATCATCGCCACCGTCGCGGTGGCGACCATGGTGGTCGGTGCGGTGGTGGGCCTGGTGCAGCAGGACATCAAACGCCTGCTGGCCTATTCCTCGATCGCCCACGCCGGGTTCATCCTGGCGGGTTTCGTCGCCGCGGTCGGCGCCACGGCCGAGGGCGGTGTCTCGTCGGTCGGGTCGATCTCCTTCTACCTGCTGGCCTACGGTTTCGCGACCCTCGGTGGGTTCGGGATCATCACGATGGTCCGGCGCGCCGGGGGAGAGGCGAACGGGATCGCCGCCTGGCAGGGGCTGGGACGGACCAGCCCGTTCGTTGCAGGGGTCATGACCCTGTTCCTGCTCAGCTTCGCCGGTATCCCGCTGACCGCGGGTTTCGTCGGCAAGCTGGTGGTCTTCGCCGCCGCCTGGCAGGGCGGGTACGGCTGGCTGGTGCTGGTCGCGGTGATCGCGAGCCTCGTGGCCGCTTTCTTCTACCTGAAGGTCGTGGTGGCGATGTGGTTCAAGGAACCCGAACGCGGCCAACAGGGCAGGGTGACCGGGGCCTCCGGCTGGACCTGGATCGTTGTCGCCGTGTCCGCTGTGGCGACGATCGTTCTCGGCTTGGTTCCGGGTAGCATTCTTGATCTGGCGGCTGGAGCCGCCCAGTTCATCCGCTGACCCCTGGAGTCATCTTGACCCTCGACATCGAAGCCCTCTCAATCCGCTTCGAGGAGCAGCTGCGGCAGGTCGCCGTGGCCGACTCCCCGTTCGTCACCGAGGCCGCCAGTCACCTGATAGCTGCCGGGGGGAAAAGGTTCCGGCCCCAGCTGGTGTATCTCGCATCGGGGTTCGGCGGCGAGGTGGACGAGGAGCAGCTGCTCAAGGCTGCCCTCGTGATGGAGCTGACCCACGTCGCGAGTCTCTACCACGACGACGTCATGGACGAGGCCGATGTGCGCCGGTCCGCGCCGTCCGCGAACTCCCGGTGGGGCAATTCCATCGCGATCCTGATCGGCGACTATCTGTTCGCGAAGGCGTCGATCCTGGTGGCGGACCTCGGCACCGACTACGTGCGGCTCCAGGCGGAAACCTTCACCCGGCTGGTGCAGGGACAGATCGCGGAGACCCGCGGCCCGGGGACGGGTGAGGCGCCGCTGGAACACTATCTGCAGGTGATCGCCGACAAGACGGGTTCCCTGATCGCCGCCTCCGCGCTGTTCGGGGCGATGATCGCGGGGGCCCCGCAAGGAATCCGGGAAGCCTTGGCAGCTTACGGCGAGGAAATCGGGTTGGTGTTTCAGCTGAGCGATGACATCATCGACATCACCAGCGACGTCACCGGCAAAACCCCGGGCACGGACCTGCGCGAGGGGGTGCCGACGCTGCCGACGCTGCTGCTGGAGGCCTCCCGCGACCCAGCGGACCAGCCCCTGAAGGCCCTTCTCGCAGGGGACCTGAGCGACGACGCGGCCCTCGCGGAGGCGTTGGCTGTGCTGCGCGCCCATCCCGTCATCGAGAAGGCGCGGACCGAGGTTTGCCGCCACGCCGACTTGGCGAGGCAACACTTGGCGCCGCTTCCCGAGGGGGACGCGAAACAGCTGCTGCTCCAGGTCTGCGACGACCTGGTGAAGCGTTCCGCCTGATCCTGTCCGCAGGAAATCAGGCTCGACCCGGCCGGTCGGAGTCGCGACACCGCCGTGGATCGGACCTGCCGGAAACGGGGCGGGCTTGCAGTCCACGACCACCCCGCCCCGGAGCGAGGGCAGGCAGCACCACGCCTCCGGGTTGTGCGCGTGCCCGGGTTCGGGAGAACCATCCGGGGTCGCGTCCTCGATGGTGTGGTGGCCTCGCGGTATGACTCCTTTCGTTTCGGCAACCTCGGCGAAACGATTTCTGAGGGTTGCCTAAGTTGATTGTGGTGAGTTCTAGAGATGCTCACCGGGGCCTGGAGGGCGAACGGCCGGACCTCTGCGTTTCAAGCGCCTGTTTCTGGGCTGTGACGCGTCGGAGAGGCCCGGGATGTCACTTTCTGGCCGGTTGCCGAAAAGGACTTGTGTGTGACGAAAGCAAGGGTCCCTCCCGGCCGGCGAACGTCCTAATGGTGTGAATCCCGACCAACTTGTGTTAACGTTCGTCAGCCCCCGAGTGGTCAGCCGATCGGAGGACAAGAAGCACAAGCATGATTTGGGAGGGAAACTACGTGTTGAAGAGGATCAAACCTCGCAGCGAGTGGAGGCCGATGGCTCTTCTGCTCGCATTCCTGATCGGCGTGGCCGGTCTGGTCGTCGGGAGTCCCGTTGCGCAGGCCACCGAGGTGGACGCCATCGATCCGGGAAGCATCCGCATCACGAGGATCGACGAGGACAGTTCCAAGCTCTACCTCTGGACCGCCATCAGGGTTGACGCGAACTGGAGGATTCCCGACGGCACCGGAAAAGCCGGGGACACCTTCAAACTCGGCCTGCCCGGGGAACTCGACGGCGCCGTCGGAAGCTTCGAGCTGAAGGGCAAGGAGGGCGATCCGCTGACCTACGGCACCTGCGAGGTGGCGAGGGGCGAGGTCACCTGCACCCTGAACGCCAACGTCGAGGGCAAGAACAACGTCAGCGGTTCGCTGTGGGTGCGGGCCCAGGTGGTCAAGCGCACCGATGCGGACAAGCTCACCTTCGTCCTCCGCAACGGCGTCAAGGCCGAGGTGCCGCTTCCCGATGGGCAGAAGGGCATCGGCTACAACCCCACGCTGCCCACCGTGACCTTCAAGTCCGGTTGGTTCCCCGGCGATGACCAGACCGCCATCCACTGGCGGATCGTGGTTCCCGGCTCCAAGGTCGCCGACCGTTCCCTCATGACCATCACCGACACCTACCGGGTGGAGGGCACCAAGTTGACCCTGGCCGAGGGCAGCCCGAACATCTACTGGATTCCCAACACCCCGGAGTGCTGGAACGAAACCTATTCCCCGAGCTGCCTCCACAAGATCGACAGCTCCACCACCCCGTCGCTGACCCTCACCCACGACGAGGGCAAGAATGTGGTCAAGGCCGTCATCGACAACAAGGGCCAGAACTTCCAGTCCGACCGGATCTTCATCTTCGACATGCGGGTGAAGACCGAGGGGACCATCGCCCCCGGGGCGCAGTACACCAACAAGGCCACCGTGGACGCCGAGCAGCGCACCGCGACCGCGGTCAAGAACGTCTCGGGCGGCGGCACCGGCTCCGGTGACACCGTCGGGCATCTCGCCGTGAAGAAGACGGTCGTGGGCGGCCAGGTCTCCGGCGACACCACCTACCCGGTGGCCTGGTCCTACCAGTACAAGGGCCAGACGCGCAGCGGCGAGCTGGCGGTGAAGGCCGACGGCACCCTCGAAACCCTCAACAACGTCCCGAACGGCACCGTGGTCACCCTGACCGAGAAGGTTCCCGCCAGCGGTGACATCGACTACGGCGACCCGGTGTTCTCGGGTGAGGGCGTCAAGGACGGGGTTCCCGACGCCAACAGCGCCCAGGTCACCGTCGAGGGCCTCAAGACCGTCGAGGTTTCCCTCACCAACCACGTGAACCCGAAGCTGGCCCCGGTCGAGGTCACCCCCGGCGTGTGCAAACCGGGTTCCAGTGAGCCCTCCGAACCCACCGTCAAGGTGGGCGAGACCGACGGCATCACCTACTCCGCCCCGAAGCTCACCACCTCCGGTGACAAGGTGACCGTCGAGGTCACCGCCACCCCCGCATCGGGCAAGGAGATCGATGACCAGCACCTGCCGGAAGGCTGGAAGGCCAACGGTGACGGCACCTACACCTTCACCACCACCATCACCCAGCCGAACTGCGGGAAGACCGTCACTCCCGTGATCCCCTCCGTCGGTGCGCAGGTGTGCCCCGTCGACTCCACGACCCCGGTGCCGCCGTCGGTGACCGGTGTCGAGGACACCGACGAGATCGACTACAGCGAACCCCAGGTCACCAGCAGCAACGGCCAGGTCACCGTCGTCGTCACCGCCACGGCGAAACCCGGCCACCGGATCGACACCGACAAGCTGCCCGAGGGCTGGAAACTCGTCAACGGTGTGGTCACCTACACCAAGACCATCACCCAGCTCGCGTGTGACGTTCCCGTGGCGCCCACCATCGACCCCGGCGTCTGCACCCCGGGTTCCACCACTCCGACGCAGCCCACCGTCAAGGTGGCCGAAACCCCCGGAGTCACCTACGGCAAACCGGAGATCAAGGTCGCTGATGGCAAGGTGAACGTCACCGTCACCGCCACCGCCCAGGACGGCCACGAGTTCGGTGGTCCGATGCCGGATGGCTGGAAACGGATCGACGCCAAGACCGCCGTCTTCACCGGCGAGGTCAAGGTGCCCGTCTGCGACGTCCCGGTCGCGCCCACGCCGACCCCCACGGTGACCCCGGCCAAGCCCGTTCCGGTGAAACCGGGTCTGCCGAAGACCGGCTCCTGATCCCGCGCGCGTGCTGATCGGGCCCCGATCCCCTCTGGGATCGGGGCCCGATCGCTTTGGAAAAGACAACGAGAGTTTTCCCGGATGTCGCATCGGATTCTTGTTCTTCATCGATGCGCCAAAGATGGAGACGAGGAAAACCCGCCGAACCGCTACGCCTGCGCGGGTGCGCGGTGCATCGTGCGATGCCGGGGAGTTCTGCCCGGCGGCGCCACCCACGTCTGGAATCAGACCGGGATGAGCGGCCGATGGGCGATCGACGATCCGTTCCCGGCCCCACCCTGGCCGTCGAACCGGGCGAGGTGGCCCTGTGCCGGATTCCCAACCACACCCCTTTGTGCTGGAACGAGACCTGGCGCACTGACTCCCGAACCGTGATCTACGGCAACGGCACTGCCGTCGCATTCACCGAGACGGCTCCGGCGGTGGCCGGGTTTGAATTCGGTGATCCGGTGTTCTCGGGTACCGGGGTTCCGGATGCCAACAGCGCTCAGGTGAGGGCCGAGGGCATGGAGACCGCCGAGGTGACTTTCACCAATCAGGTCAATCCGGGGTTGTCTCCTGTTGGGGTGGCGCCGGGGGCGTGCTCCGGATGCGTCGGAGCCGACGGTTGAGGTTGGTCCCGTTGATGGGACCACGTATTCGGCTCCGGAGTTCATCAGGGCCGGTCACTCGATCCGGTCATTCGTCGACGTCCGTGCGCTTTGGCCCATGTCTTCGTAAAAACCCCAGTCATTTCCCATTCAACAATTAATGAGCAAAATATTTGCTCATTGCTGCCGCCCCTCCAGATTGACTTTCGGGCCGAAAACACGGGGTTTCCTGGACGAACGGCCAGAGTTTTCAAGCGTCGCTCGTGCGGAAACGGGTAACTTCTGTTAGGGTGCATGCCGTTCAAAGTTTCAACTCCTTGGAGAGATGGGGGCGGGTTGAAGTTCGGGGGCAAACGCAATGTCCGCAGGTCCGGTGGCCTTCCGGGAATGATTACGGCCGGTGTTCTGGTTGCAATTTCGGTTGCCGGGACGTGGGCCGTCACCGAGGGCGGGATCGCTCCGGGGGAGCCGGGACGGCATGGGGAATCTACCGCCTCGGAGGGCCGGCTGGATCTGTGGTTGAATCCCGCGGATACCGGGGAAAGACTCGCATCCGGGAACGTTGATCGCGTCTCCTCGCGCATTCAATCCACCCAGGTGGATGGCGGTGAGGGCGACGTTTTCCAAAACCATCCGGTATCGAACCCTCGGGCCGGCATGGCCTCGGTGGGGGAAGTGTCGCCCGGCGGGTGGGAAACGAATTCTTCCGGAATCCGGGGAGGGGAGCGCGTTTTCCTCGTGAATGGCGGGAGGATTCACTCCCGGGAAAAATCTTTCCTTCCTCCGGTTTCCGTGGCGAACGATTCCCCGGCTTCCGGTGTGCATCAGGAGGCCGCGGCCGAATTGTTCTGGCTTCCCCTTCCCGGAAACGGCGAGCGGGCCGTGCCCGTCTCCCCGGGGACGGCCCCCTGGGCGCTCATCACCAACCAGCAGGGGCAGGGCACCCCGGGCTCTCAGGGCGCGAAGACCGAGGAACCGGCCCAGCCTGGCCTG
>ERZ773069.2025-NODE-2025-length-10984-cov-3.763016_pt1 | contig 10984 bp, 10 predicted proteins | sample MGYA00580619_ERZ773069 | MGnify/ENA primary metagenome ERZ773069 (study PRJEB29015, sample SAMEA2738007) | human oral metagenome | biome: human oral; feature: human-associated habitat; material: dental | place: China | collected 2108 ...
ATGCGCTGCGCCGTCTGCGCAATCTCCTCATTGTCTACCTCATGGGGGTCGAGGGCCTGCGCGTCGTCGAGGTCATGCGTCTCTCCGACGAGGACATCGACTGGCAGCGCGGACGCATCGAGATCCGCGGCAAGGGACACGCGGGCATCATCTACCCCTGTGAGGAGACATTCGGCATTCTGCGTGCATACATCGAGAAGCGCGGTGCTGTTCCGCCCGAGAGCCGTCTCACGCCGACCATCATCTCCTGCGCGAACAACAATCCCAAGGGGCGCATCTCACGCGTCGGCATCCGCTACGTTATCAACAAGGCGCTCACCGAGGCGGGGCTCAAGCAGCCCGGCTATGCATGCCACCTCTTCCGTCACAGCTGCGGTACGAACCTCTATCAGGAGACCAAAGACCTGCGTGTCGTACAGGAAACCCTGCGCCAGCGCAGCCCCAAGGTCACGGCGAAATACGCCCACGTCCACGACCGCATGGAACGCCGCTACACACGCGGCATCACGCCGGGACTGAATGTGGAGAGCGTGCAGAGCACACCGCCTGCAACGAGTGAAAAATAAGCTATACACAAACAGGCCCCCAATCATACATTAATGATTGGGGGCCTATTGTTTCACATAGTTTGAAAAGGCATTGATACTCCACTGCTTCTCATCACAGTCTGTCTTTTCTGCTCATTCTATGGGAAGATCCTGCCTTGAGTGAAATGGCGTACGCTCACTCAAGAGGAAAATATTCGTGTCTTCCAATCCGCCATACGAATCCAAAACAGCTGCCTCTGGATCGAACGTCCCTTGCGGCGCGCATCAAACTGCGGCATAGGGACATCGCAGAACGCCGTCTTTTCTAGCAGACGGTAATATTCGTCATTAAACCCATCGTACGGCTTGTATTCCCATGGTTTATAGCCGCCCGCATAGTGGAGCACAGCGATATGAGTCCGTGCCTGTATGGCAGGAATTCGAAAACGCTTGCGCAGCAGTACCTTCAAGAAAAGCTGCCAGACAGGCGGTATAACATTCCAGCGAAGCGGAAGCGGCGTCCAATTCCGATGAAACACGACGTTGAGCGCGTCCTGATCGTGATGGCGATAGGTATTTTTCGCCGCCAGCTCCGCAACGCGTGCGCTATAGTGGTGCATGCGCCATGCATCAACATCCATGAGCAGGACACCCGCATTAAAATAGAGATCGCCTGCGGCAAAGCCCAAATTTCTCTGCTTGTTCCCCCATTCCCGGTGCGATGCCATAATACCGAAGTCCGGAACAGCAGCCACAGCTTTTCCCTTCATATCCTGCGCCCAGAGCTCTGCAATATCCGCATACACGAGGAGATCACAGTCGAGATAAAGCACCCTTCCGACCTTATTTGGCAGAAGCTTTGGTATTTGAAGGCGGAAATATGTTGCCTTACTGAGCTGACCGCTGACATAATACGAGGCTTCACCATCCGATTCAATCGGACAGAAATCAATTACTGCACCATAGTCCCGCACCGTTGCACTGACACGTGCCTTTGCTTGCTCGGAAAGCGTCTCAAAGAAAAGGAAGAAATGCAGTCGCGACGGCTCTGCCGTATGATCCAAAATGGATGCCATGGCAACGGCTGCATGCTGAACATAGCGCTCATCTGCCGAAAACGCAACATATATGTGATCTGCTTCTTGTGACACGGTCCCCTTCCCTTCTCGTATATAATTATTCTTTCTATCGTTTATCATGGATTTTTTGCTGTTCATCACTCTCGATCGTTTACAACAGCAGAAAAACCTAATTTGCCAAGCGCGGCTTATCGGTAAAAAAAGTCAAAGAAGACTCAATCGAATGATCTCACAGCATCCGCTCTCAGCCAGGAGAAGCAAAGCCCCAACAAAAGCCAATGCAGTTTCATCACCATGGAAGTCCCCATATTATAGTTCGTCAGCCCCTGCAAAATCAATCCGAGCAAGACAGCAGAAAGGATCAGCGCGGCGATGTTGTGCGTTGCCAGCCACGTACGGAATCCATAGGAAATCAGCACACACCAGAAAAAAAACAACGCGCCAAGACCAATGGCACCGCATTCAGCAAGCGTATTCATAACATTGCTGTGTGCATGGAACAACTGGGGTTCCTTCGCGCCGGGCAGGATATATGTTTCCTGATATTGTCTCTCAAAACATCCAAAACCAACCCCAAACATCGGATGATCCTGGAACATGTGGCAGGCGCTCTTCCAAAGGAGGATACGCTCCCAATTGGTCTGGACGTTTATATCCGTAATTGAAACAAGCCGCGCCGAGAGCGTGGGGGACAGGGCAAATGCCGCGGAAAACACCGCCAATACCAGAACAGCCCCGGCGAGGAGTTTTTTCTTTCGTCGAACGATAAAAGCGGCACAGACAAGTGAGACGAGGGGAACAGCAACCCACGCACCACGTGTACCGTTATAGAGAAGAGCCGCACCGCTGAGAATAAGCACTGCCGACACGGCGGCGCGCCAGCGTCTGTCGGAATATTTCTCATGCAAAAATATCAGCAATACGGGGATGAACATTGACAGCACAGCCCCTGCAACCATGCTGAAGGCAAAACCGCCTGCCCGGAAGTTCCCCTGAATTCCCTGAAAGACAATAGCGCAATCATTGATAATGAACGAGACGGCAATACATATACCGATCCACAACAATCTGCGTTTTTCGCGTACCATCAGCAGAACAGCATACAGACCAATCATACGATATCCATAGTACTCGACAAATCTCCGCAGGCTGAGAACAACATCTGTTGAAAAGGCCGCAGAAAGCAGCACCGCCCCCATCAGAGCCAAAAAGGCCGTGCGGACCCGTCCGCTCGGCAATACATCCTTCCAATCATCATGTTTCAGCAAAAGACGGCACAGAAAAACAATGGTAAGCATCCCCAGAAATACATTGCCGGCACCAATTGATATGCTGCTGAAAAGACCAAACCCGCAGAGCAGATAAAACGCGCACGTATGAAGCCGTTCCTCATTCGTTCCTTTGAGATATGTTTGCCGATCAACCACTGTATTTCTCCGCTTCGGCATCAGCAGAACTCTCTTTTCCACGCACCTTGTACAATGCAGATAATTTCACATACTTCACCATTGTATAGAACACATGACACATCGCCATAATAAACCCGAGCCGTCCATCGAGGAAGCCCCGCTGGAGGATGTAGAAGCGAAAAAAAGCGAAGGGCGGGTCAAAGAGAATTTTCAGAAAGGGTGCACGCCGTCCAGCTGCATATTGCTGCTCTGCCAAAAGGGTCGTATATTGGTTGAACTTTTGAAAGTATTGCTCCCAGTTCTCATACGTATGATGAAGAAGACTCCCCTTCATACGACGTATAGGAAGTACGGACTCCGTGTGCTCATGCACCAGCCCTTCCCAGCGTACCGCATCACGCGGGAAAAAGCGCCGCGAGTAGTCAGGGTGATGCCCGCCGTAGTACATGCGCTGTCCAAAAACAACATTGATGCGCCGAATCTCATACACGGCACGTGCATCCGCTGCCATAATGCGGCGCAGTTCCGCCTCCGTCTCCGGATTCACACGTTCATCTGCATCTACATAGAACACCCAGTCTGCATCTGTCTGTGTCAGAGCAAAGTTTCGCTGTCCCGCAAAGTCTCCCGCGAGCGGATGCGTGACAACACGTGCTCCCAATCCTTGTGCAATTGCTGGCGTAGAATCACTGCTCCCGTCATCAATCACGAGGATTTCATCGGCGAATGCTGCACTCCGAATGCACGCTTCGATATGACGTTCCTCATTGTGTGTGAGGATGATAACAGTCAGTTTCATGCGCCTGCCTCCTCTCAGCATCTTTCACTGCCTCCTGCACACAATCCGCAAGGTTTCCTCCTTCGTAGAGCGTTCCCCGCACGCCTGCCTTCTCTGCCGCTGCCATATCACGCGGCGCATCGCCGATCATCAGCGATGCGGCAGGGTCAATATCGTGCTCCGTGATCGCACGCAGGAGCATCCCGGGCGCAGGCTTGCGGCAGTCACACGTAAACGTATAGGCAGGGACACGTCCCGCCGGATGATGCGGGCAATAGTAGAACGCATCAATATGTGCACCATGCCGCGCAAGCTCAGCATTCATCCAGTCATGCAGACGGCGGACAGAGTCCTCACCGTAATAGCCGCGCGCGATACCGCTCTGGTTCGTGACAACAATGACAAGAAAGCCGTGTGCGTTCGCCCAGCGGATCGCCTCGACCGCCCCCTCCGTCCACGCGAATTCCGCAGGATCGTGGAGGTAGTGCACATCGACATTGAGCGTCCCGTCGCGGTCGAAGAAAATGGCCTTATTCGGCATAGGAGAAGTAGCCCCCCGCGTTCAGGAAGTCGCAGTATTCCTTCACCGCCTGCTCCATTGGGGTAAAGCCGCCCGTATAGCCAGCCGCGAGGAGTGCTCGTGTGTCCGCCTGTGTGTAGTTCTGATACTTGCCGCGCAGCACTTCGGGGAAATCGCGGTAGACGATCTGCCCCTTGCCGAGTGCGGCGATCACGGCATGTGCCGCCTCGTTATATGTATGTGCCGTACCTGTGCCGCAGTTGTAAACGCCGCTCTCCCCGCCATTTTCAAAGAAATGCAGGTTGACGCGCACGACGTCGCCGACATAGACAAAGTCGCGCCGCTGCTCGCCGTCCGCGATGCCGTCCGTCCCGCGGAAGAGACGCGCCTCGCCCACATCGAGAATCTGATGATAGAGCTGATAGAAGATCGACGCCATCTTGCCCTTGTGATGCTCCTGGGGACCATAGACGTTGAAGTAGCGAAGGCCGACGATCGGGCTGCGTGCCTCGGGGATGACCTGCCGCACATAGCGGTCGAACGCGAGCTTCGAGAACGCATAGGGATTGAGGGCGTCCTCACACGCATCGCCCTCGGTAAAGCCATTTGCCCCGCCGCCGTAAGTGGAGGCGGAGGAGGCATAGAAGAACGGGATGCGCGCGCCCATCGCAAAGTGCAGGAGTGCCTTGGAGTAGGCGTAATTGACCTTCATCATATAGTTGACGTCATACTCCATCGTATCCGAGCACGCGCCCTCATGGAAGATCGCATCGATGTCCGTCCCGTCAAAGTCACCTTCCTCGACGAGGTGGAGGAAATCGTCCTTGTGCTGATAGTCGATGAAATGGAGACCGCGCAGATTCTTGTAGTTCTCGCCGTCCTCCAGATCGTCGACGATGAGGATGTCGCGATAGCCGCGCGCATTCAGTGCATGGACGATATTGCTGCCGATAAAGCCGGCACCGCCGGTAACAATAATCATAGATCTGCCCCTTCCTGCCGATCGAGCACGCGGAGCAGTTCTTCACGGCTCACGGCATACGTTCCGAGTTTCGAGACGACGACGCTCGCCGCGAGGTTCGCGAGTGCCGCGCCGTCCGCGGGTTTCAGTCCCCCCGCAAGAGCCAGTCCAAAGACGGCAATCACCGTATCGCCCGCACCCGAGACATCGAACACCTCCTGTGCCCGCGTCGGGATGTGGACGGCCTCCTGTCCATGGATGAGCGAGATGCCCTTTGCCGAGCGCGTCAGGATGACGTTCTTCACGCCGAACTTGCGTATGGCATAGTGTGCCGCGCGCTCCGCCGCGCCGTTCTCGTTGGCGATCGGCTCCAGGAGGATCTCGTTGATCTCCTTCAGGTTCGGCGTCACATAGTCCGCCCCCTTGTACTTTGCCCACTGCGGGCCCTTCGGATCGACGATGACGGGCACGCCGTGATCGTGTGCGGCATGGATGATGTGCTGACAGGCGTACTCCGTGCATGCCCCCTTGCCATAGTCCGAGATGATGACGCAGTCCATGCTCTCGCTCAGCTTTTGCTCGATGTAGGCGAGGTACTGCTCCGCATCTGCGCCGTCGATGGGCTTTACATCCTCAAAGTCGAGCCGCAGCATCTGCTGATGCCCGCCGATGATGCGGATCTTCGTCGTCGTCGGGCGCTCCGTATGGATGAGCCCCGCATAGTCGATGCCGCGCGCCTGAAACTTCCCCAGCAGGCTGTCACAGTGCGCATCCCTGCCGACGTAGCCCGCGATGCTGACGTTCGTCCCAAGGAGCGCAAGGTTGTGTGCGACGTTTGCCGCCCCGCCGAGCGTTTCGCGCGTCCCCGTCACGTGGGTGATCGGCACCGGTGCTTCGGGCGAGATGCGCGTCACCTCGCCCGTATAGTACTTGTCGAGCATGACATCGCCAACGACGAGGATGTTGCTGCGCGCGCTCTTTTCGGCAACGACACGGCGGATTTTTTCCATATCCATGAAAATACTCCTATCTGCTCTGCGGTAAACTCGAACGGACAACACGCCCTGCTGCTCCCTTGGGCGCAAGGGCAAATCCCCCGTCCGCCATCTCCACGACCCGCGTCTCGTGGTCCGTCGGCGCGGGCAGGTCACAGGCGGGACGCTCCTCCTGCTCATGCAGGATCTGATCGGCATACTGCAAGATGAGGTCGGGCGGCATCCGTTTCATGCACATCATGTGCTCCTCCCCTCCGAGCGGACACTCGTGGATGCGGCAGGGGTGGCACGGGACGGGCGCACGGACGGAGATGCTCCGCGCATCGTAGGGGTAGAACCCGGGAATGGGCGATGCGCCAAACATGCAGATCACGGGAACGTGCATCGCGACGCCGACGTGCATTGGCCCAGAGTCCGTCGTGATGAAGAGGATGCAGCGGGAGAGGAGTCCCGCAAGTACGCCGAGGCTGACCTGCCCCGTAAAGACATGCAGATGAGGATTCCCGCGCTCCTGCATATGTGCACGGCAGGCCTCCACCATCGCTATATCCATCGGCCCGCCCATGACGGCGATGTGATAGCCGCGGCGGAGGTAGGTGTCGGCGACGCGGGCAAAGTAGTCATCGATCCATCGCTTGGTCGCCCAGCTCGCACCGATATTGAGTGCGATCACCTTGTCGGTCGGGGCGAAGTGCTCCGTCCAGAGCCGCTCTGCCTCCTCTGCCGCGGCAGGCGGAATCCACATCTCGAGCCCCGCCGTCCCATCCGCAGCGAGCACGCCCGCCGCCCGCAGTGCCGCATAGTGTGACTGCACTTCGTGCATCACCTGATTCTGACTTGGGCTGACATGGTCAAAGGCGAGGGAGAAGCCGGGCTTTGCGTAGCCGACGATGCGCCGTCCGCCGCTGAGCGCGGCGAGCGCCGAAGAACGCTCGTTGCGGTGGAGATTGATGACGAGATCGTAGTGCCGCTTCCGCAGGCGCATCGCACAGCGCAGGATACCGCGAATGCCGCCGTCCGCGCCTTTTTTGTCAATCAGAAGGCATTCGTCAAGATGCTCGTTTGCGGCGACGACATCTGCGAGCTTCTTGTCCGCGAGGAGGGTGATGCGCGCCGCAGGATACTGCTGACGCAGGGCGGCGAGCACGGGCGTGCCGAGCATGAGATCCCCGAGGTGCATGAGGTGGATGACGAGAATATTTTGATACAACTCTTTCCCCCCATGTCCGTTCGTCTGTCATGACACAACAGCATGCAGAACGTCCGTAATCTTCTTCTCCACCTCATCTACTGTGATCAGCGCGAGGCAGTCGAGTCCCTTCGGGCAGGCGCGTTTCCAGCAGCCGCGGCAGGAGCGATCCACCTCGATGGCATTCTCCTGCTGCCCGTACGGGCCGTTGCGGTTCGCATCCGTTGGCCCCATCAGCATAACGGTCGGCCGTCCGAGCCCCGCAGCGAGATGTACGGGTCCCGTATCACCGCCGAGGACGAGCGCGGCACGCGTAAAGAGATGTGCGAGCTGCTTGAGGTTCGTCCGCCCGACGAGATTCACGGGCGGGATCCGCGCCGCCGCCATGATGTCGGCGGCAATCGTCACATCGAGATGCCCACCGCCGACGAGCACGGAAACGATATGCGCCTCATAGAGACGGTCGCCGAGCGCGGCGAAATGCTCCGCCGGCCAGCGCTTGTTCGGCCAGTTCGCCCCGACGGCAAAGGCGACAAACGCGCGCCCCTCCGGCACGCCCTCGCGCTGCAGCAGCGTCTCTGCCGCCATGCGGTCACGATCCGAGACGGTGATGGGAAAGCGCACCGCATCCACACGACAGCCGATGGCGCGTGCCACGTCGAGATAGCGCTCGACGATGTGTCCCTGTGCGTGCGGCCCGCGCACGGGGCGGCTCACACGGTCCGCGCCCTCGCGCATATTTGCCGTGCCGACGCGCTCCCTCGCCCCCGCCGTATAGACGATCGCTGCCGACTTGAAGAGTCCCTGCAGATCGAGCGAGACATCGTAGCGGCGCGCGCGCAGACGGCGGCGCAGGGGCGGATATTCACGGAGGAATCCGGCGATGCTGCGGAACTTCGCCTTTTCAAAGAGGATAGGCTCATCGATGTACGGATTTCCCTCGAGCAGAGGATAGGCGGGCGGCTCGACCACCCACGTCAGATGTGCATCGGGATAGGTCTCCTTGATGGCATAGGAAACGGGCAGCGCATGAATCACATCGCCGATCGCACTGAGTTTGACGACCAAGATATTCTTCATGAACTGCCCTCCTCTCACGATTTCCTCCCTGCCTTTTCGATGATGTTCGTCGTGGATTTCCCCGCGACGAGCGGGACCAAGACAACCTCGCCGCCGTACGCCTCGACGATGCGCGCCTCGGGCAGCGTCTCACGCGTATAGTCGCCGCCCTTTACGTAGACCGCAGGGCGCACCTTCGCGATCAGTGTCTCCGCCGTATCCTCGCCGAAGATCACCACCGCATCGACGGCGGCAAGTGCTCCGACGACTTCCGCGCGATCCTGCTCACTGTTGACGGGGCGTGTCTCCCCCTTGAGCCGCCGTACAGAGGCATCGCTGTTCAGCCCAAGGATGAGCAGATCCCCCTGCGCACGGGCCGCCGTGAGATAACGTATATGTCCCGCATGAAGGATGTCAAAGCAGCCGTTCGTAAAGACGACACGTACCCCTGCCGCACGCAGTGCCGCCGCATACGCCTCGATGTGTTCGTCAGGTATGAGCATGACCGTCCCCTTCCGCCGTGAGCGCCGCATACAGCTCCGCCCATGCCACCGTCGCCGTCCCGCGTTTCCGCACAGCAATGCCGGACGCCGTGTTGCTGAGGCGTGCCGCTGTCACGGGATCAACGCCCACAGCAAGGGCGAGTGCCATCACGGCAACGCACGTATCCCCCGCTCCCGAGACGTCGAAGATCTCGCTGTGATCGCTCACGGGAATATCCGTCGCCGACCCGTCCGCGAGGAAGAGCGTCATGCCGTCCGCACCGCGCGTGATGAGCACGCCGACCGCCGAAAGCCGCGTCAGGAGTTCACGGCCTGCCGCATGAATATCCGCCGCCGAACGCAGCTCGCGCCCGAGCGCCGCCGCCAGTTCCGCATCGTTTTGCTTGACGTAGCCGATGCCCCCATAGCTGAGGATGTCATAGCGGGCATCCACGATGCTCGGAATCCTCCGCTGCCGTGATTCTGCGATCACCGTGCGGCGCACGCGCTCCGTCACCGTGCCCGATCCGTAGTCCGAGAGCACAACCGCGTGCACCTGTGGGAGGAGACGCGTGATCTCTGCCAAAAGGTGCTCCTCTGCCTCCGCTGCAAGCGGTGTATGCCACTCGCGGTCAACGCGCACAATCTGCTGACTGACCGTCGCCCGTCCGCCCGCGATAATGCGCGTCTTCGTGATGGTCGGATGCGCCGCATCACGGACAAAGCCCGTCGTATCGACTCCATTCTCCCCAAGGACGGAGCAGAGGGCATCGCCTCCTGCATCCGTGCCGCAAACCCCCGCAGCATACGAGCGCCCGCCGAGTGTCGCCGCATTGTTTGCCACATTTGCCGCACCGCCCGCCACGACGCGCTCCGTGCGCTGCTCGAGGACGAGCACGGGTGCCTCGCGCGAGATGCGCGAGATTGTTCCGTCGAGGTAGACATCCGCCACCATGTCCCCAACGACAAGTACGGCGGCATCCTTTAGGCCTGCAAGAGCATTTACCATGGCGTAAACTCCCATTTAATCCGCCACGTATTCTGCTTTGAACGATAGCGCAGAATGATCTGTGAGCAGTGCAGATCGTGGAACCAATAGTAATCGACATCCGTCCATCGGTGCGGCTCCATGGCGTATTTCGTGCCGACCGCAATGCGGTCACGCTCACCGATGCGGTAACTCAGCCCGCTCATAAGCACGCGGGAGTAGTCCTCCTGATCGTAGGAGAAAAGGGCGTTCTCCTTGGAGCTCTTCGTGTATACACCGCCGACATAGGCGGCAAAGCGGTTATTGAATGCCTTTGCAAGAAAAGCGCTGACGTTCATGCCCTGCACGCGTGAATGGTCGTGACTCTCACGTGTAATGGAATATCCTGCCGCGAGATCCAATCGAAAGCCGTGGAAGGGGATGGTATCATGCACGAGCGACACACCGTACTGCCAATGATTGCTGTGGATTCCGCTGCCGTACCAGCGTCCGTATTCCGAGAAGAGACGATAGGTGATCGGCGATCGGCCAAGCCGATGGCTGTAGTCCGTGAGAAGGGACGGCATCTTCTTGACCCACTCGCTGTTGCCGTCCTCGAAGATGCCGTAGGTGACCATGGCTCGGGCACCGGCATTTGCCCACCCGAGATCATAGGAACTGCGCCAGCCGCGCTTGGCTGTCACGCGAATATGCTCGGCTGCTGTTACACGCGGCGCAACATTCTGCTCAAAGGTCTGCTCCACCCATGCACCGTCATTGCTGTCATAGCCTGCGCGCGGGAAATTACGCTGCATCGGGTGCGCAACATCAACCTCATGTTCTTTCTTCGTATAGATGACTTTGTTCTTCAGCCAAAACTTTACGTTGTGCAGAACGAGGTGATCTCCGGGGTAGAGTTCCGCCCTCTCCGCGCTGAGGTGATAGTCCGGATTCTTTGCCCCGCACTTCGTCTGTGTACCGTCATAGACAACGATCTTGTCGGGGTAGAACTCAAAGC
>ERZ773069.2029-NODE-2029-length-10965-cov-11.617415_pt1 | contig 10965 bp, 7 predicted proteins | sample MGYA00580619_ERZ773069 | MGnify/ENA primary metagenome ERZ773069 (study PRJEB29015, sample SAMEA2738007) | human oral metagenome | biome: human oral; feature: human-associated habitat; material: dental | place: China | collected 2108 ...
CAGCCAACTCCTTCATGACTGCTGCCACCGTTTGGTTTTGCTTTTGCGGAGTTGCCCCTAGCTTTTTGGAATAGAGGTCAATATCTTCAAAGAGATTTTCATAGAGGTCGTCACTCTGCTCGATATCACGAAAGCCTTGAGCCAAGTCTTCCAGCTGGAAAGTCCCTTCATTGACACGCGCCACTAGAGCCGTAAAGGTCAAGTCTGGCTTGATGATATAGTTGAGTTCATCGTTCATGACAGAGACTAGATCCTCATGAGTTTCCGCATCCTCGTAGTAATTGCGATAGACCTCAAGGGCATCCTCCAGACTATCTGTTCCCTCTTCCATAGTCTCCGCCACGAAAAAGATCATCTTGTCCGACAGATACTTATAAAAGACCATGCCCAAAAGATAGGACTTGTAGTCGTTGGCATCCATCTTGGAGCGGAGAACATCCGCTGAGTTCCACAGGGCTTGATAGAGCGACTGGGAAGTTTGTGTTGTTTCCATAATGTTTCTTTCTAAGTTTTGCAATTTATTTTTAAACAAGCAATCATTTATAACAAATCACTTCATTTTCAATCGTTTGAATCAAGTCCAAAGGAATATCAGAGACTGGGAGTTGATAAACGATATTTTTTCGAGGGTTATAAAATCCAAGATTCTCGATAGACAGGAAGTCAGGGTCAAAGGAATGTAGGCCCATGATATAGTATACAAGGACTTGTAGTGTATGGTCTTTATTAGGAGCTGTTTTAGTCACCTTAAAATCCCATAATGTATCCTTGGTCAGAAAATCTCCATCACCCTTATCAATCGTATCTGTATAACCTCCATGAAAATGAAAGCCATCTTTTACTAAAGGACCATAGAGGTCAAAAAAGCAAAGACTTCGTTCTACCATGATACGAATATTCTCTATTGTTTCTGCATCCACCGAAATTTCCTCAAAAGGCTTATAATACTGTTTCCCTGCACGAAAAACAACATCAAAAGAAACCAAACGACACGCACTTTCTATCGATACATCGTCCAATCCTGTCACCAAATCGAGCAGTGCTTCTGCTAGGTCTCCCATACCAACCATCTGAGCTCCCATGAGAGAAATTCTGAAAGCATCACGGACTTCTGCTCCTTTCATAAAGCGAGTCAAGTAATCCACACAAATGCCCACTAAACTAGGAGATACAGACTCTACAGGATTCAGAACTCTGTGATCTTCGAACTGCTCTACTGAAAATAACTTGATGGGCAGATAACCACCTCGAGGTTGGTTAATTTCTTTGATACGTTGTGTTACAGATACCATGGTAACTCCTTTATATAAACATGTCTTGCAAAAGTTTCTTTTTCAGTGTTGCTAGCTGATAAATTTTTTCTTGGTGAGAAGATATGAGGTTATCGAGGTTAGAGAAATAGGAACCGATAGCTTGTTGTTCTTCAAGAGTTGTAAAAGAAATAATAAATTTTCTTATATTTGCCATACTAAGAGCAGGTTGTGATGAGGTTGCTATTAAAGGAAAAATCTGCTTTTGTTTAAATTTGTTACTAGCCATTTGATATAAAACAAATCTTGAATCCAAAGCCCTATTTAACCTTATCCTTGAAACATTTGGTGCTAAATACCACAAAACACTCTCTGGAACTCTTGCTACCTCTCCAACTGTTCCAACATATGTAAATAGCAAATCATCTTCAATCAGTTTACTTCTATCTAGCTTCGAAAAATCACTTTTATCTATATATTTGACATCAGATAAATTAACCTTTTGATTTTTTACATTTAAACCTCTTATAGCTGGAATTTTCCCCTCGTCACTATAAACTACATGATTTGTAAACTCAAAACCCGCTAATTTAGTAATATCTGCTTGCTCTCCTAGCGACGAAAACTTCCACTCACCTTCAAATCCATCCAAACGAATCTCAGGAACTGTCTGTCCAGCTTTGAGAAACATCTTGGAGAGCATGGTCGCTTTGAGAGATTGGTAGTTGGCAAGATTGTCCTTGTAACTTGCTAAAAGGTCGTCTAGAGTGCGAAAAAGAGAGCCGATAGCGGATTGTTCGTCTTGACTAGGTAAATAAATTTCAGCTGATTTTATATCACTTGAATTAATACTCTCAAAAGTTGAGCCTGTAGAAAATTTTGCCCAATAGTTAGTTTGTTTCATTCTTGACAACAAATAAAACAGGAAATCATTTCCTCTTATTGCGGCTACACCACGACCCAGAACTACAGGATACTCCGTCATACCAATATCTCCAACAGGTGCTCGAACACTTAAGATCAAGTCACCCTTTTCGGCTAACTTTGTAATCTGGGTTGTCCAAACTCTTGGTACAACTCTACCATTCTGCATATCTGCATTACCTTGTACTAAGATATAATCATTTGGGTTATCAGTATAGTTTTTACTATCTGGTGATTGTCCCATTATTACTTTTGACACAAGGTCTAACTTTTTAGAAAACCACTCATTATCAAATTTATTAAATCTGACATATGGTATGGATAACACTGCCATTTTATTAACTCTCTATATATTATTAACAGGATTAGAAAGCAACTCATATACTTTATCTATCCAAGGTAAACTTTCACATGTTCTCTCATAATCAACAATGACTAATTTTATATTTTGATCATTAGTGATTTTTAATTTTAGTGCTAACTCGTCGATTCTTTCGCTTTCAGACTTATCATTTACTACATCAACAATTATTAGTGTTTTATTATCTCTATCTACCAAGGACCTTATTATCCCGTTAATATGCTCATCATCTGGATTGAAACCAAATCCTATAGAACAAATAGCATCTGATGATCTCAACTCATTATAGTATTCTACATATTTAATCGACATATCAATGGATGTCATTGGCTTTGTTCCACTTTGAGTAAAAATAAGTGGGACAGCAAAATGTTTATAAGATTTAAATTCTTCAGAGGATATTATAGTATTCATATAAGGGTCATAATAGTCATTGATACTTCCGTTTAAATATATTAACTTGTCGTTAAATTCCTTTAACTTTTCACCAATTAAAGAATTTACATAGTTTGAAGTAGCAATTGTGCTCACAGTAAATTTATTTTGTGAAGCTAAGTCATCATAATATCCTGTTTTATTTTTAGAGAATAGACATTCATTAGCAATATACTCTCGCACTGAATGTAAGAAAACTGAAATCTTGCAAAATTTTGCCCATTCTGTTGACGGAAAATATAAATAATGCCAGTAACTATCAATAACCGATTTGTAATCAAGTACATCAGCGTATATCTTTTCAATTAGTTCAAATCCAAATTCTACAATCCAATGCATATCCTTATTTTTGACTTTTGAAAGTAGTTCTAATCCCTTAACACCGGCCGAATGATAATTTATTGACAGACTGCTACCTAAATCATCAAATATATCCAAGTTCATTTCATCTTTTGAAAAAATATTCTCTTGAATATTCCTTGATAATTTTTCACTTAATGCACCAATATGCAATTGAAAAATAGACTTTATTATTTCACCTAAAGATTCTTTATCGGAATCACTAAATCTAGTGTATTCATTATAGTAAACAAGAAGTAGTGCAAAATAACGACTGTTAAATAAAGAATTCCCCTCCGAAAACCATTCATTATAAGAAAGAAGATGCTTAATATTTATATCACTAAAATTCTTGTTTAAATCAGCTGAAACTTTTTGTCTATAGTCAACATTAGTATTATTTATAATAGATTCAGCAACTTTGTCTAATCCATTAATTCTAGCAATAATATATAATCTATTATTAGTTATAGTATCACTTATAATATGATTAAATACACTTTCACCAAATGAACCAATATTTTTCGTCTCAAAATCCTTTGGAAGCCAAGAGGTTGCATAATTAGAACCCAGGTTTATCCTAGATCTATTTTTCTTAAACTCTTCTTTAGCTAAAGAAGTATCTCTTCTAAAAATATCCAACGCAAATTTTCCACCATTTGGCATATCATATGACAGTTCTGCCCCTGCTCCAAATAAAAAACCAACTTTCATGAATTCTCCTTATGTTCTTTTCGTTATAATATTATTCTTTTGTTCTGGTATTTATAAAGTCAAATTTAACATCTTTCCAGTTTTCTTGCCAACAACTATAAAAATTTACATCATCAGACTTCGGTGTTGGATTCGCATCGTTCATTCTTACAATCATAGGTAATGTAAATGCATCCCCTACTAACAATGCTTCTCGCTGCTCCAGATTTGCAATTTCATCGCCAAAACTAATCGAAGCTTCAGGTAATAAACTTTTTACAAAACCTTGATCTTCTGGATTTGTCAGTCGCATTACTATAAAATTATTGCATTGAGAAAACACTGTACTAGATAGTTCAGATGGTCTTTGACTAACAATCATTGCTGACAGGCCATACTTTCGTCCTTCTTTTGCTATCCGCTCAACTGACAGCCTAGCATTGCTATATCTGGCTGAATTACTTCTTGGAATATATTTGTGAGCTTCTTCAAACACAACCATATAGGGAGTATCATTATCATTTTCAATTTTAGTTTTGAGAAATGCAAAATCAAATAAAATTCTAGAAACAACAGAAACTATAATTGATACAATCTCGAAGGGAACTGTACTTAAGTCAATTACAGTTACATTGTTTTTTTTAGAGTATCCTATCATTCTTTTTATTTCTTCTATATACATATTAAAACTATTTAAGTCTTCTTTAAATTTTGATTCCTGTAAAATAAAAGAAAGACGATTATCCTTTAACTTAGTATCAATTCTAGAAATAAAACGTTCGAACTCACCTGTAAAGCCTCCAGCTTTAGCCACTTTTTGATTGAACACTTTGTGTTTTGAATTTCCTGTTGAAGTTTCAAAATTCAAGGCTTCCCAAAAGTGATTCATTTCCGACGATACAAGTTTTTCGTCTTTACCTTTTGCATTTAATACAGCTAAATACTCCTCACCATCCTCAACATAATGTGTTTCTTTGTTTTTATTGTAAAGATAATTTCTTACTTCGTTAATACTAAAATACACAGGTGAATTATAATCAATATTATCTAATTCAGAGTTATACTTAATCTTATTTTGAGTAACTGCAAATTTAAACTGAGAAATTTGATTATATGCGTTTAAATCTGACGATTCAATAAACAAATCCTCTAGTTCATCAGATGTCATCAACCAATAAGGAATTTTCAGACTATTATCCTGAAGAGCTAAATGATTTGAGTTAGGAAAAGCTTTTTTATACTCACCATGAATATCAAAAATCAAAACATGAGTATTATTCTTTTTTTCAATTTCGACGTTCAATGTTTGAATAACAGTTGCAACAGCACAAGATTTTCCTGATCCAGTAGAACCAACAATGGCCAGATGTTTCGAAAATAACTTATCTCCATCACACTTTATACCAATATTAGAATATAAATTATGTTTTGCAAATTCTAGTATATTATTTTTGGAATCCTGCATTTTCTCCATAGAATATATTTTCTCTAATTCTTCCATGGAAGCAACACTAACTCCATTAGGTGGAATACTAATATCATTTATACCTTTTTTGAATGTACCATCTTGTAATCTTCCAATAGGTTGTGTATTTATTATAAAATTCCCTTCATATACGTTATCCGATAATTGAGAGACATTATTATCAAACTTTTCAATCATTTTAAAACTTTTGACAATACACAGAATATTATTATTATTACCGTCTTCAATTTTTAAAACAGAACCAAGTTTTATTGATTCTTCACTATTCTCTTCTTTCCATTTTTTAAAATCAACAATCTCAATTTGAACTAAATTAGGTTCAAAACTTTTAACCCTTAATTGATTATCCTTGTTATTATAATCCTCTGACATATTCAATCTCCTGAAAAAATTTGTAAAATAAGTGACTTGTTTACATTGTTAGGAATTAAAAATTCTCTATTTGGAATACCTGAAATGTTACGGATAATTAAATTATCCAAATAAAATACAACCTGATTACTTAAAATCGTTCTTATTTCATTCTGATTTTCTATAAATGTATCTTTTGAAATCAACCGAAAATTAAAATTTGAAATAGCGTTAATCTTCTTGCGACTTGCACTCAGTTCTACTGTATTACTTTGCTTGAATTTTTTTATAAAAAACTTGATGTCCTCATAACCGTCATTATAAAACATCTCAAGATTTCTTTTTTCAATTTCAGATATTAACTTTAGTTTTAGACCATCTATGTTTTCAACAACAAAGAGGGGCGTTCTATTATCAGCATTTTTGCCTTGATATACAAAATCTTGTGCTAAACCTATTATCAAATCAACAGTATTATGATCATTAGGCATAACAAATATATGGTCTGAATTATTTTTTTTAATTCCTAATAACTTTAATTCACGTTTGAAATAATTCAAAAATTCTTTTTCTTCTTTAATTCTAGCTAACGTCACTAAATCAATTATTTTGTTTGTTTGTTTAAGAATATCTATAAACTTACGACCGGTTATTTTCCTATCACACTCTTTATCATTGCGGGCTAAATCATTAATCTTTTTATATGCGAGAGGATAGATTGATAATCTAACAGTTTGTTCATCTAAATTCATCAGCTCTGAAATTATATGAATTACTTTTTCTTCTAAAATATCGAACTTATCAGTGACACAGATTGAAAAAAGTTGAATAAAGAGTTTCAATTTTTCATCGTCTTCATATGCATCTTCCAAGTCCTCTTCTTTATACCCTTCTCCTGTCTTAAGAGTTAATATTTCTTTTAAGTTATTGATATCTAACGTATATTGTCTGTCATTCCCATGAATAAATAATTTATATTTAAAATTATTCCCACCACATTTTAAATAATGGTTCAGCATTAATATTACAGGCTTTGAGATTAAAGAGTTAGTAATATTCTTTCCTGCATGATATTTATATTGATTTAAATATCTATCATCAGCATTAATAATATCTAAATCTTCTATTCCCTCAATAATACACTCACTTTCCATATTGCTTTCTAAAATATGCAAAATCGTAATTAGAAATTGATAACTATAACCTGTTATAGAGTTTTCTGCACTTCTATCTGACATCTTTGTCTCTCCTTACTCAATTGTCCTCTATCTCCCAACCCTAAGTGGTTCAATCACCTCTTCAATGAGTTGGGTATAAGCTTCTTTGATTTGTTTTTTATATAGGAGTGGGTTGAGGGCATCTGTCACCTCAACTTTATAGTCCTTGTAGCGCTGACTCTTGGTCAGTTGGCTTTCTCCTAGTTGTTTTTTAGCTCCCTTGCGGTAGTGATTGACATAGTAGCGGAGTTCATCTTCACCGACATACCAGATCTTACTAAAGTCTTTGATATGCTGCTGGATGACTGCCTCAATCATCTGATCAAGGATATTGGCGATGGATTGCCCTCTGTAGCGGTCTGGATTTGCCTGTACTTCTTGCCAAAGCTCTGAGATAATCTGTGAAAGATTTGGATTGGTCTTCTCCAGACTTTGGATATAGGTATCCACTGCTTCTCTGTCCTGTGCACTGAGACTCTTTTCCTGACTTTGCTCTTGCTCGATCAGGCTTTGGATCAGGGTCAGTATATAGGCATAGTTAATCTCATCGACTTGGATAGACTCTAGTTCATAATGGATATCCAGTGGCTCCCCATCCTCATCACCGTCTTCTGAACGACTTTTAAGTTCGGCAAGGATATTTTGATAGAAGCCTAGATAGGTTTCCAATTCATCTGCGGTTAGTCCAGTCTCTGCATAGATTTCTTCCTCGTCATACTCTTTATAAACTCGGATAGAAGCCAAGTATTTATCAAAGGATTGATAAGCCTTGGCTAGTTTTCTCAACTGTGGCGTAGAGATTTGCTCGATTTGGAGTCCTTCTACAGGGTCATCTGTGATGAGATTTTGGAAATCACTACAACTCCGCAAAAAGTTTCTCTTTTCTTCTTCCCAGCTTGGGGCTAGGACATCATTTTCTCCACCATTTGAGTAGAGTTTGAGGGCATTATCGACTGCTTCCTTAAAGGCTAGAGGCTTTTGGAAGGTGATGATATGACCATAGGCCTTACTAGAATCAAAGATACGGTTGGTTCGACTAAAAGCCTGAATCAAGTCCTGCGGTTGCATTGGTTTACGATCGATAAAGAGGGTCGATAAACAAGGGGCATCAAATCCAGTTAAGAGACGATTGACCACGATAACCAAGTCCAACTGCTCATTGCGATAGAGATACTTGTCTTGCTTACGGGCAAGGCGGTTATTAACATCTGTGTTAAAGCCACGAAGATCCGCCATGGTAAAGTGAGTATCAAACTCTTGGTTATAGTCCTCTAAGACCTGTTTCATGTGGTCTTGGTTGGCTCTTGAATCTTCTTCATTCTCCGTAACAGAGTAGGTGATGGTCGCCTTTGGAAAGTCTGGAAGGACCATCTTGACTCTCTCAGATACCTTGACCCGTGTCTGACCAGCCTTGACTCTTTTGAGAAGGTCATAGTAGGCTTGGGCTTGAGGAATAGACTTGACCGTCAGGATGGCATTGTAGGTATTGCCCACTCCTTTTTGGAAGCCTAGTTGTTGGCGCGATTTATTGATAATAGCATCCAAGACTTCCAGCATATGCTCCTCATTTTCGTAGACAGTATCTGGTATTTCATTTTCAGCCTGGTCTGTGATGAGGGTATTGCGATAATCCACCTTAAATCCTAGGACAGCTCCGTCATGGATGGCTTCCTTGACTGTATACTCATGGAGACGGTCTCCATACTGTTGCTGGGTGGTTTGGGCTAGGTCGCCGACTCGCTGGCGTTTATTTTCCTTAAAGATGGGCGTCCCTGTAAAACCATACCAGAGGGACTGAGGGAAAAAGGCTTTAATGTCTTTTTGTGTTTGTGGGGTCACTGCACGGTGGCATTCATCTACGACAAAGGCCACTCGGAGTCCCTTGATTTTGTCCGTATCTCGTTGGTAAAGACCTTGGTCAAACTTGCGCATCATGGTAATGATTTTCTGGATGGTTGTCACCACGACACGCTTATCATTACTCCCTAATCGTTTGACTAGGTCATGAGTATTATCTGTTTCATCAATATCAATGACATCATTAATCGCATAAGAGAGAAAGGATGATGTGGTCTGTTGGTCCAAGTCCCTGCGGTCAACGACAAAAATCGTCTTTTGGATAGAAGGAATTTGAAGGAGATTCCTCGCCACCTTATAAGAAGTCAAGGTCTTCCCTGAACCTGTCGTATGCCAAACATAGCCTGATGCTTGTTGGCGAGAGGCTTCCTGCACCGCTTCGATAGCATGAATCTGGTAGGGGCGCAAGAGGATGAGAGATTTCTTGCTATCATCAATGACAGAATACTGCATGACCATCTGATGGGCACGAGGGATAGAAAGGACTTCGTGGGCAAAGCTAGTCAAGTTTGTCACAGGATGATTGTCCTTATCCACCCACTTGGTTAGAAATTGCTTGTTGAGTTTATTTTCACGAGCTGCAGCGATATAGCGAGTATCTACTTTGTTCGTCACAACAAACATCTGCAAGCTAGAGTAGATGCCACGGAATTTACCTTCACGGTCATATTTTTTTATCTGATGAAAGGCATCGATAAATGCTGCTTGGGAACTCTTGAGCTCAATTTGAATCATAGGTAAGCCATTGATGAGAAGAGTAACATCCAGTCTACGGTCTTGATCCAGAGGATTTACTTTTTCTCTTTGGACTTGATTGACAACTTCGTAGCTAGACTTTCCTGCTGCGATATTGTCACGCCAAATGACTGACAAACGGATGGTGCCTAAGCTAGCATCTTCTCTTTGAACCTCGACTTTGGCAATGCCATTTTCACCGACCAACCACTTAGCTGCATCATAGTAGCTGACAAAGTTGAGTTGGTTTTGAATCTGGCGTTTTTCCTGTTCAGTCAAGGGATGGTCTGCCAGCAGAGCAACGTTGTTTTGGGCTAGTTTCTCAAAGAAATTGTCCCATAGTTGTTCTTCTGTTTTAAGGTCTTCTCTATAAGTCCATTGGCTTTCACCAGTTACCAGCTGGTTAATCAGTTGTTTTTCTATTTCCAGTTCTGGTTTTACCTGCATCTATATTTCTCCTTTTGGAAACCGCATTCTTCCTATCATTATATCATATTACAGGCAGAAAACGCCTTGCTGATCCTACTTCCCTCAGAAAAACCTTGTAGTCTTTCTCCCTAAATTATGGTATAGTAGAATCATACTATTCAAGAGGAGTTTACATGTCACACAATAAACAAATGAAAGCTGTTTCTCCCCTTCTACAGCAAGCAATTAATATTTCTTCCATCATCGGTGGAGTTGGTACTTTGATTTTCTGTATCTGGGCCTATCAGGCTGGAGTTTTGCATTCTAAGGAAACCTTGTCTGCCTTTATCCAACAGGCTGGTATCTGGGGGCCATCACTTTTTATCTTTTTGCAGATTTTACAGACGGTGGTTCCTATCATTCCTGGTGCTCTGACCTCCGTTGCAGGTGTCTTTATCTACGGGCATATCATAGGCACTATCTACAACTATATCGGTATTGTTATTGGTTGTGCCATTATCTTTTATCTGGTGCGACTTTACGGTGCTCCCTTTGTTCAGTCTGTCGTCAGCAAGCGTACCTATGATAAGTACATCGATTGGCTAGACAAGGGCAATCGCTTTGATCGATTCTTTATCTTTATGATGATTTGGCCGGTTAGTCCAGCGGACTTTCTCTGTATGTTGGCTGCTTTGACCAAGATGAGCTTCAAACGTTACATGACCATTATCATCCTTACCAAGCCCTTTACCCTGGTTGTTTACACTTATGGATTGACCTACATCATTGATTACTTTTGGCAAATGTTCGCCTGATCACAAAAAAAGGGTGAGCAAAAACTCAATTTTATACTCAATGAAAATCAAAGAGCAAACTAGGAAACTAGCCGCAGGTTGCTCAAAGCACTGC
>ERZ773069.2030-NODE-2030-length-10964-cov-4.533413_pt1 | contig 10964 bp, 14 predicted proteins | sample MGYA00580619_ERZ773069 | MGnify/ENA primary metagenome ERZ773069 (study PRJEB29015, sample SAMEA2738007) | human oral metagenome | biome: human oral; feature: human-associated habitat; material: dental | place: China | collected 2108 ...
CCGTCTCCGGTGCGACGCGGATGTTCATCGAGCGCTGAATCGCCTCCATCCGATCCGCCATGTCGGCGATGATCTCCCGCTCCTTCTCAATGTCCTCACGCTTCAGTGAGAGCATGACAAAGATGACACTCTCCCCCGCATCCTTGAAGACATCCTGCGCCAGATTTGCATTGACCTCCATAGGTCTCCCTCCTATACCCTATCATACATCCAACTTCCAGTTTTATTGTACGACGTTTCTCCACGTAAGACAAGAAAAAAACATCGACAAAGGAAAACGCCGCTGATGCACCGAATACTACGATAGGAATAGTTTTTACAAGAAATGGGAGGAATCACAATGACAGATCTGCCAAAGATTGCGCTCGGTGCATGGGCGTGGGGCAACGACGGCACATTCGGTACAAACTACACAGAGGAGCAGCTGTGCCCTGTCTTTGATGCTGCGATGGCACATGGGCTGAACCTCTGGGACACGGCATACGCATACGGCATGGGTACATCGGAGCAGATGCTCGGCACATTCCTCAAGGGGCGTACACGCGACACCTACCTCATCGCGGACAAGCTCACACCGCAGTGTGTGGATCCGTCCTCGGACACCCCCGTAGCGGATATGTGGGAAATGCAGCGGAAGCTGCTCGGCGTAGATCGCATGGACATCTACTGGCTTCATAACCCGACCGAGGCTCCGCACTGGATCGAACGCGTGGCAAAATTCTTTGCGGGCAAAGACGACGCACCGATGATCGGTGTCTCAAACCACAACCTCGCAGAGATCAAGGAGGCGGACGAAATCCTTCGTTCGCACGGGCAAAAACTCGGTGCGGTACAGAACCACTACAGTCTCATGAACCGCACCTCCGAGGAATCCGGCATCCTCGATTACTGCCATGCAAACGACATCCGATTTTTCTCGTATATGGTACTTGAGCAGGGTGCGCTCTCGGGGCAATACGACACACATCACCCAATGCCGGATAACGCAGCGCGTGCAGCTGTCTACAATCCGATCATGGACAAGATCGAGATAATGAACACTTCTCTCAAACTGCTCGCAGACAAGTACAAGGTCAGCATCGCACAGATCCCCCTCGCATGGGCGATCAGCAAGGGCACGCTGCCCATCATCGGCGTGACAAAAGAACACCATGTCACAGATGCCGTGCAGGCAATGAAGATAACGCTCACCTCCGAGGAGATCTCCCTGCTCGAGAGCACGGCGGACAAACTCAACTTCAACACCATCCGCTTATGGGAAAAAGAGATGATCTAGGGAGGCACTGATAAATTCAGCCGCATTATAGGGTCTATTTTATCAGCGATTCCCTAGGGGCTGCCAATCGGAACCAATGAAGTGTCAGACCTTACTGAGAATCAGCTCTCCATATCCATTCAGTACATAGCGACCAAGCCCTGCCGGCAAAAAAATGCTCTCGCCCTGCTGCACATTTAGAGCCTCCTCCTCGGAGTGCAGCGTCAAGCTGCCGGACAAGACGGTCAAACACTGAAAGGAGTCTGCCCCAGCATAAAGTGCAGTTTGCCCCTTTACCGCAAGATGATAGACGGTAAAATAGTCACATGCGGCAAGGAGACGTGCCTCAGTGCCTGCAAATATGTTGCACACCTGCGGCTTTTTCTCCGAACTTGCAGAGAAGCTGAGATGCGTCACCTCCAATGCCTTTTCGATATGGAGATCACGCGGTTTCCCATCTGCGCCGACGCGGCCGTAGTCATAGATACGATACGTCGTATTCGAGTTCTGCTGAATTTCGCAGATGAGGATGCCTTTGCCGATTGCGTGGAGGGTACCTGCGGGAATGAAGAATACATCCCCCTTCTTGACCGGCACGTGCCGTACAACATCGAGCAGGGTATTGTTCTCGACACGCCGCCGAAACTCGTCCTTTGAAATCTCCTGTGCAAAGCCGTAGAGCAGCTCTGCCCCGTCCTCGCAGTCGACGATATACCACATTTCCGTCTTTCCATACTCCCCCTCGACCCGCAAAGCATAGTCGTCGTCGGGATGTACCTGTACGGAGAGATTGTCATGTATACGAACGAAATGTGTTTCTCAGCTTGCATTCCCTCCCGTATTTTGCCATAACAATACCCCCAAGAGTTAGATTTGTTAAGTCTAACTGTTGGGGGTCAGTTCACGTTCGGTATGACGAATGGGATCTCTCTTTTTGTCGAATATGGATCAGTTCCAAGGAAGCGTGCTGACGATAGCCTCCTGTACTGCTTCAACGGGGACAGGCTCCTCAAACGAGAGGGAGAAGGTGTAGCCGCCACGCGACCAGAGTGCAAGGCTGACGCTTTTTTCCGTCCCCTTGACGCGGATATACTGGCGTCCGATCTGCACGACCTGATTGACCTCATAGACCGTATTGTCGCCGCTGATGTCCGAATCGCCCTTCGCCATGCGAAACAGAATTTCTTTCCTTGCCTCATTGCGGTAGAAGATCTCGGCGAGGCTCCTGTCAATGACGATGATATCCTTCTGCGCGTAACCGACGGGCAGGAGAGTCGGTATATAGACAGGCAGCCCTGCGACCGCCCATGCGTCACGCACACTCGTATATGCAACGAGCGGTGAAGGCATTTGCTGTGTTATTGGCTCTGCATGGGCACTGCCCATACAGAGCGATGCTGCTGCGAGTCCTGCAATCAGGATACGTTTCATTGCGTATCTCTTCACGGGATACCTCTCAATTCTTTGTCTTCGATTTCTTCGGAAAATCGGTCTTCTTCTTCTCCGCCCCCGCGAGCATTTCGCGCGCATTCGCGAGTGCCGCCTCGGTGACATCATCGCCGGATGCCATGCGTGCGATCTCGCGCACGCGCTCTTCCTCAGAGAGCGGAGTCACCTGTGTCACGGTTGCGTCGCCCTTGACACGCTTTGCAATGTAGAGATGGTTGTCCGCCATACACGCAATCTGCGGCAGATGCGTGATGCAGAGAACCTGCTTGTAGTGCGCGACGAAGGCGATGCGCTCGGCGACCATCTGGGCGGTGCGCCCGCCGATCCCCGTGTCGATCTCATCGAACACCATGCTAGTCCCGCCCGTATCGCGTGCGGCGACGATGGATTTGATGGCGAGTGCAATGCGCGAGAGCTCACCGCCCGAGGCGATTTTTTCGAGGGGCTTCTCCTCCTCGCCCACGTTTGCGGAAAAGAGCATGGCGAGACTGTCCGCGCCGCGGCTTGTGTATTTCTCTGCAGGGGTGACGACAATGCGGAAACGCGCCTTTGCCATGCCGAGCCCCTGGAGTTCACGCGCAATGTCGACGGAAAGTGCCGCGCCGACCTCCTGTCTGCGTGCAGTCAGCTCCGCCGCAAGGTTCTTCAGTTGTTTGCGGAGTACGCCGATTTCTTTGTCCAGCTGCGCCATGTCCATATCATAGTTGTCGACGCTTTCCAATTCACTGCGAACGGAGGAAAGGCGTTCGAGTACGGCGGGGATTGTCCCGCCGTATTTCTTTTTGAGACGGTCGATCACATCCATGCGCGTCTGGATGCGGTCGAGACGCGCAGGGTCGGCATCGATGCCGTCGAGGTAGTCGCGCACCTCATAGGATGCCTCCTGCAGGGAGATGTATGCCTCCTCGATCATATTCTGCGCGTTCGCGAGCGCGTCGTCATAGCGAGCAACCTCATCGAGGGCATGGGTGACCCGTGCGAGCGCGGACAGGACGGCGATCCCCTCCTCCCCATCCTCGCTGAGCAGATTCGCCGCCTCGGCAGCATTCTCGACCAGACGCTCCGCATGGGAAAGACGGCGAATCTCCGTCTCGAGTTCTTCGTCCTCGCCCACCGTCAGCTCTGCCTCGGCAATCTCCTTCTCCTGCCAGCGCAGCAGCTCCAGACGCTCGCCGATATCCTCAATCTCCTCCGCACGCTCCTCTCTGAGGCGCGTCTTTTCCTTCCAGTCCGCATAGACCTGTGTATACGCCGCAAGACGCGTACGCAGATCACTGTCCCCGCCCTCAAGCAGATTGCGCTGTGCGTCCTCACGCAGAAGGGCAAGGTTCTCGTTCTGCCCGTGGATATCCACGAGATACGGGGCGATTTTTTTTAGAAAGGTCAGTGTGACATGACTGCCGTTGACGAGGATCGAGCCCTTGCCTGTCCGCGCAATCTTGCGCAAGACAATGAGTTCATCCTCGCATTCGATTTCCTGCTCCGCGAGCAGAGCACACAGCTCCGCATCGTTCTCATCGAGCGAAAACACCGCCTCGACGCGCAGGGCATCCGCACCGCTGCGAATGGCATCGCTCGATACGCGCTGCCCGAGAATTGCCCCGAGTGCATCAATCAGGATGGATTTGCCCGCACCGGTCTCCCCCGTGAGGATGTTGAGTCCCGCGCCAAACTCAACGGCAACTTCCTCGAGCAGCGCAAAATTCCACACGCGAAGGCTTTGCAGCATAGTGTTTCCTCCCCTCAGCGAATCAGTTCCTGAATGCGCGCAACGATCTCCTCCGCCGCATCCTTCGGCTTGACGAGGACAAAGATGCTGTCGTCGCCCGCAACCGTACCGATAACCTCCTGCCAGTCCGAACTGTCAAGCGCAGACGCGACGGTCGCAGCACCGCCGGGTATGGTTTTCACAAGAACGATGTTCTCACTGAAGTCGCACAGGATCACATTGTCCTTGAAGAGCCGCTTCATCCGCCCCTCGGAGAACCGCACGCTCTCGTGCGGGGACACGGCATAACGATAGCGTCCGTTTCCTGCGGGGACTTTGATGAGGAAAAGCTCCTTGATGTCCCGCGAGATGGTTGCCTGCGTGACGCGCATATGCCGCGCGCGCAGAGCCTCGGCAAGAGCCTCCTGCGTCTCGATGATCTCCTCTCCGATGATCTTCTTGATGAGTTCGTGGCGCCGACTTTTCATTCCGCTCTCTCCTAGCAGTTTCTCCAAAGCTTTGTACGCAATGTCTGATAGTAGTCCTTGTCCGCAAATTTGATGATGCCCGCGCGTACATCCGAGCATTTGACCGTCACCGTGTCGTCCGCATGAATCGGCGTCGTCTCCTGCCCATCGAGCGTAACGATAATGCTCTGCCGCGTATCGACGAGATGGATGTGCACGACATCCTCCACGCGGATGATGAGCGGACGAATGTTCAGCGTATGTGCACAGATCGGTGTGAGGACGAGCCCCTTCACCATCGGATTCATGATAGGCCCGCCCGCCGAGAGTGCGTACGCCGTGGAACCCGTCGGCGTGGCAACGATGAAGCCGTCCGCCTTGCACTCAACGAGCGGTGTCTCGTTGACCCGCAGCGCAAGGGAGATGATACGCGCGGGGTCGCCCTTCATCACAACGATATCGTTGATGGCGTGCCCCAGAAAATGCTCCGCACCGTCCGGCTTCGTCACATAGCCCGCGAGGAATCGCCGCCATTCGACGTGATAATCCCCCGCACAGAGCTGCTTGAGGCGCGTCTCCAGCTCGTTCTGCTCGATGTCCGCCATAAAGCCAAGCGTTCCCATGTTGATGCCGCAGACCGGCACGGGGTTCTCCGCATAGCGGCGGCAGATGCCGAGCAGCGTTCCGTCCCCGCCGAGACTGAGCGCGAAATCCGCTGGCTGACTCTCGATGTCCTGTACGCCGCAGTCCTCCATGCCGAACTCCGCCGCACGCGCATACGGCAGCATGATGCGTGTCTCACGCGCATCGAAAAACGCACGAATCCGCACGAGAATATCGCGCGTCTCCGGCTTGATCAGATTCGGAAAAACCGCAACTGTCCTCATAGAAATATCAGCACCTCACCCATCCAGCGTCCGATGCGCCTCTGAGATAAGCTCATGTACAGATGCTGCATCGATCTGCTGTTCTCCTTCCCTCTGCACCTTGAGATACAGAAGGTATTCAATATTCCCCTTTGGGCCCTTTACGGGGGAAAACGTAAGACCTGCAGGAAAAAATTCCTGTTCCTCTGCCACACGAAGTACCTTGTGAATCACATCCTCATGCACGGCAGGGTCGCGGACAACACCGTTCTTGCCCACACGCTCCTTGCCCGCCTCGAACTGCGGCTTGATGAGCGCAATCACCTCTCCATTCGGCGAAAGGAGTGTCCGGACGACCGGCAGCACCTTGTCCAGCGAGATAAATGCCACGTCAATGGAGGCAAAATCCAGAGGTGTGCCCAGCATCGCAGGCGTCACATTGCGGATATTCGTGCGCTCCATATTGACGACACGCGCATCCGTCCGCAGCTTCCAGTCGAGCTGCCCATAGCCGACGTCGATCGCAAACACCTTTGCCGCACCGTTCTGAAGCATACAGTCTGTAAAGCCGCCCGTCGACGCGCCGATATCCGCTGCTGTTTTCCCCGTAAGGACAGCACCGAAGACCGCCATTCCCTTTTCCAGTTTCAGCCCGCCGCGGCTGACATAGGGAAGATCCTCGCCCACAACGCGCAGCACGGCATCCACGGATACCGTTGTGCCCGCCTTGTCAATGCGCTGCTCATCTGCGAGCACCTGTCCCGCCATGATGAGCCGCTTTGCACGCTCCCGACTGGGGGCAAATCCCTGCTCCACGAGCAGGACATCCAACCGCTCTTTCTTCATATCCCTTATTGCTTTCGATTCACGAGATACGCGACAAGCTCACGCAGAAAATCTGCCTCTGTACCAAAAATGGAGAGAGCCTTCTCTGCCTCCTCTGCCGTACGACGTGCAAGCTCCTGCGCCTCCTCCAGAGAGGTCAGCGACACATAGGTCGACTTGTGATTCTTCTCGTCGCTGCCGACAGGCTTGCCAATCTCCTCCGAGGTTCCGATGACATCGAGGATATCGTCCGTGATCTGGAACGCCAGTCCGAAGTGATCGGCATATGATGTGAGCGCCGCAAGCTGCTGCTCCGTCGCGCCCGCAAGGATCGCCCCGCTGCGCAGTGCCGCATGGAAGAGTGCGCCCGTCTTGCCCATGTGGACGCGGCGCAGCTCCTCCATCGAGATACGGACTCCCTCTGCTCTGAGATCGAGCACCTGCCCGCCGACCATGCCCTCGGCCCCCGCCGCACGGCTGATCTCGTCCACCACACGCAGCAGAGCCTCTGCGGGCACATCCTTCTGCCGCAGGATCACCGTGAAGGCAAGCGTGAGGAGTGCATCCCCCGCGAGGATTGCAACAGCGTCCCCGTATACCATATGATTGGTCAGCTTCCCACGGCGGTAGTCATCATCATCCATCGCGGGCAGATCGTCGTGGATGAGCGAATAGGTGTGGATCATCTCAAGTGCACACGCAACAGGCAGGAACTTCGTTCCATCCGCGCCAACGGCATCCGCTGCCGCCATCAGAAGTACGGGGCGCAGACGCTTTCCGCCCGCCATGAGGCTGTACTCCATCGACTCCCGCAAAACTGGATCGAGTACAGGCGTCTGTGCCAGCGCATCTTTCAGTGCGCACTCGACAAGTTTCTGCCGTTTCTTCCAGAGCTCCTTCATCTCATCCTCCGATCTGCAGCTTTTCTTCCGCAATGCCCGCCGTCGTTTCCTTGACCAAAAGATCCATCGTCTCCTCGGCGCGTTTGAGGGAGGTCATGCAGACATCCGACAGCTTGATCCCCTCCGAATACTTCGCCATGAGATCGGCGAGAGACAGCTCCCCCGTCTCGATCTCCGCAACAATCTGCTCCAATGCGCCAAGTGCTTCCTCAAATGCCATCTCTTTTTTTCGCGCCATGCTGCTTCTCCTTTGCCGCAACCACGGCAGATATTTTTCCATCCGCAAATGTAATGCTCAGATGATCACCGGCCGCAAGATTTTTCGACCGTGTCACTGTTCGCCCATCCTTTTCGACCACGCTGAATCCACGGTACAGAATCTGCACGGGATTCAGGAGTTCGAGACGCTTCAGTACAAGCTCGAGGCGATGACGCGCGTTTGTGCGCCCGTCCTTTGCCGCGCGGTGAAGTCGTTCCACGACGCGGTCTGCGCGCTGCATCGAACCTGCAAGCAGGAGCTTCGGATTCCGATACCAAGGACGATCCACGAGTGCCCTGATCCGCGCTCTATGCTGCTCCATCTGACGCGTGCGCCCTGCGTGAAGCCGTACAAGAAGCCCCGCAGCGTACTGGCGCAGCTCCGCCGCGTCCGGCACGGCGAACTCTGCCGCCTGTGACGGGGTCGCCGCACGGCGGTCACTGACAAAGTCCGCAAGCGTCGTATCCGTCTCATGCCCGACGGCAGAGATCACCGGAATCCGCGAGTCATAGATTGCCCGTACAACATGTTCTTCATTGAACGCCCAGAGGTCTTCAGCCGAGCCGCCGCCGCGCCCCACAATGAGGACATCTACGGGATATTTCTCGTTGAAAAAGCGGATCGCCGCCGCAATCTGTCCCGCTGCCTCCGACCCCTGCACGAGCACGGGATGAAGAATCAGCTGCACCGCCGGCCAACGACGCTTTGCCACCTTGTGAATATCGCGCAGAACCGCACCTGCAGACGAGGTAACGATCCCGATCCGACGCGGAAAGCGCGGCAGAGGCCGTTTGTGCGCCTCATCAAACACCCCCTCGGCATATAGCTTCTCCTTGAGCTGCTCAAAGGCAAGGGCGAGAGCCCCCGCCCCCTCCGGCGTCAGCGTGTTTACATAGAGCTGATAGACACCGTCGCGCTCGTAGATCGAAACACTGCCGCCCGCAATGACCTGCATCCCGTTCTCGGGGGTAAAGCGCAGATTGCGTGCATAGCCGTTGAACATGACGCATTTCATGCTTGCCCCCGCATCCTTGAGCGTAAAGTAGCAGTGTCCCGAAGGGTAGCGTTTGAAATTGGAAACTTCACCGCGAATCAGGAGATCCGAGAGAATTTCCTCCCCCTCGAACATGCCCTTGATGTATCGCGTGACATCACTGACAGAGTGAACCGTCATAGCACACCTTTCCACATTGACAAAAAAAGAACCATTGCACGAAATTCTCGCGCAACGGATTCTTTCTTTGTCATTGATTGCTCAAACAGATTTTTGCATTGCAGCAAGGATCCCGTTTACATAGCGGCTCGCATCATCCGAACCGTATTTTTTTGCAAGCTCGACCGCTTCGTTGATTGCAACAGGAGGATCGATGCGTTCCTCCTGATAGCGCATCTCGTAGTACGCCATGCGGATCAAATTGCGATCCACGGCTGCCATACGGTGCAGCTTCCACTCCTTCGCAAGGCGTGCAATCTCCGCGTCGATCTCTGCCAGATGCGCACGCGTTCCCTGCACGAGTGCATGCGCATAGGGAAGATCCTTCTCCTTGATCCCCTCGATCTCGTCAATGGCAAGATCACTGGCGTTTTCGGCAGATGAGTCATCCGCACCGAACTCCAGCTGAAAGAGCGTCAGCAGCGCGGCTTCCCGCGCGTGTCTGCGGCTCATGGCATCCTCCGAAACAGGCGATTGAGGACACTCGTATCAATCAGTTCCGCCCAACCTCCGACCTGCTCCACGCGCAAGCCGATATACATACCGATGCCCGCACACAGAAGAATGAACACAATCTGCCAGAACCCAAAGAGCAGAACGGAGATGCCGAACAGCGTTCCGATCAGCAGCCCGACTGTTCGTCCGCGATGATGTTCCCATTGATCCTGAAGGAGGAGCAGTAAATTTTCTTTCATGCCTCTCTCCTACTAAGACACAGAACGCTTCGACGAAGATCCGGCGTTCGTGATCTCCGTCACGCGAAGTGCTACGGGTACATCCGGAATACCGAGTACATCATGGAGCTCCTGACGTACCTTCGCAGTCAGCTCCTCCGATACCGCATTCAGACTCGTATGCTCCGCAAGCGTGATCTTGAGCTCCACCTGCATCGGCGTCGCCACGGCATCCTTCGGTGCATCATGCACGGAGATCACGACAGCTGCCGCACGCACCCCCTGCATGGCAAGTGCCACCCGCTCCACAATGCCGCGTACGGCGGGCAGAGCGACCTGCACCGCCCCGGCCGGTGTATCGACCACCATGAATTCGCCATGTGTCCGCACGGAGCTCGATGTTCTCGAAAACACCGCAAAGAACAGCTTGAGACTGACGAGAAACAACACCCCGCACACCGCCAAGAGCTCCTGACGCGCGAGCACATAGCGCAGCTCGTTCAGCCAGATGCTCTCCGGCACAATCCGCAGAGCCACGGCAGCCACGGCAACGGCGAGTGCCATTGTAAAGAGCGCGTAGGGCAGGAGCAGCAGACGATTTATGATTCCCATCGCTTAGCCCCTCACTCACATTCAGCGTACACGCGCTTCCTCAACCTTCGGCTCCTCCTCGGGGAAACCAACGCCCTGCACATGCACATTGACTTCGATCACGGAGAGACCCGTCATCGTCTCGATCGCGCGCTTGACATTCTCCTGCGCTGCAAGTGCAACCTCGGGGATACGGATGCCGTATTTCACAATGATGTAAAGATCAACAGCAGCTTCCTTCTCGCCCACCTCGACCTTGACACCCTTGGAAAAATTCTTGCGCCCAAGGATCTCCGCGATTCCGCCGGCAATGCCGCCGCTCATCCCCGCAACGCCCTCGACTTCCGTCGTGGCAAGCCCTGCGATGATGCTGACGACCTCATCCGCAACACGGATCATGCCAAGCCCGGTCTCCTTCTTCACTGCGTTCTTCTCGTTATCCATGTCCATATCCTCCATTCGTAGAAAACTCCTCAACCGCTGTTAAGCGCGCTCGATGTAGTTGCCCGTGCGCGTATCAATACGAAGCACATCGCCCTCGTTGATGAAGAGAGGAACGCGTACCTCGTAGCCGGTCTCGACCTTTGCCATCTTCGTTGCCCCCGTCGCCGTATTGCCCTTGACGCTCGGCTCGCACTCGACGACCTTGAGGCTCACGGAGTTCGGAAGCTGGATGCCGATGATGCGCCCCTTGAACTGCTGCATCGCAACCTCCATGTTCTCCATGAGGTAGTTCAGCGCATCGCCGAGCTGCT
>ERZ773069.2031-NODE-2031-length-10963-cov-7.218005_pt1 | contig 10963 bp, 13 predicted proteins | sample MGYA00580619_ERZ773069 | MGnify/ENA primary metagenome ERZ773069 (study PRJEB29015, sample SAMEA2738007) | human oral metagenome | biome: human oral; feature: human-associated habitat; material: dental | place: China | collected 2108 ...
CCCTCATCCAGCGGGTCCGCACCTGGAACCGGGCGGAGGGAGCCATCCGCACCTTCGCGGCCGCCGAGTGCGGCTTCGGCTACCGCGATTCCCGCTTCAAACGCGAGAAGGGACGCCACCTGGTGCTGCGCGTCGACTTCCAGCTGCCGCTCGGGGAGCTGGGACAGCCCGTCCGCTACCCCGAACTGGCCCGTGCCCTCGGCGTCGAGGTGGGGCAGCGCGCCCCCGCCTCTCGGGTGCGGGAGACCGTGCTCGCCATCCGGCGGAGAAAAGGCATGGTCCTGGACGCGAACGACCACGACACGTGGTCCGCCGGTTCTTTCTTCACCAACCCGGTCCTCACCCCGGGGCAGGCGGCCTCCCTGCCCGCGGAGGCCCCCCGTTTCCCCGCGGGGGAGGGGGTCAAGACCAGCGCTGCCTGGCTGATCCAGCACGCAGGATTCCTCGCGGGCCACGGTTCAGGCCCGGCACGGCTGTCCACCCGGCACGTGCTGGCGCTCACCAACCGCGGGCACGCCACCACCGCCGACGTCCTCGCCCTCGCCCGCGAGATCCGCGACGGGGTTCGGGAACGTTTCGGCATCACCCTGGTTCCCGAGGTGAACCTGGTCGGCGTGAGCATCTGAGCAGGGATTTCGGACCTTGCCGGGTATGCGGTAGGGTATGGGTCTGGCGAGGTCGGCCGCGCCTCGTGCCGAGGCGTGCGGCCGCGTCGAAGGGTAGTAGCTCAACTGGCAGAGCAGCGGTCTCCAAAACCGCAGGTTGGGGGTTCGAGTCCCTCCTGCCCTGCGAAGCAGATGCTTCCAACGCCTGCCACCCAGTGGGTGGGCAGGCATTTCGTTTGTTGACCGAAAGGGACCGCGCGTGAGCGACGACAAGACTCGGCAGGACGGGGATGAGCTCCCCGAGGCTGACCCCGTCGCCGACGACGAAGTGATCGACGAGCTGGAGGACCAGTTCGACGAGGACTCCTCCGAGGACACCGACCGCGAAGACGACGCGGACAAGGACGAGTCCGGGAAGGCCGACAAGAAAACCTCGAAGGTGGTGGCCCGCAAGACCGCGAAGGCCCCTGTGAAGAAGACGGCGGCCACCAGGAAACGCTCCGAGACGGAGCGTGGGGAGTACGACCCCTACCGGGCGAAGAACCCGGCGCAGTTCGTGCGCCAGTCCGCGGCCGAGCTCAAGAAGGTCGTGTGGCCCAGCTGGGGAGAGCTCACCGTGCTGTTCTCGGCGGTCCTGCTGTTCGTGCTGTTCATAATCGCCTACGTCATGCTTCTCGACAACGGCTTCGGCTGGGCCCTGCTCAGCCTGTTTGGAGGAAACCCCAGTGAGTGAGAACACCGACGACTTCGAGATCGACCTGGGGGAACTGCCCACCCCCAGCGACGAGGTCGAGATCGACCTCGGCCCACTCGACGAGGAGAACCAACCTCGTGAGGAAATCGCCCTCGCCGACGAACCGGAGGAGGACGAACCCGAGCAGCCGGAGGCCGACGACGCAACCGCGGCGGCCGTTGCGAAGCTCCGCGAGGAACTGGAGTCCAAGTTCGGCGAGTGGTACGTCATCCACACCTATTCGGGCATGGAGAACCGGGTCAAGCAGAACCTCGATTCCCGCGCCACCTCCCTGAACATGGAGGACTACATCTTTGAGACGATCGTCCCCACCGAGGAGGTCGTCGAGGTGCGCAACAACACCCGCAAGACCGTCACGCGCTGCGTGCTGCCCGGCTACGTGCTGGTGCGGATGGAGCTGACCGACGACTCGTGGGCGACGGTGCGCCACACCCCCTCCGTGACCGGTTTCGTCGGCCACGGCCAGACTCCCGTCCCGCTCAGCCTGGACGAGGTGGTCAGCATGCTGACTCCTTCCGTCGTCGCGAAGGTGGCCTCCGAGGCCTCCACCGCCGTGGCGCGCGCGAAGAAGAAGGTGGAGGTCGTCGATTTCGCGGTCGGCGACTCCGTGATGGTGATTGACGGCCCCTTCACCGGGGTGCACGCCACGATCACCGAGATCAGCGCCAACCAGCAGCGGTTCCGGGCTCTCGTCGAGATCCTGGGTCGCGAAACCCCCGTCGACCTGGAGTTCAAGCAGGTCGAGAAGGTCGGTTAGGTTCCCGCCCGTCCGGGACCCTACAATGGCGCGTTGCGTCGCGACCCGGGTGCGCCCGGCGTGACCGTTCCAAATCCAAAACCATAAGGACCCAACATGCCTCCCAAGAAGAAGGTCGCAGCCCTCGTCAAGGTTGCCCTGCAGGCTGGCTCCGCCACCCCTGCGCCGCCGGTCGGTACCGCTCTCGGCCCGCACGGCGTCAACATCATGGAATTCGTCAAGGCCTACAACGCCGCGACGGAGTCCCAGCGCGGCAACGTCATCCCCGTCGAGATCACCATCTACGAGGATCGCACGTTCACCTTCATCACGAAGACCCCGCCTGCTGCCGAGCTGATCAAGAAGGCCGCCGGAATCCAGTCGGGTTCGGACAACCCACTGAAGAACAAGGTGGGCAAGCTCACCAAGGACCAGGTGCGCGAGATCGCCACGATGAAGCTGCCGGACCTCAACGCCAACGACGTTGACGCCGCCTGCAAGATCGTGGAGGGTACCGCCCGCTCCATGGGCGTCACCGTCGAGTGACGTACCCCCTGGCAGGGAGCCCACTCCCACACCAGAACTGGTGGATCAGCCTGCGAGGCTGACGACAAAGAACGGAACCAGAGATGAAACACAGCAAGGCTTACAAGGCCGCCGCCGACAAGCGCGACGGTTCCCAGCTGCACACCCCCGAGGCGGCGGTGAAGCTGGTCAAGGAAATGGCTTCGGCCAAGTTCGACGAGACCATCGAGGTGGCGGTGCGTCTCGGCGTCGATCCCCGCAAGGCGGATCAGATGGTGCGCGGCACGGTCAACCTTCCCAACGGCACTGGCAAGACGGCTCGGGTCCTCGTCTTCGCCTCCGGTGAGAAGGCTGAGGCCGCGATCGCAGCGGGCGCCGACGAGGTCGGCGTCGACGACCTCGTCGAGAAGATCTCCGGCGGCTACCTCGATTTCGATGCCGTCGTCGCCACCCCCGACATGATGGGCAAGGTCGGTCGGCTGGGCCGTATCCTCGGCCCGCGCGGCCTGATGCCGAACCCGAAGACCGGCACCGTCACCATGGATGTGGCCAAGGCCGTCTCCGACATCAAGGGCGGCAAGATCGAGTTCCGCGTGGACCGGCACGCCAACCTGCAGTTCATCATCGGCAAGGCCTCGTTCACCGAGCAGCAGCTCGTCGAGAACTACTTCGCGGCGCTGGAGGAGATCCTGCGTCTCAAGCCGGCCGCTTCCAAGGGCCGCTACGTGAAGAAGGTCGCGTTCTCCGCCACCATGTCGCCCAGCGTCCTGGTCGACGGCACGGTCACCAAACCGGTCGAGTGAACCACTGACGACGAAGGGGCGGGCACCATCCGGTGTCCGCCCCTTGCTGTCGCCCGAGCGCGGAATGACTGAGCAGGGTCGATCGGGGCGAGGTGTCGGGAACCGAGAACCGGCCACCACGGCTGTGCAACAGTTCACGGAAACCAGAGCACCCTCCGGTTCCTTCAGCAGGATGGCGGCAAGTGTAGACGGACCGACGATCATCGCGGCAACCCCGCTGCTGTGCTTTCTGGGTCGCATGCAATTCTGACGGGTACATGTCCCCTGTGAGGAGTTACCCATGTCGTCGCATTGTGTTCCCTCCGCCGCCAATACCACGAGTGTTCCCGCGATGCTGCGGGTTGACTCCCAAGAGCCTTTGATCACACGAGCGGCGCGGTTCCTGGGTGAGCATTTTCGGGAACCGGTGACGATCCAGGACTTGGCCGATCATCTCTCCTACAGCGCTTCCCACCTGACACGGACCTTCACACGGGTGGTTGGGGCTTCCCCGATGCGGTATCTGGCTGCTCGTCGTTTCCAGGAGGCCAAGTATCTGCTCGCAGCTGAGCGCCTGGACGTGCTTCAGGCGTGCCACGAGGTGGGCTACTCGTCAGTTGGGACATTCAGTCGGCGTTTTGTGGCGGACGTGGGACTGGCGCCGGGCGAGTTCCGGCGTGCAGCGGACCGAGTTTGCGAGACGGAACTCGCAGCGGTGAGCCTGTGGATACCGCAGACCGTGGCCCGGGTGCGTGTGCGGCTGGACATTCCGCCGGAGATGAGGCGTGGATTGGGGGAGGCCCCTTACCAGTGGATCGGAACTTTCGCCACGCCGGTGCCGTGCGGACCTCCCGTCACGGGAACGTTGAGACGTGGTATCGCCGAGGTGGACTTGCCCGTTCATCCAGCGGGTCCGTGGCTGCTCGCCACACTCACGCCGTCATCGGCCGATGTCGGGGAACTCCTGTGGCCTGGTACTCCGTTCGTTGCTCGCCATCCGGTGCCGGTGACCAGTGCTGAGAAGACCATCATGCTGCCGCTGCGTGCGGCGCGATCCTGGGAATACCCTCTGTTGGTGGCTCTTCCGGCTCTTCACCCGAGGATCTGACCCCGGACCAGGAGAGCAGGATCGGAGTCGTCCAGCCTTTGCCGACGAATCTATTGTGTGAACTATTGCATCGAATTGTTGAGCCAAGGAGACACCATGACTGAGGCGGCGAACAAGGTTCTTCCCGGACAGCCCTGCTGGATCGAGCTGTACACGGCGGAACCGGAGACATCCGCTGAGTTCTACCGCGGACTCTTCAGCTGGAGCATCGAGAAAAGCGATCCTGACTCGCCGCTCGCGAATGTCATTTCACTGTCGGAGAACATGATCGGGACCATTGAGTCGCTGTCCGAAGAGGCACCTTATTCAGGATGGCTCGTCTGTCTGACGACATCGGACATGAGCGATCTCGTGGACAAGGTGGAGGTCGCTGGAGGCAACGTCGTCATCGCTCCGGTCCGGGTGGATGAGGCAATGGTCTATGCCGTCGTCGAGGACCCCGACGGGTCGCGTGTCGGGGTGCTGCACGATCCCACCTTCACTGGTTCCTCCGCACCTGTTCCTGGCATGCCGGTGTGGTACGACGTGATGAGCAGGGATTTTGAGCGGTGCGTGGCGTTCTATGGTGACGTGTTCGGCTGGGACCGGTACCCGATCGGCGGTGATGAGGTGCCCTACGTCACCAACGGTGAAGGCGACAATGCGGTCTGCGGCATCGGTGAGATGACGTTTTGTGACGGTCCTGATGCGGTTCCGGGCTGGCGGGTTCACTTCGGTGTCACGAATGTTGACGAGGCGGCTGCACAGGTGATCCGGCTCGGGGGAGAGGTTCTTTCGGAAGCGGTTGACACCCCGTGGGGTCGCATGGCTGAGGCCGTCGATCCGCACGGTGCGCGTTTCGTGCTCTTCCAGGTTTGAGTCATTGGTGGGCTGTGCCGGGGCTTTCCCCGTTGCCCCATCCGTGGCACGGGCAGGTGGTGGCCTGGACGGGCCGGGCCGGAAAGCCCACCCCGTCGGCAGGTCCGGGCGATGTGTGGGCGCATGTTGGGCAGCCTGGGTCGCGGGTATCAGGGTCAGATTCTGCCGTAGCGCTGCTGGAACTTCTCGACGCGTCCCGTGATGCTGAGCCTGCGCGCCTTGCCCGTGTAGAAGGGGTGGCTGTCGGCGGTTATCTCCACGTCGACCAGGGGATAGGTGTTCCCGTCGCTCCACTCGATCGTCTGCCTGGAGGTCATCGTTGAACGGATCAGGTACATGGTCCGGGTGGTGATGTCGCGGAAGACGACGGGGTGGTAGTCGGGGTGGATGCCTGGTTTCATCGTGGGCCTTCCGGGATCGGACTTGAACTTCAATTGCGACTCATTATCATTATCGGTGATTGTTCGTGCAACCCGAGGAGTCCCATGTCGCGTCACTGCCAGGTCACGGGGGCCGCGCCCGGTTTCGGGCACAACGTCCCCTGGTCGAAGAGGAAGACCAACCGCCGTTTCAACGTCAACGTCCAGACAAAGCGTTACTGGGTGCCGTCACTGGGGCGAAGGGTCAGGCTCACGGTCTCCGCCAAGGGCATCAAGGTGATTGACGTCCGGGGCATCGACGCGGTGGTCGCGGACCTCATCGCCCGGGGAAGGAAACTCTGAGATGGCCAAGAAGAACGATCTGCGTCCGCTGATCAAGCTGCGCTCCACCGCGGGAACCGGCTACACCTACGTGACCCGGAAGAACCGCCGCAACGATCCCGACCGGCTCTCGCTGCGCAAGTACGACCCCATAATCCGGCGCCACGTCGAGTTCAAGGAGACCCGCTGACGGCCCGGCCCTCAGGGCTGCCCAGAACGAACGGCGCAGGCGGATGCATCGCACAACCATGCGGCCGGCCCGAAGCCCAGCGCGGAGACCTTCGCCCGTCCGATCTCTCGTTCCGGGAGGTTGGCCTTCCACGGTCTCACGTGCAGGATGAGGAACAGCCTGGCCAACGCGTCCAGGTAGCTCGTCAGCGACGGCGAAACCGCAGATTTGCTGTGATGCAGGCCGTCGTTTCGCTGTGATCGATCCCGCAGGTTTGCTGCCCTCTGTGCATCGCTTCGGCAGGGCCGCCGGTAGGTGGCAAGAAATGGGCCCGGCGTCGTGATCGAGGGAGGTTGGGCAGGTGCTCGGGACGGAGGCGTGATGCGGTGTGCCTACGGCCCGAGCAGCGCAAGGGGGATCACCGCCACGCCGTCTCTCCGCCGGTAGGCGGTGGTTCCCGTTGTGAGAATCACCAGGTCGGCCACGTCCTCGGGCAGGCGGGAGCGCAGCCAGACGAGGTGCTGAACATCCGGGTCCGTCACCGAGGCGGCCAGTTTCACCTCGATGGCGACGATGCGCCCGTCGCGGGTCTCGGCGATCAGGTCGATCTCGTGATCGCCGTTGCGGGTGCGCAGATGGCCCACGCGGGCCCGTGCCGCCTCGGCGGCCACCCGTACGGTGAGGGTGGCGAGGGCCTCGAACAAGGGGCCGGCGAGGTGGGAATGGCGAGGGGTGGTCATGGAGGAGGCGGTCGCGCCCAGCAGCGAGGCCGCCAGGGCGGGATCGGCCAGTTGGTGTTTCGGTGCCTGCTGCAATCTGGTGAAGGGGTTGCGGCTGGGGCTCCAACCAGGAACCGGGTCGAGCAGCCAGAGCTGGGTGAGGCGATCACGGTAGGTCTGGGTGGTGTCCCGGGCCGGTTGTTGGCCGTCGCCGCAGGTAGTGGTGTCAAGAAGCTTGGAGTAGCTGGTGGTGGTCGAGGATGCGGCGGCGTATGCCGCGAGCCAGCGGCGCAGCGTTTCGGGCCGGCGCACGCCATAGCCCAGATCCGGCAGGTCACGATCAATCACGCGCTGGATGTAGGTGGCGAGTTGTTCGGTTCGCAGGTCGGGACCAAGACCCATGATGCCGGGAAACCCGCTTGCCGCGATGGCGTCCAGATAGTCCGCCAGGCAGTACGACGTGTGGCCTTCGATCTCGGCCGAGCAGGGTGGTTCTGCCGTCAGCAGGGAGGTGAGTGAGACGGTGGGGACGAGCTGCCCACGTTCGTGGAGGGCCATGGGGCGCATGCGCAGCGACAGGATGCGCCCTGCGCCGCTGTGGGTTCCCTGCGCCGTGGCGGGGGTGGCGGATCCAGTGAGCAGGAAACTGCCCGGACCTGCTCCGTTGTCCACCTCCCTGCGCACGAGATCCCAGACCTCGGGCATCCGGGACCATTCATCGAGCAGCGTCGTTCCCGGCCGGCGGATTCCGTCGGGATCGGCCTCGACGAGGGCGCGTTGGTCTGGGCGATCCAAGAGGAAAACCTTCGTGGCACGCTGAAGCGCCGTGCCGGTCTTCCCGACCCCTTTCGCCCCGTCCAGCGCAATGGCGGGCGCTTGGGGGAGGAACGTGTCCAGCAGCTCGTCCACGGTGCGACGAAGATACATGACCACCCTTACTCGACATCCAGCAGATAATCTAGTCGACATCCAGCAGGTGATCTAATCGACATCCAGCAGGATGAATGTCCTTTTGATGCGTGATGCCGGCCGCTGGAGGCGTATCGGGGTACGTCAGCTCAAGCCGGAGGATGGGTCGTGGGGCGTAGTGACGCCGTCAGAGGTTCGTCGTGTCGGTGGCGCAGACGCGGAGGCGATGCCCGTCGGGATCGGTGGCGACGAAGGTGTAGCCGAAGGCGAGCTCGGTGGGTTCCAGGGCCATGGGGAAGCCGAGCTCGCTCCAGGAGCGGTGAAGGCGGTCGACATCGTCGCGGGTGGCGTGGCTCATGGACAGTTCGACGCTGCCCGGGGCGCCCACGGCCGCCGGATCGATGCCGTCGCGGGCCTGCAGGCCGAGAGTGACATTCTCGGTCAGGGCGAAAACCGCGAAGCCCTCGAAGGTTTCGACGGGTTCCTCGCCGAGGGCCCGGCGATAGAACGCGGTGCTGGCATTCATGTCCTCTACGTAGAGGATGACGCTGGTCGGGGTGAAGACAGTCATGAGAGATTTCCTTGTCGCTCGGGATCTGGTTTGTCGCCTGAGAAGGTACGGGCCGTTGGTGACATCTCCTGTCATGTTCGTGTGACAGTCTCGGTTCCATGAGGGCGGATCGGTTGTTGTCGATGATCTGGTTGTTGCGTGCCCACGGCGGTCTCTCGACCGGGGAACTGGCGCAACGACTGGAGGTCTCGCGCCGCACGATTCTGCGGGACGTGGAGGCGCTGTCAGCTGCCGGGGTCCCGGTGTACTGCCAGCGCGGTCCCGGGGGAGGGGTCAGGTTGCTACCGGGGTATCGCACCGATGTGACCGCGTTGAGCGGGGATGAGAGCCGGGCGCTGTTCGCGGCGCTCTCGTCGTGGGGTGCTGACGCGATGGGATTGAGCGCGGCCTTTGTTTCGGGGGTTCGCAAGCTGCTCGCCGCTGTCCCGGATGCCCATCGCAACCGGACGGCGGCCGCGGCGTCGCGGATCGTGATTGACCCGAACGGCTGGCTGCCCCAACCTGATGCCCTGCAACCCGGGGAGGCGTTCGCGACGGTGCAGGCAGCCGTGTTCGCGCGGAAGAAGGCGCGTCTCGATTACCGGTCGTCCCGGGCGGTCGTGCAGGATCTGGTGGTGGAGCCGCACGGGCTGGTGAGCGCGGGCAGCGACTGGTACCTGTGCGCAACCAGTGACGAGCGCATGCGGTTCCTCAAGGTGGCTCGCATTCGGACCGCCACCCTGCTCGCAACGCCCTGCGCGGACGATGTGGTGGATGTTGCCGCGGCCTGGAAGCGGCATCGTGCCCGCTTCCTCGAGCGGTTCACCCCGGTGGTCGTGACCGGGTGGCTCCGGGCGGCTCGGTGGGAGGATGCCCGGGAGTGGGCCATCCGTGTCGACGAAACCGAACTGGGCGACGATCCGCCCGCGGGGAAGTGGCGTCCCGCGCGTCTGGAGTTCATGGACGATCTCCACGCGCTCACGATCCTGCTTCGCCTTGGTCCCGACATCCGCATCGAGGCGCCGACTGAGATCAGGACCAGGCTGCTGACCCGCCTGGACCGGATCACGGAGCTCTACCATCGCTGAGCCACCCGTGAGATGTCCGTGCGGGGGCCTCGTCGTGTGGGTTGCTCACCGTGCCCCGGGAAAAGGGTCTTGTTTTCCAGCCTGGATCCCGGCCCAAATCCGATCGGGAAATATGACGTAAAAGGTTGCCGTCGGAGAACCACGCTGTAATGATTGAAGCGGAGGTCGCCCGACGAAGAGTGGCGCAGGCGGTTGGGTGGCAGGGTCGTCAAACCAGTGAGGTGACCTCTTGTTTGAGAAGGCAAACACCAGATCGTTCGAACCCAGTGCAAGGAGGCAAAGTGAAGGGTTACGCGATGCTCAGGATCGGCGAGGCCGGATGGATCGAGAAGGAGGACCCGAGGTGCGGGCCGATGGACGCGATCTGCCGCCCGATCGCCCTGGCTCCGTGCTCCTCCGACATCCACACCGTCTACGAGGGTGGCGTGGGGGAACGCCACAACATGATGCTCGGCCACGAGGCGGTCGGTGAGGTCGTCGAGGTGGGATCCATGGTCGAGGACTTCAAGGTCGGAGACCATGTGATCATCCCCGCCATCACCCCCGACTGGTCCTCGGTGGCCGCCCAGGAGACCTACGCCATGCACTCCGGTGTTCCGCTCGGCGGCTGGAAGTTCTCCAACATCAAGGATGGCGTCTTCGCTGAACTGATCCACGTAAACGACGCCGACGGCAACCTGGCCCACCTGCCGGAGGGGATTTCTCCCGAGGTCGGCGCGATGCTATCCGACATGGTCACCACCGGGCTTCACGGGGCCGAGCTCGCCAACATCGAACCCGGTGACGTCGTAGCAGTCATCGGAATCGGTCCGGTGGGCCTGATGTCCGTGGCCAGCGCCTCCGTTCTCGGCGCGGGCCGCCTGTTCGCCGTCGGATCGCGGCCCAAGTGCATCGAGGTCGCCCAGGAATACGGCGCAACCGACATCATCAACTACCGCGAGGGCGGGATCGTTGAACAGATCATGGAGGCCACCAAGGGTCAGGGCGTCAACCGGGTGATCGTCGCCGGGGGAGACCTGGACACCTTCCAGCAGGCCTTCGACATCCTGAAGGTGGGCGGTCGGGTAGCGAACGTCAACTACCTGGGAGAGGGCGAGAACATCAAGATCAGCCGCGAGTCGACCTTGGTGGGCATGGGTCACAAGCACTTCGTCGGCGGTCTCACCCCTGGCGGTCGCAACCGCATGGACAGGATGGCCAACCTCGTCCTGGCCGGGCGCATCCACCCCGAGAAGATGATCACCCACCGCTTCACCGGGATCGAACACGTCGAGGACGGCGTGGAACTCATGCGGACCAAACCGCGCGACCTCATCAAACCCGTCATCCTGGTGTGAGGGACTCCTCCCCACGAGGGGCTTACCGGAGCCCGTCAATCCGGGCCCTGAGACAGCACCCAGAGACCGGCTGGGCCGGACCACTGAAGCCTGTGGGCCGGCCCAACCGGTTTCCGGGGACA
>ERZ773069.2032-NODE-2032-length-10963-cov-6.515493_pt1 | contig 10963 bp, 9 predicted proteins | sample MGYA00580619_ERZ773069 | MGnify/ENA primary metagenome ERZ773069 (study PRJEB29015, sample SAMEA2738007) | human oral metagenome | biome: human oral; feature: human-associated habitat; material: dental | place: China | collected 2108 ...
CTTTATTAACAGTACTGCGAGTATGATTGAAATAGGGAGTGTTTCTGTTAATTATCGCTGTTTAATTGTTTATGTTGCTACCCCCTACAAATCTTTAAAATCCTTATACTTTACTTAACAATATTATTTATAGTATAGACAGGCAGGATTAAAAGTGCTATACTCCAACAAAACAAACCGACCGGTCGGTTTGAAAATGAGGAGGGAGCCTTATGTCGAGGCGATATAATGCACAGGAAAGCAAGGAACTTATTATAGGAGCTGCGGAAAAACTTTTTTTTGAAAAGGGCTTTGACAAAGTAAGTATGAGGGATATATCAGAGGAGGCAAAACTTTCAAAGGGGGCGATATACCATCATTACAAGTCGAAGGATGAGATAATAAAAGAAATTATAAATAAATATGTGGAATTACAGAGAAGTATACTGGTTGATCTGATCCATAAAACGGACGGTTACAAAGGAAGAGAAAAGATAATATACCTTCTGGATAATATCGTAGATATGGTTGAAAATAAATTCAAGAATTTAGATGTAGACGAATATCAATGTATAAAAAGTCCGGATATGATTTATATGTATTTAAAAAATAACATAAATTATGATGCTCCCATGCTTGCGGACATAATAGAAATCGGCAACAAGGACGGCTCGTTAAATGTAGAAAAACCGCTTGAATGTGCGGAAACATTTTTAATGCTTATAAATATATGGCTGGATCCGGGTGTGATTCCCTATCCCAAAGAAAGAAGACTTGAAAAATTCAAGTTTCTACAAGATTTAATGAAGAAATTAGGCTGTGATGTCATCACAGATAATTTTATAGAAAAAATGCTTGAATATATGCACTAGATCAGACAACTATAAAAATATAGATACCAATTAAAATGAAAGGTAAAAAGGAATATATGAAAAAGGGAGTTATTATCAGTTTAAGTATAGTAGCACTATTGATAGCTATCGTGGCATACAGATTCTTAAGTACAAAACAGACCCAGACTGTAGTTTATGCACCTACGGTTGAGACTGCACATATAGAAAATAAAGATATAGTACTGTATACAAGTCAAATAGCTACAGTAGAAGCGGCAGAAAGTGTAACTATATACCCTAAAATGGCAGGAGAGATATTGACAATAAATAAAAAGCTCGGAGACAGGGTAGAGCAGGGAGAAGATCTTGCAAGCATAAAGGCGGATACCTTGGATGGTCTTAAAATACAAATGGATCAGGCAAGAATAGCTATGCAGGATGCACAGACAAACTACACAAGAACCAAGGCTTTATTTGATGCTGCCGGAGTATCACAGCAGGTTTTGGAGCAGGCGGCTTCAGCAAGTGAAAATGCAAAGCTTGCTTATACGGCAGCAAAAACACAGTATGACATACAAAAATCCTACAGTGTTATAAAGGCTCCAATAGCGGGAACCGTGGAAAAAGTGGGAATAGAAGTACACAATATTGTTTCGCCTCAGGTTGAAGCATTTATAGTAACCGAAGACGGAGGACTTACCGCTAAGTTCGGTATTACTTCTGACAGCAAAGAGGTACTTAATGTAGGAGATGAAATAACGATTCAGGCTACAGGCGGTGATGTTAAAGCACACATAAGCGAGATCTCAAATACTATATCCGCTACTACAGGACTTTATGATGTAAAGGCAGGTATAGATGAGGGAGCCAATCTAAGCGTAAATTCCAAGGTGAAAGTAAGTCTTATAGATAAGCAGGCACAGGGAGTAAAGGTGATACCTATCTCGGCTGTAAACTTTTCTAAGGAAAAGCCCTACATTTACCTCTACAAAGACGGTAAGGCTGTAAAAACGGAGGTGGAAATAGGAATTTATGATTCGGACTTTGCAGAACTTAAATCTGAACTTGGCGCTGAAGATGAAGTTATAACTACATGGAGCAGTGAGCTTTATGACGGTGCGGAAGTTGCGAAAAAGCAGCAGTAAGGAGACAGAATGCTTAAGTTAACAAAATTTGCCTTAAAAAGACCGGTAACTTTAATACTGGCACTGGTTACTATATTCTTCTTCGGATTTCAAGCGGTAATAGGAGCTAAGCAGGAACTTATGCCTGAGATGAACTTTCCCATGCTCGTAATATCAACGGTATATCAAGGTGCGGCTCCTGAGGATGTAACGGAACTTGTAACAAAGAAGATAGAAGATTCCATAGCTACTTTAAGCGGTGTGGAAGATATATATTCCATGTCAAGACAGAATGTATCCTTTATACAGATACAGTACAAGTACGGAACCAACATGGATACTGCTTACCTGGAGCTTAAAAAAGTACTTGACAAGGCGAAATCTTCATTGCCCGATAAGGTGGATGATCCCAATATAATAGAAATCAATATGAATATGCAGGCTTCCATGCAGCTTATAGTAGGCGGAGGAACCGATAAAAATTTATATAACTATGTTGAAGATACTATAGTTCCGGAGCTGCAAAAAATAGCTGCGGTAGCGCAAGTCGATATAACCGGAGGGCGTAAAAACTATACAAAAATAGAGCTTATACCTGAAAAACTTGCACAATACAAACTTAATATGCAAAGCATATCCGATATTATAAGTTCAGCCGACTTTTCCGTACCGGCAGGTACCGCAGAGTTCGGAAGACAGGAGCTTAATGTCAATATCTCGGCTGATTATAAGGATACCGAGAGGATAAAAAATATAGTTATACCCTTAGCAAGCGGAGAAGTAATACATCTTTCAGACATAGCAAATGTGTATAATACGCTTGACAAGACAAGTTCTTTAAGCAGATATAACGGAGAGGATGTAATAAGCCTTTCAATACAAAAGCAGCAAAGTGCTTCTGCGGTAGAGCTTTCATCCGAGGTAAAAGCGGCAATAGACAGCTTAAAGGCTCAAAACAGTAATCTTTCCGTAGATATAATTTATGACAGTGCGGATGATATAAGAGCTGCTATAAAGAGTGTGTTTGAAACCTTGATCATGGCGGTAATTCTTTCAATGATAGTACTTTTTGCATTCTTCGGAAATGTAAAAGCCTCTCTTATAGTAGGAAGCTCCATACCGGTATCGGTACTTATGGCACTTACTATGATGGGAGCTGCGGGCTTCGGTATGAATGTCATATCCATAGGAGGTCTCAGCCTTGGTGTAGGTATGATAGTGGACTCTTCCATAGTAGTAATAGAAAGCTGTTTCAGAGCAAAAGAAGGCAGAAGTTTTTATGAGGCGGCTGTAGAAGGTACAAGGATAGTACTTGCCTCTATAATAGGTTCTACAGTAACTACCTGTGTCGTATTTTTGCCCCTGGCGCTTCTTAAAGGTTTGTCAGGACAGATATTCAGCCAACTCGGTTTTACTATAGTCTTTTGTATGGTATCTTCACTTATAGCGGCAGCCATGATAGTTCCTTTACTTTTTGTATTCCTAAGACCTAAAGAAAGAGAAAAAAGTCCGGCAGTACATGTAATGAACTTTTTACAAAACGGATATAGGAAGATAGTAAGAGGAACTATACCGAGAAAGTTTTTGGTTATATTTATAGCGGTAGTACTTCTTGTTTTATCATTCTTTATGGCAGGGCAGCTTGGAATGGAGCTTGTACCTGAAGAAGACAAGGGAATTATTCAGATATCTGCCAAGGTTCAACCGGGAATTAATATAGAGAGTGCAGATAAGGTAGCGGTTCAGATAGAAGATATAGTGAAAGAAGAAAAGGATGTAGAAAAGTATCAACTTAATTATACTGCTGCAAGTACTTCTATAAATTCAGACTTAGGTATGAATATGACTGTGCATCTTAAGAAAAAAAGAGCGAAAAGCACTTATACCGTAATAGATGAATTCAAGAAAAAGATGTCAAACATAAGTGATGCCGCCATAACAGTTAAACTTTATGCTGATAGCGGTGGTATGAGCAGCGGAGGTGCGGTAAGTATAAACCTTGTAAGTACGGATTATAAAGCACTGAAATATAAGGTGGATGATATAGTTGAGCTTTTAAGAAAAGAAACTTATCTTGAAAATGTGCATTCAGATGCGGAAAATGCAGCCTCAACCGTCAATATAGATGTGGATCCGGTAAAGGCACAGGCTCTTGGCTTAAGTCCCTCAGCCATAGGCGGAATGGTATATCAAAATATATCAGGCTCTACAGTTATGAAGTACTCAAAAGATCATTCCGTAATAGAAGTAAAGCTTGAGTATCCGGAAAATGAATACAAGGATGTGGAGAGTGTTTCAAATATGATGATCTCTACACCTACAGGAGCTAAAGTTCCGCTTTCCGATCTTGCAAGTATTAAGTTTGTGGATGAGGCGTCCATGATAGTAAGGCAAAACAAGACCTACAGAGTGGTTATAAGCGCAAATATCGTAAGCGGATTTAAGGGGGATGCTCAAAAGCTGGCTGATGCGGTTGTGGATAACGCCGGTCTTCCAAGCAATATAAGCAGAACCAACAGTGCCTATACCAAGATGCTCGGCAAGGAAATCAATTCTTTGCTTAATGCACTCTTAACAGCTATATTCCTTATATTTATAGTTATGGCTATGCAGTTTGAGTCACCGAGATTTTCATTTATGGTAATGTTTACAATACCGTTTTCATTAATAGGAGCCTTCGGACTTTTGTATTTTAGCGGTGTTAAGATCAATATGACAGCCATGGTAGGACTTTTGATGCTTGTAGGTACTGTAGTTAACAACGGAATCCTGTATATTGATACCGTAAACCAGTACAGAGAAGATATGGATGTGGATACTGCACTTGTAGAAGCAGGTGCTACAAGACTCAGACCTATACTTATGACTACACTTACCACGGTACTTTCCATGCTTCCGCTGGCATTTGCATACGGAGATTCAGGAAAGAACCTGCAAGGTCTTGCACTGGTCAATGTAGGAGGACTTATGGCATCAACTCTTCTGTCACTTATTATGCTTCCTACACTTTATAAGATGATAGACAGAAAGAGGAAAAAGCGTATCAAAGAGGCACTTGAAAGAGAAGGATAGGTGAAATATGATAAAGAAAAAATATATTAAAAGTATACAGTTTATAATTAGTTTCAGTCTTATTATAGCAGGACTTAGCCAGGCTTCCTTAAGTAGCTTGGCTAAGAGTCCGACATTTTCAAGGACTGAAGAAGAGTGGGCAAAACTTAGAGATATGAACCTTGATTATGAAGAAATCGACGGACTGGTTACCGAATATAATGCTACGGTACAGACTAATCAGGCGAATATGCAGCAGTTTACAAGGGATTACGGCAGGAAGAATTCACAAGTGTCTCAAAGTTATAGGGATATGGCGGAAAAAATAGAAGACAGCCTTACAGAGCCGGAACCGGACAGTATGACTTATGTGCCTATGATGGCAAGCATTGCACAGTCAAGGGCAACTATAAACAACTTAAAAAATTCAGCGGACACAACGCTTGAAGACTATGAGGTACAGTACTTTACATATGAAAGTGCAAGACTTAGTCTGGTACAAAATACAAAGGCTTTGATGATATCTTACTATAGCAAGGATGTGTCAAAAGAGGCGCTGCAAAAGGCGGTGGAAGTAGCTGAACTTAATCTTGCCAATGCACAGGCAAGGGTGGCTGTCGGTATGGCAACAAATCTTGATGTTTTAAGTGCCAAAGAGGCTGTAATTAAGGCTAACAAGACCTTAAGCGATCAAAGCAATGCCGCCTTGGCTGATAGAGATAAGCTCTTGATCATGACAGGTTTTAAGACGGACTCACAGGCGAATATAGGTTTGGTACCGGTTTTAAGTGAGGAAGAATTACAAAATATTGATAAGATAAATGTTGAAGAAGATATAAAAAAGGCTGTGGAAGAAAATTATGCACTTAAGATAAATAAAAGAAAGCTTGGCAATGCCAAGTCGGATACTCAAATAAAGAGCTTAAACAGCACTATAAGCTCAGGTACCGAGAATATAAAGGCAAATGTGCAGACTCTTCATAAAAATCTTCTAAATGCAAAGGATAAGCTTAATTTACTTAAGGCGGAGCTTGAGCTTAGCAGTAAAGATCTGGAAACTATAAGGCAAAAGAAGAATCTGGGTATGGCTACACAGCTTGAAGTTGCCAATAAGGAGCTTGAAAATATTAAAAAGAATACAGAAAAAAAACAAGCCGAGCTTGCACTGAGGCTCGCTTTGGAAAACTATAATTCGGCTGTAAACGGACTGGCTTCGGTAGGTCAATAGGTGGTGCTTATGAGAAAAAATAAAATTAAGATATATACTTTTTTACTTATCACAGCTCTTGGCAGCAGTCTTATAGGAAACAGTGTTTTTGCCGCCAATAATACTATAAAGTATGGAAGATCATCCTATAGTGAAGAAGAATGGTCAAAACTTATGGACAATAACCTTGAGTATTCCGAGATAGAAGATTTGGTAAATAATTTTAATCCAAGTATAGCTTCGGCATGGACAAGTTATACTGCCAATATAACAGACCTTGATTACAGTATTAAGGACTTGGAGATTGCCCGCAGGGAGTTAAGACTGCTTTCGGATAATTCAAAAGAAGAGTATGACTTTACAAATGTCTACCTGTATACGGCACAGGCAAATGCACTGAGCAAGGTAATAGAAAGTATGGACAAGGCAAAGACATCACTTTCAAAAATAAGCTCTACAAATAGACCGATAAGACAGGCTGTCATGCAGCTTACAAATGGAGTAAAACTTATGTTTATAAGTTATGATTCGCTATTAAAGTCGGAAGAGCTTTTAAATGAGCAGCTTAAGCTCTATGAGAGTATGAAGACTGCGGCAAAGGCTGCGGAAAGCTCAGGTATGAGTACTTTGGCTGAGTATACAAGGGCACAGCTTCAGGCGGATGAAGTTAAGAATAATCTGGATAGTCTGGTAGCCGGCAAGGAAAGTCTTAGAAAAAGCCTTATTATGCTCTGCGGCTGGAGTGAACAGGATACTCCGAATATAGTTCCTATAACGGATGTAGATCTTAGTAAAATAGATACATTTAATCCTGATGAGGATATAAAAAAGGCTATAGGCAATAATTTTACATTAATAGAATTTAGAAATACAAAGTATAAAAAGTCTTTGGGAATGAAAGAATCAAGGGCTTTAAGTGAGGAGCAGATGGAGGCTAATCTAAAGACCAATCTTAATTCTTTGTATGCGGATGTTCAGAGTAAAAAAAGTGATTATGAGGCTGCAAAGTTAAGCCTTGAAACTGCTGATATTAATGACAATATAGCGAATGTCAAACTTCAAAATAAGATGATAAGCGGCGTGGAGTATCAAGGTGAAAGGCTTAAGAATTTGCAGAGCAGGCAGGCTTTTGAGACTGCGAGAATGGAGCTTTTAAAATCAATGGAGGTGTATGAAGCTGCTGTCGAAGGAATGGCTAAGGTAGAATAGAGACTTTTTGGTATTTGGATGTATAAAAATAACTTCTTACGGAAAGCGCTTTTGCTTAAGTCCTCGTGTAACGGTACTATTTTTTTGCTAAACTGATATTTGCAGAAAAGAAGTACCGACACTGCGGATGTTTCCTACAGAAGTTATTTTTATATTTTCTCGACTGCCGGTGTAAAATTTGTATATAAGCAAGCCATCCTCCGACAGAAGGATTGGGAAGTGGAAAAGGGGACTATAATTTGAGCAAAAAAAAAGCCCTTCCTAACAGCTCAATGTCTGCTAAAAAAAGCCTTTATGCGTCTTCAGGGACTCGAACCCTGGACAAATAGATTAAGAGTCTACTGCTCTACCAACTGAGCTAAAGACGCAAATCTTAAGAAGATTTATCCTTGTCTCTTAAGGACAAGAGATATAATATAATAAAATTTAAGAAAAGTCAATAGTTAATTTTTTAAAATATAAAATTTTTATAAGCCATATATTATAATGAGTTGATCCTTACGAATTATGGTATACCTTATAAGTTTCTTACTGATAAACGACCTGTATTTACTTGCGAGAAAAAATATGTCTTGTCTGATGACAAAGACACCTATACACAGTTCGCTTACGCCTGCAAAAAGCTTTTTATAGAGCTTGAATCAAGCAGTGTACCGCAAGCCAAAGGACGCATAGAACGATTAAAGCGGACTTTACAGTCACGCCTGCCTGCCAAAGCTTAGACTCGCAGGCGTAACCGATATCAATAAAGCCAATGAATTCCTTCACCACTACATAAAAGAATTCAATGAGAAGTTCGCACTGACACTTTATGGTATCAAATCTGTCTTTGAAATGCAATCGTCTAAAGAAAAAATCAACCTTACTTTGGCAGTTTTGACTCAAAGAATTGTTGGTCTCGGACATCTGCAATTCACTTACACTTCTACCATCTACCAATATCTAAAAACTTCTGGTTCCCGGATATTTACCGGTTATAGATTTACTTGACACTCCGTTCTCTTCATTAATACCATATTTTAGGCAAAAATCATCAAAATCAGTTCTGGAGACTTCCTATGCACAAATTTTTCCGTAGTGAATTGCCGTTTTTATATCAAAGTAGAGTACTTCTATATTGGAAAAGAGTAGTGCAAGTGCAAGCCTGTTCTTTTCAACAGCCATGCTCTTTTCTACACCATGGGTAAGTTCGGCATAGGTTATTGCCGAAACACAAATCTCTGACGGTTTATGCCTTTTTAATTCAATAATAACCTTTTTTGGCTTGTTCTTTATTATATATACATATGTTGGTATCAAGCATATATCTCATAGTATTTCTCTTTCTTGTAAAGAATCATCTCTCTTATCATCCATAAAATCGTCTGAGAACATATCTATAGCTGCTGCAAAAGAATCCCAATTACTGCTCTTTGGCAATAATATCACTATATCACCTATTTTATTTACCAAAATCTCATCCGATGAAAATCTGCATTCTTTTGGCAGTCTTACTGCCTGACTTCGCCCATTTTCAAAAATTTTTGCTGTCAATATAAAATCACCGTCCTTTTTTCTTAGCATATATCTTGATATATACTAAGTCAAGCTTCAAAAAATATTAGTTACACTAAAGCTCATTCCAAAATATTTTTAGTCACAACCTAGTGTATAGTATCATTGACATTTAATTAATATAGACATATTAAACCAGTTTATATCCTCCGCTATATCAACTACATTGCTTCCGTCAATATCCATCTTCTTTAGTGAACCCATTCTTTGCTCATAGGACTTTTCCAGTACATATAGGGTATTTTCATAAATAAAATCCTTTCGGTTGTCATAGACAAAAACCCACTACCATTGGGTGGTGAGAGGAGTCTTGTAATTTTTTAACCATTACCATTGGCTTTCGATGTACTTTTGAATTTTAGATGACGATACTTCCCCAATACTACAAGCAAAATAACCATCAGACCAAAAGATGTGTTTCTTCCAATACTGTTTGGAAAGAAAACTGTTATATTTAACCCATAAACAATGAGTTGTTTCTTACTTGATGGTTTTTACAATATCACAGACCTTATCGGTAGTGGTATAACTGACTGGAAAATGTATATGGTCTTTGTCAGTTTCCATAGCAATTATTTCACAATTATGAGATTTACAAATATCGAATATCTTTTATTTTACATCGTCAGCAATGTTGTTTCCTGGTAGATGTTTACGATATTTTGTCACTAATACGATATGTACTTTTAAATTGTATTTACACCTGTTATGACGATTATATTTATTATCCATAATATTACCTCTAATTATTGATTTTCACTAATTGTTATTATATAATATTTTCAGTGAAATATCAATGAAAGGAGTATATATGGAACAGATAACTGTTACAGCAAAAATTCAAATAGTTCCAAGTGATGATGATAAAACATTACTTAATACAACTATGTCTGCCTATACAGATGCTTGCAACTATGTTTCAAATTATGTATTCCAGACACACAATCTAAAGCAGTTTGCTCTTAACAAGGTGCTGTATTCTGATTTAAGAAATAGATTCGGTTTAAAATCTCAAATGGCTCAATCTGTTTTAAAGACTGTGATTGCCAGATACAAGACCATTCTTGGAAATCAGAATGAGTGGATTAAACCTAACTTCACAAAACCGCAATATGACCTTGTTTGGAATAGGGATTATTCTCTTACGAATCATTGCTTTTCCGTAAATACTTTAGATGGACGTGTAAAACTGCCATATTTTGCTAAGGGTATGTCTAAATATTTTGACCATAGTATTTATAGTTTTGGTACAGCCAAACTTGTAAATAAGCACAGCAAGTATTTTTTACACATACCTGTAACTTATGAAGTGGAAGAATGTGAAGATGCTGAAATCTGCAATGTTGTTGGTATTGACAGAGGTATTAACTTTGTTGTTGCAACCTACGACAGTAAACATAAATCAGGCTTTGTTAGTGGTAAAACCATTAAACAGAAACGTACTCATTATTCTAAACTTCGCAAAGAATTACAGATGCGTAGGACTCCATCAGCAAGGCGTAGACTAAAAACTATTGGTTCACGAGAAAACCGTTGGATGCGGGATGTCAATCATCAGGTATCGAAGGCACTCGTGGAGTCTAATCCAAAGCATACTCTCTTCGTCTTAGAAGATTTAAGTGGAGTTCGTTCTGTTACTGAACGTGTACGAACAAAAGACCGTTATGTATCTGTATCATGGTCGTTCTATGATTTAGAGCAAAAGCTACTTTACAAAGCAAAACAGAACCAGTCTCTCGTATTAAAAGTAGCCCCTCGTTATACGAGTCAATGCTGTCCTGTTTGCGGACATATTGAAAAAGCCAATCGTAACAAGAAAATACATTTGTTTGCTTGTAAAAACTGTGGATATAAATCAAACGATGACCGCATTGGAGCTATGAATCTATACCGTATGGGAATCAACTATCTAACCGATAGCCAAGTACCTAGTGTAATGTATCGTTGATATCTAGCTTTATTACTGCTTTGTTAATAGATTGTAACAAACGCATAATAAAGGGAAT
>ERZ773069.2037-NODE-2037-length-10932-cov-7.516135_pt1 | contig 10932 bp, 9 predicted proteins | sample MGYA00580619_ERZ773069 | MGnify/ENA primary metagenome ERZ773069 (study PRJEB29015, sample SAMEA2738007) | human oral metagenome | biome: human oral; feature: human-associated habitat; material: dental | place: China | collected 2108 ...
CTCTCCATCATAAGGTCTGAACGCAGCTTTTCCTCGCTCCGCGCGTCTCTGATACACCCCATGTGCATCACGCCTGTTCTTGCCGCGAGTGCCTGTTTTCTTTTTATCTGATTTTGCCATTACTAATTCACATCCTATCTTTAAACATGACTATTATTATATGTTACTCGAATTAATCCTCATCGTCTAGGAGTCTTTACTTTTGTTGTTTCATATACGGAAGCACGCACACAATGCTCGTAGCCATAGTTTCTTCCTAATCTTTTTGCGCTTGCTATACTCCTAGTTCATAAGCGCTAAAGTGAATTTGCCTACTTGATTCTACACACTTTGTCCAATTGTACTAGCAGAATCTATTACCGCCACCCAGTATACTCGCTAGGATGCGGTCTTGTCGGTAGATAGTCTTCGAGTTCATACTCTTTGGCATACTTGAGTTTGAGAAAGTATTCAACCGCTAATACTATTGAAAATTCTAAAGCAACTAATAGTATGCAAATAAACAACGTTAGTCCATCTGCCTCTGAATTAATTACAATGCTTTTTATGAATAGCATGATTGCAATGAATGAACCAGACCCCAAATATCTCATTGTTTTGGTGCCTATATCTTTGTTTTTTTGATAGAAGCCCTTTCCAATTCTTTTTTTAACAACGATGATAGTCACAGCAATTGTTATTACAATTATTGCCACTAAAAAGCATATTGATGTTAGTAGACTTATTTGTACCTCTTCCCACGAAAAAAAACTTAACATTAAAAGAGACGTATGTAATACAAATCCCGTATACTGCCATGCCTCAGCCGCATACATGCTCTTACCTGGTTCTTCATTAAACGCCTTTAAATATTTTCTACGCAACCACATCGAAAATACAAATGTTATTATAGAAAATATAACTCCAACGATATACAACACACTTTCACCAGATGTCTTATCAGATGACACTATATAGAATATTGTGTAAAAAACAAATGTTAATGTAGTTAAAAACGGCATCGCAATTAACGGATACTCAATCGGTCTTATAATATTATGATTCGCTATAAAACTTGCTATCTTTTCTTTGCTTTCCATTTCACTTTCTTTCATCAAAAATCATTTAAGCTTTTTAATCTGCCTATGAGTTATTCCAAAAGACAGGCAAACAACACTAAATTTACTATCTTTTATAGAATGTTTTTAAATAACTCATCTCTCATATCGTACTTATTGGCAAAATACAGTTTATATATATGCTCTATGAGCGATCTTGATAGCCATATCGTTGTATAAGTTTCCAAAATAATGATAATAACTGAAAATATAGTTATATGCCCTCTTATGGCTAATAGAAAAATAATAGAAAATACCATATATTCTAGTCCTTTAGATATATCTCTTTCATTTTCGAAAGGTCTTTTTTTAATACCATCATTATCTTCTATTGCACTTAAAATTCGTTTTCTTTCAAAAATAAATGATATCACTATTTGCAAAAAAACAATTATTACTAGCATTAAGATATTTGTGCCTCTGTAAAGACCTCTAAAACCACCTATAAACATCAGATCAATAATTATCAGAAGAAAACCTATTGAAATAATTTGGTACACCTTGCTTTGTGGAGCAGCTGCTGAATATAACTTCACTCCAAAGCAGAACTTTGATATCACCATCCAGATTGCAGTAATAGCCATCTGTGTAGCAAATATACACCTTACAACAAAATCGCTCCATTGTACTGCATTTGAAATAGAAAAAATTAAGCACATTACTAATATCAAACACAAACTGATTTTCGCAGACTTGTCTTTTTGCGCTTTTCTTTTTCCCTTTTCTGTCATTACTGAGCCTTTCCCTGAAACGAAATTCTTTATGGCTTGGTCATTGTATTTCTTAAGCATAGTATCGCGATGCTCCTATTTCAAGTTCTGCCTAAAGGCGTGTTTATAGTGCTTTGATTATCATTTCCATCCTGTATACGGACCATGATTAGGTCTGGTAGGCAAATACTCTTCAAGTCCATAACGTTCTGCATATTTTAGTTTAAGATAATATATAAGTGATAGAGCTGAAGATGACGTTACTAGCATAATTGACATAATTCCATATCCAATTCCCGTAAAATTCATTTTGATAAATTGAAAAATAATTATACATATTGCTATCCCTATCGCTGAGGAAATAAACGCAATTATTTTTTCATTAATTATGTTTTTTCTATGCAAATAATGCCCTCTCTTTATATTTAGTTTTACACGGACATATGTACTCGCAACAGTAACACCAGCAACCAAAATAGTAAATCCTATTGCACTTGGAACTTTTTTCGCACCATATTCGCATAGTACAACAAGCGTGACAAATAATATGCCTATAATCAAACAATATATATATATGGTTATTTGAACAATATATAAACTCTTACCAAATTCTTTTTCTTTAAGATAAAAGATTCTTTTCCTCAACAATATACTAACAACTAGTAACATAACTGGAATACATAACGAGATATATAGTGCTATTGGGTCAGCTTTATCTGGAGGTGATATTGCAAATCTCAAGTATATTAATATCAATAAAATTGATATTAAGTGGGTGCCAAACATTAATGACTCTATTGTTTGGTGGATATTATTGTGCTTTATAAATTCCCTAATATATATCATTTCCTTATCATTCATTGTGGTCGGTTATGTTTCTTTCTCTTGCGTATGATGTAATTACGTTCATAGAGCCATAGTGACTTCTCTACGAATCCTGCCGCATCTAGTATCTCTGCTTAAAATACATGTGTTTTAGTTCATAAGGGTTAAGATGTCGTTTGAACTGTTTATTTGGTCTATATTGTCTATGCTAATGCCTTTTATATTTGAACCTTCAAAATCTACGTCTATATCATAAGGAAGATAATCATTTGATCTTAAGAACTTAACTATTTCAAATAACTTTTCTGACTCTTCTTGCTTTGTTCCAGCTTTTTTGACTTTAATAGCAATGTAATAATCTTTTTTATATAAATTCTCTATATTGTTTAATGTTGGCTCCTGATATACTTCCCAGGTACGGTGTCCCATTGTATCAACTTTAACAGCTGCAGCTCCCTCCCACTCTTTTTTCACAACAGGTGAGATTTCTTCTTTCATCTTTTTGATTAGCATTTCTTCTAAATAAGTATCCGTTTCAACATATTGTTTAACTTGTTTTATAAAAAACCTCTGTCCGCCTTTTACTTCTACCTCAAATGTCACACCGTTTTTTTCATCAACAAAGTCTAGGAGATAGTGACTAGCATCTAAGCTTGAACTATATCCACCTGATATATATTTGGGTTTAAATTTATACTGTTGTTCAATGTGATTTTCTGCCTCAATCCTAGCACTCTTAACATTCCAGCTAAAATAGGGCGTGCGAATATAAGCAACTAAGCATACAAATATTACAACTACTATTTTAACCTCTCTAATCTGAAATATTCTTTTTAACATTTCTTCTCCCCCATTTAGTCTAAACTAATTTGCTCGTAATACTCTTCTTTATTAACTGCAGAATTTCCAAAATATGCTTGTATTATATGCATGTTAATATTTGGTAATACAGAGGCTTCTTTGTATCCTCTTCTATTCAGAAAGGCTTTAACACTCTCACCTGACTCTAGTTTGCCTTTCATAAATAAATACATGGTCACTTGTGTGCAATTTCGAAACTGCAAATTATATAATTTGTTTGGACATGAGCTTTTCCCTTCATGCTTCTTAAAGTTTTTATCATAAAACTCTTGTAGTCTTTGGCCTTCTTTTACAGACTTTGAAAAATCTCCTTTTACGTATACTGCCTCATGATACTAACACGAAATAGACCTACCCTTGTGGTCGGTTATGTTTCTTTCTCTTGCGTATGATGTAATTACTTTCATAGAGCCATAGTGACTTCTCTACGGATCCTGCATATCTAGTATCTCTGTTTAAAACACCTGCACTTTAGTTCATAAGGGCTAAGATGTCGTTTGCACTATTTATTTGGTCTATATCTTTCATACTAAAGTGCTTGATTTTACCGTCGTCAACTTCATAATTGATATCAACATGCAGTGGCAAGTAGTTCTTTTCTTTTAAATATTTTATTACTTCAAACGCTTTTTCTGCTTCCTCTTGTTTTTTACTGCCTTTTTTTACATTAATATTTATTGCATAGCTTTCTTTATAATAAGATTCAACCTTTTTTATATTTATTTGCTGATTAAAATCCCAAGTTCTATCTACATCAGCATTCAATACGGTATTTACAGATATCTTTGTTCCCTTACCCCACTCTTTTTTTACAATAGGTGAGATTTCTTCTCTCATCTTTTTGATTAGAAACTCTTCTAAATAAGTATCTGTTTCAACATATTGCTTAACTTGTTTTATAAAAAACCTCTGTCCGCCTTTTACTTCTACCTCAAACCTAACATCGTTTTTTTCATCAACAAAGTCTAGGAGATAGTGACTAGCATCTAAGCTTGAACTATATCCACCTGATATATATTTGGGTTTAAATTTATACTGTTGTTCAATGTGATTTTCTGCCTCAATCCTAGCACTCTTAACATTCCAGCTAAAATAGGGCGTGCGAATATAAGCAACTAAGCATACAAATATTACAACTACTATTTTAACCTCTCTAATCTGAAATATTCTTTTTAACATTTCTTCTCCCCCATTTAGTCTAAACTAATTTGCTCGTAATACTCTTCTTTATTAACTGCAGAATTTCCAAAATATGCTTGTATTATATGCATGTTAATATTTGGTAATACAGAGGCTTCTTTGTATCCTCTTCTATTCAGAAAGGCTTTAACACTCTCACCTGACTCTAGTTTGCCTTTCATAAATAAATACATGGTCACTTGTGTGCAATTTCGAAACTGCAAATTATATAATTTGTTTGGACATGAGCTTTTCCCTTCATGCTTCTTAAAGTTTTTATCATAAAACTCTTGTAGTCTTTGGCCTTCTTTTACAGACTTTGAAAAATCTCCTTTTACGTATACTGCATCGCGATACTCTTTGTTATCCACACCCATAGCGCCTTTCCTCTTAAGATACGCAGTCACATCACTCCTGCTGCCATTAAAGTTACCGTAGACTTCCTTAATTTTTACAGTATCTCCCCAGTAGAAGTAATACCAATTGGATTCAGAATCTTGAAAGAATCCTCCCATATGTTCGATGCCTGATACGCCCTCGATCTCTTTGTTAACCAAGATAGCATCCATTCCATTCAGATCCACAAACCCTACCGGATCGTTATGGCAGTACGCATACTCGTTGAGGCTTCTTGGCTGCTCTACTCTGCCCTTCAGGATATCTCTTCCCATAAATCGCCCTATTTCTGGCATATATTCTCTAGCCTGTGCAAATAGTGTGTCGGAGATATCATCTCGCATGTACCCTGTAAAGCCTAGAGGTAGTTCGCCAGATACTTCAGGTAACTTAGTTGCTTCTGGTATCTTGACCACTTCTGGCATTCCGAATTCATCATACATGGAAGCTGATTCAGTATTTCCTAATAACCTCTCTGGTGTTCCTAATCGGCCAGCTAGTATTGGTGCTTCACCTGCCATTACTAGCTCGTTATCAAGCCATATGAAGTCTTCCGATTTACTAGGATTTTCCATACTGCCTAGGTCATCTACCTGGATACTTTCTAGCAAGTTGTTATACATCTTTGTCTGGTCAAGGACGTAGTCTATGCTTCCTGCATCTGTCTTTCTGGACACTCTCATTCCAAGTCCGTTATATGCATACCTTGCTGTAAGCGATTCGCCGTCAGCATTCTTTACTGCCTGTATGAGCCTGTTGTTTGCTCCGTATGTATAGCTTTTAGATGCACCTTCCGTGCTCTTGTGTATAACATTGCCTCGTCTATCGTATTCGAAGATAGTAGTGCCATATGGAGTATCTGCTCTCATTAGCTGATTCGCTTTGTTATACAGATACTCTGTATTTGCTCCTGCTTCATCTAGGATGGTTCTGTTGCCAAAAGCATCGTATGTGTAGCTTCTGAGCGGGCTTCCGTCCTTCACTACCCTATTAAGTCTTCCTATTTCGTCGTATCCATATTCATAGCTTCCAGTAGCATCAGGCATGCCTTCTCTCTTTTGGCAAGATGCTACTAGATTGCCTGCTTGATTATAGCTGTACTCATATGAATCTAGAACTGTACCGTTCTTCTTATTTACAAGGCTTGCAAGGTATCCACATTCGTCGTATGTATACGCTGTTTCAGCAGTGCCTACTATCTTTGACGCTATCCTTCCGTATGAATCGTATGAGAGAGATACCGTAGTAGTTGCTTTTACTAATGCTGATGATGATTTCATCTTAGGTGCAGATGCTTCTATACCAGCGAGCAGACCCCTATCATCGTATATGTATCTGACATTCTTGCCATTAGCGTATCTTATACCTGTTCTGTTGCCGGCATAGTCGTACTCATACGAAATAGACCTACCTTTGTGGTCGGTTATGCTTCTTTCTCTTCCGAGGATGTCTCTATCTATCTTTGTTAATCCAAGAGAATCCTTTATAGCCTTAAGCTGTCCGAGAGCGTTATATGAATACTCTATATTCTCTCCGTCTCCATACGTAATACGCGAAATGTCTCCCAGATGCGTTCTTGTAATCTTGGTTCTGTTTCCGTCCATATCCGTCTTGGCTTTTATATGGCCTTTGCGGTCATATTCATAGCTTTCGACATTACCGAGTGCATCCGTGACAGATGTTACTCTTCCAAGAATATCTCTTGCGTATGACGTAATTCTTATGCTGTTATGCTTCTTGTTAAGCTTCTGGACTTCTTCGGCATCTTCAAGGAGTTCAAAATTGATATCTTCCGCTTCAGTTCCCACGCCCTGAACGATATTCATAAGCCTATGAGCTTTATCGTATCTGTATCTGGTAACATTACCTAGCGGATCAACTACAGCAGCAATATCACCGCACTTTGTTCTGATATACTTTGTCTGATTTCCAAGGCCATCTGTAACAGAACTTATATTGCCGGCAGCATCGTAGGTGTAGCTTGCAGTTAATGCTCCTGCGATAAACTCCTTAGTAACTCTGTTCATGGAATCGTATTCAAATGACTTCTCTACATCTCCTACCTTCCTGGATAAGAGATTACCATTGTTGTCATATGAAAAGCTTGTTACCACTCCTGCCGCATCGAGTATCTCTGTTAATCTACCGGCTGCATCGTAACTATACCTAATGCTTTTACCTGCGCTTCGTTCTTCGATAAGATTTCCACGCATATCGTATTTGTACACTGTATCTACACCCATTGGGTTTATCGACTTTATCTTCTGACCGGCTTCATCGTATTCATTTATCCATTCACCGCCAATGGCGTCGGTGAATTTGGTTTCATTTCCGAAAGCATCATACTCATAGTATTCCGCACTTCCATCCGCCATTACTGCCGAGGTCATGCGGTTCATCTTGTCATACGCATACTTGGTTACATATCCTTCTTGATCCCTAACCTTTATTATGTTGCCACAGGAATCGTAAGAGTACCTGATTGTTGAATATGATGCATCTACGACATTAGTCAGATTTCCCTCGGCATCATATAGACATAGGACATTTGCGCCTGTAGGGTCTTTAATCTGGTCAATCTGCCACATCTCGTTGTAGTAGTATTCTGTTCTGCTACCATCTTTATCAACATATGCAGACACCTTGTTCAGCTCGTTGTATTCGGTAAATTCCTCATTTCCGTCGTAGTCAACAACGTGCGTGAGTTTTCCGCTTTCGTTATACTCAAACGTCCTTGTGTCCCCGAGCGGATTTATACTCTCGGTCAGTTCATTTCTTGCATTATAAGCGAACTTCTCCAGGTTGCCGTTAGCGTCAACTGTAGAAGTAACTCTATTTAGGTCATCGTAGCTGTATTTATTGGTATTACCGAGCTCATCTATGATTTCGTCAATGTTTCCTCTGTCATCATAACTTAGAGAAAGGCTGGTGCCGTCTGGGTTTATGATTTTCACTGGAAGCTTATGCTCGTTATACTCATATCCGATAGTTCTACCTAGAGCATCGCTTGAGGATACTAAGTTATCATCGTCATCGTACTCATTCTGAGCCACGACTACGCCATTTACTTCAACCGAAATAAGCATGCCTGCTTTAGAATAGAAAGTCTTAATGACATCTCCCACAGGGGTCTTCTCCACGATCACATTACCTTTGTCATCGTATTCATACGATGTAATGTTGCCGTTCTTATCGCGGTGCGAGGTTCGATCATTGGTATTATTGTATGTAAACTCTTCGTACCCACTTGTATATCTGGATACGGTGCTTCGGAATTTCTCATCATGCTCATAGACAGTTTGGCTGCCATTCTGATGAGTAGCTATAGCCTTTCTACCTATGTCATAGTACTGAACCGTTATCTCGCCGCCATCCGGGAATATCTGCCTAGTAACCCTCCCACTGCCATCGTATTCATTGATAAGATTTACGGTATTTCTCGCGTTGATGACAGTGTACATCTTGCACAAATCGTTATACTTGAACGAGTATACGCTTCCCATTTCATCGTGAATTTCAGAGAGAACATGCATCTTGCCAGTCCTACTGAACTTATCATCTATATCTTCGTACTTGAGTTCAATGCTGCGACCCGAGAAGTCAGATACCTTGGTCACATAAGATTTTCCGTCTTCATATTCCTCGTAATCAAATACATATCCTGTGCCGAATTCAGTGCTGAGCTTTTTAAGTTGCAATTCGTCGTACTTGAATTGTATAGCTCTACCTTCACCTGTGAGCTTTTTGATGCATCTACCTATATCATCAAAGAAGTATTGCTCTTGCTTTTCGTTAGTATACTTATATCTGTATTCTTCACCTTCTAGACGCTCGATTTTTCTTGAAGTAAAGCCGTCATCACTTACATATACATCTCCTTTTAGTATGTAAGTCTCCTGCCTGCCGCTGTCTATATTAACAACAATCTTAGACTCGTAAATCGTGAGTTCATTTCTATAGTTGTGAGTCCATCCAGCAGAGGCGAATCTCCTTCTAAAGTTATCCACACTGTTATATGTGATCTCCAGAACGAGAGGAACCACTCCAGGCGTCTCAAGAAAGTTCTTTCGGTACATGTAGTTTCCGGTAGCCATGTTTACTGGATCAAGGGCTTCAATGTTGAGCCTTATGTCTCTTGCTGAGCTCTCTATCTTTTTTTTATTCTTGCTTAAATTTAGATTTGACGGCTTAAACATGCCCGTTTTGCTGTCAAAATGCTTGTCAGTGCAGATTTTATTAACATTATTTTTGATAGACGTAAGGAGTCCATTTACTTCTATGAAGAAACTTTTCGTTTGATCTTCTAAATCGTCCATTTTCTTTATCTGTTCTTCTATTTTTTGAATCTGCCTTTTCTCCATTGATTCAAAAACTGTGTACTTAGAAGAGGTAAATCCAAGAACCAAGTCTAAACCTGAACTATTGCCAACTTCCATTAGTCTATCTAATCTTTGTATTTCACTATTAAGCTCTTTTATTTCCTTATATAAATCAGCTTGACTAGTTACGCCGCCAGATGTTTCCATAAATATACTCTTATGAATTGCATCTGCAAGTGCTTTATTTCTTATAATTAGCACTTCACATACACTATTTAAATCGTGTAACAGCTCCTTGTATGTCTTATTAAAATATTCCTCTATTGCTTCGAACCCCTTTCCTTGTAGAGGTTTCCCCTTGCCGCAGTCCTCAAGCATATTGTCTATCGCACGCTGTATAGATGTAGAGCTTTTCTTGAGTTCATTTATATGCTTGCTCATCTCATCAAGCATGATGATAGCTGCTTTCTTGCCAATTACTTTGTTTCCGCCTGACATATGTTCGTTCCCTTCTTATATTTTAACCTTGCTATTACCTATATCTTCGAAAGTAATAGTTAAACAGCTTGCGACTTCCTTGTCTTCTTTATTCCACACTTCTGCCACTCTAGCTATATTGGCACAGTCCTGTTGCAACTTACGCTGCAATCTCGGTGTAATAGTATTTAATTCCTCATAGCATCTCTTAACATCTGTTAGTGCAGTATACCCTGCATCAACTTGTCCATTCGGGCGGCTTAAAGATACCTCTCCCATTTTCGTTGATTCCCTACGTATTCTCTCCGCATGATCTTTAGCGAGCGAATTATTTACAGCTATATTTTTGCTCATATCAATAGTCCCTCCTCATCTGCATAAGCTCATCTTCACACTCGCGTTCCTCTTTCAGAAGCGTCTGAATTGCGTGTCTTCGCTCTTCAATTCCGTCTTCCGCATCTCTTATTAGATCTCTATATAAGGTTTCCCTTTCGGAATTCAGTTCAGCCACCTCTCTTCCGAATTCGGTACCAGCCCAGTATGCTAGTCTTTCCTCATTGAAGTTAGCATACATATGTTTCAAATCAATTATCTCATCAATAATCTCATTTATACAGGCTTGCTCCTTCTTATTTAGAGCAACTTCATCCTGTATTTCGCGAAGGCGCCTATTGATCTCTATCCTTTTGTCCTCTATCCTTCTATCTTCCATTCTTCTACCTTTACCACATTAATAATCGTTCAATTTACACTAAAAATAGCTGGATTATAAAATCCAGCCTTAAACTCGCTCATACAAAGTGAACTCATAGTCTATACCATTCTCACTATGCATCTCACTCTTCCATGTCTCTTTAAAATCGTCATCCTCATCGAGGTTAACCATGAATTTGTCAGCATGCAAATCCGCATGCATCTTAGTTACGAAGCACTTGTCGCAATATTTGTAAAACTTCTTATATATGCTCTCTCCGCCGATGATAAATACATGCTCTGGATCATACTGCTCTAGCTCTTTGAATAGCTCCTCCTCGCTGTGTACGGCTATACATCTCTCGGCTTCGAAGT
>ERZ773069.2038-NODE-2038-length-10928-cov-4.098777_pt1 | contig 10928 bp, 4 predicted proteins | sample MGYA00580619_ERZ773069 | MGnify/ENA primary metagenome ERZ773069 (study PRJEB29015, sample SAMEA2738007) | human oral metagenome | biome: human oral; feature: human-associated habitat; material: dental | place: China | collected 2108 ...
GGCAGGCGGACTGGTCGTTCTGGGCATTCTGCTGGTCGATGGTGTACTTGAGGCCAGCGGCGTCGAGCGCCTGGACGAAGCCAGCGTTCGCTGCGTCGAGCGCCTTGTGCTCGGTCAGCTGTAGCACGCCGATCTTGAACTGTCCGTGGTCGGAGGGGGAGCCATCCGAGCCGGTGTCGGAGCAGGCGGCGATCCCAAAGGCAGCCAGCCCTCCGAATACTGCAAGTGCGTCGCGACGCGTGATGTTTCTGGACATGCCGACTTCCTCCTCCTAGGTTCTGCCGCGCTCTGGTGCGCGACGACGGGTCGCTTTCGTGTTATCAGGACCTTCCTGCCACCCAAGGACGGTGGTGTGACCGGACCATCATCGCCGCATGCGCCCCATGGAACGCCTTGCAATAACAATTGATTACAGAGTCGTAACCGGCGCCGTGGCGGGCGTGTCGTGCGCGGGTGCCGTGTCCGCGTGGCGGGCGTGTCGTGCGCGGGTGCCATGTTGGCTCAGGCATGGCCAGCGCATGCGCCGTCCATGTGCCCATCGTCCGCGCACGAGCGCGCCCCAGTCGCCGGATGGCGGGTATAAGGCCGATAGGGTTCCGGGGTCGTGCTCCCCGGGGCTGGTCTTCTCGCGAGGGGAGTGGGGTATGTACGACTTCATGTTTCACGTTCCGACCAAGATCTACTTCGGCAGGGGACAGATATCACATCTCGCCGAGCTGTCGGACTTTGGCCAGAAGGCACTGCTGGTCTACGGCGGCGGTTCCATTAAGCGCAACGGCATCTACGACGAGGCGATTCGGATCTTGACCCACGCTGGCATCGAGGTCGTCGAGCTTTCGGGCGTCGAGCCCAACCCGCGCATCGAGACCGTTCGCCGTGGCGTCGGCCTCTGTGCACGGGAGGGTGTGGACATGGTGCTTGCCATCGGCGGCGGCTCTACCATCGACTGCGCCAAGGTCGTGGCGGCTGGCGCTAGGTATGACGGTGACCCATGGGACCTGGTGCTTGACGGGTCGAAGGCCGCTTCGGCACTGCCCATCTTCTCGGTCCTGACGCTCTCTGCGACGGGTTCCGAGATGGATGCGTTCGCGGTCATCTCCGACATGTCCAAGAACGAGAAGTGGGGCACCGGCGCCGAGTGCATGAAGCCGACGATGTCCGTGCTTGATCCCAGCTACACGTTCAGCGTGAGTCCCAAGCAGACCGCAGCCGGCACGGCCGACATGATGAGCCATACCTTCGAGAGCTACTTCTCGATGGACGAGGGTGCCTACGTGCAGAAGCGCCTGGCCGAGGGGCTCCTTGGGACCATGATTCACTTTGGTCCCATCGCGCTTGCCCACCCGGATGACTACGACGCCCGCGCCAACCTCATGTGGGCGGCAAGCCATGCGATCAACGGCCTCGTAAGCGACGGCTGCTCGCCTGCCTGGTGCGTTCACCCCATGGAGCACGAACTTTCCGCGTTTTACGACATCACGCACGGCGAGGGGCTGGCGATCTTGACCCCCGCCTGGATGGAGCATGTCCTGGATGCCCAGACCGCACCGCTCTTCGCGGCGTACGGCTGCAACGTCTGGGGCCTGTCCGGCGTTGACGACATGAAGGTGGCACGTGAGGCCATCTCCAGGACGCGCGCGTTCTTTGTCGAGGCCATGCACCTTCCTGCAACCCTGCGCGAAGTCGGCATCACGGACGAAAAGAACTTCGAGGTGATGGCTCGGAAGGCGGCCGATGGCTGCAAGGGGTCCTTCGTCGCCCTGTCGCAGGATGACATCGTGGAGATATACCGTGCGGCACTGTAGGTAGGACGTTTCGTGACGCTGGCATCTTGCGGTGCCGAGGTGGAATGCTGTGTACTGTGCTGCGGGGCGAACCGCTGTGCTGCGGGGCGAACCGCTAACCTCGCATATTCTGTAGTTGGGATCGTTCTCATACGAGGTTAGCGGTTGCTCACGCCTGCGGTTGCTCACGCCTGGGGGTAGCGGTCTTTGCGCGCTTCGCCTCTCAATAGGGGTGTAGTAGCAGGTGGTGCAACTTGCTCTGCTGGCGGCATGCCTCTCTGTCCGTAGCTGCGGGTTTCCTGCCCAGGGCACGCGTAACCTGGCTTGCCAAGACCTGATACTTCCTGAAATCGAGCATCTGCTCCTTTGTCACATGCATGACATGCCTCCCCGTGGCTGTGAGCGCGTTCGAGCGCTCGTCGTCCTCGGCGAGCTTCGAGCGTTTTGTATCGGCCGAGTGGAAGAGATCGCTGTCATACTCGACGACGAGGTGCCGTTCAGGCCAATAGAGGTCCGGACGGTAGCTTACTGTCCTTCCCCCGGTACCCGTGAGCTCGAGCAGCTCGTTTAGATGTGGTTGGGGGAGCTGGAAGCCACCGTAGCGCCTCTGCAGAGTAAGCCCAAGGGCAAGTGCGGTCTCCATGGGCGAGTAAGAGTTGGGCATGGCATGGCTTGTGACTCGCCGCAGCATCTGGATTCCCTGATGCCCCTCATGCGCATCCACGAAGCCATGCAGCCCGTTGGCTGACAGGAGCGTCTCTGTGCCAAAGCTCGTGTTGCCTCGGATTGGGGCAAGGCGATAGGTTCCCATGAGCTCCATTGCGACGAGCGTCAGCCTGATGGTGCCGGCCAACTGGGAATATGGGCTGCGGTTGAGCCGCCTTCTGTCATCCATGGTCTCAGCCGAGGTGCCCGTGCGGCGGTCACGTCGAAAGACGTTCGAGCACAGCTGTAGGAGCGTGAACGATGGGGAGCTCACCCACACGTCGTCGCTCACTCTCCAGAAGGGGTCTGAGGGAAGGCGGGCGCTCCAGCGGTGGAACGCGACTTCGGGCGAGCGGACCCGGTTTTTATCAGGTAGCAGCAGATGAAGCGGCCTTTCGAGCGGCCCTAGCGCGCCTAGGCAGGCCAGGGCGGAGCATCCGCTCGAATCGAGCCTGTCCCGTCGCGGCCATCGATCGGCGATCTCGCCCAATTCGCGGTAGGTGCCAGAGTCGACACTTGCGGCAAGGCGGTAGTACTCGAGCGCTGACTCGTGCGAGAGAACTATCATGCCCGCCTCCGTGTGATCGATTGCTGGTGTCCGGCACCACTGTGCATCATGCCGCTTGCAGTGAGGCCGTTTTCTATTTGCCTCAAGGTCGCAGTCATTCGCTTTTCCGCCAACCCATGCATTCGCTCGACGCCATGCATGACATGCATGACATGTATGTAGACGGCCACAGCCACATGTAGACGGCCACAGCCACAGGACGGCGCCACGGACAGCTCGCGCGGCGGACCACTTGTCGTCCCTGCCGCCTGCGACCGTGCTTGACAGGGTGCCTGACGCAGTACATAGCCTGGTGCAACATGAATACGCTCGGATGCGTCATGCTGCTTCAAAGTGGTTGCGTTATGATGAACTTCGTTTAGGCCTGTGCTTTTAGGCCTGTGCTGGGGGACACAGCCGACACGACCTTGACTTGCTCTTGGAACGAGCCGCCGAAGACGGCGGGGCGCATCGCTTTTCGAAGGAGAGGATATGGCGAGAAAATTCAAGTCGATGGACGGTAACGAGGCCGCGGCGTACGTCTCGTACGCCTACACCGAGGTGGCGGGCATCTACCCGATCACACCGTCCAGCCCGATGGCCGACCACGTCGACCAGTGGGCAGCCCAGGGCATGAAGAACGTCTTCGGCACGCCCGTCAAGGTCGTCGAGATGGAGTCCGAGGCGGGTGCCGCCGGCACCGTCCACGGCTCGCTGGGCGCAGGTGCCCTGACCACGACCTATACGGCGTCGCAGGGCCTTTTGCTCATGGTCCCCAACATGTACAAGATTGCGGCAGAGCAGCTGCCGGGCGTCTTCCATGTCTCCGCACGTACCGTCGCCACGCAGGCGCTCAACATCTTTGGCGACCACTCCGACGTCATGGCCTGCCGCCAGACCGGCTTTGCCATGCTGGCCGAGGGCAACGTCCAGGAGGTCATGGACCTCGCCCCCGTCGCCCACCTCGCCGCCATCGAGGGCAAGACGCCCTTCGTCAACTTCTTCGACGGCTTCCGCACCTCGCACGAGATCCAGAAGGTCGCCACCTGGGACTTCGAGGACCTCAAGGACATGCTCGACATGGACGCGGTCCAGGCCTTCCGCGACCACGCCCTGAACCCCGAGCACCCGCACGTCCGCGGCGCGCACGAGAACGGCGACATCTTCTTCCAGCACCGCGAGGCCTGCAACGCCACCTATGACGCGCTTCCCGCCGTCGTCGAGTCCTACATGGACAAGATCAACGAGAAGCTCGGCACCAGCTACCACCTCTTCGACTACTACGGCGCCGAGGACGCCGACCGCGTCGTGGTCTGCATGGGCTCCTTCTGCGACACCCTCGAGGAGGCCATCGACTACCTCAACGCGCACGGCGAGAAGGTCGGCCTGGTCAAGGTCCGTCTGTACCGTCCCTGGTCCATCGAGCACTTCGTCAAGGCGCTCCCCAAGAGCGTCAAGAAGATCGCCGTCCTCGACCGCACCAAGGAGCCCGGCTCCATCGGCGAGCCCCTGTACCAGGACGTCGTCACCGCCCTCTACGAGGCCGGCATGAGCGACCTCACCGTCGTGGGCGGTCGCTACGGCCTGGGCTCCAAGGACACCACCCCCGCAGACGCGTTCGCGGTGTACACCGAGCTCAAGAAGGACGAGCCCAAGCGCGAGTTCACCATCGGCATCGTCGACGACCTCACCAACCTCTCGCTCCCGCGCGAGGAGGACACCCCCAACACCGCGGCCCCCGGCACCATCGAGTGCAAGTTCTGGGGCCTCGGCGGCGACGGCACGGTGGGCGCCAACAAGAACTCGATCAAGATCATCGGCGACCACACCGACAAGTACGTCCAGGCATACTTCCAGTACGACTCCAAGAAGACCGGCGGCGTGACCGTCAGCCACCTGCGCTTCGGTGACTCTCCCATCCGCTCGCCCTACTACGTGACCAAGGCCGACTTCGTGGCCTGCCACAACCCCTCCTACATCACCAAGGGCTTCAAGATGGTGCGCGACGTCAAGCCCGGCGGCACCTTCCTGATCAACTGCCAGTGGGACCTCGAGGAGCTCTCGCAGCACCTCAACGCCGAGGCCAAGCGCTACATCGTGAAGAACGACATCCAGGTCTACACGATCGACGCCATCGACCTCGCCATCGAGGTCGGCATGGGCAAGCGCACCAACACCATCCTCCAGTCCGCGTTCTTCGCGCTGGCCAAGGTCCTGCCCGCCGAGGACGCCCTGAAGTACATGAAGGACGCTGCCACCAAGTCCTACTCCAAGAAGGGTGAGGCCGTCGTCGCCGCCAACCACAAGGCCATCGACGCCGGCGCCACCGCCTTCAAGAAGCTCGAGATCCCCGCTGACTGGGCGACCGCGACCGACGAGCACGTCGAGCTGTCCCTCGAGGGCCGCGAGGCCATCGTCAAGCAGGTCAAGGAGCTCCTCGGCCCCATCAACCTGATGGACGGCGACTCCCTGCCCGTCTCGGCCTTCAAGGACAACCCCGACGGACAGTGGGAGCTCGGCGCCTCCGCGTACGAGAAGCGCGGGACCGCCGTCATGGTCCCCCACTGGGACGAGTCCAAGTGCATCCAGTGCAACCAGTGCGGCTACGTGTGCCCCCACGCCACCATCCGTCCCGTCGCCCTTGACGCCGACGAGGTCGCGGCCGCGCCCGAGAACATGCGCATGCTCGACGTCACCATGCCCAAGGACAGTGGCCTGAAGTTCGCCATCGTCGTCTCCCCGCTGGACTGCATGGGCTGCACCAACTGCGTCAAGGTCTGCCCCAAGGACGCCCTCACCATGGTTCCCCAGGAGAGCGAGTCCGACCAGGCGCAGGTCTGGGACTACGCGGTCAACCACGTCACCGAGAAGAAGGAGCTCCAGGGCAACAACGTCAAGGGCTCCCAGTTCCACAAGCCCCTGCTGGAGTTCTCTGGCTCCTGCGCCGGCTGCGCCGAGACCTCCTACGCGCGTCTCGTGACCCAGCTCTTCGGTGATCGCATGTTCATCTCCAACGCCACCGGTTGCTCCTCCATCTGGGGCAACCCCGCGGCCACCTCGCCCTTCACGGTCAACGCCGAGGGCCATGGCCCCGCGTGGAACAACTCCCTCTTCGAGGACAACGCCGAGCATGGCCTGGGCCTCTACGTGGGCTACATGGCCGAGCAGGCCAAGCTCGAGGCCATGACCTCCGAGCTCATCGCCGCCGACGGCGTCTCCGAGGAGCTCAAGGCTGCCGGCCAGGCGTGGGTCGACTCCAAGATGGACACCGACGAGTCCAAGGCCGCCGCGGCCAAGTACGTCGAGGAGCTCGAGAAGAACGGCTCCGAGGGTGCCAAGGCGATCCTGGCCGACAAGTCCTACCTCACCAAGAAGTCCTTCTGGATCTTCGGCGGCGACGGTTGGGCCTACGACATCGGCTTCGGTGGGCTCGACCACGTCCTTGCCTCCGGCAACAACGTGAACGTCTTCGTCTTTGACACCGAGGTCTACTCCAACACCGGCGGGCAGGCCTCCAAGGCCTCCAACCTGGGCCAGGTCGCCCAGTTCGCGGCGGCGGGCAAGGAGACCAAGAAGAAGTCCCTTGCCGAGATCGCGATGTCCTACGGCTACGTCTACGTGGCCCAGGTCGCCATGGGCGCCAACCCCATGCAGACCCTGAAGGCCATCCAGGAGGCCGAGGCCTACGACGGCCCCTCCCTCATCATCGGCTACAGCCCCTGCGAGATGCACTCCATCAAGAAGGGTGGCATGACCAACTGCCAGAACGAGATGAAGAAGGCAGTCGACTGCGGCTACTGGAACCTCTTCCGCTTCAACCCCGACGCCCCCGCCGGCAAGAAGTTCGTCCTGGACTCCAAGGAGCCCAAGGGCGGCTATCAGGACTTCCTGATGAACGAGGCCCGCTACGCCCGCCTGACGACCGAGTTCCCCGAGCGCGCGGCGGAGCTCTTCGCGCGCAACGAGGCGGCGGCCATGGATCGCTACCAGCACCTGCTCAAGCTCAAGGCGATGTATGCCGAGTCCTAGCGCAGCCTGCCTGACGGCATCCGCCAGCTAGCCGAGGGGCCGGGGGAGAGATCCTCCGGCCCCTTCCTTGTGCGAAGGTCGTACTGGCCCCACGTCCCGATGGCAGGGACTTGTGTGCCACGAGGGAAGACGGCCGGCGCGTAGGTCGCGCCGGCCGTCTGGCCGTTCCTCGGGAGCTCGGCCCTACGCGTCGAGCAGCGGGGTCATGGGGCCCTGGCTGAGCACGACCACGCGATGCATGGCGCGGCTGATCGCCGTGTAGAGCCTCCTGCGAGAGATCTCGTCGCCCGGGTAGGCCTCCGCCTGGGCGTCGGGCACGATGACCTCGTCGAACTCGAGGCCCTTGGCGAGTCTCAGGTCCAGGAGCACCACGCCTTCCTTGGGGAGCTCGTCTCCCTTGCCAAGGTATGTCACGGAGTCGCCCAGCTGGCGCGAGAGCCAGTTGGCACGGGCCTTGTCCTGCGCCACGACGGCACAGAGGCCCTCCCGGCCTCGCGCCTCCTCGACCTGCGCCCGCAGCTCGGCCAGGTACGCGTCCGCGTCCTGGGGACAGGCGCGGATGAGGGGCGCGACGCCCGGCCTCCTCACGGAGCTCAGGGTCACGCGCTCCTCCTCGTCGAGGAGGCCGCAGAAGAGCTCGGTGATCTCGGGGGAGGAGCGGTAGCTCGTGAGCAGGCGGCACTGGGCCACCGTGCCGTGCGTCTCCTCGAAGATGGAGCGGATGGCCTCGAAGCTCGCGCTGCCCTCGCGGATGGCCTGGTGACGGTCTCCCAAAAGGAGGAAGTGGGCACGGCCGAAGTAGCGTGCGAGGAGCATGAGCTGCGCCTCGCTGTAGTCCTGCACCTCGTCCACCATCACGTAGCGCGCGTCCTGCGCCCCGTCCCCGGTGAGCGCGAGCTTGAGGTAGAGCCATTCGACGGCGCTCAGGGCCTGCCTGCCGGTGACGCGCATGCCTATGCGGTCCAGACGCAGCCAGGAGCAGGAGTCCACGTCGGAGAAGGCGGGCGAGAAGAGCTCGCGGGCATAGCGGCGGGCGCAGGCCACGGTCTCGTCCTCGTCGGCGGGGGCGACGAGCTCCCCGAAGATGCGCATTTGCTCGTCCACGTCGAGGGAGAGCATCTGTTCCTGCAGCTCCTCGTTGTGGGCAAGCTGCGACATCCGACGCTCGACCTTCTGGTGCAGGTCCTCCTTCACGAGCGCGAAGAGGCGGGGGCCCATGCCGAGCCTGCCCACGTGCTCCTCGACGGACTTGCGGATCTGTGCGGCGGACACCAGTCGCACGTCGCCCACGCGGACGCCGCGGAAGTCGTCGTCCTCGAGGGCGATGGAGGCGACCGACCGCCCGAGCTCCCTGAGTGCGGAGGCGTCCACGCCCTCGCCTCCCGAGCGCTGGTCGAGCCCCTGCCCCGCGAGGAAGGACTTCCAGGTGAGGGTGTGCGGGTTGGACTCGCCCAGGCTGGGCAGGACGGTGTCGATGTAGCGGGCGAAGACGTCGTTGGGGGAGAAGAGGTAGACCTGGTCCGGCCTGAGGCTCTCGCGCTCCTGGTAGAAGAGGTAGGCGATGCGCTGGAGGAGCACCGAGGTCTTGCCCGACCCTGCGATGCCGTCCACCAGGAGGGCTGGGACGTCCTCGTGGCGCACCACCTGGTTCTGCTCGCGCTGGATGGTTGCCGTGATGGCCTGGAGCTTCTCGGAGTGGTGGCGCCTGAGCGCCCCGAGCAGGAGGGCGTCCTGGATCGCCACGCTGGTGTCGAAGTAGGACCTGAGACGGTCCTGCACGACGTCGAACTGTCGGCGCAGCTCGAGGTTCACCGTCTTCGTGCGTCCGTCCACCTCGTAGCTCGTGGGGCCGACCTCCTGGTTGTAGTAGGTTTGGACGACGGGGCTGCGCCAGTCCACGATGAGGGGGACCTGTCGCTCGTCCGTGATGCCCACGGTCCCGATGTACACGTCGCGGGCGGGCCGCCCCGGCCTCATCTGGAGCCGCACCTTGGCGAAGTAGGGTTGCCGCAGGAGCAGGAGGGTGCGCCGCAGGCGGTCGAGCGTGAAGTCGTGATGCTGGTTGTAGGTGTCAATGACGCTGTTCAGGGTCTCGATGGCGGCCAGGGTCTCCATGGTCTCGTCGTCGCTGTTGAAGTTGAGCCTGACTTCCTCGCTCATGTCGCGCAGGTCCTGGGCAGCATACTCGTGCGTGGTCTCGAGCTCCCTCTGCACCGCGTCATGGATGTCCCGCAGGCGCTCGTGCGTCCTCTTGAGGTGGTCCTGCTCCTCGAGGAAGACGGGGTCGTCCTGATGGGTCGCGGTCGCGTCTGCGGCCGAGGTCATGGGCTCTGGCATGGCATCCCTCCGTTGCCGTGGCTCCGGGGAGTCCGGCTGTTCCAATGGGGCGCTCGGCCCCGACTCAGGGGATAGATTGTACCCGCCGCGGGGCGCCTGCTTGCAGCTTTGGCCGCCCCGCCGCCCCTGGCCGCCGTCTCCCTCGCCAGCGCCCCCAAAGCCACCGTTCGCGGAAATGACCAGAAAAACGCATACAATTCCCGAATCTGGGGTACGATTGCATCAACACAGGAAGCCGATACGAGCCATCGGCCAACCGAGGGGGTGATGCCAGTGGACAGGGAAGAGCCGATATCAGGGCGTCCCACAGCTGGCGTCGCGAGCCCCGTCTTCTTCTAGAGGCCATAGCAAGCAGGGCCTAGTAGGCGATACGAGCATCGCAGAATCCAAGGGACAGTCGGAAGTGCCGACCCAGCTGCGCAGGAGTCGGAGCGCCACCCGATGAGGCGCTGTGCTTCAGTCGCATCTGTCCTCGATCAAACAGCAACCTCAGCTAGGGCGTGTGACAAGTTATCGCATCTGTCGCAGGACACCCAGGTTCTGGGGTGTGAGCCAAGGAGGGGAGTCCAAAGGGCTCTTAGGGTGCCCGAAGGGGCGCGGCAAGAAGGCGTTTGCCAGCACGGTGGCAAAAGGCACGTGGTACGGCATGCTCCAGGGGCGGGTGGCCAAGACGGCACCCGCCCTTCATTGCGTTAGGATGGGAAGAGCGTCCCCGTCACAGGAAGGCCCACATGATCCGCCTCGCGCTCACCGACCTCGACGACACCCTCATCGCCTTCGGGCGGCCGCGCGCGAGCGACCGCGCCCTCACCGCGATTCACGGGATGCTCGACGCAGGGCTCCACTTCGGGCCCGTGAGCGGGAGGCTCCCTGCCGCCATGGGCTGGATGTTCGGGGGCGACGAGACGTGCTGCGCCACTGGCGCCTACTGCAACGGGCAGATGGTCTACCTGGACGGCGAGCCCATAAGCGTCACGAGCCTGGACGGGGGCGAGCTCGACCGCGTCGCGGCGTGGCTCACCCAGAACACGGACGACACCGTGCTCGCGGTCTTCGACGTTCAGGGGGGAAGCGGCGTCGACGGCGACGCCCTCTGCGTGACCACCGACGCGCAGAGGCTTGGACGCATGGGGGACGAGTTCGGCTGCGCGGGCATCGTGCCACGCCTCGGTGCCTCGAGCTACGTGAAGTCCAACATCCGCTGCGGGGGTAGCCCCGAGCGTCGCCTCGAGCTGCGCGACGCCCTCAAGGGGGAGTTTCCCGCCTTCGACTTCGTGTTTCCCAGCAACTGGGCGCCCCTCATCGACATCACGCCCAAGGGCTGGACCAAGGGCTCGGGCGTCCGCGTGCTGGCGGATGCGCTGGGGATAGGCCTCGACGAGGTGGCCACCTTCGGTGACTCCGAGAACGACCTGGGAATGATCGCGGGCTTCCCCAACTCGGTCGCGGTGGCGAACGCCAGCGACGAGGTGAGGGAGGCCGCCCGCAGGGCGCAGTGCGACGAGTTCATTGAAGAGCTGGAAGAC
>ERZ773069.2041-NODE-2041-length-10920-cov-17.786931_pt1 | contig 10920 bp, 10 predicted proteins | sample MGYA00580619_ERZ773069 | MGnify/ENA primary metagenome ERZ773069 (study PRJEB29015, sample SAMEA2738007) | human oral metagenome | biome: human oral; feature: human-associated habitat; material: dental | place: China | collected 2108 ...
GATGATGAACGTTTTGCGCCGTCACTATGATTATATTATTGTAGATACACCACCGGTTGGTATGGTAGTAGACGCGACTCTTATTTCTAGAGTCTGCGATGCCAGTCTTTTGGTTGTGGCGCCAAAGGAAGTCAAACGGAAGATGGTTCAAAGATCTAAAATGCAGTTAGAACAATCATCTACACCTTTCCTTGGGGTAGTCTTAAATAAATATAATGTCGAAGCGGATAAATATGGCTTCTATGGTTCCTATGGACACTATGGAGATAATTTGAGTAAAGAATAGTAGAAAAGCGAGAAAAAATATATGTTTAGAAAGCAAAGGGAAATTCAAGAGTTAGGAGTAGCTGTATTAGAACTGCTAGTGTCTATGCTGGCGGCCGTTTTAGTGAGCTTTATTTCTAATTCTGATTTGACGAGGACAAGTGTCTTTATCCTCTCTTTGCTTCATATCCTTGCTTTTTATATTAGTAATTATTTCCATCACTTTTTCCGTAGAGGTTACTTTGTAGAGTTTATCCAAACTTTAAAATATAGTGGCTTCTATGCTCTCTTTGTCACTTTTTCTTCCTTTATCATGGAGGAACACTTCTCTATCTCACGCCGGGGGCTCATCTATTTTATCTTACTAAATGGTTTACTAGTTTACGCAACGAATATTCTGTTTAAGAAATACTATTCTTCTATCCATGCTAGATCAAAAAACAGTACAAAGGTTTTTGTCATTACCACAAGTTCTAGGATAGAAAGGTTTTTTGCTCAAATAGAAAAAGCCCAAGACTTTGGCGGTCAGATAGTGGCAGTCACAGTAGTGGATGATCCTTCCTTCACAAGTTCTGCTTTTGATGTGGTACTGGAAAAAGATATGATTGAGTATGCGACTCGGTCGGTAGTGGATGAAGTGTTTATCAATCTACCTAGCGATCTTTATCGCTTGGAAGATTTGATTTCTCGGTTTGAGCATATGGGAATCGATGTCAATGTTAATATCAACGCCCTAGATTTTCCAACCAATGGTGAAAAGCGCATTCGCAATGTGGCTGGTTTTAATATTGTTACGTTTTCGACTCGCTTTTATAGTTACTACCATGTTCTTTTGAAACGGCTTCTGGACATTGTCGGTGCCCTCTTTGGCTTACTGCTCTGTGGGATAGCAGCTATTTTCCTGGTGCCTCAGATCAAAAAAGATGGTGGACCAGCTATCTTCTCTCAAGATCGAGTTGGAAAGAATGGTCGTATCTTTAAATTTTATAAATTCCGCTCTATGGCTGTGGATGCGGAAGAGCGTAAAAAAGAGCTGATGGCACAAAATACGATGTCAGACGGTATGTTTAAGGTCGATAATGACCCTCGTATCACACCGATTGGACACTTTATTCGTAAGACAAGTCTGGATGAATTGCCTCAGTTTTGGAATGTCCTAAAAGGCGATATGAGTCTGGTCGGTACGCGTCCACCAACTGTGGATGAGTATGAAAAATACACGCCTGAGCAGAAAAAACGTTTGAGTTTCAAACCAGGTATCACAGGCCTCTGGCAAGTCAGCGGCCGCAGTGAAATCACGAATTTTGATGATGTTGTAAAACTAGATGTGTCTTATATTGATGATTGGACTATCTGGTCAGATATTAAAATATTACTAAAAACTGTCAAAGTTGTATTAATGAAAGATGGAGCGAAGTAAGTGAGACTTCGCTCCCTTGATAGGAGAAAGATGAAGAAGTCGGTTTATATCATAGGCTCAAAAGGAATCCCTGCCAAGTATGGGGGCTTTGAAACCTTTGTTGAGAAATTAACAGAATATCAGCAAGATAGGAATATACAGTACTATGTAGCCTGTATGCGCGAAAATTCGGCTAAGTCTGGAATCAAAGTTGATCAGTTTGAGCATAATGGGGCAATTTGTTTCAATATTGATGTACCTAATATTGGTCCAGCCAGAGCCATTGCTTATGATATCGCTGCTGTAAATAGAGCGATTGAAATCGCTAAATCAAATAAGGACGTGGCTCCTATTTTCTATATTTTAGCTTGTCGTATTGGCCCTTTTATCGCTGGACTCAAGAAAAAAATCAAAGCTATCGGAGGCAGTTTATTTGTCAATCCTGATGGGCATGAGTGGCTCCGAGCAAAATGGAGTTTCCCCGTCCGTAAGTATTGGAAATACTCAGAGCAACTCATGGTCAAGCATGCGGACTTATTAGTTTGCGATAGTAAAAATATCGAAAAATATATCCAAGAAAACCATAAACAGTATCAGCCTAAGACGACTTATATCGCCTATGGGACAGATACAAGTAAGTCTATTTTAAAACCTGATGACGAAAAAGTTCGTAATTGGTATCAGGAAAAAGGTGTTGCTGAAAATGGTTATTATCTAGTTGTGGGACGATTCGTTCCCGAAAACAACTATGAGACCATGATTCGTGAATTTATGAAGTCTAATTCAAAAAAAGACTTTGTTCTCATTACAAATGTGGAACAAAATAAGTTTTACGATCAGTTGCTCAAGGATACAGGCTTCGACAAAGACCCGAGAGTCAAATTTGTTGGGACTGTCTATGACCAAGAATTGCTCAAATACATCCGAGAGAATGCTTTTGCCTACTTCCATGGTCATGAAGTTGGTGGGACAAACCCATCGCTTTTAGAAGCTCTTGCTTCAACAAAACTAAATTTGTTGCTAGACGTTGGTTTTAACCGTGAAGTCGGTGAAGATGGAGCCATTTATTGGAAAAAAGATGAGCTAGCGCATGTAATCGAAGAAGTGGAACGATTTGATGAAGGTGCTATTTCGGAATTAGACGAAAAGTCTAGCCAACGAATTTCGGATGCATTTACATGGGGAAAGATTGTGTCGGATTATGAGGAAGTGATCAAGGAGGAGAATTAGTGTCAGCCAAATTAAAATATGACAAATCAGATATTATTTTTCTTGATGATGAAGGTTTGAAAAAATATCAGTCTGAGCTGCTTAAAATGATCTCAGATATCTTTAAATTTTTTGATAAGCATGGAATCTATTACTCCTTGAGTGGTGGGAGTATTTTAGGTGCAATTAGACATAAGGGCTTTATTCCATGGGATGATGATGTGGATATAAATATTCCTCGCGAAAGCTATGATAAGCTTGTTTCTCTTTGTAACACCTGCAAAGATTTCAGTGATCATTATTATCTTCAATCCCCCAATAGTCATCCTGAACTTGGCTTACATGTTTCTCAAATTCGTAAGAGGGGAACAATAGCTCGCAGAAAGTATGATTATGCTGCGAATGAGTGCGGAATCTCAGTAGATTTATATATCGTGGAAAATGTCTTTGACAACCCGGTAAAACGCTTTTTACAAGGATATACAAGCATGTTTTTGACCTTTGCCTTAGCTTCAGTTCGTGAGACAAAAAATCATGCGTTAATGAAAGAAATGTTTCGATTGGAAGGAAGAAAGCTTAATTATTCAGCAGGAAAATTAATGGTAGGCTGGTTCTTTGGAATTATTCCTATTAGAAAGTGGTTAAGTTGGTTGGATAAATGTAACTCAAGTTGTAAAGATTCGAATACTAAATATGTTTCAATACCGACAGGACGCAAACATTTTAGGCGAGAGACATACTTACGAGAAAACATGAATGTATATAAAAAAGTTCCATTCGAGACAGAAATGGTTAATATTCCTATTTGGTCAGAAGAATATTTAGAAATGTTTTATGGGAAAGATTATATGGTTGTTCCTTCTGAAGATAAGAGAGAACAACATTTGTTCTTAGAACTCAAATATGAAGGAGAATAAATGAAGATTGCAATTTTAACAGCATCGGGAATTGGTAGCCGTGTAGGTCAAGACATTCCAAAACAATTTATTCATGTTGAAAATAAACCAATTATTATCTACACTCTTGAAAAATTTCAGAATCACCCAGAAATTGATGAAATTTGCATAGTGATTTTAAAAGGCTGGGAGCAGATGGTAAAGGCTTATGCTGAACAGTTTGGTATTACAAAATTAAAGATGATTACTCTTGGTGGTTCTTCAGGCCAAGAGTCTATTTATAATGGTTTGAAAGCCGTTAAGGAAGCACACCCAAATGAAGAGGTCACTGTATTAATCCATGATGGTAATCGTCCTTTAGTGAGTAATGAAATTATTAGTGATGCTTTAGCTACTTACCAACAATTTGGGAATGCAGTGGCTGCTATTCCTACAACAGAAGTTGTTTTTGTTTTAGATGAGCCACATTCAAGAGCCTCTATTGAAGCTTTGAATCGTGATTTGTTGCTTCGTACACAGACACCCCATGTCTATCAACTTGATGCTATTATGGAACTGCATAACAAAGCTTTAGAAAAAGGAATTACAGATGTCGCAGCTTCTTGTCAGTTGATGCAATTATTTGGTAAGAAGAGCTACTTCTCACTTGGATCTGAGAAAAACCTTAAGATTACAACTGTTGAAGATTTAGATATTTTTAAATCCTTGTTAAGTTCAACACGTGATAATTGGATTAAATAATCATGGTACTATTATCAAATAATCTTTATAAAAGGGATGTCAAAGAGTCATTGTCAGCAATCGTTAATGTTGCTGAACTGAAAGAGAAATCAATCCTAATAACAGGTGGGTCAGGATTAATCGGTTCTTCTATTGTGGATCAGTTATTACTTCTAAACGATCTAAGAAATTTTAATATTAAAATATACTGTTGTGGTCGTAATCTTAGCTATTTAAAGGAGCGATTTGGTTCAGAAACAAGCTTTTTAAAATTTGTAGCTTATGATGCAGCAGTAGTTCCAGATTTTGATTTTGATATTGATTTTATTATTCATGCAGCAAGTCCAGCAAGTCCAGAGTTGTATGTCAATCAGCCAGTAGAAACCATGACTAGTAATTTTTTAGGAATGTACAACCTTTTGTCTTATGCTAAGAATGTTGGAGTTTCTAAGGTGCTTTATGTATCATCTAGTGAAGTTTATGGATTAAGTTCGAGTAATCAACCTTTAGAGGAAAACTATATTGGGCTAGTTGACCATCTCAATGTTCGTTCTTCTTATGCTAGTTCTAAGCGAGCGACAGAAACTCTTTGTACAAGCTTTGTTTCGGAATATGCTTTGAACATTACTATTGTACGTCCAGGGCATATTTATGGGCCAAGTGCTAAAGTAACAGATAACCGTGTTTCTTCATTTTTTATGAATGAGGTCGTTGCTGGTCGTGATATTGTTATGAAGAGTACAGGGAGTCAGTTAAGATCCTATTGTTATAGTTTGGATTGTGCTAGTGCTATTTTAAGTGTTCTTCTCTCAGGTGAGTCAGGACAGGTTTATAATATTTCTAATCCAAATTCAATCATTACTATAAAACAGATGGCTGAAATTATTTCTCAAGTTAGCAATGTGAAACTTATCATGGATGTTCCCGACAACCAAAATCTTAAGCAGGCTAATCCCATGCAGAATGCTAGTCTTAGGAGCGATAAGCTAGAAAGATTAGGTTGGCGAGGATTATTTTCAGCTGAAAAAGGTATAGGGAATACATTCCGAATTTTGAAAGCATTAAGAAGTGATTAGATAGATTAATTTTGATATTTTTCCTATCATTTTAGTTAATAACGGAGTTTAAAATGGATGGTAAATTAGGTTCTTTTTTGGAACTATTAAAAAAAGTAGACAGTTTAAAAATTTTAAAACAGTATTTTAGGTCAAGGGTATTAATTTTTGCTATTTTCCAAATACTATCTCAAGGTTTTTCAAAAAAGTCTTTAGAAATTGTTCGTAATTCAGTCGATAATAAAATATTAGCTAAATTGAGGAAAAAATACAATTCCTATATAGTTGAAAATAAAGATAGAATTTTACAGGAATCGGCTGAACGTCAATCTTCTAATAAGGTGTGGATATTGTGGTTGCAAGGGATGAATAACGCTCCTGATATTGTAAAGTTATGTTATAATTCTGTGGTTCGAAATCTCCCTAATAAAGAGGTAGTTCTTTTAACAGAAGATACTTATAGAAATTATGTGATTTTTCCAGATCATGTTCAACGGAAGATTGACAAAGGAGTCATTTCTAAAACACACTTATCTGATTTGTTGAGATTGGAATTGTTAACTCTACATGGAGGTATTTGGATTGATGCGACTGTTTTTGTATCTTCCGATAGAATCCCTGATTATATGTTGTTTTCTGAATTATTTTTATTTCAAAAATTGAAACCAGGGTTAGATGGAAATCCTAAGAGAATTTCAAGTTGGTATATTTGTGCGAAGTCTAATCATCCAATACTTATTCTTACTAAAGAATTGTTATATCAATATTGGTCAAAACACAATTATATGATGGACTATTTTTTAATGCATGATTTTATGGAACTATCAATTGAAACCTATCCACAAGAGTGGAATAAAGTAATTCCGTTTTCTAGTTCTCCTTCTCATATACTGCTATTAAGATTATTTGAAACATTTGATGAGAGGGTGCTAGAATATGTCTATCAGCAAATTTCGATACATAAACTAACTTATAAATATGATGCTGCTATCTGTTATACTGAAACCTACTTGAATAAAATACTAAGTGAAGGTGAGACTGATGCATAAAAAGTTAGCTCTAATAATTGCGTATTTTGGAGAATTACCTGAATACTCCAAAGTTTTTTTCCATTCTTTAAATTATAATCCTGAGATTGATTTGTTCCTAGTGACGGATCAAGATGTAAATATAAATATGGATAATTTAATTGTTATAAAAAAAACGTTTTCTGAGCTCAAAAATGATATTCAAAATTTATTTGAATTCAAAATTGTTTTGGACACTCCTTATAAATTATGTGATTACAAACCTATATATGGAATGCTTTTTAAAGATGTTCTATCTGAATATCCATTTTGGGGCTATTGTGATTTGGATATGGTGTTGGGAGATGTGTTTTCATTTTTACCTGAGAATATATTGAACAATTACAGTAAAATATATGAATATGGTCACTTAACTATTTATAAAAATGATCCTGAAAATAATCAACGTTTTATGTCTGAAGTAGGAATGAACTATCAAGACGTTTTTACAACAAAAGTTATTAAAGTATTTGATGAGACAGAAGGAATTCAGAGAAAATATGACTTAATGGGAATTCCTGCTTATACATCAAGAGATTGTGCCGATATAACACCTTGGAGCTATCAGTTAAAAAGAGTAGAGACAGGTATTTCCAAAGACAGATTAAATTCATTTAATTATAAGAAGCAGTTGTTTTTCTGGGAAAATGGTAAGGTTTTTAGAGGATTTATTAACCCACACACAAATAAAATAGAGTATGATTCTTTTAATTATCTTCATTTTCAAAAAAGAGAGATGAAGATTAGGTTTCCTTTTAACTCTAGTATAAAATCTTTTTTTATTACTAATCAAGGAATTATGGAGAAGAAACAAGGGTTTAATATTAAAAAAGAAGATTTCAAAAGGTACAACAACTATAACTTAATAAGAGAAATATCAAAAGGCTTACAACGATATTATTTCATTTGGAGAAGGCGATTGTTAAAGTATATATTTAGGAGATAACTTCAATAATGAAAATTTCAATTAAAAAATTATATATGTACATATTGATTACATTGTATGTATTAATGTGGATTCCTGGTGCCTCAATATTAAATTATGTAGACGAGTTATTAACTTTGATGTTACTCCCATACATGATTATAAATTTTAGAGTGCTATTACTAAAAAGTAGACTAGTAGTTATGGGTACACTAGGATTTTTATTAATCGGATTAATATCAACATATTTTTCAGGTATTAGCCAACCTTTTATAGCTATAGTATCAGATTTTTTCACATTTATTAAGTTTCCAATTGTTTATTTGTATTTTAGATATTTACTTACAAAACAGAACTCAATCTACTTTTTGAATACTTTATATACTCTTAGTAAGTTTGTTGTAATTATTGCTTTTATTTGCTGTTTAGTGAACTATGCTTTTGAAATTGGCATGACTTATGATGTACGCTTTGGAATAGGCAGTTTTCGATTTATATATAACAATCCAGGCTTCTTTTTAGCTCTGATGGTTGTTTGTTACTCACTTCTAAACTACTATAATAATTTTGGTGATTTTAAATACAAAATTTTGGCTATTTTAAATATGGCTGCAACATTACGATCAGTATCTTTTGGAGTTATTGCTTTACTTATAGTTTTGAGTGTTTTTGTAGGAAGGAATCTGAGATTATACCATCTCTTTTTCTTACTTCCTGTCATTGTTCTTGTAGGCAATGGTGGTATAAATACATATTTTGGAGATTCGGAAACTCCAAGAAATCTTTTATTTCAAGGAGGGATAAAAGTTTTTCAGCAATTTTTTCCATTAGGGGCGGGTTTTGCTTCATATGGTAGTAATGCTGCTTATATGTACTACTCTCCTTTATATTTTCAATTTGGATTTCATCATATTTGGGGGCTTAGCTTAGAATATGGACATATAGCTAACGATAACTTTTGGCCGATGATTTTTGCACAATTTGGTTTGATTGGTTCCATTTTGTTTATATTGATGATGATAGGCATTTTCAAAGATATATTTTTTAATTCTATGTACAAAAATCAAATGGTATCCTTATCTTTAATTATAGGTTATTTGTTAATATCCTCAGTTGGTGCAAATATAATTACTGGTGTGTTAGGTGTGAGTATGATAAGTGTGTATGCTTCAATGATTCATGCTTTAGATGATACGGAGATGAACTTTTGAAAGTATTAAAAAACTATATATATAATCTGACTTATCAAATAGTAGCTATTATTTTGCCATTGGTAACTATTCCATATGCTTCTAGGGTCTTGGGTGCAGAGTTGATAGGCATTAATTCTTATACAAATACTATTATTTCCTATTTTCTCTTAATTGCTAATATTGGTTTGACAGTTTATGGGAATAGGACGATCTCATACACAAGAGATGACATTTCAAAAAGAAGTCAAAAATTTTGGGAAATTTTGTTAATTAAATTGATTATGGCTCTCTTCTCTTTGGTTTTGTTTTCTATTTTTATATTAGTCTATGCACATTATCAACTTTTTTTGTGCCTTCAGTCCATTCAGATTCTTGCAACTGCGATAGATATATCTTGGTTTTTTACAGGAATGGAAGATTTTAAGAAAACAGTTACTAGAAACATATTCACGAAGATTTTATCTGCTATCTTAATACTTAGTCTTGTAAATGGAAAAGATGATTTATGGATTTATATACTTATTTTAGCATTATCTACTCTTTTAGGGAATTTGACATTATGGAGTTACATTTTTAAATTTGTTGAAAGGTGTGATTTAAAATCTTTACAGTTGAAAGAACATATTAAGCCTGTCTTTATTTTATTTATTCCTCAATTAGCAACTACACTCTTTCTTACACTAAATAAGCTATTACTGGGAAATCTTTCAACACTGTCTCAGGCAGGTTATTTTGATAGTTCTGATAAAGTTATCCGAATGTTGCTGACTTTTATTACAGCAGTTGGAACAGTTAGTTTTCCTAGACTTGCTAATAGTTTTAATAACGGGCATAAAGGTAACGTTCAAAAAATATTAAAGTTATCATTTGATGCAGTTAGTATTATTGCTTTTCCTATGTCAGTTGGTATGCTAATAGCAGGTGAAACATTCTCTCCCCTCTTCTTTGGGAGTCAATTTAAGGGAATTGAAATTGTTCTAGGAATACTTTCGGTAGAGTTAATATTTATGGGATGGTCGTCTATTTTAGGTAACCAATTTTTAGTAGCTATTAATAAAACGAAGGGGCTAACAGTTTCAGTCTTTATTGCTTCATTCATCTTGCTCATATCTTCTTTCGTTTTGATTCCTATTTTAGGAGCTACAGGAGCTTCGATTTCATCGGTTATAGGGGAGGCGACAATAGCTTTAGTGCAGCTATATTATGTTTCAAAATATACTAAATTATGTTTATTATTTAGTGATACTCCTAAATTTCTAGTTTCTAGCCTTATAATGGGGGCGAGTTGTTGGGTAATTGGAAGTTATTTTTATGATGGCGTTATAAAACTTTTTGTTCAGGGAACGGTTGGTTTAGTAGTGTATTGTATAATGATTTGGTTTAGTAGACCTGAAATTATAAATACTATAGTGAAAAAAATAAATATAAGATAATGAGGAAATAGAAGTATTTGTATAGATTCTGACTCGAATAGTAGTTAACAAAGATATTTTAACAGGAATGATCGACCAATATTTTGACTACAAACACGGAGAGTTAGAATACCGTAGCCTTCGTTTTGAACATGAAACCTTGGACGAGGAAAATTATCAAGGAAATGCTGTAGTGAACTATACAGAGCGTGAGATTCCTTACACTCGTATTATTGAACACAAGCATTTCGAATATGGAACGCAGCCAAAGACAGTTATCACGCGTGAATATCCGGCTGACTGGAAACGTGGAGATGAACCTTACTATCCGATTAACGATGAAAAAAATAATGCGATGTTTGCTAAGTACCAAGAGGAAGCTTCAAAGAATGATAAGGTTATCTTCTGTGGGCGTTTAGCGGACTATAAATATTATGATATGCATGTTGTTATTGAGCGAGCATTGCAGGTTGTGGCAGATGAACTTGAAAAATAAGTATGGAGTCATTTTTACAAATTTAAAGTTCTATCTTAATCGACTTGATGTAGAAGATAAAGTAAAAAGCAGACGATCCCCAACTCCCAAATGTCAAAAATCTTCCCTGAAATGTCATTTTCTAGTGACGTACCCTACCTTTTGGCTCTAAAATGAGACAAGATACGTTTCTTGCCCCCAATCCTCTCCTTTTTGCGTTAAACTAGTGTTAAAGCAAAAAGATTGGAGTTATGATGGAAATTCAAGAAATTTATAATCAATTCAGAGATTACTATGGGGAGCTT
>ERZ773069.2048-NODE-2048-length-10891-cov-5.851698_pt1 | contig 10891 bp, 8 predicted proteins | sample MGYA00580619_ERZ773069 | MGnify/ENA primary metagenome ERZ773069 (study PRJEB29015, sample SAMEA2738007) | human oral metagenome | biome: human oral; feature: human-associated habitat; material: dental | place: China | collected 2108 ...
CAGCTGCCGCGCCAAGGCTCGGGCCAAGGGCTCGGCGCGTCCCGCCCGGTCGACCAGCCCGACGCATTCCCGGCCACCCAGGGTCAGGTCCTCACCCTGCAAACCCAAGGCTTCGGAAGCCACCGGCACGGCGTCGCCCCGGCGGGGTTCGCGTCCAGTGGGTAGCGGAGCCGGTCGACAACCCTGCCGGTGGAAGAACTCAGCTGCCCCAGCCGCATCCCGACATCTTTCTGGGGGAAACCCGAGGGTTCGCGCCAGGGCCAGGAGGGTGGGTTCGGGGAGGCGGTGCGGAAACCAGTCCTCGGGGGATCCATCGTGGTGGACCAAGCCGTCGTCCAGTTCCACGAGCCGGTCGGCGTGTTCCCAGACGGAGTCGAGGTCGTGGTCCGCCCAGAGCACCACGGCCCCGGCCTTGGCGCGACGCCGCAACGCGGAGGCGATGGCTTTTCTGTCGTCCCCGGTGGCGGCGGTTGACACCGAGTCCACGAGCACCAAACCGGCTGCGGGAGCCAGCGCGAGGGAGGCCAGATGGATCCGGGCCAGTAGGTCCGCGGGAAGCTGCGACAGGCGCTGCCCCAGGCCCTCGGCCAGGCCGAGCCGTTGTGCGGTGTCGAGCACCTTGGAGGTCAGGGAACGCAGGTGAACGGCAACCGTCACGGGGGCGATGGCCCAGTCCGCGACCACGAGCAGGCCGCGGGTGTCGTGGGCGGACAGGTCGCGCTCCCGCCAGATCAACCGACCCAGGCTCTGCGTCCCCGCGGGCAGGGCCTGGGCCAGGCAACGCAGCAGCGTCGTGGCCCCTGAACCGCTGCGACCCACGACCGCCGTCACCTGGCCGGGGACGGCGGTGAGATTCACGTGGTCGAGCACCCGGCCGCGCCGGGGCAGCTCGATGGTCAGATTGTTGATCTCAAGCACGACGCAGCACCCCTACGGGCAGCAACAACGCTGCCCCCACCAGCCCCCATGTGATGACCTGACCGGCGGAGTCGCGGATCAGGAGATCCAGCACCAGGACAATCGTCAGCGCAACGGGCGCCAGAAGCTGCAGGAAGTCATTGGATCGCCAGTTCAGAAGCCAACCGGGTCGGGCGCGATCCCCGCCCCAACGGGCCAGAGCCGAAACCGCTCGCAGGAAGGAACCCAACCGGGTTCCAAGACCGTTCCGGGGGACGCCACGGCGCCGGTCCGCGCGCTCACCTGCCATCCTTTCGGAGCAGGCCTCCCCGAGGCAGCACAGCGGCGCGATGACGGGGGCCGCCGGTCCCAGAACGGCGCGTGCCAGCGAGAGCCAGCCCCGGGAACTGACCACCTGGCCCGCCACGCCCAGGACCAGGAGCACCACAACCGCGCACAACGCATGCCGGAGCCCGGTCATGACTCCCTCCAAGGTGAGGTTGCCGCCGAAGATCACCCCCGGGCCGGGGGAGTACTGCGGCAGCCGGGCGATGACCTGGCCGCCGCCGGATGGAAGGGCGAGCGTGGCCAACACCCACCACAGAGAACTGGCAAGGGCGAGTCCGAGGGTGGCCGTCAGACTGGCGCGTCGCGGTCCTCCTGCCAGCAGTCCCGTCACCACCAGGCACACGGCCAGGACTGTCAGGGAAATCAGGTCGGCGGTGTTCAGCGCCACGGCGGTTACGGTCAATACCGTCCACAACCACACGATCGGATGCCCCTCGGTCACGCCGTCTCCCATCGGGGGCGACGTGAGATCCGGAACAGCAGAGAGCCGGCCACCCAAGCCAGGGTCACACCGCCGAGTCCCCAGGACGCCCAGGTGACGGCCAGTGCCGGATGCGTGCTGTTCAGGAAGGTGCCTGTCAGTGCCTGCCCCACAGGAGGTGGTACAAACAGGGAGGTGCGGGTTTCGGGGATGCCGTCCTGGTGGGGGGTGCCGAGCCACAGGGGCGAGGTGGCGGAGTCCGAGATGTTGCGCAGCCGGAACTTGTAGGCCTTGATGAGCAGACCCCGCGGCACCGTGTAGTGGACGGTGCTGATCTGATCCGGGGAGGTTGCCGTCGTCCCGCCCTCGGTGGTGATCTCCTTCCAATTGCCCGCGTCATCGGCGTAATCGACGGCGAAACCGGTTCCCGGCACCGCCCCCACCAGTTGCAGCTCGACCGTCTGTCCCACAGGTTTGCCGGCCGCGGCGAACCCATCGCCGAGCAGGGTTGGGACCCGGGCTCCGTAAGGCATGAACTGCCCCACCGTCGTGGAGACGTCGGTGCCGGTCAGACCCCCGACGCTGAGGAGGGCCCACCCCACCGAAGCGCCCGCTGTGCGTGCCGGAACGGTCACATTGGCGTGCGCCACCCCGGCGGCATTGGTGAACACCTCGGCGTTTCGGCTGACTGGTTCGAGGGCGGTCAGCTGCCCGTTGGTAACCGCAGCTTCATAGACCATCAGTTGTACCCGGACATGTGGGTTGCCGATCACCGTGACCTCCGTGGTGGCTCCCTCCCGCAGCCAGCCACGGGCCTGGATGGAGCAACCGTTGGGGGCACCGGTGCAGAGCGTACTCGCTTGGGCGGGTGGTTCGGCGTGGGCCGGGGCCACGGGGGCGAGAAGGGTGAGGGCCGTTGCCGTCAGGACGGAGGCGATCCGGTGTCTCATTCGTCCTCCCAGCCGGAGCCCGGGGGCTCGCGCAGGCTACTCGCGAAGCCCGAACCGAGTCCGCCCAGCAGCACCAGCCCAGCCACGACTGCCGCGAATGCCGCCCATGGGGTGGAGTTCTCAGGTTGCGGACCTGCCGTGGAGCCTCCGCGCCCGCTGGCCTCGCGTCCCCAGATTCGGCTGGGCGAGGGACTGGGGGCGACGGGGTTGTTCGAAGCCGTGGGGGTGGGGGTTGGTGAATTGGACGGTGACTGCGTTGCCGAGGGCGACGGAGAACTCGTGGGTTTTTCGTCCGGCTCCGAGGCCTCATTGCCCGGTTGCCTCGTCACGTTCCGGGACGGAGTGGGACGGTTCGGTGCAGGGTCGCCGGCCCCACCCGTTGGATCCGGGTCGGGATCGGGATCCGGGTCGGGGTCGGGATCCGGGTCCGGGTCTGGATCGGGATCCCCGGGCTGACTCGGTGGGGTGGGTTCACCGGATGGGTCGGGACCCGGGGGTGTGGGTTCACCGGATGGGTCGGGACCCGGGGGTGTGGGTTCACCGGATGGGCCGGGACCCGGGGGTGTGGGTTCACCGGACGGGCCGGGACCCGGGGTCGTGGGTGGTGGGGTCGGAGGTTCTTCGGGTTCGAATCTGGGCAGCGGAACCGGATATGCCGGCCCTCCGGCCAAGCGAATTCCTACAAAGGAGTCAACTGCGGGCGCAGGTCGATAGTCAATGCCCCAGGCCCCCTTGCCGTTCTTCACTTCACCTATCGAATAGTGCCAGTATTTGGGGAGCTGGGCGGTGATGCCGTTTATGGTCACTATCAGCCCGCTGGGTGAGGACTCCCAGGAAATTCCCGCAGATGACAGGGGGCTGGCAAATTTATTCGGCTCTTTCACGGGGTAGTCGTCCCCTTCTTTAAGTGCTATGCAGCGCACCAAGGTGGTGGCCTCCGAGCCGCTTCCGTCCTCCGGGGTCCAGTCCACCACCACCGTCTGGCCCTCGCCCTCGCGGCACCAGCCGTCCCGGTAGGTGGCCCAGGCGGGGGAGGACAGGGCGCAGAGATTCACCGCCGCGATCGCGGCGGCCAAGGAGACGGCAAGCTTGCGGTTCAACTCCCCTCCGGAGCTACGGTGGCCCGGTGGGGTGGTCTTGCACCCAACGCAGTCCACGGCGTTGACGGGTTTCCCGGCTGCGACGGTGCTCCGACTTCGCCCCTGGGGCGTCACGGTTGCGGGTCAGCGCCGGATTCTCACCGGCTTCCCCGTCCTTGCGGCCGACGCCTGCGCGGGGCAGGCAGAGCCAGTGTAGGACAGGGGTGGTGAGGCGGATCGGGTGGGGTGCGGTTTCATCGTCACGGGACTCGCGGCTGTCTGCTCCGGCTTTCGTCCCAGTCCCGGCGCCGTGCCGGCGAAGATCGCTTTGAACCTCGTGTCGGAAGAACAACGAAACCAGCTCGTCAGCGGTGATAACCGCAACCGACAAGCCTTATTGGTTGGAATCCCTGAGCCGGTGTCCCGGAGAACTTGCCACCAGGCACCAAGGGCAGTTAACGTACGTCGAGCAAGAAGGGAGCGGAATGGTTACCGCTGAACCGGCAGGGCCGCTGGTGAGAACCCGGGACCTGAGCAAGTCCTACCGGGTCGGTGAATCGTGTGTGACCGCTTTGAGTCATGTGAACCTGGAGATTCCGTGGGGTGGTTTCACAGCCATTTCCGGCGCCTCCGGGTCAGGCAAGTCGACTCTGCTGAACATGCTTGCCGGATTGGGAAAACCCACCTCGGGAGAGATCTGGATCAACAGCCAGCCGCTGCACCGGTTCAATGAGAACCAGCTGGCCACCCACCGGCGGGAGCGGGTCGGGTTGATCTTCCGGTTCTCCAACCTGCTGCCCTCCCTGACAGCGACGCAGAACGTCGCCTTCCCCCTGTCCTTCCGGGGGCACCCCAGAACGTTCCGCGAAGCCAAGGCGCGGGAGATGCTGACTGCTCTGGAGCTGGAGGATCACCTGGACCACAGGCCCAGCCAGTTGTCGAGCGACCAGCGCCAGCGGGTCGCGATCGCCAGGGCCATGGTGACCGGACCCGAACTGGTGCTCGCCGACGAGCCGACCGGCAACCTGGACTCGTCGACCGCGGAACAGACGCTGCTGCTGTTCAGGCGTTTGATCCACCAATCGGGACAGACTTGGCTGATGGCCACCCACGACCCGCACCTGGCCGGTTTCGCCGACACCGTCGTCTTCATCCGCGACGGCCACATCACCGACATCACCCACCTTGAACACGACGACCTCCGGGAGCCTGCATGAAAAAAGCCAGCCCTCTCGCCCTTCTGATCGCGATACTGTTCGGAGCTTTCCTGGTGCCCGGCGCCGCACGGGCGGATGGGCCAGGAGCCACCGTCGCCGAGGAGAACAAGACCTCCTCAGTGCCCAAGGCCACAACATCCGGTCAGCCCGGTGCGGAATCCAGCCCCAAGAGTCCCAACAGATCGGGTGAGGCTGGAGGAACCCCCTCCGGGGCCCAGACGGGGGTCTCGGTTCCCAGGGTGATGCTGAAGAGTCTCGCGACGGCCCCTCAATCCGTGCCCGCGGGAGGGTCGTTCACGCTGTCCTTCTCTCTGGTCAACATGTCCAAGAAGGCGCGTGTCAACAACTTGAAGGTGTCGCTCTCCCAGGCGGAGGGGGCCTTCCTGCCCGCCGAAGGGTCCTCGTCGCTGTACGTCCCAACCATCAAGGCAGGGGGAACCACCGAACGGAAGATGACCTTTCACGCCCTCCCGACGCTGGAGAACCGCCCCTACGCCATGACCCTCACCGTCGAATACGAGGACACCGAATCCAACGCGTTCTCCACCAGCGAGACCATCTCCGTGATGGTCGCGCAGCCGTCGCGGGCCGACGCGAGCTCACCCACCGTCTCACCCGAATCCATCATCCCGGGACAGGAAGCCATCGCCACGTTCAGCGTGAACAACCTGGGCAAGACCAAGCTGTACAACACCCGTGTTTCCGTCGCCGAGGGGCAGGGCGTGGAGGCCAGGGACCAGTTCATAGGCTCCATCGAGCCGGGGGCGGCCGGAAACGTGGAGTTGTCGCTGATCGGCACCGCGGAACACACCGGTTCCGTCAAGGCCGTCATCACCTACGAGGACGAGTTCGGGAACGCCACCACCCTGGAGAAGGAGATCAATCTCACGGTGAATCCGGTGCCGGCGCCTCAGCAGTCCAACCCGGAGGGTGTGTCCCCTCCGGAGCAGGAGGAGAAGGGCATCGTGGTCGAACCGTGGGTCTACTGGGTTGGCGGGGCGGCCGTGATCGGGATCGCCGCATCGATCGTCACCATCAGTTTGCTGAGGAGAAGGAGTCGTCGGGGAAAGACTTCGGACCCTGATCTCCTCGGCAACGACCCGCTGGTCGACCTGGGACGCTGAACCATGCGTTTCCCGGATCTGCTGTCCACGGCGTTGACGGCGCTGTGGCGGCGGAAATTTCATGCATCGCTCACGGTGCTGGGAGTACTGATCGGCATCACCGCGATGGTGGTGATGATCTCTCTCGGGATCGGGCTCGCCGCGGTCCAGGACGGTTTCATCGAGAAGCAGGCGAACCTGCGACAGGTGGAGGTGACCGGGGTGCCGCAGGGCGTCTCCCGTGGCCAGAAGCAGCGGATGGACGAGGCGACGCTGCTCGAGCTCCGTCGCATCCCGGGCGTGAAACGGTCCTGGCCGTTCTATGACGTCAATGCCTCCGCGCGAATCGGCGGCGCCGACGGTTCCGTTCGGATCCGGGCGATTCCCGCCTACGCGATGGACCATCAGGGGCTTGAGATCGCGGAAGGGAAGCTGCCGGGGGCGGGAAGCCAACTGCAGATCGCGGTCGGGCACAAGTTCTACGACGCGTTCGCCAACCTCGGAACCAGTGGAAGCCCCACGGTCGAGGGGGCGCCGCTCACCGGAAGAACGGTGAAACTGGACATCGCTGGTGGAACGACCCCGGTACCGGGTCGGGAAGAAACCGGGGTTTCTCCCTCCGCTGCGCCGCAGAAGAAACTCAACACCACCATCACCGGAGTGCTCAAAGGTCAAAAGGTGGCCCCCGAGACGACCGCCAACATCGCCTGGGCCGATCTCGACCAGACGGTCAAGGCCCTGAAGAAGACCCGTTCCGGCAAAGCGCTGCCGGGGCAGGAAACCACTCCCGAGGGCAGAACGAAGGGCACTTTCCTGTACTCGGGTTTCGTACTGGAGGCCGGTTCTGTGCAGGATGCGGAACTGTTGCTGAAACACTTGCGGGAGAACGGCTACGAGGCCAGCGCCCCCATCGAAATGATCAGGCAGGCACAGGAGCGGCCAGCGTTCGTCCAGGCGATCTTCGGAGGAGCCGGTGCCGTCTCGTTGCTGGCGGCCGCCGTTGGCATCGCCAACACTATGACGATGAGCGTTTACGAACGCACCCGCGAGATCGGGGTGATGAAAATGCTGGGCGCGACGCGGCGCGACATCCGGGGGCTCCTGCTGCTGGAAGCGGCGGGCACAGGGCTGCTGGGAGGGCTGTTCGCCGCAGGTGCCAGTCTGTTGCTGTCACACGTGCTGAACGAAACCTTGGGACACTCGTTGACGGATAGCATCCTCGCCCCGGGCGAAGCCGCCGCGATCTCGGTCATTCCGTTCTGGCTGCTGCTCTCGGCGGTGGGATTCGCCACGTTGACCGGTGCGGTCGCGGGTTTCCCGGCGGCCCAGCGGGCCACGAAACTGAATGCTCTCAAGGCGATCCGGGCCCGGTGACCTCCCTCGGGGCACCGCGACGACGGGCCCCCGCGGTGCGGTCTTTGAAGCGTCGTGGAGTGCCGCGCGTCTTGCGGGCGGTGGCCGTGCGGCAAGGATCCCACCTCGAACTGACGCGGTAGTCAATGCCCATTCATGGAGCCTCTAAGCTTGCCTGCATGGCTCGACTCTTCGGAACCGACGGCGTGCGCGGCGTCGCGAATCAGGAACTGACCGCTGAACTGGCCCTCAACCTGTCGGTGGCGGCCGCCCACATCCTCGGCGAGGCCGGGGTATTCGGGCGACGCCAACCGACCGCGCTGGTGGCCCGCGACCCCCGCGCCTCCGGCGAGTTCCTGGAGGCCGCGGTCTGTGCCGGGCTGGCCAGCGCCGGCGTTGACGTGCTGCGCGTCGGGGTGGTTCCCACCCCGGCGGCCGCCTACCTGGTGGGCGAATACCGCACCGACCTCGGGGTGATGATCTCCGCATCCCACAACGACATGCCCGACAACGGCATCAAGTTCTTCGCCCGCGGCGGCGTCAAACTCGACGACTCCCTGGAGGACGCCATCGAGGAACGGATGGGGGAGGAATGGCAGCGGCCCGTCGGCGACAAGGTGGGGCGCATCATCGACCAGCACCAGGCCGTCGAATCCTACCTCGCTCACCTGGTGAAGTCGCTGCGGTCCGACAAACCCCTGTCCGGACTGACCATCGTCCTCGACTGCGCAAACGGCGCCTCCTACGAAACCGCCGTCGCTGCCTTCGAAGCGGCTGGGGCATCGGTGACCGCCATCCACGCGTCCCCGGACGGCATCAACATCAACGCGGGCTGCGGCTCCACCCATCCCGAGGACCTCCAGAAGGCGGTGCTCTCGTCGTCGGCGGACCTCGGCCTGGCCTTCGACGGTGACGCCGACAGGTGTCTCGCGGTGGACCACGAGGGCAACCTCATCGACGGCGACCAGATCCTCGCGATCCTCGCCCTGGCCCTGCAGGAGGACCACCGGCTGGCCTCCAACACCGTCGTCGTCACCGTGATGAGCAACCTCGGGTTGAAACTGGCACTCGCCGAACACGACATCCGCATCGACCAGACCAAGGTCGGCGACCGCTACGTGCTGGAGTCGATGAGCGCCAACGGTTTCTCCCTCGGTGGGGAGCAGTCCGGGCACGTGATCATGAACGAGTTCGCGACCACCGGTGACGGTGTCCTGACCGGCCTGCACCTGGCCAAGCGGGTCGCGACCACCGGCAAATCCCTGAAGGAACTGGCATCGGTGATGACGAAACTTCCCCAGGTGATCATCAATGTCCGTGGCGTCGACAAGCTCCGTGCCGGGATTGACAACGAGATCACCGCGGCCGTCGCCGACGCCAGTCATGAACTCGGCAAGTCGGGCCGCGTCCTGTTGCGGCCCTCCGGCACCGAACCGGTGGTGCGGGTCATGGTCGAGGCCCCGACCGATACCCAGGCCCGCGAGGTGGCTGAACGGCTGGCGGCCCTCGTCAAGAAACGTCTCGCCATCTGAGCGGCAAGCATCACACCTTCCGGATCGCTATGGTCTGCACCCGGTGATCCGGGCCCTTGCGGAGAATCGCGGTGGCCCGGTCCCGGGTGGCTTCGATGTTCTCGCGCAGGTTCGGTCCGTTGATGGTGTTCCAGATGTGGCTGCCGAACTGCAGCGCCTCCGCGCGGCTCAGCTGGGTGAAACGTTTGAAAAAGCTCTGGGGGTCGTGGAAGGCGGTGTCCCGCAGCACCATGAAACGTTCCAGGAACCATCGTTTGATGTCGGCCTCGTCGGCGTCCACGTAGACCGAGAAGTCGAAGAAGTCACTCACGGTGGCGCCCGAACGGCCGTGCGTGTCCGCGCGGGCGGGCTGCAGTACGTTGAGGCCTTCGACTATCAGGATGTCAGGGCTCTCTATCACCGTCTGTTCGTCCGGGACGATGTCGTAGATGATGTGGCTGTAGACGGGGGCCGTCACGCGGGGCTCCCCGGACTTCACGTCGATCACGAACTGCAGCAACGCCCGGCGGTCGTAGGACTCGGGGAATCCCTTGCGGTCCATCAGGCCCCGTTTCTCCAGCTCCGCTGACGGCAGCAGGAAACCATCGGTGGTGATCAGGTCCACCTTCGGGTTTCCCGGGGCGCGCCGCAGCAGCTCCCGCAGCAGGCGCGACGTCGTCGACTTCCCGACCGCCACGGAACCGGCGACCCCGATCACGAACGGCGTGCGGCGCACCTTCAGGTTCAGGAACCGGTTCGACTCCTCACGCAGCCGGCCCGCATTGGCGATGTAGAGGTGCAGCAGCTGCGTCAGGGGACGGTAGATCTCGGCCACGTCCTCGGCGGAGGTCGGATCGCCTAGACCACGCAGCCGCTCGAGAGTGGCTTCGTCGAGATCGATCTCGGTGTTGTTCGCCAGCGAGGCCCAGGCACCTCGTCGCAACACCACGTAGGGTCGGGACACTTCTTCACTCCATCGGGATGGGCCGAGTCGCCAAAAATGCTAGCAGGGCGTCGCCAAGTTGGTCTGACCAAGGGGGTCAGGCCGGCGGGACGTCGCGGGCGATCTCGTCGAGCCAGAGGCGCGGCCCGACGTCGGAGGGCATCCGCCAGTCGCCGCGCGGCGACAGGGAACCGCCCGGAACCACCTTCGGGCCGTTCGGGAGGGTGCTGCGTTTGAACTGGTTCGTGGTGAAACGCCGCACGAAAACCTCCAGCCAGTGACGGATCGCCGCCAGGTCGTAGGAGTGACGATCCTCCTCGGGAAGCCCTGCCGGCCAGTGGCCTGCGGCCGCGTCGCGCCAGGCGTGATGGGCCAGGAACGCGATCCTCCGGGGACGCAGGCCGTGGCGCAGCAGGTGGTACAGGGTGAAATCCTGCAACTCGTAGGGGCCGATCGTCGCCTGGGTGGACTGCGGGACCTCACCCGGTTTCGTGGGGATCAGCTCCGGGGTGATCTCGGTGTCCAACACCGATACCAGCACCCGGTTCACCTCGTCGTCGAACTGCCCGGAGGAGACCACCCAGCGGATCAGGTGCTGGATCAGGGTCTTCGGAACCCCGGCGTTCACGTTGTAGTGGCTCATGTGGTCGCCGACCCCGAAGGTGCACCAGCCGAGCGCCAGCTCCGACAGGTCACCGGTGCCAACGACGATCCCGCCGTGATGGTTCGCGGCCCGGAACAGGAAGTCGTAGCGGATGCCCGCCTGGACGTTCTCGAAGGTGATGTCGTAGGTCTCCTCGCCGTCCGAGTACGGATGACCGAGATCCTGCAGCATCTGTTCCGCCATCGGGCGGATGTCGACGGTGGCGAAACTCACCCCGAGGGCCTCCGAGAGGGCCTGGGCGTTGCTGCGGGTGTGTTCGGTCGTCGCGAACCCCGGCATGGTCCAGGCCAGCACGTGGGTGCGGGGCAGGCCCAGGCGGTCGCAGGCCTTGGCGGCGACGATCAGCGCGTGAGTGGAGTCCAGGCCCCCCGATACCCCGATGCACAGGCGCGGCGCGCGGGCCGG
>ERZ773069.2049-NODE-2049-length-10889-cov-3.992247_pt1 | contig 10889 bp, 5 predicted proteins | sample MGYA00580619_ERZ773069 | MGnify/ENA primary metagenome ERZ773069 (study PRJEB29015, sample SAMEA2738007) | human oral metagenome | biome: human oral; feature: human-associated habitat; material: dental | place: China | collected 2108 ...
ATTTGATTTTTTATCTAAAATTTCCATTCGTAACTCACTTATTTTTTACTTTAGGTTTGAAATTTTAATTTTGCAACAGTCTCTTTTTTTTGTTTATATTTTTTTTAAAATGATATATAATAGTATAAATTACATTTTTATTTTTGGAGGGATTTATGTTAGAAGATTTAATAAAGGAATTTAAAGAAATTTTTAAATATGATGGGAATGTGGAAACTTTCTTTTCACCAGGTAGAGTTAATTTAATTGGTGAGCACACAGACTACAATGGTGGTTTCGTTTTCCCTTGTGCATTAGATTTTGGAACTTATGCTGTTGTAAAAAAAAGAGAAGACAAAACTTTTAGAATGTATTCTAAAAACTTTAAAAATTTAGGAACTATTGAATTTAGTCTAGATAACTTAGTTTATAATAAAAAAGATAACTGGGCTAATTATCCTAAAGGAGTTGTTAAAACTTTCTTAGATAAAGCTTATAAAATAGACAGTGGTTTTGATGTATTATTCTATGGAAATATTCCAAATGGTGCGGGACTTTCTTCTTCAGCTTCTATAGAAGTTTTAACTGCTGTTATACTTAAAGACTTATTCCAACTTGATGTTGATATGGTTGAAATGGTTAAAATGTGCCAAGTAGCAGAAAATAAATTCATTGGAGTAAACTCAGGAATTATGGATCAATTTGCAGTTGGTATGGGTAAAAAAGACCATGCTATTTTACTAGATTGTAATACTTTAAAGTTTGAATATGTTCCTGTAAAATTAAAAAATATGTCTATTGTTATTGCTAATACAAATAAAAAGAGAGGTTTAGCAGATTCTAAATACAATGAAAGAAGAAGTTCTTGTGAAGAGGCTGTTAAAGTTCTAAATGACAATGGAATTAATATAAAATATCTAGGTGAGCTGACAGTTGCTGAATTTGATAAAGTTAAGCACTTTATAACAGATGAAGAACAACTAAAAAGAGCAACTCATGCTGTTAGTGAAAATGAAAGAGCAAAAGTTGCAGTTGAATTTTTGAAAAAAGATGATATTGCAGAATTTGGAAGATTAATGAATCAATCTCATATCTCTTTAAGAGATGACTATGAAGTTACAGGTATAGAGCTTGATAGCCTTGTAGAAGCTGCTTGGGAAGAAGAAGGAACTGTTGGTTCTCGTATGACTGGAGCAGGTTTTGGTGGTTGTACTGTAAGTATAGTTGAAAATGACCATGTTGAAAACTTTATAAAAAATGTTGGAAAAAAATATAAAGAAAAAACAGGTTTAAGAGCTACTTTCTATATAGCAAACATTGGAGATGGAGCAGGGAAAATATAAAATAGTTCGTTACTAGCCAGTATTTTAATAGCTACTTGCCAGCCATTAATGTCTTGAGAGCTCCACAAAGGCTCTCTCTACAGTAATGGAGGTCGCAGTAGCCTATCTAGAGTGTAACTAATATTTTAAAGAAAGGAAAAAAGGATGGAAATTTACTCTTTAATTAATAGACTTATAAAATATTCACTTAAAAATTCATTGATAACAGAAGATGATGTTATGTTTGTTAGAAATGAATTAATGGCATTGTTACAATTAAAAGATTGGGAGGATGTCAATGAAGATAACTATCAAATACCTGAATATCCTCAAGAAATCTTAGATAAAATTTGTGACTATGCTATAGAACAAAAAATTATAGAAGACGGAACTACTGATAGAGATATTTTTGACACAGAAGTTATGGGGAAATTTACTCCTTTCCCAAGAGAAGTTATAAATACATTTAAAAATTTATCTGATGAAAATATAAAGTCGGCAACAGATTATTTCTATAATTTCTCTAAAAAGACTAACTATATAAGAACTGAAAGAATAGAAAAAAATCTATATTGGAAAAGTCCAACAGAATATGGAGATTTAGAAATTACTATAAATCTATCTAAACCTGAAAAAGACCCTAAAGAGATTGAAAGACAAAAGAATATGCCTCAAGTAAATTATCCTAAGTGTCTTTTATGTTATGAAAATGTTGGTTTTGCTGGAACTTTAACACATCCTGCAAGACAAAATCATAGAGTTATACCTTTAACTTTAGATAATGAAAGATGGTATTTTCAATATTCTCCTTATGTTTACTACAATGAACATGCAATAATATTCTGTTCTGAACATAGAGAAATGAAAATAAATAGAGATACTTTCTCAAGAACTTTGGACTTTGTAAATCAATTTCCACATTACTTTATAGGTTCAAATGCAGATTTACCAATAGTTGGAGGTTCTATTTTAAGCCATGACCACTATCAAGGTGGAAACCATGAGTTCCCTATGGCAAAATCTGAAATTGAAAAGGAAGTAAGTTTTGAAGCATATCCTAATATAAAGGCTGGAATAGTTAAATGGCCTATGACTGTTTTAAGATTAAAATCTTTAGATAGAAATGAATTAATTGAATTATCAGATAAAATCTTAAAAGCTTGGAGAGAATATTCAGATGAGGAAGTTGGAGTATTTGCTTATACAAATTCAACTCCACACAATACTATAACTCCTATCGCTAGAAGAAGAGGAGAATACTTTGAAATTGATTTAGTTCTTAGAAATAATAGAACTGATGAAGCTAATCCTTTAGGTATCTTCCACCCTCATAGTGAACATCACAATATTAAAAAAGAGAATATTGGTCTTATAGAAGTTATGGGACTAGCTGTTCTTCCTGGAAGATTGAAATTTGAAATGAGAAAAATAGCTGAATTCTTAAAAGATGAAGACTTTGAAAAGAAAATTTCTGAAGATAAAGACTGTGAAAAACATTTATCTTGGTTAAAAGCCTTTTTAAATAAATATCCTAATATTAAGGATTTATCAGTGGATGAAATCTTAGAAAATATTTTAAATGTTGAAATTGGGTTGACATTCTCAAGAGTGCTTGAAGATGCTGGTGTATTTAAAAGAGATGAAAAAGGTAAAAATGCCTTTCTTAAATTTATAAATCATATTGGAGGTAGATTCTAATGTCTATATTAGTTTGTGGAGGAGCAGGCTATATTGGTAGCCATGTTGTCAAATATTTATTAGAAAAAAATGAAGATGTTGTTGTTGTTGATAGCTTAATTACAGGACATGTTGATGCTGTTGATGAAAAAGCACATTTAGAACTTGGAGATTTAAAAGATGAAGAATTTTTAAATAGAGTTTTTGAAAAATATCAAATTGATGGAGTTATTGATTTTGCTGCCTTCTCTTTAGTTGGAGAAAGTGTAGAAGAGCCTCTAAAATATTTTGAAAATAACTTCTACGGTACTCTTTGCCTATTAAAAGTTATGAAAGCTCATAATGTAGATAAAATAGTATTTTCATCTACTGCTGCAACTTATGGAGAAGCTGAAAACATGCCTATACTTGAAACTGATAGAACAGAACCTACTAACCCTTATGGAGAAAGTAAGCTAGCTGTTGAAAAGATGTTTAAATGGTGTGCTAATGCCTATGGACTAAAATACACTGCTTTAAGATATTTCAATGTTGCAGGTGCATTCCCAAGTGGAGAAATTGGAGAAGCTCATACTTGTGAAACTCATTTAATTCCACTAATTTTACAAGTTGCTCTAGGACAAAGAGAAAAAATATCTATCTATGGAGATGACTATCCTACTCCTGATGGAACTTGTATAAGAGACTATATTCATGTAATGGACTTAGCAGATGCTCACTATCTTGCTCTAAATAGATTAAGAAATGGTGGAGATAGCCAAGTATTTAACTTAGGAAATGGAGAAGGTTTCTCTGTTAAAGAAGTTATAGAAGTTACAAGAAAGGTAACAGGACATCCTATTCCTGCAGAAGTTAGTCCAAGAAGAGCTGGAGACCCTGCAAGACTTATAGCTTCATCTCAAAAAGCTTTAGATACATTAAAATGGGTTCCTAAATATGATAAATTAGAACAAATTATTGAAACTGCTTGGAACTGGCATAAAAATCATCCAAATGGATATGAAGACTAAAAAATAAGAGGCTTTACAGCCTCTTTTTTATCTTATTGTACTTGTACACCGTCTTTAAATATTCCTTGTTGAGCTACTTGACCATTTTCATCATATTTTTTAACTACACCATCTAATTGTCCATCTTTATATGTAGCTTCAAAGTCTATTTGACCATTTGGATAGAAATGTTTTTCGTAAACTAATCTTCCATTATTACTTACATACTTTTCATATTCTACATTACCATTCTCATAGTATACAGTATTTATTCCTTCCTCATAGCCATTTTTATAATTTTCTTTAGATTGAACTTTTCCACTTGGATAATAAGTAACCCCTTTTCCATCTAATAAACCGTTTTTAACTTCTAATAATCCTTGAACCTTACCATTGTCAAATTTAACTTCAACTGTACCTGTAAATGGCTTTTGTTCTCCTTGCACATAGGCTATTCCAGTAGTTTGATCCATTACTATTTTTCCTGCTGGAACCTTTCTTCCTGCTGAAAATGATAAAGCTGATACTAACAAAAATGCCCCTAATAATATTTTTTTCATTTCCAATTCCTCCTATTATTATTTTATTTTGTTACCATTTGTGAACTACTCTCACTTCTATTAAGCAATAATCTAAATTTTCTTATCAATCTTATTTGATTAATCACTATTTTTCGTCTATCCTACATAATTTTGTACAAAAGTCTTTATAAACCAAACGGTTGCTGGCTGATAGATTATATCTACCAAGAATGCTCCAACTATTGGTACTATCATCATAGCCTTTCTTGACATTCCATACTTTTCATTTATTGCTGTCATATTAACTATTGCAGAAGGTGTTGCTCCAAGTCCATGTCCACATAATCCTGAACACATAACTGCTGCATCATAATTAGCTCCAAGTACTCTAAACACAACAAAGTATGCTATTAATATCATAAATATTACTTGACAAGCAACTACTAAAAGAACTCCACCTATTAATCCTGAAAGTTCCCAAAGTTTTAAAGTCATAAGTGCAAGTGCTAAGTATAAATTAAGCATAACATTCCCTATACCATCAACTAATGAAAAATTAAAGTTATATGTATGAGTTTTTTCATTTATATTTCTTACAATAACTGCCATAAACATAGCCCCAACATAAGAAGGGAAGTCCATTTTTATTAACTTTCCTATTAATGTTGAAATATAACTACCTATAGCCATACAAACTAAAATAACAACAACATTTTTTATTACATCTAAATCTGATAATTTTTCTCCTTCATTTTTATTTATTTCCATTATAGACTGATCAAATTTTTCGCTGTTATCAGGTCTTAGATTATTTTTTTCTATCAGTCTTCTACCAAGAGGCCCACCTATTAAAACAGCTGTTATAAGTCCAAATGTAGCAGCTGCTGCTCCAACTAATGGTGCATTTTCATAACCCATTTTTGCAAAAGTTCCACCATAAGCTAGTGCTGCACCATGTCCTCCTATCATAGATATAGCACTTGATAGTAGTGCATAAGGTGCTTCTAAACCTGTTGTCTTACTGATAGCTATTCCTATTACATTTTGACAAATTGATATTATTCCGCAAACTAACCAGTAAATTATTAAAAGTTTTCCACCTTTTTTTAACAGAGCAAAACTTGCACCTAATCCAACTGTTGTAAAAAATGCAAGCATAAAAGTTGATTGAAAGATATTTTCAAAATTAAATTTGAATGTTCCTGTAACATGTCCAATCCAAGTCAAAAACATAAAAATAAATCCTCCAACAACTGGTGCAGGAATACAATATTTATTAAGTATGCTAAGTCTTTTATTGATTGAATACCCCATAATTAATAATACTGCTGCCAATGCCAATGTCATTGTGGAATTTAAATTAATATTTAAGATTCCTTCAATAGTTTCAAAATTCATAATTTACCTCCTAACATTTAATTTGTTAATAGATAATACCATTTTTTCAAAAATTTAGCAATAAATATAATTTACAGATATAAAAAAGAGAATTCTTAAGTTTTTAATTCTCAAAAATTCTCTTAATTCTATTTTAGAATATTACTCTTAGTCCTACTCCAGCTCTTACATTATTTCCTTTTGTATCATAACCTACATTTGCAGTTACTCCAATTCTTTGGTTATCTACACCGATATTAAGATCTGTCTTAACATTTCCTCTTCTATCTTCTTTTTCTCCTCTAATATTGAAATAATCAGCATCTGTTCCTGCAACTTTAGCTTTGTTTTTACCATTTGCTACTCTTCCAAGTTCATTTTCATAAGCTACTGTTACTCCTACTCTTACTGTTTTTCTATCGAAGTGATGTTTAAATCCTAATTCAGCTCCAACTTCTGGTCTTACTGAGAAGTAATCATTTGATTTTACATCTAACTTGATTTCTCCTGATTTTTCTCTTATCTTAGATACTCTTCCGTATTCTAAACCTAGAGCTGCATAAGGTTTTAATGTGAAGTCTTCACTCAATCTAAATTCTTTTGATACTTCATTCTTTAATCCTACTCCATAAGTATGATATCTTCCCTTTGCACTGAATACTTCATCTACTACTAAGAATCTTCTATTTATCTTGTTGTATCCTGCAAATATATCTCCAGATATTGTCCAATTCAAGCTATTATTATGGTCAAATGGTATTGATTTAAATATACCTACCTTTCCTTGTAATTGCTCTTCTTTAGAATTTCCTATATCTTTAAACTTAAATGTATTGTTAACTATACCTGCATACCAACCTGTTCCTTCTCCAAGTCTTACAGTTTCATCTTCATGAACATAAGCCACTCCGTAAGCATGGTTCTTATAGTCAATTACTCCTGCTGTATCTGTATTGTATTCTCCTCTTGCTCCAAATACTTTTACTTTATTTGAATCTTTTGATACAGTTTGCCATTCGCTTCTTAAATAGTCAAATTCTTTATTTAAGACATCTCCAGTCGCTTGTATTCTTTGTTGAACATTAGCATATTGGTGTCCCATCATTTCATCATAAGCTTGATATAATAGAGTTTCTTCATTATTTCCTATAGAGTTAAGTTTTTGGAATACCTTATTTTCTCTAGTTCCTAATTCTTCAACTCCATATCTTTGTTCTAATCCATCTGTGAAGTTATATGTATCTCTATCATTAGCCCATTCTGTATATGGTATTTTTGCCATATATAAATTAGTTATAGCTCCAGTTGTTGAGTCTAAAGTTGGAGTTGTCATCCAAGTTAATGAACCTGAATAAATATCCCATTTAGAAACTCCACTTGTTAATATAGCTGTATTATATGGATTTAATATTCTGTTGTCATTTACTAAAATATATCTACTTCTTGTACTTTGAGCTGCTTCAGTTCCTATTATTAAATCAGCATTAGTTGTTAAGTTTCCTAATCCTGTTATTGAATTAGTGAAATGTGTACCAGATGTATTTACATATAGACCTATACTATCTGCAGCTACAGAGATTGGATTTCTAGCTGTTGTATTAACAACTGTTGGTGTTTGTACTACTCCACCTGCAGTTATTGTTGCAGTTGTTGCTCCTGCTGGTGCATTTATTGCAACTGAACCAACTTTCTTACTTGTTGGTGATGAATTTAATGAATCTGTTTCCTTTGAACCAGCTCCTGATACAGTTATGTTTCCATAGTTAGCTATCGTTCCACCTTTTAATAGTACTCCCTTACTTTGAGTTCCTGAAATATTGATTGTTCCATTATTTTCTAATATAGAGTTTTGACCTAAAACAACCCCTATTACAGATGATAATCCACTAACACCTGTTCTAATTGAACCATTATTTACAGCCTTAGCTCCGTTTTCTACATAGATTCCCATAGTATTATTAGCATTAAGAACTATATTGTTATTATTAGTTACTGTAGTTCCAGTATTAGCACCATACATACCTATACCTTTCTCTCCAGTTACAGTGATAGTTCCATTATTTTCTATAGTTCCTGTAGTTGCTGGATTTGTGCTATCTCCAACATAACCTGCTGCCATACCTATACTATAAAATCCATTAGGATCATCTGATGCTCCAACTGTGATATTACCACTATTTCTTCCTGTTCCTCCATTAGTTATATAAATACCTAAGTTTCCAACACCATTAGATAAATTCATATTTCCAGAGTTATTAACAGTACCAGAAGCATATATACCATAATTCTTTCCTATGCTTCCTGTTGATGATATATTAGTACTATTATTTATAGTATTAGCTTTATCACTTGAATAGATGAATACTCCATTATTACTTAATGTCGCACTTCCTCCATTACTTGTTATATTATTTCCACTTCTTACATTTACAAATCCAAATGAAGTATCACCTAAATTAAATGTAGCTCCATTATTTGTAATAGTTTGTCCATTTCCTACAGTATATACTCCTACTGATTCTCCAGAATTTCCTGTTGTAATACTTCCTGCAACATTTACATTTCCACCTTCAGAGTACATAGCTATAGAACCATTACCAACTGTGATATTACCATTTGAATTTTCTTCATATCCATACATTCCAACTGCATTATCTCCAACTGTAATATTACCTACATTTATTAAAGAATTAGTTCCTGTTGAAGTTGAAGTTGCATTAGTATACATAGCTACATTTGGATTGCTTAGAGAAGCTGAATTTCCTAATGTAATATTTCCTGTGTTTTTAGCAGTGTAAGTACCATTAATTTTTGCTAATTTTGCATACATTCCTACATTTTTATCTCCAGTACTTGAAATATCTCCTGCGTTTTCAAATACTACAGCTGATGTAATATTTCCAGGTTCATAAGTTAAAGCAACTGAATCATCACCATTTAAATTAATAGTTCCATCATTTTTTAATCCAGTTGTTGTATTATTAATATCTGAATAGAAAATACCTGTTGAAGAACCACCTGTTGTTATAGTTCCTGTATTACTTATTTCTGTATTATTTAATCCATATATTCCTGAAGAAGAATTTCCTACAGTTATATCATTTGTATTCTTTACAATACCATTTTTAGCAAAAATTCCAGCTGAATTTGCTCCAGATAAAGTAATAGTTCCATTGTTAGTTAATGTTACAACTGATTTTGGTGTTGTATCATTAGCTTGTGCTAGAGCTATTTGACCAGCTTGTGTACCAGTTATAGTACTATTATTAGTTATAGATGAACTAGAAATTTCCATTAAGTTATATGGATCATTAGTATTATCTAAATTTACTGCATTATCAACATTCAAATGGCTATGATATAGCATAAATGTTCTGTATCCTGATCCAGCACCAGTTACATTTGGTCTTTCAGTAGAAGATAAACCACTGAATAGGCTAGTTGCTGAAGTATTAGATAGAGCTACATCAACTTGTTCTGTTAAGAATAATCTTGAATCTTGGTTCATAGTTAAATTTAAGTTACCTAAAGTACTTGTTGTACCATTACCAAAACGATTTCTTGCCCAAGAAGCTATAGCTGTTGGATTCAATTGAGTATAGCTACTAGTTGTTCCTAATGTTCCTCCACCTGTATAGTAGAAAGCTGTACCTCTCTTAAGTGTATCTGTTGAACCTTGTACTGTTGCATTTACTGGACCATTTAATAGAATATTTCCGCTTGGAGTATAGAACATTAATGCTCCTTTATTAGCTCCAGTTCCAGTTAAAACTGTACTAGTTCCTCCATTGTTTCCTATTGAAAGAGTTCCACCTTCTGTGAAGAAGTTTACAGCACTGTCGTAAGCAGATACATTCGCTGAATTTATTGCAAGTGAACCTGCTGAATAAACTCCTATAGAATTTTCTCCTGACACATCTGCAGTTAAGTCTAAAGCATTTCCAGATAAAGTAGAACCAGATTTTACAACTAATCCAGCAGCTCCTCTATTAGAATTTGCTCCTGAAGAACTTCCATTAATTCCAGATGTTCCTCCTATAGTTACTTTTCCTCCTGTTGCATTAACAGTTGAAGCTCCGTCAACTATTAGTCCATAAGCTGCATCTCCTGTAACTTTTGTTCCTCCAGTATATGTTAAATTAGCTCCACTATTTACATATACACCATTAGCTTCGTTTCCTGTTACATTTATTTTAGCTCCTGAAGCTATAGTACTAGTAGTTCCTCCTCCTAAATAGTAACCTGTTGTTTTATTTCCTGTTGAAGCTATAGTTCCAGAATTCAAATTAATGTTAGAACCATTAGCTCCATATGCACCTATAGTTTCATCACCAGTAAGAGTGATATTTGCACCATTGTTAATAGTACTCGCTCCTGTTGAATAAAGTCCTAATCCATATTGTCCATTGACAACTATATTACCAGTATTGTTGATAGTACCTGTATTAGCTACAGCTCCTATGCTACGGTTAGCTGTTGTTGAAGCACCTACATTAATTTTTCCACTATTAGTTATAGCTCCATTGTCAATTACATATACTCCAACATTTCCTGTTCCTCCAGTAAAACTTATATCTCCACTGTTAGTTACAGTACCTGTTGAATAAATTCCAGTATTTGAACCTATAGTTCCAGTTGAACTGATAGGATTACTATTAGTTATAGTTCCATTTTTATCATTTGAATAGATAAATAGTCCCTTATCTTTTAAAGTAGCAGTTCCACCACTAATATTTATAGTATTTCCTGTTCCACTATTAACATTAACAAATCCATAAGAACCTGTACCTATATCATAACTAGCTTTAGTACTTGTTACAGTTTGCCCACTTCCTGTTGTATATACAGCAGTAGCATTATTGTCTCCTACTTTGATAGTTGGATTTGTTGTAGAACTTCCTATGTTAACATCTCCACCTTGAGAGTATAAAGCTATACCGCTATCTCCAACTGTAACATTTCCTGTTGTAGTTTCTTCATAACCATATAATCCTATACCATTTTTTCCTACTTTAATAGTTCCT
>ERZ773069.2051-NODE-2051-length-10879-cov-11.829176_pt1 | contig 10879 bp, 6 predicted proteins | sample MGYA00580619_ERZ773069 | MGnify/ENA primary metagenome ERZ773069 (study PRJEB29015, sample SAMEA2738007) | human oral metagenome | biome: human oral; feature: human-associated habitat; material: dental | place: China | collected 2108 ...
TAGCGCACCTGCTTTGCAAGCAGGGGGTTACGGGTTCGAGTCCCGTTAGCTCCACAACTTCCTTTGCAATGCATATGCCGATTTTTTATCGGTAGTGAACGGTCTTCGTCGCTAGGAGGCGTTTCCGTTTCCACGTGAGTGGAATCCCTATCTTGAAAGAGTCCTTTCGCCTGCCGAAGGTGAAGCTGCCGCAGGGTGCTCGACCTCTCCCCAGCAGGCCGCATCGCAACCCCCGACGAGATCGGGGCGTTGGCCGAGTTCTTCATGGAGCCCTCCGCCGGCTTCATCACCGGGATCGACATACTCGCCGACGGTGCCACCACGGCCGCCTATTGACATGGAGACCTGCGCTATCTTCGGGAGAACTGGTCGAAGTCCTAAGAAGCTGAGTCGATCGGCGACGAAGCGACCATCGCTCCCACTCGCGGCCGATCGAAAGATCGGTGGACTTGCGTGATGGCATGGCGGGTTATGATCGTGGAGTCCGCATTCAGAGGTCCACAGAAAGGGGCTCAGATGGCTGAAACGGCAAGCGAGCGTGATCGACTGACACGCTGGACAGTCGTAGGAGCGGCGGCGGGGTACGCTTGAGAAGTCCCTCCCGCACTCGCCGATATCGATCCCGGTGTTCTGGTGGTTTCGTGACAGAGACCGCGTCGGAAGACGGCGCCCATGCTGTGACGGACCGCAATGGCGGACTCCGCGACAGACTGTCCATTGGGCTGATGTGCTTCGCGGCCATCGTCTACATGAGCGTGGTCGGTGAGATCCTTGCGGGGCGGCCATTGGATGTCCGCGCTTCCTACCTCTCCGAATTGGCGGCACGCCAGCAGTCCACTGGACAGTGGTTTCGCCTGGCCGACCTTGTCAGCAGTGCCGTCGTAGTCGTGGCGACCACTCTGCTGATCAGCATTCGCGGACGGTGGCGGACATGGCGGCTGAGTCAAAGGCTTTTGGCTATCGGACTGTACGCATTCGGCGTTGCGACGATCATCGACAGTACGCTCACGCCTCTGGACTGCGCGATATCCCTACCCGAATGCCGAGCTCAGATTGCGGCCGGGACCATGGGCCAGACCGAATGGCAGCACAATGTCAGCAGCGGAACCGCAGGGGTGGGTATAGCTCTGTTTGCCGCCTCTCTGTTGTTGATAACTGTGCGAAGCTGGAGGATGTGTGAGAAAAAGATCTTATTGGCATGCGTCATTGCGGCGATGGTCGTGCTTCTCCTGTCACTCGCGCTCTTGGTGGTCTCCGAAGCGTTCGGCTTCGCGCCCCTCGGCATCGTTCAACGTGTACAAGTGGCGTTGAGTTGCCTTGCAATAGCGCTTGCTCCACTGCCGTTAGTCATGAGGAGTTGGAAATGTGGTTGATTCTTCCTGGATGGGGACTAGCTCCCGATGACTACGCTTCGCTCGCAAAAGGTCTAGGATCAGACGCGAACGTCGTCGATTCATGGCGAACGCCGACCACTGGAGACATATCCGCGGTTCGTGCAGCGCTCGGAGCCGATGACTCCGAGATTGATCTGATCGGCCATTCGATCGGCGGCCTCGCCGCAGTGGAATGGGCTCTGCGCTACCCCGAACAGATCGGCCGCCTAGTCCTCCTCGACCCGACGACGCCCCGCAGGCGGGCAGCCGAACGGACGGCGTCATACCGGGCGGCGTTCGCAGGCCGAACACAGCGGGGGCGTCGTTTGATCGGTGCCGTCGGTGCAGCCGCATCCCCAGTGGGCAAATCTCTGCGACGCGCCGGGATTCGACTGGCCACGAAAAATCCGGACAGCCTGCCCTCCGGGGAGGCGGACGCACGGTATGGGACGGCCGAGGCTTGGAGGCTCCTCGCGAACCAACTGTATGAGAGCCGAGAGCAGGAGGGTCGAGTGGCACGCCTACTGGCTACGCGCACGTCGACGTCGCAGATGCCGGCTGCCGTTCACTTGGTCGGGGCCGGCTCGAGGACCACCCAGCGTAGGTTCCTGAGAGCACAGTGGGAGCTGTCCCAGCGTCTACCCACCCACATCGTGATGTTGCCCGGGCAGAATCATCTGTTCCCCGTGACTCGTCCGGATCTGGTACTGCACCACATCGAGCGGATGTGAACGATCGGCGCGGCACAGTGCGATCTCTCCGGCGGCGCGACTGCTCACGGCTTTCCCGTGTGCGCGCTCGGACGGACGAACGGGAAAGCCAGCGTTTCACGAATGGGGGCGCCCAGCAGGAACATCGCAATGCGGTCGATGCCAAGACCCAGCCCCCCGGTTGGGGGCATGCCGAACTCCAGCGCCGACAGGAACTCCTCGTCGACTTCCATGGCTTCCGGGTCGCCGGCGGCCGCGCGCAGAGACTGCTCGGTGAGTCGCTGTCGTTGATCGACCGGATCGGTCAGCTCCGTGTAGGCGGTTCCGAGTTCCATGCCGAAGGCCACGAGATCCCACCGCTCGGCCAGCAGTGGATTCCTGCGATTCCGGCGGGTCAGCGGTGAGGTCTCCACGGGAAAGTCTGTGTAGAACGTGGGTTCCGTTGTATGGGGCTCGACGAAGTCGTCGTAGAGTTCGGTGACAAGGTCGCCAGACGTCATCGACATCGTATAGTGGACTGCGTGCTCACGGCAGAGATCCTGTAACTGCGCAAGCGGCGTGTCCGGCGTGATCTCCACGCCTATCGCCTGCGAAACGGCCTCGTGAACGGTGAGAACGCGCCACGTGCCGTCCAACCTGAGCGAAGTCCCATCCGGCCTCGGCACAACAGGCTGCCCGTGAATGGCCTGAGCTGCAGCGCACACCAGTTCCTGCGTCAGCGTCCGCATGCTGGTGTAATCCCCGTAAGCCTGGTAAACCTCCAAAGAAGTGAACTCGGGATTGTGCGTGGAATCGGCGCCTTCATTGCGGAAGTTCCTGCCGAGCTCGAACACCCTGTCGAGGCCCCCTACGCACAGACGTTTCAGATACAGCTCCGGCGCGATCCGCAGGGTGAGGTCGACGTCGTAGGCGTTGATGTGCGTGGTGAAAGGACGCGCATTGGCACCTCCGTGCACGCGTTGGAGAATCGGAGTCTCGACCTCGACGAACCCGTGTTCCGTCAGCTTCTCGCGAATGGCGCGGATCGCCGTGCTGCGGGCGAGCAATCGCCTCCGCGCCTCGTCGTTGAGCGCCAGGTCCACCTGGCGCAAGCGTATCCGAGTCTCCGGATCGCGCAACCCCAGATGCTTGTCGGGCGGCGGGGCGAGGCATTTCGCCGCCATCGTCCATGATTCGACATGCACGCTCAATTCTCCCGAACGGCTTAGGCACACCTGACCCGTGACGCTCACCAGATCTCCTCGATCCACGGTGGTCCGCCACAGCTCCATTCCCGCCGAGGGCCGGTCGAGCGTGAACATGATCTGACGTTCTTCACCCCCTTCCCGCAGGTCGGCGAAGAGGACACCGCCGTGGTCTCGCATTCGCACGACCCGCCCGACCACTGACACCGTCCGGGAATCGCGATGCACTTGTGCCAGCGAGACTGTGCGGGGAACGTCGGGAGGGTATGGGTCCATGCCGATGTCCGCGAGCCGAGCGAGCTTGTCCAATCGAACCCGTTGCTGTTCGGTTAGACGCCGCCCCGGAAGAACGGGCGTGAACAGAGCCTTTTCCTGTGCGAGAACGGCATCGGCAAGCTGGGCGGCGGTTTCAGGACGATCGAGTTGAGCGGCACGTGAACGCCGGCGAAAGAGACTCGGGAGTTCTGGTATGAAGCCTTCCGCTTGCAACACGGCTGCCAGCACCTGGGTGAGCTGGGCGGTGCTGTCGTAGCAGAGCAAGCGCGGACGCCACCTCGGGCGGTATTTCTCGTTGGACTGGTAGAGCGAATGCAACTGCCACCAGCGAGATGCGAAAACCAGGAGCTTGCGATTGAGACGTTGCAGCGGCGAGGCGCCGATTCGCGCGCCGCGAGCGAATGACTCCCGGAACATGGCGAAATTCAGGGAGATCTGGGTGACTCCGAGTTGGTCCGCCGCGGCGATGAGTTCGGTGACCATCAGTTCGGTGACACCCGATATCGCCTCGGGAGAGCGACGCATCAGGTCGAGTGATAGATCGCGACGCCCCCAGGGAACGAAGGAGAGAAGGCCGCACACGCGGCCGGAGCAGTCGTGGGCGGTGACGATGACCGTTCGAGCGTCCCGAGCATTGCCCAGGCGTCCCGACGCCATGCTGAAGCCGCGTTCCGGCCCGCCGCGGCGCCATACGTCGGCTACCGCAATGAGCTCGGCGAGTTCTTGCCGCGGTATGTCGGCCTGACGCCGCACCTGCACCCGATAGCCGGCGTTCACCGGCCCCGCCACCGCTTTGCGCACGGAACGCAAGCTCGCGCTGCCCAAGCGGAAGTCCGAGACTTCGATGACCGCTTCGTCTCCGAGCATCATGGGGTGCAGACCTGCCGCTCGGTAGGCGTGGGCAGCGCTTTCCCCCACCGACACGGCGGCGGGCACCCAGCCGTAGGCGCGAGCGTGCTCCAGCCACTTGGCGATCGCCGCGGGCCATGAGCGGCGGTCTCCGATGGGATCGCCGGCCGCCAGGCATACGCCGAGGATCACCCGATAGGAGATCGCTGCCCGGCCGTCGGGCGAGAATACGGCTTGCCTGTCGTCGCGAGTGGCGAAGTACCCGAGTGAATCGGATGGCTCAGTCGTCAATAGCAGCCGGCGAATCGCGAGTTCATCGTTCTGGTCCTGTTGAGCGTCATGCGGAGCCGCTCGAAGGAAGACGACGGTGGCCGCGATCAACGTCAGAGCGGATATTATCTCTGAGCCGATCTCCACCCAGTGATAGCCGGCGATCGTGCTGCGAAAAGGCGGATCGGACGGTGACAATCCGAGGGCGACGGAGACGCTCCAGCTGATTGCGCTGCGTAGGCGAATCCGCCCGATGGTCGAAAACTCGAGAGCGGAGAATGCGAAGAGAGCCGATGCGGTGAGGCCGAAGACGATGATGCCTCCGGCTCTGCGCCAGGCCCCGGGCGCCAGGCGCGCAGGGAAGGCGCTGCGCATCCATATCGCGAGGATGATGAACAGTATGGCGAGGATCGTCGAGGCGATGAGAATCGGCTGGCCCCCGACGGCGACGGTTTTGCCGCCGAGTCGTGGATACAGGAAAATCAGGATGCCCGCCACGGCGGACAGCACCAGAGACAGCCCCTGCCAGAGGATCACCGACATCCAGAGGGCCGGACGCTGCCGTCGAAGCAGGCCCAAAGCGATCAAGGTGAGGAGGAGAAAGGAAACGATGCTCGGGTACGAAGGGATGTTCGTGACGTTCAGCAGACGAGAGGACTCGAAGACGAAAGCCGGAGCGGAGTACTCCAGCATCAACGCAACGAACTGCCATATCGCATAGGCGAACACAAGACGGCCGTACCACGTGGCGGCCGCCTCTTTCCGCGTTGCCGCCGCGGTGCGATTCTTTGTACGTTCGGACCTGTACTTCGACCGGAAACGCATCCCTAAAACTCCACACTTTCTGCGAACGACCGCATGGTCGATCCCGCTGACACTTCCATCCGGCGTATTCTCCTCTTCCGAAGGATTCGCCCTGTTCGTCGGAATGCTCTACGGCGCCAGCCGTTCCCGTACCCATGCCCCGTCGTCGAGCCGGTACCGGATGCGATCATGCAGTCTCGACTTGCGGCCTTGCCAGAACTCCCAGGTTTCGGGGATCAGGCGATACCCGCCCCAGTGCTCCGGTCTGGGCGGTTTCAGGCCGTATGTAGCCGCCGCTCGGGCTGCGGCGGCCACAAGCACGGCACGGGAGGCGATCACGTGCGACTGCGGAGATGCCCACGCGCCCAGCCTCGAATCCAAAGGACGCTCGGCGAAGTATGCGTCTGACTCTTCCGAACTCACCTTGCCCACCGTGCCTTCGATGCGCACCACCCGTTCCAGTTCCACCCAGTGGAACTGGAGGGCTGCGTATGGATTGTTCTGAAGATCCCGGCCTTTTCGCGACTCGTAGTTGGTGTACCAGACCAGTCCGCGCTCATCGACTTCTTTGACGAGCACCACACGAGTGGAAGGACGTCCGTCCGCTCCGACAGTGGCGAGCGTCATAGCGTTCGGCTCGGGTATCCTGGCTTTCTCGGCCTCGACGAACCACCGCTCGAACAGCGCCAACGGAGCGGATGTCGTCTCATCCTCACTCAGATGGCCCTGTTCGTAGCTTTTACGCAGATTGGCCAGTCCCTTCATGGAGTTCACCTTAGCCCGGCCGCGGTGGGAGACGGAAGCCGGACTATTGCCCCCGCGCAAACGATGGGTTAGGGTACACTTGTGCGCACAAGCTCAGTTCGATGTCGCTGGGTTATAGCGCTGCGGGAAACGACTGCGATCGGATGATCCTTCGCGGTTCTTGCCTTCCCGATGGCTTGCCTCGCACACGCGTTCGGCGAAAGTTGGACTCAGGGGCGATGCGTGCTGTCGATCTGCTGCGAGCTGGCGGTCCACGGCCCGGTGCTCCGGGCTGGCTTCCTCTATATCGGGTCTCGTTTAGCTGACCTATATTTTCACATAGGAGCATAAAGTTGACTTTTAAAAATAGTGTTATTTATCAAATTTACCCTAAATCCTTTAAAGATTCTACAGGCGATGGTATCGGAGATCTACGTGGAATCATCGATAATATTCCCTATATAGCTTCTTTAGGGGTGGATTACGTCTGGTTCAACCCCTTCTTCCCCTCACCGCAGCGGGACAACGGCTACGACATATCCGACTACTGCTCCATCGATCCGGCGATGGGAACTATGGAGGACTTCGACGAACTCGTCGCCGCTTTGGAGTCTCACGGCATCGGCGTGATGCTGGACATGGTCCTCAACCATACGTCCACCGATCACGAATGGTTCCAGCGAGCCCTGGCGGGGGAGAAGAAATACCAGGACTACTATTACATTCGTCCACCGCAGCCTGACGGTTCGCTCCCCACCAATTGGGTTTCCAAGTTCGGAGGCCCCGCCTGGGCGCCTTTCGGAGAAACGGGCGACTACTATCTTCACCTCTACGATCCCGCGCAGGCCGATCTCGATTGGCACAATCCCGACGTGCGCGCGGAAGCTGCCAAGGTCGTGAACTTTTGGCGGAACCGGGGTGTTCACGGTTTCCGTTTCGATGTCATCAACGTCATCGGGAAGGGCTCTCAGCTTCTCGACGCGCCGCTCGGCACGGACGATCGAAAGATGTACACGGACGGGCCGGACGTCCACGCCTACCTGCGCGAGCTCAACGAGGCCAGCTTCGGACGCGACGAAGACTCGGTGACCGTGGGAGAGATGTCCTCCACGAGCGTGGAGGCATGCGCGGGCTACTCCAATCCCGGCAACCACGAGTTGAACATGGTCTTCAGCTTCTACCACCTCAAGGTCGACTACGAGGACGGCGAGAAGTGGACGTCCACGCCCTTCGACCTGGCGGCTCTCAAGCGCGTCCTCAACGAATGGGCCGTAGGCATGCAGGAAGGGGACGGATGGAACGCGTTGTTCTGGAACAACCACGACCAGCCCCGCGCCATCAACCGATTCGGCGACCCGGGGAGGTACCGCGTCGAATCCGCCACCATGCTCGCGACCGTCATCCATCTGCTCCGAGGGACGCCGTTCGTCTACATGGGCGAGGAGATCGGCATGACCGATCCGGATTACGAGACCATTTCGGACTACGTCGACGTCGAGGCGCATAACGCCTTCGCCTCTCTGATGGAAACTGGACGCAGCGAGCGGGAGGCCTTCGCCATCGTCCGCGGGAAAGCCCGAGACAACGCTCGCACCCCCATGCAATGGGACTCCGGCCGGACGGCGGGCTTCACCAACGGAACGCCGTGGCTGCGCTCGACCAACCAGGCGCGGATCAACGTCGCCGACGAAGAAGCGGAAGGGCGAATCCTCCCTTACTACCGCCGCCTCATCGCCCTGCGCAAGGGACAGCCCGTCATCTCCCGGGGACGCTACCTACCCTACGCCATGGATCACCCCGAAGTCTTCGCCTATATACGCGAGCATGGTGGCCAAAGGCTGCTCGTTTTGACGAATTTCCGCGCCAAACAAGCCGAGATTGAAATTCCCCTCGACTTCACCGAAGGATCCATCCTCATATCGAACTATCCTGAACGTACGCTTGATAGCACTATACGACTAAAGCCCTATGAAGCGCTCGCAATACTTATTTCTAATTAATAAAATACGAATATCCTGAAAGGAACTCCTATGTCCGACATTCGTGACCCGGAGGTCACGATCGCCTCGCCTGTGAATGGTGAGGTAATCGATCTCGCCGACGTCCCCGATCCCGTGTTCTCCTCCAAAGCCGTGGGCGACGGGTTCGGGATCAAACCCGTGAGCGGGAATGTGGTCTCGCCCGTCGACGGCACCGTCATCATGGTGGCGGACACCGGTCACGCCATCGCGTTCGAAACCGACTCAGGCCTGGAGGTGCTCCTTCACCTGGGAATCGACACTGTTCAGTTGAAGGGCGAGCCGTTCGCCCTGAAAGCGAGCCTTGGCGACAGGGTTCGCGTCGGGCAGTCCATCGGCACCATGGATTTGGATGCCATCCTGAAGAAAGGCAAGAGCACCACCTCTATCGTGGTCTTCACCAACACCGATACCCGTCTGGTTTCTTTGAAGGTGACTTTGGGGATGGTCGATGCGGGCAAACTCGCTGCTCGCGCCGAAGTCACGAATGAGGCCGCTTCTGGGAGCGAAGCCGCCCCGGCGGAGGCGTTTACGGATCCGGCTTCCGATTCTGCTTCGGGATCTCCGGACCAGCCGACTCCCGCCGCTCAGAGGCCTGCTGCGGCTTCTTCGGCTGACGATGGATTGACGGGGCTCGACGCCACCGCTCGAGACATCATCGCCGGAATCGGCGGCGCGGACAACGTCCGCTCGGTCATCCACTGCATCACCCGCCTGCGCTTCTACCTGAAAGACGAGTCCCTGGCCGATGACGCCGCCGTGACCGAATCGGCCGATGTCATCGACGTCGCCAGGGCGGGAGGTCAATATCAGGTAGTCATCGGCCCGAAAGTGGCGCAGGTCTACAATGCCGTCGTCAAGCAGCTTCCCCAGGGTTCCGGCGAGGACGCCCCCGAGGAAGAGGAGAGGGAACGCCCGACGACGTTCGTCGGCTGGATGAAATACGGCTTCAGCTCGCTCATCGGCGTCATCACGGGATCGATGATCCCGATCATCGGCGTACTCGCAGCCTCCGGAATCCTCAAGGGAATCCTGGCGCTTCTCACGTACTACAAGGTCGTGGGCGACGAGACGGACACATATAAGTTCATCGACGCGATGTCTTCGTCGATGTTCTACTTCCTCCCGATCATCGTCGGCTTCACCGCTGCCAGGCGCTTGGGCGCCAATCCCATCGTTGTCGCCATCATAGGCGGAGTGCTCTGCTTCCCGACCCTGGTCGCCATGTCGAATCCCAAGGGAGAAAGTTACCACGTCATCGCCCAATTGGGCAAAACCGTGTTCAATGCGGACTTCTTCGGAATTCCTGTCGCTCTGCCGACCGGACGGGAAGGCATGGCCTATACGTCCACGATTTTCCCGATTATCGTCGCGGCATGGCTGGCATCGCGTTTGGAGCCATGGTTGGAGCGCTGGATTCCCGCCGTCATCCAATCGATGTTCGTTCCGCTCCTGGAGATCTTCATCGTCTCTGCCCTCATACTCGTGGTCTTCGGGCCGATCGTCATGTTCTTCTCCGGTTTCATCGCCAACGGGATCAACTCGATCATCACCTTCAACTACGTCTTCGCGGGCCTGGTCATCGGCGCACTGTATCAGTCGCTGGTCATTTTCGGCTTGCATTGGGCCGTCATTCCGATCATCGCCGCCCAGCTCGAACGTGCCAAGGCCGAGGGCATGGTTGCCCCCCAGGTGGACTCCGAGCTGGCGGCCTCGTACGTCACCGGCGGCTTTTTGGTGACCTCCCTGGTGTCGGCCGGCACGAACCGCCTCGCCGACAAGGACGCCCTCGCGGAGTCGCTGTTCGACCTCACGATGGGTGGCGTGGGGCTCCCCGGTGGGCATGCACGGGGGTAGGGCCATCCTGGGCGGCGGCATGTTTATGCGACGTCTGGAATGGGTACGTAGGGACTGCTCGTCAAGAGGCATCCCCAGGGATGCGTAGAGCTGAGGGACCGAGCCCTTTGAAGCTCCGGCAACCGCCGCCCACAGGCATGGTGCCAAGTCTCGGCAGGCCGCACGGCCTGGAAGACGGGGGAGGGCGTGTTCGCGACACGGAGGCCCCCTTGGATCCAAGGGGGCCTTTCCTCTTTCGGCCCCACGTCGGCGCCGGCGCGCCAGGGAGGAGCCACCATGGCCCACAAGAGCTACCTGTTCACCTCGGAGAGCGTGACCGAGGGTCACCCCGACAAGATATGCGACCAGATCTCCGATGCCGTCCTTGACGCCATCCTGGCCAAGGAGGCCAAGCTCGAACGCGACGGCTACGTCTCGCCGACGGGCGTGCCCGCCAAGCTCTCCGACGTCCGCGTCGCATGCGAGACCTTCGCGACGACCGGCACCATCGTCGTCATGGGGGAGGTCCGCACCCAGGCCTACGTCGACGTGCAGTCCATCGTGCGCGAGACGCTGCGCCACATCGGCTACGATCGTGCCAAGTACGGCTTCGACTGCGATACCTGCGGCGTCATCAACATGATCCACGAGCAGTCACCCGACATCGCCCAAGGCGTCGACGGCACCTTCGCCCGTGCGGACGACACGGACGAGGTCGACCGCATCGGGGCCGGCGACCAGGGCATGATGTTTGGCTATGCCGCAGACGAGACGGACGTGCTCATGCCCATGCCCCTCTACCTTGCCCAGCGCAT
>ERZ773069.2052-NODE-2052-length-10866-cov-13.158080_pt1 | contig 10866 bp, 8 predicted proteins | sample MGYA00580619_ERZ773069 | MGnify/ENA primary metagenome ERZ773069 (study PRJEB29015, sample SAMEA2738007) | human oral metagenome | biome: human oral; feature: human-associated habitat; material: dental | place: China | collected 2108 ...
GCAGAGAGTTCAAGGTGACCAGAGAGCGCATCCGCCAGATTGAGGCAAAGGCGCTCAGAAAGCTCAGAAACCCGGTGAGATCCAAGAGAATTCGAGACTTTTTATGAATCAGAGAAATTATCAGAGAGAACAGGACCTTTTGGTCCGAAAAAACGAAGCTTCGGGACTTGTCCCGAAGCTTCTTCTTCACGTCTGCTGCGCGCCCTGCTCTTCTTTTTGTCTGGAAAGCCTGGCACCGCATTTTGATGTGACCGTCTTTTTTTGTAATCCGAACATCGACGACCCGGAGGAATACCACCGGCGCGCCGAGGAGGAGCAGCGCTTACTCCGGGAAATGGATTTGCCGCGCCCGGTCGGCTTTCTCGAGGGAGAGTACAATCCGGAGCGCTTTCACGAAGCGGTGCGCGGGCACGAAACGGATCCGGAGGGAGGTGAGCGCTGCGGTATCTGCTTTGAGCTTCGCCTCCGCGAGAGCGCCAAGGCTGCCAAGGCGGGCGGTTTTGACTATTTTACGACCAGCCTCACGATTTCGCCGATGAAAAGCGCCCCCCGCTTGAATGAAATCGGGGAGCGCGTCGCGGCAAAGGAAGGGATTGCCTTCCTGCCCTCTGATTTTAAAAAGAAAAACGGTTTTCTCCGCTCGACGGAGCTCTCGAAAGAGCACGGGCTTTACCGCCAGGATTACTGCGGTTGCTCCTACTCAAAGCGGGATGCGGAGCGGAGAGAGGCTCAGCGGTGCTCGGAGGCAAAGACGGACTCGGCGAGCGTGTCCGCAAGCGCGAGCAGCTGTAAGCGCTGCTCCTCATGACCGCGGGACTTTAAGGTGACCGTGTCCTGCAGGAAGTTCATGTTCTTCATCGAAGAGAAGAGTTCGCTCATCTTCTTGCCGGATACCGGCGCCCAGGAGCCGTTCTCCACGAGGGCAATCGAGCGGTTCTGCAAATTGTGTGCCGCGAGCTCGCGGAGCAGTCCCTCCATGTAGGGGAAAATCTCGTTGTTGTAAGTCGCGGAAGCAAAGACCAGGTGGCTTGCGCGGAAGGCCTCGGAGACCAGGTAGGAGACATCGGTCACGGAGACATCGTACATTTTGATGTTCTTAATCTTACGCTCGCCGAGGGCATTTGCTAGCACCTCCGCGGCATTCTCGGTGCCGCCGTAAATCGAAGCGTAGAAGATAACCACTTCGTTGTCTTCGGGGCGGTAGGTTGCCCAGCGGGAGTACTTCTCAATGAGCCACTGAATCTTGTTTGCGACGCGCCACACGGGACCGTGCAAGGGGCAAATCATCTGAATGTCGAGGCCCGCTGCCTTGTTTAAGAGCGCCTGCACCTGCACGCCGTATTTGCCGACAATGTTCGAGTAGTAGCGGCGCATCTCGGAGAGTTCAAAGTCGCCGAAATTCAGCTGATCCGCATACAGGTTGCCGGAGAGCGCACCGAAGGTGCCGAAGGCATCCGCGGAGAAAAGAATTTTATCGGTCTCGTCATAGGTGACGGTGACTTCCGGCCAGTGCACCATGGGCGCCAGGATGAAGCGGAAGTTGTGGCGACCGGTCGAGAGCGTATCATTCTCCTTGACCTGCATGACCTTGCCCTGCAGATTGAGATCTCCGAAGAACTGCTTGATCATCGCATGGGTCTTTGCACTGCCCACAACCGTAGCCTCCGGGTAGCGGAGCAGCACTTCGGCGAGCGTAGCGCAGTGATCCGGCTCCATGTGGTTTACGATGATGTAGTCGAGCGGACGGCCGTTCAGCACAGCCTTGATGTTTTCGAGGAATACCCCGCAAATTGCGTGATCTACGGTATCGAGCAGGACGGTCTTCTCGTCCATAACCAAGTAAGAATTGTAGGAAATGCCGAGCGGAACCGGGTGGCAGTTCTCAAACTTAGCGAGTCTACGGTCGCTGGATCCGAGATACCAGAGCGTATCGCTCATCTGAATTGCCTGATGCATAACTTCTCCTTTTCTGACAGTTTGCAGTGACTAAGTGTTGCGCCGCAAAATCATCTGGAACTTCTTCGCGGACAGTATACCACAAAGGAGGGCAGACTTGCCACTGCTTGCGGATTGCTTTGGAATGTTGTAGACTGAACTCGTCTTAAATTTAGAAACAAAGCGGAGCCAGGGCTCCCGAGAGGTGAATTATGTCTGAAGCATGTAACTGTAATCACGGCGGTATGCCGGAGCCGCCGAAGCCGAATTTTCAGATTCCGAGCAACGAAAACAGCAATATCTGCCATGTGATTGCGATTATGAGCGGCAAGGGCGGCGTCGGTAAGTCGCTCGTCACAAGCCTGCTCGCTTCCCGCGTCAGTGCGGCGGGCTATCGCGTCGGTATACTCGATGCGGATATCACCGGCCCCTCGATTCCGAAGGCCTTCGGCGTGGACGGACAGAGCCTGCATTCCCGTGAGAATCTGATGGTGCCGGCCGAGACCGAGAGCGGCATCAAGATTGTGAGCTCGAATTTGTTGCTCGACGATGACACGGAGCCGCTCATCTGGCGCGGTCCCATGATTGCGAGTGTGGTGAAGCAGTTCTGGACCGATGTTTACTGGGGAGATGTCGATTATCTCTTTGTCGACATGCCGCCGGGCACCGGCGATGTGCCGCTTACGGTATTCCAGTCGCTGCCGGTCGAGGGGATAGTCGTGGTGACAAGCCCGCAGGAACTGGTGTCGATGATCGTTGAAAAGGCCGTCAACATGGCGCGTCAGATGGATGTTCCGATTCTCGGCCTCGTTGAGAATCTGAGTTACTACAATTGCCCGGACTGCGGGAAGCCCCATGCGGTCTTCGGTGAGAGCCATATCGATGAAGTTGCGGCAGGTAACGGACTCAAAGTGCTTGCAAAGGCACCGATTGACTCCGCAATTGCCGCGGCGGTCGATGCGGGTAAGGTTGAAACCCTCACGGCACCGTGGCTTGACGAAGCGGTTGCCGCAGTGACGGGAGATAAGAAGGCAGAGTGATGACAAGAGGCGGCAATCCGAACAGCGAACTTGAGCAATCCATACTCCGTGCCCCGGGCGAATTCCAGGTTCCGGAGAGCATGGTCGCATGGGCGCAGCAGTTTCAGGATGCCATGATGATGTACAGTTGTGCCATACGGGAAGTTAAGACCAAGCTGGAAGTTTTAAACGATGAGCTCTCGGTGCGAAATCAAAGAAATCCCATTGAGATGATCAAGTCGCGGGTCAAGCAGCCGCGGAGCATTGTCGAGAAATTAAAGCGCAAGGGCTATCCGCTGACCCTGCAGGCCATGCAGGACAATCTGGACGACATTGCCGGTGTACGTGTCATCTGTTCCTTTGTGGACGATATCTATGCGATTGCGGGGATGATGATGCGTCAGGACGATGTGCGCGTTCTTCAGATTAAGGATTACATCAAGAATCCGAAGGACAACGGCTACCGCTCCTACCATATCATTGCGGAAGTTCCGGTCTATTTCTCCGAACAGAAGAGCGTTATCCGGGTGGAAATACAGATACGCACAATCGCCATGGATTTCTGGGCGAGTCTTGACCACGAACTCAAGTACAAGAAGGAAATCCCCGATGCCGAGGAAATCTCGGAGGAACTCCGCGCCTGCGCGGATATCATCGCGGATACCGACGAGAAGATGCTTTCGATACGTCGCCGCCTCGAGCAGAAGAGTGCCGCGGGCTGAGAGAGAAGCGCGGCAAAGGCGCGGGATAGATGAAGTAAACAGAAAGAGCTGTGCGTCGGCACGGCTCTTTTTTGAGTTAACAGCGCCGACAACTCTTTTGTCCGCTTAGTCTTGAAAAAGTAAACCTGACGCATAGAAAAGCGAGTCATGCAGTGCATGACTCGCTTTTGTGTTTCCGAACAACTTACGCGAGACGCTTTACAAAGTGTCCCTCAATGCTTACCTTCTCGTTGATGACGACAAAGGCCTGCGGATCGATTGCGTAGATGACAGACTTGAGCTGTCGCACCTCGTACTTCGAGACCGCACAGAAGAGAACGCGGGTCTCTTCGTTTGTGTAAGCGCCGTGCGCACCCCAGGTCGTGACACCGCGGCCGAGCTGCTTCAGAATCGCGGCTTCGAGCGAGTTGTCCTTGTTCTTTGTGATAATCGTGACCAGAACGTTGATGTTCTGGGTGTGCATTCTGTCTTCGGCGACCGTGCAGACAGCCGTGCAAATCAGAGAATAGATAACGGTCTGCGCGTTGAAGAGGAAGAGGCAGATGCCGTAGAGCACAACGTTTACGCCGATACCGACCTTTGCGACGCTGAAATCCTTTTTCCACTTGATGAGCAACAGCGCAATGACATCCATGCCGCCCGCAGATGCGCCGTTTCGAAGCATAATACCGAGGCCGAAGCCGGAGACCAGACCGCCGACAATGCAGGTGGAGAGCATATCATCCATCACGTGTACCACGGGTATCACGGAGAGGAAGAACGAAATCAGCGTGGTCGTGAACAGCGTTTTCCAAAAGAATTTTTTGCCGATGGCGCGCATCGAAATCAAGAGCACCGGAAAGTTGACGCAGTAGTAAATAATACCGGCGATATCAAAATTTCCGGTGTTGAGGTGTAAGAGTGAGACCAAACCGGTACGAATCAGCTGGCATACACCGAAGAGACCGCCGGAGTAGAGCTTGGCAGGAACAATAAACCAGTTGGTCGCAGCCGCATAAATCAGTGCGCCGACGGTGGCACCGAGAAGCTGCGAGAGCAGAGCCTTATGTTCCGAATGTTTTTTGTCGAGTTCCATAGTGACGCCCCCCTTGTTTATCATGTAGAGCATCATAACATAAGAACTACGGTAAAGATACAGCGGAAGTGGCTTTTTCCGTACAAAACTGTCTTTTTTGAACACAGCTTTTCCTTGAAATCAAAAAGGCGGAATGTTATAGTTTCAATGGTATACATTTACATAGAAGAAGGAGGTGACCGGGATGAGTGACAGTGATGGTGGAGGGCGAAGTAGAACCGCTGCGAACAGGGTGTTTCACGGGCTTTGCGCTCACAGGCAGCCCGGGAACCTTTTGGAATTCCGAAAGTAGTGAGGGGCTTTGTGCCGCTCTCTCCTGTTCGCCGCGCCTCCGGTTTAGCTGTCAGTGCGCAACCCGTCGGCGAACTGCCTTGTCGGTTCAGGTGAAGAGAGAGGAGAGAGTATGGGAGAAAAGGGCATGAAGAACCGTGAAGAACTCCAGCAGGAAATTCTGGAAATTCTCCGCGGAAGAAAGTCCCCGAAGATTATGCGAGATGAGCTCGATGAATACCATGCGAGCGATTTGGCCGCAGCGCTGGATGAGATTACCTTAGAAGAGAGAGAGCGTTTTTATCGTCTGCAGAGCGATGAAGCGCTCGCGGAAGTGTTAGAGCACAGCGATTACGCCGATAAGTATCTGGGGGAGATGAGCCTGCACCGTGCGGCGAGTGTCCTCACCAGAATGGAGCCGGACGTTGCCGTCGACTTGATGAAGGAGAGCGATTCCGTAAAGAAGAAGGAGTGGCTTGAACTCATGGATCCGGAGTCCAGAGCAAAGCTGCAGAGCCTTGCTTCCTTCGACGAGGATTTGATCGCAAGCCGCATGACGACGAACTTTGTCTGGCTGTACAGCAATATGACCGTGCGGGAGGGTATGAAATCCCTCGTCGAGCAGGCGGAGGAGCACGACAACATCTCCGTGATCTATGTTTTGGATCCGCAGGGCGTCTTTTACGGTGCCATCAATTTAAAGGATTTGATCATTGCCCGCAGAGACACCGAGCTCTCGGACATTATTATGACGCAGTTCCCCTATGTTTACGCCGATGAGCGCATTGAGGACTGCCTCTGGATTATCCGCGATTATTCCGAGGAAAGTATTCCGGTTCTTTCTTCCGATAACCATATCCTCGGTGCCATCACCTCGCAGGAAATCGCGGAAGTGGTCGGCGATGAGATGGGAGAGGACTACGCGAAGTTGGCAGGTCTCTCCGCCGAGGAGGATTTGAACGAGCCGCTCCGCATGAGTATCAAGAAGCGTCTCCCCTGGCTGATTCTGCTCCTCGGTCTCGGTATGGTTGTCTCGAGCGTGGTAGGCCTCTTTGAGGGCGTGGTCGCGCAGCTCACGATTGTCATGGCCTTCCAGTCGCTGATTCTCGACATGGCAGGTAACGTAGGAACCCAGTCCCTCGCAGTCACGATTCGTGCTCTCATGGACGATCAGCTCACCCCGAAGCAGAAGTTAAAGCTTCTCACCAAGGAAGTCAATGTCGGTACTTTGAACGGCATCATTTTGGGTCTCCTCGCCTTTGTCGGCGTAGGTCTCTATGTCACCGTTTTCAAGGGCATGCCGGTTCACTATGCGTTCGCAATCTCGGGCTGCATCGGTGTATCTCTGGTTGTCGCAATGTTGATTTCGAGCTTGGTCGGTACTGCGGTTCCGATTTTCTTCAAGCACATTCACATCGACCCCGCAGCGGCTTCCGGTCCCCTGATCACAACCATCACCGACTTGGTCGGCGTTGTGACCTACTACGGACTCGCGTGGCTTTTGCTCATCGAATTTATTCACCTGTAAAACACAAAGAGTCGCAACCTTCTCACGGGGGGAGCGGCTCTTTTTTTCAATTCAGTTCGTTTTGTCACCCGCTCGGACAAAAAGAGGGGAATCGAAAACAGAAACGGTAAAGAATCGAAAATAGCATCGAAAAGGAATGCAAAAGTCCGAAACAAAATGAAACGAAGCGCAAACTATGGAGATATCATCGCTTGAACTAGGATTTTATAGGCCGAGTCGGGAGAAAAACAAAGAATGTCCGAAAATAAATCGGAAAACAAGCGAAAGGCTTGAACCCGTTGTCGGTAGAATGGTAAAGTAAGAGTTAAGGGTATTGAAACCACAGTTTTCTATTTTGGGGGTGCTTATGAAATTGCTACGGAAGTTTGTGTGTGCCGCATCGGTCGCGGCGATTTCCGCCTGCCTCGTGATTCCGTCGATGGCGGCAACGGCGCAGTGGAAGCGCAATGACAGGGGCTGGTGGTATGAGGAGGCAAACGGTTCCTATCCGACCGCTACGTGGAAACTCATCAACAATAAGTGGTATTACTTTGACGGCATCGGCTACATGGCCGAGAGCCGCTGGATCGGAAATTACTATGTCGGTGCCGACGGCGCCATGTTGGTGAGCACCGTGACCCCCGACGGCTACTATGTCGACGAGTCGGGAAAGTGGATTGAGGGGAAGAGAGCTTCTCTTCATGTGAGTAAGAACAGCACGGCCGGAAAGAGAAGAAGCGGCGGTGGCGGAGGCGGCGGTTCCCGCGGCGGCAGCGGCGGTTCGGGCCTTTCCTACGGCGGCGGCACGGCGGCGGGAAATGGAAATACCGGAACTGCGGCGAACATGGGCAATGCCGGTAACGTCGGAACCACGGGAAATACCGGCAGCGCGGCGAATGCGGGCAATGTCGGAAACGCGACGAACACCGCCGGTGCCGGCAACAGCGCGAATACGGCAGGCGCCGCAGGAACGCAGCTTTCCGGTGAGGAGGGCAGAGTCATCTCCGCACTGATGGCCTTAGGCTTAAGCGAAAAGGAGGCAAAGCTCTACTACGACATCAATGCCTATCGTGAGAGCCTTGGTCTTCCGAAGCTTTCGCTCTCAAAGTCTCTGACCACAGTTGCGAGAACCCACGTTGCGGATTCCAATGCGCACACGCCGGAAAACCAGGTGGATGTAAGAGGCATACAGGGCAATCTGCACAGCTGGTCTTCCTACGGCAGCTGGACACCGGTGGTTTACACTTCCGACCATCAGTATGCGGCGAATATGTGGAGCAAGCCGAGCGAGCTTACCTCTTATCCGGGCAGCGGCTTTGAGATTTCGTCTCGGTACAGTCTCTCGATGACACCCGATGTGGCACTGGATTCCTGGAAGGGGTCTCAGGGGCACAATGATGTCATGACGACCCAGGGCATGTGGTCGGATTTAAAGACCATGGGTGTCGGCATTGACGGCAAGTATGCGCATGTCTGGTTCGGTCAGGATGCGGATCCGGCAGGTTATTATGAGGTGCCGGGCTACACGGTGCTTCAGCCGTAATCTGTCTGCACATGCCCCGCAGAAAAAGCTTGCTTTTTCAGCAAGCTCTGGCTATAATGAAAGCCGTGCTGCGGGGCGTGGCTCAGTTTGGCTAGAGCGCACGGCTGGGGGCCGTGAGGTCGCAGGTTCAAATCCTGTCGCCCCGATTTGAATGAAACAGGAGATTGCGAAATCTCCTGTTTTTTTGTTACACGGTCACAGCATCTGCACCGTTATCTTTATTTGCAATAGCTAATCGTGTGGATGCCGCTCTGTTTTTTTGTAAGAACACATGGTATAATTGCACATGTGTCAGCGCGATAAAGGATTATTTTCTATGAAAAAGCTGATAGCCTTTGACTTTGACAAGACACTCTACGATCATCAGACGCTAAGCATACCCGAGAGCGCCGAGCGCGCGCTTCGGGCGCTCAGAGAGCGGGGGCACATCATCGTGCTTGCGACCGGGCGGGATATGTCGACCCATTATTCCAGGCCGTATCTTGACTTGGTCAACGCCGCGGCGCGCGTCGAGCAGAACGGCGCAAAGGTCGTTGTCGGTGATAAAGTGCTGTTTGAGCACTACATCGACCGCGGTCTCCTGAAGCGGATGATGGACTATGCGGAGCGGACCGGCATAGGCTTCGGCGTGACCATAGAGGATGAGGACTATTACCTGAACCCGGAGCGCATCCGCGAGGCGGAGATGAAGCGCTGGGGGCAGTGCGGACGGCAGTTTAAGGATGCGAGAGCACTCCTTACCCGGGATATCCGCACAGTAAACTTTATCGGCACGGAGGAAGAGGCAAAAGCCATGGAGCAGGCCTTTCCGGAGCTACAGCTCCGCATGTTCTCCGTGAACTACGGCGCCGACATCATTGAAAAAGGCATCAGCAAGGCAGAGGGGCTAAAGAAACTCTGCGCGTATTACGGCTTGGAGATGAGCGATGTCTATGCCTTCGGCGACTCCTACAACGACAGCGAAATGCTGGAAGAAGCGGGGGTCGGCATTGCGATGGGCAATGCCAAGGAGGAACTCAAGGAGATTGCGGATTACATTACAAGCCCGATCGATCAAGATGGTATTTGGAATGCCTGCAGACACTTTCAGCTGGTGTGAGTGCGCAGGAAAATCACAAGGAGGCCGATATGAGAGAAGAACTGAAGCAGCTTCGCGAGGCGATGAAGAAGCGTGGAATCACGGTATATTATCAGCCGTATTCCGATGCACACGGCAGTGAGGAAATCAGTGCCAGAGATCAGAGCGTTCGCAAAATCAGTGGGTTCACGGGAGATTCTTGCACCCTGGTGGTGCTCGAGAAAGAAGCATTCCTCTGGACGGACAGCCGTTTCTTCGTACAGGCGAACATCGAGCTGAAGGACAGCGGCGTTGAGCTGATGAAGGCAGGCGTTCCCGGTACGCCGACCATAGTCGAATACTTGGAGAATCATTTCCCGGAGGGCGGCACCCTTGCATTCTATGCGCCGCTGCTCGGAACGAATACGGGCAAGGAGCTGAAGGAGCTTGTCGCGAAGAAGAAGGGCAAGCTGATTACCGACATCGACCTTGTCGATGATATCTGGAAGGATCGCCCGGAGAGAAGCCATGAGCCGATCTGGGTGCATGATATCAAGTACGCGGGCGAGGAGGCAAAGAGCAAGATCGATCGCGTGCAGGCGGAGATGAAGAAGCTCGACGCTTCTGTCTTCCTGACCGGCAGACTGGATGAGATTTCCTGGGTCACGAACTTGCACGGCGCAGATATCTCCTGCAACCCGGTCTTCCTGTCTTATCTGATGGTGAAGGCGCGCTCCGCAAAGCTCTTCTGCCAGGAGAACGCACTTACCGATGAGGCAAAGAAGCATCTGGCGGAGCAGGGCATTGCGGTCGGCTCCTATGACGACTTTATTGCGGCTGTCGGCAAATTAAAGGATGAGCGCGTCTTGACCGATCTCCGCGATTTGAACTTCGCGGTTTACAATGCGGTCGTTGACAAGAACACGATTGTGGACGAGCTGAGCCCGATCTCCCTGATGAAAATCATCAAGAACGATACCGAGCTCAAGGGCTTCCGCGATTGCCATGTGCGTGACGGTGTGCATCTGACCCGCTTCCTCTACTGGCTCAAGAAGACCATCAAGGAGGGCAAGGCGGATACTTACACCGAGTACGATCTCGGCGAGAAGCTGAATTCGTTCCGCGCAGCGGATCCGAAGTATGTGACCCTGAGCTTCTCTACCATCCCGGCTTACCAGGCAAATGCGGCAATGGCACACTACATGCCCTCTAAGGAGCAGAGTGATGTCGTAAAGCCCGAGGGACTTTTCCTTGTGGACTCCGGCGCACACTATCTGGACGGCACGACGGACGTCACGAGAACGCTTGCGCTCGGCGATATCACGCCGGAGCAGAGCCGCGACTACACGCTTGCTGTTATCGGCATGCTGAACCTCATGTTTGCGGTATTCCCGTACTATGCGACCGCTCCGCTGCTTGATACCTATGCGCGTCAGGCAATGTGGAAGTTCGGCAGAGACTACGGTCACGGCACCGGCCACGGCGTCGGCTTCGTGAACAATGTCCACGAGCTTCCGGTCTCTGTTCGTCCGTGGCCGCACCCGGACCGCAGAAGAGAGGTTACCTTCCGGCCGGGCATGGTGACGAGTGACGAGCCGGGCGTCTACATTGACGGCGCTTACGGCATCCGCATCGAGAACATGCTGATCTGCGTGAAGGATACGGAGCACGAGGGCTTCAACTGCTTCGAGAACCTGACCTGGGCACCGCTCGATCCGGACGCTCTGGATCTCAGTGT
>ERZ773069.2058-NODE-2058-length-10851-cov-4.823268_pt1 | contig 10851 bp, 8 predicted proteins | sample MGYA00580619_ERZ773069 | MGnify/ENA primary metagenome ERZ773069 (study PRJEB29015, sample SAMEA2738007) | human oral metagenome | biome: human oral; feature: human-associated habitat; material: dental | place: China | collected 2108 ...
CCGGCGAGATGAAGATGCCTCCAGAGATGGTGCGTGCCTGCTGCGACCGGGCGCACGCGCGCGGTCGCATCGTGGCGGCGCACGTGGAGTCTCCCGAGGGCGTCCGCGCCGCACTCGAGGGCGGCGTCGACTCGATCGAGCACGGCGCCAGGCCGGACGAGGACACCATGGCCCTCTTCGCCGAGAGGGGTTCCTTCCTGGTGACCACGCTCTCCCCCGCCCTCCCCTATGCGCTCTTCGACAGAAGCGTCTCAGGCGCCTCCGAGATGGCCCAGTTCAACGGCAAGGTCGTCTTCGACGGCATCAGGGAGTGCTCGAAGGCGGCACTTGCCGCCGGGGTGCCCGTGGCGCTCGGCAACGACGTGGGCTGCCCCTGGATCGCCCAGTACGACTTCTGGCGCGAACTCGTCTACTTCCACAAGTACGTGGGCGCAAGCAATGCGCTCGCCCTGCATACCGCAACCCTCGGCAACGCCCGGCTCGCGGGCATCGACAGGGTGACGGGCTCCGTCGAGGAGGGAAAGGACGCCGACCTCGTCGTCTGTGCGCGGAACCCCCTCGAGGACCTCAAGGCGCTTCGCGAGGTCGACATGGTCATGGCACGCGGCATCCTCGTACGGCACCCCCACGTCAGACGCAACGCCCTGCTCGACAGGGAGCTGGACAAGTTCCTGGATTAGCCTCGCGGCGCACGCGCTACCTGGCTCTAGCCTCGTCCACGAGCGCCTGGGCCTGAGTCCCCAGGGCGTCGGCCACCGGGAGCGCAAGCTCTCGACCCCGCGTGAGCGCGAGGAGCTCCGGCGCGGCCATCACGATGGCCTGGGCGCCATGCTCGACCGCCTCGCCTACGAGCTCGTCAAAACGTGCCAGGTCGTCCGCTGAGGGTTCCTCTCCCCCGGACACGCGCCCGATCACGGCGTCGACCCACTCCTTGTCCTCGTCGTTGGGCGTGAACACCGGAACGTGGCTCGCCGCGATGGGCGACTTGAAGAACTTCTCGCGCATGGTGGTGGACGTGCCAAGGAGAAGTACGCGCACATACCGCGCTGCAACGATTCTCCTCCAGCTGGCCTCGACCACGCTCAGCAGCCGCACGCTGGTCGTACCCCGCAACTCGCGGAGGACGAGGTGCGCGTCGGTCCCCACGATCGCGACGAGCTCGCAGCCACGACGCTCGAGCGACTCGACCGCAGGGGCGAGGAGCGCGACCAGGCCCTCCCTGTCGCCCTCGCCGGCGAGGGCGTTCGTCAGAGCGGCATCCACGGACGAGCGCTCGACCTGCGCGGCGGTCTCGCCCAGCTCCTCCCCGAGCACGTCCGTGAAGTGGTGCATGCCTGCCTCGCCCGTCGCCAGAACGATGCCCATCTTCCTCATGAGACCCCCCGTCCGCCGGCGCGCGGCTAGCTCAGGAGCATGCGGTCGTTGGCGAGCTCGCCGCCGCTTGCCTCCTCGAACTTGAGGAGCAGGTCGTGGACCTTGAGCGCGCGCTTCTCCTCGCCGCTCACGTCGTAGATCACGTGGCCCTCGTGCATCATGATCAGGCGGCTGCCCAGGCGGATGGCGTCGTTCATGTTGTGCGTGATCATGAGGGTGGTGAGGGAGTCCCTCTCGACGACCTGGGCCGTAAGCTCAAGGACCTTCTTGGCGGTCTTGGGGTCCAGTGCCGCCGTGTGCTCGTCCAAAAGCAGGAGCTTGGGCTTCTTGAGCGTGGCCATGAGCAAGGTGAGCGCCTGGCGCTGCCCGCCCGAGAGCAGGCCGACCTTGGAGCTCAGGCGGTCCTCGAGGCCCAGGTCGAGCGAGGCCAGTCGCTCCGCGTACTCGGCGCGCTCGACCTTCCCGATGCCCCAGGACAGTCCCCTGCCCTCGCCGCGGCGGCGGGCCAGAGCCAGGTTCTCGTCGATCTGCATGTCGGCCGCGGTGCCGCGCATGGGGTCCTGGAAGACGCGCCCCAGGTAGCGGGCGCGCTGGTGCTCGGAGAGCAGGCTCACGTCGGCCCCGTCGATCTGTATGACGCCCGAGTCGGGCGGGAAGACGCCGGCTATGGCGTTGAGCAGGGTCGACTTGCCCGCCCCGTTTCCGCCGATCACGGTGACGAAGTCGCCGGGCTCGAGGTGGAGATCCACGCCGACGAGGGCGGGCTTCTCGTTGACGGTACCCTTGTTGAAGGTCTTGCTGACGTTGGTGAGGCGCAGCATCAGCGCTCGCCTCCCTTCGAGTAGGAGCGCCTCTGCCGCTGGCGCTCGACGACGGTGGGTACCACCAGGGCAAGGGCGACGATCACGGCCGAGAGGAGCTTCATGTCGTTGGCGTCGAGGCCCATCTGGAGCACGATGGCCCTGATGAGGAAGTAGACGACGGAGCCCACGACCGCCGAGGTGAGGCGGCTGCCGAAGGCCTGGAGCTTGCCGGGGGTGAGCCGGCCCAGGACCTCGCCGATGACGATGGCGGCGAGTCCGATCACGATGGCGCCCGTGCCCATGCCGATGTCGGCGTACTTCTGGCTCTGGCAGATGAGGGCGCCCGAGAGGCCCACCAGGCCGTTGGAGAGGGCAAGCGCTATGAGCTTGGTGACGCGCACGTCGATGCCCAGGGCGCGGCACATGTCCTCGTTGTTGCCCGTGGCGCGCAGGGCGGAGCCAATCTCGGTGCCGAAGAACCAGTACATGGCCGCCACCAGAGCCGCTGCCACCACGAGCCCCACGACCATGGCCGAGGCGGCCTGGTTGAGGCCCGTCAGCGCGGAGATGCGCGTGAAGACGGTGTCCACGTTGAGGAGCGGGGTGTTCGACTTGCCCATGACGCGCAGGTTGACCGACCAGAGGGCGATCTGGGTCAGGATCCCGGCCAGGATGGCGGGGATGTCGAACACAGTGTGGAGAAGCCCCGTCACCAGGCCCGCGACCACGCCGGCAAGCATGCCCAGTAGAATCGCGACCAGCGGGTCGAGCCCCAGCGAGACGGAGGCGACCGCCGCGACGCAGCCGCCCAGGGCGAAGCTGCCGTCGACCGTCAGGTCGGCGATGTCGAGCATCTTGTAGGTGACGAAGAGTCCGAGCACCATGACGCCCCAGAGGATTCCCTGAGAGACGGCACCCGTTAGAGCTGGCAGCATGCTACCCCCAAACCTGCGATGTGCCCCGGGTCGCCCCGGGGCACACGACGAACGTCAGAAACTGTCGTCCCATCCCGGGACGAGACGCGACCCGCGCCTAGGTGCCCAGCACGGAGAGGTCGACCCCGATGGCGTCGGCCGTGGCCTGGTTGGTCGCAAGGGTGCAGTCCTCCGCAGCGAGGTACTCGATGGGCATCTCGGCAGGCTTGGCCTCGCCCTTCAGGACCTTGACGGCCATCTGGCCAGCCTTGTAGCCCAGCTGGTCGTAGTTGATGCCATAGGTGGCAAGGCCGCCGTTGTCGACCATGCCCTGCTCGCCCACGATGACCGGGAGCTTGTGCTCGATCGCCACCATCGAAACCGTGGACATGCCTGCGGCGATCGTGTTGTCGGTCGGCGCGTAGGCGACGTCCACCTTGCCCACCATCGACTCGACGACCTGCTGGATCTCGTTGGAGCTCGAGACCGAGAAGCGGACGGCCTCTAGGCCGCGGGCGGAGGCGGCAGCCTCGGCGAGCGCGACCTGGACGTCGGAGTTCGACTCGGCGGTGCAGTAGAGCAGGCCGACCTTCTTCGCGGAGGGGATGAGCCTGACCAGAAGGTCGAACTGGTCCTCGACCGGCGTGAGGTCGGAGCTGCCCGTTACGTTGCCGCCCGGGGCGTCGTTGGAGGCGACGAGACCGGAGGCCGCGAAGTCGGTGATGGCCGTACCGATGACGGGAATCTGGTCGGTGGCGCCTGCGACCGCCTGCGCGGCCGGCGTGCCGATGGCGAGGATGAGGTCGTCCCCGTCGTTGACCAGCTTGGAGGCGATGGTCTGGCAGGCCGACTGGTCGTTCTGGGCGTTCTGCTGGTCGATCGTGTAGCTCAGTCCGGACTCGTCGAGCGCGCGGACGAAGCCGGCGTTCGCGGCGTCGAGGGCGGCGTGCTCGGTGAGCTGCAGCACGCCGATCTTGTAGCCCCCCTTGGAGCCCGTGCCGACGTTTCCGCAGGCAGCAAGCGCAAAGGAGGAGCATCCTCCCAGTGCCACGGCGAGAAAGGACCTTCTGCTGAGGCTGTTCATGGCAATCCCCTCTCTGAATGCACCGCAGGATGCGGCAGGCGTCTCGATGCTGTTGGTTATATCAGTTGGGCGGACGCCGATGGTTTCCTGCGTATTAAGTTATTTATGGGAAGGCTCGGGATGCCGTGCAATTCGCCCGAGAGCCCTAGAAGCGCCCCGCCACGAGGGCGAAGAGGGCGCCGAGGCACATGGTCGCCGGAAGGGTCACGACCCAGGCGGTCACGATGCTGCCGGCGACCCCCCAGCGCACGTTCTTGATGCCCTTGGCACTGCCCGCACCCATGATCGAGGTGGTGAGCACCTGCGTGGTCGACACGGGGGCGCCCAGCGCCGTCATGGCCTCGATGGCGATGGCAGAGGCCGTCTGGCAGACGAAGCCGATGGCGGGCTCCAGCTTGGTGACGCCCTGGCCCACCGTCTTCATGATGCGCTGCCCGCCGATGGCGGTCCCCAGGGCCATCATCGCCGCGCAGAGCACCTTCACCCAGAGGGGCACGCCGGCCCCGGCATCGAGCATCCCCGCCGAGACAAGGGCGATGGTGATGATGCCCATGGTCTTCTGCGCGTCGTTGTTGCCGTGGCTGTAGGCCATGAACATCGACGAGGCGACCTGGGCCTTGTGGAAGAAGGAGTTCGCGTTATGGGCCGTGACGTCGGCGAAGGCCTCGAAGGCCAGGTTCATGAAGACGAAGCCCAGGGCCAGGCCGATGAGGGGCGAGGTGAAGAGGGGGATCACGACCTTGTCCACAACCCCCTCCCAGATCACGTCCTGGGGTCCCCCCGTGAAGACCATGGTCGCGCCGATGAGGCTCCCGATGAGGGCGTGGCTCGAGCTCGAGGGAATCGAGAACCACCAGGTGAAGAGGTCCCAGGCCACGGCGCCCAGGAGGGCGGCGAGGATGACGTGGAGGCCGAGCTGCACGCTCACCAGGCCCGTGGCGATGGTCATGGCGACCTTCTCGCTCGTGAGCGCCCCCACGAAGTTCATCGCGGCCGAGCTCAGGATGGCGACGCGCGGCGAGAGGGCGCGGGTGTAGACCGTGGTCGCGATGGCATTCGCGGTGTCATGGAAGCCGTTGATGAACTCGAAGGCGAACGCTATGACGAGCACGGCGACGAGCAGCGGGCTAGGCATTCTTCATTACCACGCTATGGGCGACGTTGGAGACGTGCTTGCAGTTGTCGAGCGCATCCTCCATCTTGTCGAGCAGGCTCTTCCACTTGAGAGTGTGAATCGGGTCGTCGTGGGCGGCGAACACGGCGCCGAGCGCCTCGCGGTAGACGACGTCGCCCTGGTCCTCGAGCTCGTTGATGCGGCGCATCTGCTGGGCCACCACGGGGTCCCTCTTGAACTTGTCGAAGTGGTCGAAGAGCGTCTGGAGCTCGCGGGCGGATGCGAGGGTGAGGTCCGCCATGTCCTTGGCGGGGGCGATCATCACGTTTACGTCGTAGATCGAGAAGCGCGCCGAGACCCCCTCCATGCCGTCCACGATGTCGTCCAGGAGGGTGATGAGCGAGAAGACGTCGTCGCGGTCGAAGGGGGTGATGAAGGAGCGGTTGAGCTCATCCATCGCCTCGCCGGTGAGCTCGTCGTGCCTGCTCTCGAACTCCTTCATCTGGGGGATGAGCGACTTGGAGCTCGGCCACTCGCCCACGATCCGATCGAAGAGCTCCGCAGCCTCGACGATCATCTTCGACGACGCCCTGAAGTGATCGTAGAAGACGGCTTCCTTGCGACTCACGCGACTCATAGGCCCCTCTTCCAGGGCACGAGGCCCGTTTGGAAATTTGTCAATTTTCGGAATTTTACACCCATAGCAGAGCGCCCCGCCACCGCAAGGTGTCAGGGCGCCCGAATCTGCCTGAGGTAGCCGGAACTCCGCGAGCGGCGTGGCTAGGCGAAGTCGGCAATCTGCTGCCTGAGCGCCTCCACCATCGCCTCGAGCTCGGCCTGCTGGTTGCGCTTCTTCTCGATGACCTCAGGCGCCGCCTTGGCCACGAAGCCCTCGTTTGTCAGGGTCTTGGTCACGCTGCCCAGGTCCTTCTCGGCCTTGGCGAGGTCCTTGGCGAGGCGCGCGGCCTCGGCCTTGAGGTCAACCAGCTCCCCCACCAGCACATAGGCATCGAAGTCGCCCTCGTGCGCCACCACGGCACCCTCGGGCTTGGCGAAGCCATCGGCCACGGAGAGCACCAGCTCGCTCACGCGGCCCACCTTGCGGATGAAGCCCGCCTGGCCAGAAAGGACGTCCACCGTCTGCTGCCCACCGCAGCTCACCTCGACGCGCAGCTCCTCCTTGGGAGAGAGGCGATAGCGCGCCCTCGTGGAGCGCACCTGCGAGATGAGGCGCTTGGCCAGCTCGAAGTCCCCCTCCGCGCGCTTGTTGACGAAGCCCGCGAGCGCCTCAGGCTCGGGCCAGGCGGCCGTCATGAGGAACTCGCTCGAATGGTCGTCCAGGGCGGAGGCGGGAAGCATGTCCCACACGCTCTCGGTCACGAAGGGCATCACCGGGTGGAGCAGGCGCATGCTCACGTCGAGGACGAAGACCAGGTTGCGCTGGACCTGCAGGCGCTCCGCGGCGACACCGTCCAGGAGGCGGCCCTTGCAGAGCTCGATGTACCAGTCGCAGACCTCGTTCCAGAAGAAGGACTGGATGTCACGGGCGTAGTCGCCGAACTCGTAGGCCTCGAGCTGCGAGGTCGCCGTGCGCACGGCGCGAGCGAGGCGGCTGAGCATCCAGGCGTCCTCGGGGGTCTGCGCGAGCGCGGGGCCCGGCTCGTAGCCGTCGAGGTTCATCTGGACGAAGCGGCTCGCGTTCCAGATCTTGGTCACGAACCCGCGCGCCTGCTCGGTCCGGGGGCTGTCTATGAGCGCCTTGGTCTTCTTGTCGATGTTCGCGTCGAACTTGACGTCCTGGTTGTTGGTGATGAGCGTCAGCAGGTTGAAGCGCATGGCGTCGGCGCCGTACTTCTCCATGAGCTCCATGGGGTTGACGCCGTTGCCCTTGGACTTGGACATGCGGCTGCCGTCCTTGGCCAGGATCGTCGCGTAGATGTACACGTCGTGGAAGGGCACCTCTCCCGTGAAGTAGAGGGAGCTCATGACCATGCGCGCCACCCAGAGGGCGATGATGTCACGCGCGGTGACCAGCACCTTGGTGGGGTGGTGCCCCTCCATCTGCTCCGGGTGGTCGGGCCAGCCCTGCGTGGCGAAGGTCCAGAGCTGCGAGCTGAACCAGGTGTCGAGCACGTCCTCGTCCTGGTGCACGTGGTGGCCGCCGCAGTGGGGGCACACGTCCACGTCCTCCATGAGGGCGTCCTGCCAGCCGCAGTCGTCGCAGTAGAAGACGGGGATGCGGTGGCCCCACCAGAGCTGGCGGCTGATGCACCAGTCCTTGAGGTTCTCCATCCAGGTGAGGTAGGTCTGGGTCCAGCGGTCAGGGTGGAACGTGACCTCGCCGTCCCTCACGACCTCGCAGGCACGCTCCTTGAGCTTGTCCACGGCCACGAACCACTGCTCGCTGAGCCAAGGCTCGAGGGCGGTGCCGCAGCGGTAGCAGTGCATGACGGAGTGGTCCAGCTCCTCGACGTGGTCGAGCAGCCCATGCTCCTCGAACCAGGCCACGATGGCCTTGCGGCACTCGTCGCGGTCCATGCCGCTGAACTCGCCGTAGCCCTCCACCACGTGCGCGGTCTCGTCGAAGATGTTGATCTGCTCGAGGCCGTGGGCCTGGCCCATGGCGTAGTCGTTGGGGTCATGCGCGGGGGTCACCTTGACAAATCCGGTGCCGAAGCCGGCGTCGACGTGCCAGTCCGAGAAGATGGGGATCTCGCGGTCCATGATGGGCAGGATGACCGTCTTGCCCACGAGCCCCGCCTTCTTGGGGTCGGATGGGCTCACGGCGATGCCGGTGTCGCCCAGCATGGTCTCGGGACGGGTGGTGGCCACGGTCACGTACTCGACGCCGTCCACGGGCTCCGCCAGGGGGTAGCGCAGGTACCAGAGGTGACCCTTCTCGTCCTGGTACTCCGCCTCGTCGTCCGAGATCGCGGTGCGGCAGCTGGGGCACCAGTTAACGATGCGCTTGCCGCGGTAGATCAGCCCGTCGTGGTACCAGTCGACGAAGACCTTGCGCACGGCCTTCGAGAACTCGGGACTCATGGTGAACTTCTCGTCGTCGAAGTCGATCGAGCAGCCCATGCGGCGAATCTGGCTCACGATGGTCCCGCCGTACTCGTGCGTCCAGTCCCAGCAGGCGTCGAGGAACCTCTCTCGTCCGATCTCAAGGCGAGAGATGCCCTCGGACTTGAGCTTCTTGTCCACCTTGGTCTGCGTGGCGATGCCGGCATGGTCAGTTCCCAGGATCCAGCGGGTGGAGCGGCCCCTCATGCGGTTGTAGCGCACGAAAGCGTCCTGGATGGCGTCGTCCATGGCGTGCCCCATGTGCAGGATGCCCGTGACGTTGGGGGGCGGGATCACGACGGTGCAGTCTCCCACGCCCTTGCTGCGCTGGTAGCAGCCTGCAGAGACCCAACGGTCGATGAGCGCGGGCTCGCTGGCCTGGGGGTCGTAGGTCTTGGGCATCTCTTCCACGGGTACTTCCTCTCGTCTGGCCCGGGGCACGCGTTGGCACTCGTGTCTTGAGCGCGCGCGACCTTCGGGCTGGTCAGGTCTGCGCGAGGGGCATGCCCTCGCGGCTAGCAAAGAAGAATAGCACGCAGCGGGCGGGGCCTCCCCTGCCGGGTCGACCCGCCGCGCGCCGGGTTGCCCTGTCGTGCGCTACCCCACCACGCGAAGCTCGTGGCCGGACTTGGTGAAGGGATGGTAGCCGTCCTCCCCCATGATGCCGAAGTCCTCGAGGCGCACTCCGAAGCGACCGGGCAGGTAGATGCCCGGCTCGATGGTTATCACGGAGCCGACGGGGACGGGCTTGTCATAGAGCCTCCCGAAGCTGGGCTGCTCGTGGATCTCGAGCCCCACGCCGTGGCCCAGGCCATGCTTGAAGTAGTCGCCGTAGCCGGCGTCGGTGATGACCTCGACGGCCAGGTTGTGGATGTCGCTGCCGATGCAGCCGGGCCTTGCCTCGCAAGCGCAGGTCTCGTGGGCGAGACGAACCACGTCGTAGACCCGGCGCTGCTCCTCCCCCGGCTCGCCCACGCACACGGTGCGCGTCATGTCGGAGTGGTAGTCGTGGTAGCCCGCGCCGTAGTCCATGACGACCATGTCGCCCTCCCGGACCACGTACTCGCCCGGCTGGGCGTGCGGGTTGGCGCCGTTGGGCCCCGCGGCGACGATGGTGTCAAACGAGAGCGCATCCGCGCCATGTGTGAGCATGTAGTTCTCGAGCTCGACCTTGATCTCCTGCTCGGTCATGCCCGCCTTGACGAAGGCGCAGATGTGCTCGAAGGCCGCGTCGGTGATGTCCTGCGCATGCCGCATGAGCTCGACCTCCTCGGCGTCCTTCACGATGCGCAGGCCGACGATGTCGCCGTGCATGCGCGGGACGAGGCAGGCGGTCGATTGCTTTGCGCAGGCGACGTTGAAGGCGTCGAAGAAGGCGAGGCTGCAGCTGTCCTCGATGGCCACGACGCGGGCATGCGCCATCGAGATGACGCGTGCCGCCCACTCCGCGGGGGCAACGAGCTCCATGTCGATCTGCCAGGGGGTGTCGGCACCCAGGCGCTCCTGGAAGGTGTTGAAGTAGCGGGAGTCGGTGTGAAGCCAGAGCCCGTCGGCCGTGACGACGGCCGTGTGCGCCACCTCGCCGTCGAAGGTGCGCTCGGCACCCGTGAGCCAGCGCAGGTCGGGGTTGTTCCTCAGAATCGCGGCGTCGTAGCCACGCTCCCCCATGAGCGCGCGGAAGCGCCCGACGCGTCCCGCGCAGGCCTTTGCGTCTGCCATGTTCGGTTCCTCTCTAAGCGTCCTCTGCCGCGTGGGTGCGTCGCCCGTCCCGCAGCGGCAGTTCGATCCTTCTATTCCTCGGGCAGGTGGGCGTCGCACCAGGCGGCGGCATGCTCGGCGAGCAGGCCCTCGTCGACGGAGGAGAGCCTCACGCGCCCCACGGCCTGGGGCAGCGCCAGGAGGAAGCGGTTGCTGCGCGCGAAGCGCTCCCTCCTCAGGGCCTCCACCATGGCCCCTGGCTCGAGCTCGCATTCGACGGGCTCGATGCCCAGGCGCTCGAGCAGCTCGTCCTGCACCAGCACGTCGTCCACGTCGAGCTTGCCCTCGCCGGCCGAGACGCGAGCGGAGAAGCGAAGGGCCTCCCCCAGGAGCTCCGCCTCGGATGCCGCGGGGACCAGCGGGCGCAGGGCGCGCACGAAGTCCTGCCCGTAGAAGAGCGACTGTCGCACGGCGACGGCCGTCGAGGAGGCGAGCTTCCCGCGGGCCTTGAGCAGGGAGAGGGTCTGTTCGAGCAGGACGTCCTCGTCGCCCCCCATGATCTCTGGCGTGGCGTCCCAGAGGTGCTCGAGCGCCGGCCTCGAGTCCGCGACGGCCGTGGCGGCCATCAGGGCGAGCGAGAGCCGCGTCGCCTCGGAGCCAAGCGAGAGGTCCATCACCAGGGGGTCGCAGAAGAGGTAGCGGATGCCCAGCCTGAAGCTGGCGACCTCCTCCCTCCCGCCCACGTCGAGCGGGCGGGGCGAGGCAGGCACCAGGAGCATGCCCGCGAGGTCGAGCGCC
>ERZ773069.2067-NODE-2067-length-10824-cov-5.208747_pt1 | contig 10824 bp, 9 predicted proteins | sample MGYA00580619_ERZ773069 | MGnify/ENA primary metagenome ERZ773069 (study PRJEB29015, sample SAMEA2738007) | human oral metagenome | biome: human oral; feature: human-associated habitat; material: dental | place: China | collected 2108 ...
GGTTCTGACCGGAAGACCTGCACGGACGCCCGGCCCTTTCAGCCCCGATGCGCCAGGCGCACCGAAAGGTTGAAAAGTGTGTTGAATGTACTACGGACTGAGAGTGCTGCTGCGGCTTTGGCGGTCAGGAAGAGCCCCGGAAAGGGAGGGTTCAGGGAAAACCCTGATTCCACCAAGGACGCGCGCATCGGGCGACTGGTGGGTGCCTGATCGGCGCCCGTCTCTGACTCTTGAACGGCGGAATCTGACGCCGGATGATGGGGATTCGACCAACGGCCGACCTTTCTGCGGATTCCTGGCGGGACAGATGCTATATTTGTATAGCACACAAGGACATATCGGAAACTGCCATGCTCGCCATCCGCTTGCCTGCCGACGTGGAAAAACGCCTTGACGCCCTGGCACAGGCCACGGGCCGCACCAAGACCTTCTATGCACGAGAGGCCATCCTTGAACACCTGGATGACCTGGAAGACCTGTACCTGGCCGAACAACGTCTGATCGACATCCGCAGCGGCAAGATCCAGACCCTGTCACAGGAAGACGTGATGAAGCACCATGGTCTGGAAGATTGAATTCGACCCTGCAGCAGCCCGAGAACTGGGCAAGATAGACCCCCAGGTTGCCCGTCGCATCCTTTCCTTCCTGCATGATCGCGTCGCCCACCTTGAGAATCCGCGCAGCGTTGGCGAAGCCCTGAAAGGATCGAAACTGGGGGCCTTCTGGAAATACCGCGTGGGCGACTATCGAATCATCAGCAACATCGAAAATGGCAGGCTGCTGATCATGGTCATCCGCATCGGGAATCGTCGGGAGGTGTATCGGCGGTAGGCGCGGTGGGGTGGTCGGGATAGGCGCCTGGCCGCCCTTTCAGAGGCCAATGCACCCTTCACTCGCTTTCACCCTCCGCTTCATAGGAAGCCGACCACGCCGCCGACAGCACCTCGGCCTGCTGAAGCACAGTCTGCACCGCCGCATCCTGAAGGTCGGGCGGGTAGCCATACCGGCGCAGAATGCGCTTGACCAGCACCCGCATCCGGGCACGCGCTGGCTCCCGGCGGGCCCAGTCGACCGACACGCTGGCGCGCAGGCTGGTCAGCAACTCATGGGCAATCAGCCTGAGCTTGTCGTCTCCCATGACCTGCACCGCGCTTTCATTCTCGGCCAGGGCGTCATAGAAAGCGATCTCCTCCTCTGACAGCCCGGACTCCTCGCCCCGCGCCCTCGCCGCCCGGATGTCCTTGGCCAGCTCGATCAACTCCTGCAGCACCCCGACCGTAGTGATGGCATTGGCGTGATAACGCGCCACTGCATCCTCCAATCGCTCCGAGAACGCCTTGGCCTGCACGACGTTGGTCTTGCTGCGCGAGCGAACACCGTCGTTGATCAGCTTGCGCAACGCTTCCAGGGCCAGATTCTTCTTCTCCATCTGCTGGACTTCGGCAAGAAACTCGTCCGACAGAATGGAGATGTCCTGGCTGTTGATGCCGGAGGCGGCCAGAATGTCCACGATCTCGGTCGAGACCACCGCACGACTGACGATCTGCTGGATGGCCAGATCGCGTGCTTGCGGGGTCATGCTGGCACTTTCACGGCTCTTGATCAGCGCGACGCGAATCGCCTGGAAGAAGCCCACATCCTCCCGGATCTCCCTGGCCTCATCCGATGCGGACGCCAGCGCATAGGCCTTGGACAGCGCCAGCACGGCGTCCTGGTAGCGCCGGTGTGCCTTCTTCTTGCCCTCCTCGGTCTGTTCCTTCGCTGCCAACTTCTGCTGAAGATCGAGAATCCACTCGATTGCTCCGGCCATCATCGCCAGGCGCTCCTGTGGCGTACCACCCAGTGCGGATGCGTAATCGAAACCGTGGTACATGTCACGCACGATCTCGAACTTCTCCGTCATCACCGCAATGGCCTGTGCCTCATCGACACCCGTATTCGCCTGATCATTCAAGGAATACCGTTGCAGCGCGGACTTCAGGCTTTGTGCAATACCAATGTAGTCCACGATCAGCCCAGCGGGCTTGTCTCGGAATACACGGTTCACGCGAGCAATTGCCTGCATCAGGCCATGGCCCTGCATGGGCTTGTCCACGTACATCGTGTGCATGCAGGGGGCATCAAAGCCGGTCAGCCACATGTCCCGAACGATCACCAGCTTGAGCGGATCATTTGGATCTCGGGCCCGCTTGGCCAGAAGATCACGCCGAGCCTTGTTACCGATGTGCTGCTGCCATTCCTTCGGATCACTGGCAGCCCCGGTCATCACGATCTTGACCGCGCCCGCATTGTCATCTTCGCTGTGCCAGTCTGGACGCAGCTTGACGATTTCCTCATAGAGCCTCACGCAGATGCGGCGGCTCATGCACACCACCATGGCCTTGCCTTGCAGAGCCTCCACGCGGCTCTCGAAGTGTTCGACCATGTCCTTGGCCACCCGCGCCAGGCGTCTATCACTGCCCACCAGGGCTTCAACCGTGGCCCACTTCCTATTGAAACGCGCCTTGTCTTCCTCCGAGTCGTCCTTGGTCAGATCATTGACTTCAGCATCGATCTTCTGCTTTTCAGTCTCATCCAGCTCGATACGTGCCAACCGCGACTCGTAGTAGATCGGAACCGTCGCCCCGTCCTCAACAGCACGGGTGATGTCGTAAACGTCAATGTAGTTTCCGAACACTGCGGGGGTATTGACATCATCGGCCTCGATGGGGGTACCGGTAAAGCCGATGAAGGATGCGTTCGGTAACGCATCCCGCATGTACTTGGCAAAACCGTAGCCGATCTCTCCCGTCTTGGCATCCACTTTGGCCTTGAAACCGTACTGACTACGGTGCGCCTCGTCCGCCATGACCACCACGTTGGTGCGTGTGGTCAGCGGCTCTGCCGTCTCGCCGAACTTCTGCAACGTCGTGAAGATCACGCCACCTGAAGCCCGTTGCAACAGCTGCTGCAGCTCCTCTCGGCTATCAGCCTGTACCGGCGTCTGGCGGATCAGGCCTTTGCACATCGAGAAGGTCGAGAACAGTTGGTCATCCAGATCGTTACGATCGGTCAGCACCACCAGTGTGGGGTTGGCCATGGCCGGATGCTTGACCAGCTGGCCAGCGTAGAAGGCCATCAGCAGGCTTTTGCCAGAGCCCTGGGTATGCCAGATCACGCCTGCGCGCTTGTCCCCGGGGCGTTGTGCCTTGACACTGGGCAAACCGTACCTGGCGGGATCTTCAGCCACGCCCTGAACGACCCCTGCAGCCCGAATCGTGGAAGCCACCGCATGGCGTACTGCATGGAACTGGTGATAGCCCGCAATGATCTTGGCAAGCCCCGACCCCGTCTCGGCAAACACGGTGAAACTGCCAATCAGCTCAAGCAGACGGCTGTGCTCAAACACCCCTTCGACCAGCGTGGAAAGTTCCGGTTCCCCTTTCGGCGCAACCTTCGTACCGTCGGTGGTCCGCCACGGCATGAAACGCTCCAGATCCGCCGAGAGCGACCCCACACGGGCGCCAATCCCATCCGAAGTGACCAGCAGCGCATTGGTGTGAAAGAGCGCCGGAATCTCGGACTTGTACGTCTGAAGCTGCTGGAAGGCCCCTCGCAGGTGTGCACCTGCGCTACCCGGTGCCTTCAGCTCGATCACCCCCACCGGCAGGCCATTCAGGAACACGACCACATCAGGCCGCCGACGGTACTGGCCACTGATAACCGTGAACTGGCTCACCGCCAGCCAATCATTGTTCTCCGGCTGCTCAAAATCGATCAGCCTGACGTTGCCCGCCGTCAACGTGCCGTCGTCAGCGTAATACTCCACATCCACGCCTTCAGTCATCAACTTGTGGAGGCGACGGTTCTCTTCCAGCAGTGAAGGCAGCTCAAACTGCAGCACCTGACGGATGGCGTCCTGCTGCGCCTCAGGTGGCAGACCGGGGTTCAAGCGTGCGACCGCCCCCTCGAACCGCTTCCTGAGAATGACCTCGTCGTGGCTTTCGCGCTCGGGGTGCTTGCCGTCGGGGCCGATGGATTCTTCCCGCTCAATGTGGTAGCCCAGACCGTTCAGCTGCTCCAAGAGTGCCTGTTCGACCTGAGACTCAGAAAGAAAAGCCATAATTTCCCCTTAACAATCAATGCCTTACAAACACAACCTGACACAACTCAAAGACATAGAACCAAGGATCAGCACCGCAATAGAACAACATTTCGTCGCAATCTGGATTGAAGAAAGATGAGTTGATGGCTACAATGAACTCAGCTCATCTGCCATGTGTAGAAGGAGTATCCGAAGCCCTTGCACAGCAATGTGCCGGGGCTTCAGTCTTTTTGGCTGCCAGCCATGCATCCCTCTCCTTGATGAACTTACGGATGTTGTGCTCTCGCAAGCTATACGCGGTCTTCAGTAGATAGAACCGCTCTCCTTCCTGCGTATCACGCTTAGCCAATACAACGGCGAAGTCATGCTTTTCGGCCCAGAGAACCACATGCGTTTCTCTGCCGCGCCTGTTCTCCCACCATGAGAACCCGGAAGCACCAGCATCCGCATGCCGGACACACCATGCGACCCAACGTATCCGTTCACAACGACGCAGATCAGGGATACGTTCTTCCTCATTTCGGTTATCCTGGCTGGGAGCCTCTGAAATCAGATGCCAAAATCCATAGCCTTTATTCCTGGTTTCAGGAATAAAGCGAGCTTTCAGCTGGGCACCGCAAAACGTGAGGTTGGATCTCACAACTGTTTCCAGGTAAACAGCGTAGAGCACGTCCTCATATGCCTCCCAGCCCGGGTAGTCCTTCATCAAAATGAGATCCGGCGCGCGGATTAACAAGATCGCCCCCTCCAAACAAGCAGATTAAATTTTTGTTCGTTCAAAGAGGAGCTCTTCAGCAAATTCAAACCTGATCTGCTTTGGATATGCGAGACAAGAGCCTGCTTAGCCGGACTGCCCTGAAGACCACGATGCGCATACGACAAGGCCCCAATCAAGAGGTCAGCCAACTGCAACAATGGCACGTGATCAGACTGCACTTGCTCAATCGAATTAATGACATCTTGATTGAAGTCATACCTCGCGTTGCACAGAATTTCATGTAGCTTCCCAAGCTTCTCACTTCCCTGCGTATCCTTGATATCTATAAATATGCGATAACCATTGCCAAACTTTATCAATCTATCAAGCAACAAAAACCACTGCTTATAATAAAACTCATCATGACTTTGCCTAAAACGGCCGTGATCTAACAACTTCTTGTCCGGAACAACAACCCCGCGAAAATGCAACATCGGCTCATCAAAAAACAAATCAACAAGCAACAGATAAAACGCTAATTTAGCTGGAGATACCTTAACCCACTTAATCTCAAAGTCTGGTGACAAGCCATGCCTAGCCTTCAACTCCTTCACACGACGTGAAAGCGACTTGCGGCGATCTGCAGGACACCACAATGCCCCCAAGACCATAGCCTTCATTCGGTCATTTTCAAGATGACACGACTCATCGCAGTAGATATGCACGACGCCTTTCACAACCAAACTCCACGCTTATCAAGAAACCGTTCCGCTTCCGAGATGCGCAGTTCACCTGAAACTAGTTTTGGAAGCAAAACATCCCGAATCCGAGAAAGATCGGCAGATTCTATTCGCCTTTTATAAGTAGATTCTAATATCGCCGCCGCCGCCATCGAGAACCCGGAAATCAGATCCTCGACAGCCGAGAACACGCGAATACCCTTAAATTGCTCTGGCTTGACACGCTGGTGACTATTCGACGTGCCCGTAACAAGCTGACAAAGCGCCTCATTAAATACATCCAAAGAAGCAAGACAGTACAAGAACGCGCCATTAGCTGGTTCTTTGGCCTCCCAAACAGTGAACTCAGTTGAGCATACGGCGCTCACACCCGCCTCGCCAATATTCCAAACACGAGGAATATGCGGATTAAGCTTTGAAATAAGCACGACACCGTCATGAACGACACTCTTATTACTTCTAATACTCCCACCAAGCTCACAGACCGGCATTTTTCCCGCATCAAAAGCCGGTATGCTATAATGAAAAAACATATCATTCGGGAAATCTTCGGGCTTTACAACCTCTTTCTGTTGAGACGCAACATCCTCGAACGATAGCACGTGCCAGCCATCCGGAATTTCTCCGAACTCCGATTCGACCATCCGATCCGGGAAGAGATCATAGAGGTGTGCAGGCATCCCAGGCAGAGATTGACCACGTTTCCAGCGACCTTCCATCTTGGCTCGCACGGGCTCGAAGTCCACGAACCACGCTTTGAACATGGTGCGCGCCATTGCTTCCAATGTTTCGTTCTGCTTGCGGTTCAGTTCGATCTTGTCGTCCAACGTACCAAGGATACGTGCAATAGCGCGCTGCTCCTCCAAACTAGTAGGAATTTTTATAGACGCTCTATGCAAATGATTCCTATTTATTCCAGGAACCGCCGCCTTATCTGAGTACGATAGAAAATCAATACTTCGCAAAAAATAGGCGACAAAGCGGGGATCATTTCCCTTAAAGTCACGCACATATAGCGTAGTATTAAGAGGCCAAAAATCTTCATCAACAAAAAATACCTGACCAAGCGTCCCGTATCGCCCTGTTACAACGCCAGGCCCCTTAACCATCGGAATAGAATGAAAATCCGTAATCCCCGAAGATGAAATAAGAGGAACATTACCACGCAGACGCTTTTTATGAGGAAGATCGTACCCACGCTTCAGCTCAACAACATCCCCAAGGAAACACTCCTTCCACCCCTTCCCCTTAACTAAGCCATCTCCATTTTTAAGCACAACCTTATCCCGTGTTATAACTTTCTTTAATTCATCACCCACACTCGCCCAATCCACCACATCCACCTTCCAGGGCAGATCAGACTCAGAAAACGCTTCGCTCAGTGCCGCACTGGTATCAAGGGGCAATGGCTCGTCGGTAATGATGGCCAGATCCAGGTCCGAGAACTCCTTGGCGCTCCATTTGGCACGCGAACCGAACGCCCACACCTCCAGATTGGGTACGTACTCCTGCAGGATGCGTTGCACGATCTCCCAGTGGTCCGGGCGGATATCGATGAGCGGCGTTTCTGCACTCATGCCAGCCGCTCCCTCAACCTGTCGCGCAGGTAGCGGGCCTCTTCCAGGAACTCAGGGATGCCGGCCAGCACTTCCAGCGCAATCTCCTCATCGTAGGTATGGCTGGTCTTGGAGCGCATGTCCCGGTAACGTCGCCAATCAGACCAGTCACCCAGGAGCAGGTCCTGTTCGTTGGCCGAGCGGATCAGGTCCTGAAAGACCATCTTGTCGTATTGCTCCGGTGAAGGCGAGGCAAACTCCAGAAAGCGCTTCAATGTCTTGTGGGCAATTTCGTAGGTAAACTCGAAACGCTGAATGAGCCCGTCACGGACGACCGTTCTGGTGGTGTCCTGCTCATACTCGGCAATGGCTTCTTCCAGCCGGACAATGGCTCTCTCGAAGTTGCTGATGTCCAGTTTCTCGGTCGTCATGGCTCCCCCGGTGCATGTTCTGGGTTGATTTTCAGCCTCAGAAGCCCAGCTCGTTCAGATTGGCCTCGATCAGCGCATCCAGCCGCGCTCCCTCCGCCCGCTGCTCTCGCCACAGGGCAGAGAGACGCCGCATTTTTTCTTCAAAGGGCTCCCCGTCATCTTCCTGTTCAGCCGCCCCGACGTAACGGCCTGGCGTCAGGACATGGTCATGTTTTCGGATGTCTTCCAAGGTGGCCGATTTGCAAAAGCCCGCCACGTCTGCATATTCCCCTGCGTTCTTTTCACCACGCCAAGCATGATAGGTATCGGCAATCTTCTGGATCTCGGTGTCGGTCAGCTCACGACGGGTTCTATCCACCAGCTCGCCCATCTTGCGGGCGTCAATGAACAGCACTTGCCCACGCCGGTCGCGCCGTCCCTTGCCAGGGGCCTTTTCGCGGGACAGGAACCACAGGCAGGCAGGAATCTGTGTGGAATAGAAAAGCTGCCCCGGAAGCGCCACCATGCAGTCCACCACGTCGGCTTCGAGCATGGCCTTGCGGATTTCGCCTTCGCCGGACTGGTTGGAACTCATCGAGCCATTGGCCAGCACGACGCCTGCCGTACCCTTGGGAGCAAGGTGGTGGTAGATGTGCTGAAGCCAGGCATAGTTGGCATTGCCCACGGGTGGCACACCAAACGTCCAGCGCACGTCTTCTCGCAGGCGATCACCACCCCACTCGGACACATTGAAGGGTGGGTTGGCCAGAATATAGTCGGCCTTCAGGTCGCGCAGTTCGTCCTTGTGAAAACTGCCCTCGTTGTTCCACCGAATGTCGGAGTCGATTCCCCGAACGGCCAGGTTCATCTTGGCCAGCCGCCAGGTGGTGTAGTTCGACTCCTGCCCGTAGATGGCGATGTCACCAATGCGGCCACCGTGCTCCTGCACGAACTTTTCCGACTGGACGAACATCCCGCCCGAGCCGCAGCAGGGGTCGTAGACCCGCCCCTTGTAGGGCTCCAGCATTGCGACCAGCACTCGCACGACGGAGCGTGGTGTGTAGAACTCGCCACCGCGCTTGCCTTCGGCGCCCGCAAACTGGCCCAGGAAATACTCATACACCCGCCCCAGGATGTCCCGGGACGCGTGCCCTTCCTCATTCAGCGTGATGCCGGAGATCAGGTCGATCAGCTCGCCCAACATCACCTTGTTGAGCGCAGGCCGCGCATAGTCCTTGGGCAGAACACCCTTGAGCGACTCGTTGTCCTTCTCGATGGCACGCATCGCGTCATCGATCAGGGTACCGATGGTCGGTAACTTGGCATTGGCCTGAAGGTGTGACCAGCGCGCCTCTTTCGGCACCCAGAACACGTTCTCTGCAAGGTATTCGTCCTTGTCTTCGGCAGCCTGCGCATCTTCGGCCAGCAACTCGTTGTGCTTGGCCTCGAAGGCGTCCGAGATGTACTTCAGAAAGATGAGCCCGAGTGCGACATGCTTGTAGTCGGAGGGCTCCATGTTGCCGCGCAGTTTGTCGGCTGCCTTGAAAAGCTCGGACTCGAAGCCGAGACTGCCTCCGTTGCCTGTCCTGGCGGCGTCTTTCTTTGCCATCGTGTTCTGTCAAGTGTTTTTGGCGATGCTATCACGCAGTAAATCGGGCCTATCAGCGCCCTTCTGCTGACAGCGTTAGCATCATCCAAACCTTCCTTGCAGGCAACGATGACCCCGGGCTACGTATCATCCACACGACGCCACGGTTCAGTCAGTCTGAAGTACACCTATCCGCCAGGCTCCCCTCACACCCCCAACCACTCCGCCACCCCCCTTCCGAACAGCAGGATGGCAGCCGCAAAGACAAAGAGCAGCACGATGAACCAGATGGGTTCGTCGATGCGGTTGCGGGCTGACTGGCGCAGCAGCAGCAAGGTGAAGGCAAGATAGACCAGCACGCCGGCGATGGAGGTGGTGCTGACCTGGCCCAGGCGTCCGTCGATGGGGGTCAGGACCAGGACCGAGGGCACCAGGCCGTAGACGAGGGATATCCACCAGCCGCCCAGCGGGGAACGGGCCCTGCTGGCCGATACGGTGGTTTCGGCGCGGGTGTCGGTCTGGTCTTGTCGCATGGTGTCGCCCCCTGTCTGTGGCTTTGCGGGCAGGCAGTCGGCCGCGCGGGTGGCCGCTGTCTTCCTCGGTGGCAGCATCTTTACGGGCTGCTCATGTGTACCGGGTCATCCGGGGCTGAAAAGGCGGCCCTGTCCTGCCGCTGCCCGCCCGATGCCAAGTTCTTCGAGTGTATCCAGCGAACGCCTCCTTCCGGCGCTTTGCCCCCTGGTTTTACCCGGCCATCCTTGCGGCGCCGGCCATGCCAGGGGTGCTGAATGAGTGCACATCCCATGGGCTACACTTGCCGTGCGGTCGGTACCGGCCGCCCCTCCCGACTCACCCCGCTCTGTCTGCCATGCCCTCCTCCTCTGCATCCTCTCCCCCTTCGCTCCTGATCATCGGCACGGGCGGCACCATTGCCGGTGTGGCCCCGTCGGCGGGCAGCACAGCCGGCTACCAGGCGGGGGCGCTGCCCATCGGGCAGATTCTGGATTCCGTGCCGGGGGTGTCGGCCCTGGTGCCGGAGGGGCGGCTGGCCACCGAGCAGGTCTTTTCGATTCCCAGTGAGCAGATGAGCGGGGCGCACTGGCTGCAGCTGGCAGGCCGGCTGCGGGCATGGCTGAACGGTGACAAGGCGCCCGATGCCATCGTCATCACGCACGGTACCGACACGCTGGAGGAGACGGCGTTCTTCCTGTCGCTGGTGCTGCCGCCCACGCGGCCGGTGCTGCTGACGGGCGCAATGCGACCGGCCAGCGCGCTCAGTGCCGATGGGCCAGGCAATCTGTACGATGCCTGCCGCTTTGCGCTGGCAGCGCGACAGGCCGGCATCGGCGGGGTGTTCGTGAGCTTTGGCGGCCGGGTGCTGCGTGCGGATGCGGTGTACAAGCAGCATGCCAACCGGACGGATGCCTTTGCACAGCGCTTTGGCCAGCCGGTGGCCTGGCTGGAGGCGGACCGGCCCTGCTGGCAGCAACCCTTGCCGAGCGGGATGGGGCTGCGGGGGCAGTTTGCCGCGCTGCCGATGATGCAGACGGCTCCGACACCAGCGTCCCGCACGCAGACAGCCATTTCTGGCACGCAGGTGCCCGCTGGAACGCAGCGGGCGGAAACCGGCTCACTGTCGGGTGACGCGCCCCTGCCCCCGGTGGGCATCGTGCCCCAGCATGTGGATGCTGACCCGGCCATGGTGGCGTGGCTGCGGTCACGCGGCTGCCAGGGGCTGGTGCTGGCCGG
>ERZ773069.2070-NODE-2070-length-10820-cov-5.236972_pt1 | contig 10820 bp, 5 predicted proteins | sample MGYA00580619_ERZ773069 | MGnify/ENA primary metagenome ERZ773069 (study PRJEB29015, sample SAMEA2738007) | human oral metagenome | biome: human oral; feature: human-associated habitat; material: dental | place: China | collected 2108 ...
GCGCGTGAAGCCGTCTGCATCTGGGCGAGCAGCGTGCGGATCAGAGACTCCTTCTGCTTCTTCGTGAGCTTCTTTTTCTTTCCGTCGGACTCCTCGCCGTAGGAGGCGCGGCTCTCGGCGACAAGCGTCGTTTCGATCAGCGGCACGACGGGCTTGACGATGGTCTTCGGCGTGACGCCGTGCTCCTTGTTGTACGCCTGCTGCACTGTGCGGCGACGCTCCGTCTCGTCCATGGCGCGCTTCATCGAGTCCGTGATGCGGTCGGCGTAGAGGATGACCCTGCCGCCCGCATTTCGCGCCGCACGCCCGATCGTCTGGATCAGCGACGTGTCGGAGCGCAGGAAGCCCTCCTTGTCGGCATCGAGAATCGCCACGAGCGACACCTCGGGCATGTCGAGTCCCTCGCGCAGCAAATTGATGCCGACGAGCACATCGAACTTTCCCGCACGCAGATCGTGGATGATCTCAGCACGCTCGAACGTCGCTATGTCCGAATGCAGGTAGCGCACGCGCACCTGCATATCCTTGAGGTAGTCCGTGAGGTTCTCCGCCATCTTCTTCGTCAGCGTCGTCACGAGCACGCGCTCGTCCTTCTTCGCACGAATGCGGATCTCCGACAAAAGATCGTCCATCTGCCCCGCCAAAGGCCGCACCTCGACGATGGGATCGAGCAGCCCCGTCGGGCGGATGATCTGCTCGACGACCTGCTGCGCCTTTTCCAACTCATATTTCGCAGGCGTCGCCGAAATGTAGATGATCTGATTGATGCGCTGCTCGAACTCCTCGAAAGAAAGCGGACGATTGTCAAAAGCGGACGGCAGACGAAAGCCGTTTTCCACAAGCGAAATCTTGCGCGAACGGTCGCCGTTGAGCATCGCCTTGAGCTGCGGCATCGTCACATGGCTCTCGTCCATGACGATGAGGAAGTCGTCGGGGAAGTAATCGAGCAGCGTATACGGTGCCGCGCCCGCCGGACGATGCGTGAGGTGGCGTGAATAATTCTCGATGCCCGAGCAATAGCCCATCTCCTGCATCATCTCAAGGTCGTAATTCGTTCGCTGCTCGATGCGCTGCGCCTCAAGCAGCTTGCCCTCTTCCTTGAAGTGCGCGACCTGCGCGATCTTCTCCTCGTCGATCGCCGCCATGGCGATCTCCATGTCCTCCTTCTTCGTCACATAGTGCGAAGCAGGAAAGACCATCGAATGCGTGCGCTCGCCGTAGATTTCTCCAGTCAGGACGTCGAACTCAAGGATGCGCTCAACCTCGTCGCCAAAAAGCTCGATGCGCACGGCGCGGTTATTCCATCCCGCAGGAAACACTTCGATGACGTCGCCGCGCACGCGGAAGCGGCCGCGCTCAAAGGCGATGTCGTTGCGCTCGTACTGAATGGCGACGAGCTTGCGCAGGATGTCCTCACGCGCGACCGTCTGCCCCTTGTGCAGCGACAAGACCATCTCGTGATAGCTCTCCGGCGAGCCGAGACCGTAGATGCACGAAACGCTCGCGACGATGATGCAGTCGCGCCGCTCGAAGAGCGAGCACGTCGCCGAGTGGCGCAATTCATCAATCTCGTCGTTGATCGACGCATCCTTTTCGATGTAAGTGTCCGTCGAAGGAATATACGCCTCGGGCTGGTAGTAGTCATAATAGCTGACAAAATAGCCGACATAATTCTTCGGGAAGAACGCCTTGAACTCACTCGCCAGCTGCGCCGCCAGCGTCTTGTTGTGCGCGATGACAAGCGTCGGCTTCTGCACGCGCTCGATCGTCTTGGCGATCGTGTACGTCTTGCCCGTGCCCGTAGCGCCGAGGAGCACCTGCGCCTCCTGCCCGTTCTCGATGCCCGCCGCCAGATCACGGATCGCACGCGGCTGATCCCCCATCGGCTCAAAAGGCGCCGAAACCTCAAACGGTATCTCCTTGTCAAACTCCATCGTATTGAGCTTAGGCAAAATCGCCATGCGTGCGCCTCCTCTGTGCAATCTATTTCAACTGTCCATAATAGTCAAAAGCTGTTTTGGTGTAACGATATATGGCCTTTCAGGAAAATGCTTCATGTTTCCAGTAACGAGATATGCTCCATCCAAGCGCTTTTCCATGACGACTTTATAAAAAGGCATATCTTTCATATCGGGCAAAATAATATCAATCGGCCTTGCCTACACCAAGATGCCGAATCGTTCCATAAAAGACAGCAAATACTCTATCTTCTGCGGAGAAAATCCGAACTTCTTGCGTTCTAAAACCTCTCGATACTCTTTCATGATTGCATCGCTGTACAACGGAACGATTTCTCCTGTAATCATCCTGCCAACAACCTGCACAGTAGCAGCGTCATCTTTAGAAGACAGCAACGCAGACACCAGTACATTCGTATCAATCACAGCAAGGCAAGTCATTTCCCTGCTCCCTGTCGAGCCATTTCAATCTCTCGATTGATTTCTTCCAACGTCATATCAACCGCACCGCTTCTCTTTGCTTCTTGGCGAAGAGTCATGAACGCCTGCATAGCGCCCTCTCTCGTCAACTCCGTCTCCAACGAAGAGATTTCAAAAGGTATCCTGCGCTCTCGTACCACGGCTCTGACAAACACATGGATAGCGGTCGCCATATTCATCCCAAATTCCTGGCACAATCCCTCAAATTGTCTCTTAAGCCCCTCTTCCATCCGCACGCTGAATGTTGTCTGCGCCATATTGAACCCCCCTTGAATATCCAAAAGCATACATTCCCTTGCCGCACCTGTACGGCTCTGTTCTCGGCAAATATCTACCTTCATTATAGCGAACGGGCAGAAAAAATCAACCGCGCCGAAATTGCTCTTTAAATGCGTATGCTGCCATTTGCAAGATATTTATCCAACTCCCCATTACAAAAGCCCGACTTTTCATCGGGCTTTTGTAATCGACCGCTTATAATTTTTCCATGATATCCAGCAAACTCTGGTAGCTGTCCACCTCGTGATACACAACATCATCGTCACTGAGGTGAGCAAAGAGCTTCTTCGCGCATTTAATCTTGGCCTGCTCGATGGGTTTCAATTTCAGGCTTTCCATCGTCCCCTTCGTCTCAGCGATGAAGAAGATGTGCTTGACCATCCCCTTGTTGAAGGCGATCGCCCAGTCGGGCGAATAGTTTCCCACGGGCGTCGGGATATGAAAACCCTTGGGCAGCTTCGCGTAAACGCATACCTCATCGGCCGTGTCCATCTTCTCCGCCATGCGCCGCTCGACGCTTTTTCCATCCTTGGCATAGCCGTCGGCGAAAAGGTAACTCTGCACATTCTTCTTGGCATGATAAGCGCGGGAAAAATCACTGTTCTTCTCAGCGGTGAAAATGGCGCTGTCGTACACGCCCTCCGTACGGTTATAGGTGATCTCCTCCACGATCATGGCGGCTTTTTCTTCGTTGATAAGTCGGATCGCCTTGGCGATGAATTCCTCCGGGTTATTCTGCAGCATAGCAAAGACGGTGGGGCGCACGCCCGCCACGATGTGGGCGGCGGTGCGACGCGTCAGTTTCGCGCCCTCGGCAATCTTGCCGATCACATCGTACTTGACGGCAGAGCCTGCGCCCCCATCCAGCGTGTATGTCCGGCTCTTCTCCGCCACGAAGCCCGCGCCGCTCTTCAGCTTCGCCGCCGTAAAATCGCTCTCTTGCTGCCCCGTCGTCACTGTATATTGGAGGCGCGTCACAAACATCTTGTCGTCGATGTGCACAATGGCCTTTCGGGCAAGCTCCTCGCCGTCAAACTCCACCGTGTAGGCATACTTGTGCTGAATCAGATTCCATAGGCGTTTGAACTCCACCTTGTAAAAGTTCTCATTGAGAGGATTGTCGGAAACCTTCGTTTCATTTCCGTCTCGAATCATGCCATCCAGGGCATGGGGATCAAATATGCCGGCGACAAGCGCGTGAACCACCGCGCCGAGTTCCGCGATACTTTCAGTCAAAGGCGCGAGCGTGTTCGCTTCCCTGTTCTCTCGGTACTTGTCGGTGATATGCCCGTCGTCGTCCACATATTCGTTGCGGACGAGGTAATTGTAGATGCCGCGCCCCTGCTTCTCGCTGACGGTCACCTCCTTGCCGTCCAGCACGAGCGTCTTGCCAATGAAATATTCCGCCGTCGCCTCCGTCGGGCGATCGTAGAGGTCTTCACGGATGCCCTGCTGCAAGTCGGCGACGAAATTCTGGTAGCCGTTGGCGGCGATGACCGTCAGCCGGTTCACCTTCTGCACCTGACTGCCCAAGAGGCGCTCATCCTGTCGGTCGCCATGCCGATTGACGCAAAGACGCAGTCCCCGACCGACTTCCTGCCGCTTCTGCGCCGCGCTGTTGCCGCCGCGCTTCAACGTGCAGATCTGGAACACATTGGGATTGTCCCAGCCCTCGCGCAGCGCCGAATGGGAAAAGATAAAGCGCACGGGATTTTCGAAGGAAAGCAGCCGCTCCTTGTCCTTCATGATGAGGTCATAGGCGGAAATATCGTCGCTTTCGTCGCTACCGCGCTTCAAAGCACTGTCCACCTTGCGCCCCTTCTTGTCGATGGAGAAATACCCCGTGTGCGTCTTCGCCGTCTCTATGCCCCTTAAATATTCCTCGTAAGGCGTGGAAAAAAGCGTCAGATACTCGTTGAGGATCGCCGTATATTCCGCCTCGAAGATCTGCCCGTATTCGGAATTGATTTCGCTACCGTCTTCATCGTACTTGCGGTACTTCGCCACCTCGTCGATGAAAAAGAGGGAAAGGCACTTGATGCCCTTGCCGAAAAGCTCCTTCTCCTTCTCGAAATGCGAGCGGATGGTCTCCCGTATCTGCACGCGGCGGAGCGTTTCCTCCGACACATCTCCCTGCACTTCCCCCACGCGGATCTCCTCGCCGTTGGTGAAAGACAGCATCCTATTTACGGGATCGACCTGGCTGACCCGATAGCCGCGATACTGCTCCATATTTCTCGACAGCGCGAAAATATCGTCGCCCTCCTGCACCAGCCGCGTTTCCCGCTTGATGGACTTTTGACGCCCGATTTCAAATTCAAGACGCGCCGTCGGCGGCCTGTCCCCCGAGATGACGATACCTTCCAAAAACAAGTATCGGTTCGTGCCGCCGAGATTCTTCACGTCGAAGCCTTTGACCTCGATCTGCTTGACCAGCCTCTTCTTGTAAGCATCGAGAGCGTCGAGCACATAGACGAGCGTATGACGATCCCTGTGCGTAGCCGAATAATTGAGGCAGAAGAGCGGATCGAACTCCTTGAGGCTCGCCTGTGTGGCATTGCCGCCCATCTTCTGTGGCTCATCCAAGATCAAGATCGGCCGGCACTTCTTGATGACGTCGATGGGACGGCGGCTGCCGAACTCGTCAAGCTCGATGCGGATGCGGCGTGCATCCTTTCCGCGCGCGTTGAACGCCTGCGTGTTGATGATCATGACGTGAAGATCTGCGCTCTGCGTGAAATGGTCGATCTCGGCGAGGTTCTTGGAATCGTAGACGAAGAACCGCGCCTTCTTGCCGTAATGCTCCATAAAATGCTCCTGCATGACGGCGAAACTCTTCTTCACGCCCTCGCGAATCGCAATGCTCGGCACGACCACGATGAACTTCGTCCAGCCATATTGCTTATTCAGTTCGAACATGGTCTTGATATACACATAGGTCTTTCCCGTACCCGTTTCCATCTCCACATCGAGAGAGCAACGGCCAAGCCCGCCCGTCACGACACTTTGGCTCAGATGGATATTGTTTCGGCTCTGCACACGGTTGATGTTCGTGAGCATCTGTCCCGCGTCAAGCTCCACGAGAGCATTGGCGAAGCCCATGGTGAAATCATCGCCCGCTTCACCATCAAAAAGGCTCGCCTGCGCTGCCTGCGGCACATCGCGCCGATAGGAAAGGGGCGAGGCAAACTCCTGTCCGGCAAAGACCCCCGTCACGCTCTCCACCGCCTCCGTCTGATACGGCTGTATGGTGAACTTGAATTTCATATCGGTCCTTCTTTCCCCTCGTTTCGTCTCTCCGCCTGCTTCAATAGGAAGAATTGTTTCTGCGTTTCAATCTCCGCCCGCAGCTGCTCCTCCGTCGGCAGATACAGCTTATATTTCGAGGCAAAAAGCTGCTCATTGCCGTGGAGGACGGAATAGCGGGCGATGTCCTCGTCGGTTTCCGAACAGAGGACGATGCCGAGCGTAGGATTGTCCTCCGGCATTTTCACCAAATCGTCATACATGCGGATGTACATATCCATCTGCCCCACGTCCTGATGTGTGATGCGCCCCACCTTCAAATCAATCAGCACGAAGCATTTCAGGATATAGTTGTAGAAAATAAGGTCGATGTAATAGTCAGCTTTTTCGGTGTGGATTCGTTTCTGCCTTCCTGCAAAAGTAAAGCCTTTGCCCAGTTCCATCATGAAATCCTGCAAATTGTCAAGAATGCTCTGCTCAAGCTCGGATTCCTGATAAGCCCGGTTCTCCTGCATACCGAGAAATTCGGCGATATAGGGGCTTTTGATAAATTCCAACTTGTCCTCATAGGGCGAAGTCAGCCTCTTCATTTCCTGCCTTGCAGAATCCTTGTCCCGGGATTTCAATATGCGATAGTAATATTGCGTTGAGATGTTCCGTTGCAGCGTCCTGACACTCCAATTTTCTCTGGCAGCCTCCTGCTCGTACCAATCTCGGGCGATCTTGTCGAGAACTTGAATCAAGATGCGGTAATGCGACCAACTAAGCATGTTGAATTGTGCGCTCATCGTGCGCACAATCTCGTTTTCATCGGCAGAATCCAATTCTGCGCACGCTGTCTGCACAATCTGCGGATAGGCTTTGTAGAAGCGAAGAGCCTCCCATAAATTGCGCTTACTGAAGCCACGTCCGTACTTTGCGTTCAGGTGCTTGGCGAGTTTGACGATGACCTCTGCCCCGTATGCAGCGCGGTCTTCGCCTTGCAATTCCTCCTCAAAGATCCGCTTGCCGAGAAGCCAGTTTCTGAGTATCAGAATGCGATCCACAGCACGAAAAGCCGTCTTTTGCGTAATTTCTATGATTTTCTCTGCATCAGAAAAGATGTTATCGGTCTGCTCGTACAAAATCATGTCATCCATCACAGCACCTTCCTCACCGTCTGTGGGCTGTGCGTCTCGAAAATCTGCTCGAAGTTCGCCATCAGAGCATCCGTCGCCATGCCGCTGTCGCGGAACACGGCATAGAAAGGCTTTTCTTTGGCAATAGCCGTGACGACCTCTTCCGTCACCTCCTTGTCAAAGCAAGCGATCAAGTAACCGTCCTCCACCGTGAAAACCTTTTTCCCCGCAATATCTTTTTCTTCGATCTTGGAGGAAAGGAGAACGCCGAGGTCGAGCATGACCTGAAAGAGCAAATCCTCTGGCGTGCGATCCTCTTTGATGTTATCGGCAAGGAGAGCGATTTCCTCCTGCTTGAGATCTTGCGGGCGATAGTAGACGTCCTTCATATTGGAAGAATCGACCCTGAACACGCGAAAGCCGTAGTCAATGTCGGCATTCGTTTCCTCTTTGATTTTCTTGGCAGCGCGGCGGATACGCTCTTCGCCGATGTCACAGATCGTATCATATCCCGCCTTTTTCGCCTCGCTTTTGTCAGCGGTAGGTTCGGGAATCTGCACCATAATGAATTTGCGATGTCCGCCATCTTCAGCATTCAGCTGCATAACGGCGTGGGCTGTTGTAGCGGAGCCGGAGAAGAAGTCGAGGATAAGGGCGTCTTTATCTGTTCCATGAAAACAAAGACGCTTTATGACGTCAACGGGCTTCACCGTTTCAAACCCATGATCTTCGATCAACTTCCCCAGTTCCTTCTTCGCGCTCTCTGCCGTCCCCATCGCTTTATCGAAGAATCCCCAGAATGGCTCGGTGGTCTCATTTCGCTCCATATCGGGGCGCATCTTTATTATAGGCTTTCCCTCGCGGATGAAAAGGTCGCCTCTTTCCAAATAAGCGGCAACTTGGGCTTGCCCAAGTTGCCACTGTTTTCCCGCAGGCGGGAAAACAGTGGAAACTTTGTCGCTAATTTCATAAATCATCGACTCTCTGCCACGTACTCCGGATGCGTTCATCACTTCAACAGGATATTCACGATACGCGCCATTCTCATCAGACAGCGGATATTCTTTTATCCCCTTCTCTATCAGTCGAAAGCGTCGCTGCTTATCTTTTGCATAGACCAAAATCGGCTCTGCCTTGGGCTGCAACTTGTTATATGCAGTCTTCGTGTTCTGCGATTTTGTTTTTGATTCCCAATAGATTTCACCAACAAATGATTGGATGCCAAATATCTCATCAACGATTTTTCGCATATTGAAATTTTCGTTATAGTCAATCGAGATAAAAATAACCCCATCATCAGCAAGTAAATCCCTCGCCAACCGCAGACGCGGGTAGATCATATTGAGCCAATCTGTATGGAATCGCCCGTTCGATTCATTATTCTCATGCAGATTAAAAAGGCGGTTGCCGCCCTCATCGACAGCCCCGCTGTCCTCCTTAAATTCCTTGCCGCTGACTGTAAAATCATCGTCATAGACAAAAGCGTCGCCGCCCGTGTTGTAGGGTGGATCGATATAGATCATCTTGACCTGTCCAAGATACGTTTCCTGCAGGAGCTTCAGCGCATCAAGGTTGTCTCCCTCGATATAGATGTTTTCCGTGTCAATGCTCCCCGGCGTGCCGTCATGCCCTGTCGACTTCTCCCGCAAGAGGCGCAGCGTCTTGGCGATCGGTTGATTCGCGAGCACGACGGACTTCTTCTTGTCCGGCCAGTTGAACTGATAGCGCTCCTTCGTGCCTTCCACCACTTCAGCAGAAATTTCCTGCCTGAGCACATCCGCATCAATAGCACGAACGATTTCGCCGTTTTCTCCTGCCGCCTCCGTCACGGCATTCGGAAAAAGGGCGGCGAGCTTTTGGAAGTTTTCCTCCGTCAAATCCCTCGTGTGCATTTCAAGCTTATCCACGTTGCAAATCCTCCCATTCCTTTTTATATCCCTTGAGTTTCTGAAAGAGCTCGAATTTCTTCTTGGGCTGCACTTCCTTCCAAGCCGCCCGCTCGGTCTTTTCGATGAGTTTCGTCAGCTTGCCGATTTTCTCCTGCAAATGAAGCCGTTCGTCGATAGATCTATTTTCGTCCGTTTTTCCCTCTTCTCCAACGAGCGCGATCTGCTCGATGAATCCTGTCAAGATCTCCTCCAGCGAGAATCCTCGTGCCGCGAGAGCGATCTCTGTCTTCGGCAACCACGAGCTGCGGTACAACTTTCCGCGATAAACGGCAAGCTGCGCCTCCTCCTCATAGAGCAGAAGGAAAATCAGCTCATGCGAATTCTGTCGGGCGATGGTCTCGATCACTTTACCGTCGAAGTCCTTTTTCTTCAGTGTGACGGCGAGAAGCAGGATCTCCTGCACGGCGGAATCCCGGGCAAGATTCAGCCTCTCCTTGGTCAGGCTGTTCTCCACATAAATCTGTTCGACATCGGCAACGAATTTTTCTTTCAAGGCCGCCGTGAGACTCAGCCTCTTGTAAAAATCCTCCTTGGGCAGCCGTTTATGTACCCGTGTAGCCTCCGGTAAATCCAGCATCATATCACAACCATAAAGCAGATTAGCTCGAAATCATCCAGCCCAGAAAATCCTTTGTCGAGGAAGGTCGTCTGTCCGCCGCCGAAAAAGCTGTCAATGTCTCCCTCGTCCTTGGCGTCGATGATCGACATAATGGCATCTTCCAGCAGTACGGAAACCATTTCCATCTTCCTGCCGTCTGCCGTCATTTTATTAAACGTATCGCATAGCGCGCTCTCCGGCGCCTCCTTACCCTTGGCTAAGAGCCGCAAAATATCCAGCGTATCTTTGGGCTGGAGATGGTTTGCGATAATTTCTCCGTCCATGCCCACATAGACCATATAAAAAGGGTGCAGGCGGTTGTGGTTTTCGATATTGATGCTGTCATTAACATTTTTCAGCACGAAGACAATGCCGGGATTTTCCCCCTTTACCACAGCATGAATCCCAAAAGGCACACGGTCGAGATTCTCATGCTCCTTCATGTAGGCAATGAGATCCATGCGAAAATCATTCAATCCCAAGTCCATGATGGAGATACCGTCCGTCATATCCTCCAAATCCACGGTTTCCTCCTGCAGGCGTTTTAACTGCGCACTGCGGTATGCAAGGTCACCTTTTTCCTCCCGATTGATTAGATCATCATCCCCGGTGGAAGTCATGACAGAAATGCGCATCCTTGTTTCTACACGCGACTTCAGGTTGATATATTCGTCCAGCGTCAAATCCGGCCAGAAATTTACCAGCTGAATCACTTTGTTTCGGCTGCCGATACGGTCGATGCGTCCAAATCGCTGAATGATGCGCACGGGATTCCAATGTATGTCATAGTTGACGCAGAAATCGCAGTCCTGCAAGTTCTGTCCTTCGGAAATACAGTCGGTGGCAATCAAGATGTCAATATCTACTTCAAGATCGGGATAAAGCACATTCCTGTCCTTCGACTTGGGCGAAAAACAGGAAAGCACATGATTCATGTCTGCCTTGATTTTCGGCACTGTCGTCTTGCCATCTACAGAGCCGGTCACCAGTGCTGTATTCAGCCCCAGCTCTTTTTTCACCATTTGGCTGATGTTTTCATAAAGATACTCCGCCGTATCCGCAAAAGCGGTAAAGACGAGAATCTTCTTATTGCCAGGATTGATAGGCGAAGAAATCTTCTCGCGAATGACACGATACAGCTCGTTCAGTTTGAAGTCGTATTCCGGCGTGATATCCTGCACCATGGCAATCA
>ERZ773069.2075-NODE-2075-length-10787-cov-3.031774_pt1 | contig 10787 bp, 10 predicted proteins | sample MGYA00580619_ERZ773069 | MGnify/ENA primary metagenome ERZ773069 (study PRJEB29015, sample SAMEA2738007) | human oral metagenome | biome: human oral; feature: human-associated habitat; material: dental | place: China | collected 2108 ...
TAGAATATCGACCATTATGATTCAAAATTCTGGAAACTGTTGCTGTAGATACTCCGGCAAGCTTCGCTATATCCTTCATCGTTAGGGAATGTTTGTTCGTCGTCATGAAAAACCTCATAGCCTCCATCATTGTTTAGGTATCCTTCAAACTTACCTAAAAACTATTTCTTATAAGTTCTCTTACTCGAGAGAATAAGACTTCCTAAATTCTTCTACCTCCTCTAATGTCGGCATTGCAATTTGCGCTCCACATTTTAAAACCGTCAAAGCACTACAAGCCGTCGCAAATCTTGCCCCTTCAAAAATGTCCTTCCCTTTTAACAATGCATGGGACAAAGCACCCACATATGAATCTCCTGCTCCTAGGGATTCTATGGCTTTCACTTTATACGATGGAATGAAAAGAACTGTATTATTGCTCGCGACCACAGACCCCATCGATCCAAGTGTGAAAATCCAGCTATTTCCCATATCCTGACTTAGTTTCAGTGCCTCCTCCTTGGCTATATCAATTTGATCGATAGTTTTTCCACAATAAAATTCTGCCTCAACTTCATTCACAACAACAACATCGCATTCAGCAATAAAGCTCCGTTTCATCGCTCTCGCCGGTGCCGCATTATAAATAACTTTATAATTCCATTCTTGCGCCTTTTCAATAATATAGTAGTCTACTTCTTCCGGTACCTCATTTTGAAGAATGACTATTGCTGCACTACGCAGCAAAGATTCTGCTTCGTCAACCTCTCTTTTATGTAAATCGAAATTCGCACCTCGTGAAACCGAGCAGATCAGACTTCCGTCTGTTAAGACATGGGCAATTGCCATACCGGTTGTCTCTTCAGATTGCTTCACATGAGAAACATCAACACGGTACTTCTTCGCTTCAGTTAAGAGAAAAGTCCCCATTGCATCCTTTCCCACGGCACCGATTATAGAAACACTTTCTCCAAGCTTGGCTGCCTGCACAGCCTGATTGCACCCTTTTCCACCCGCAGCCATAATACACTCATCTACCACCATAGACTCACCTAGCTTTGGCATCCGACTTACCTTCATAATAATATCTTGATTTATACTGCCGATTACGACAATGTTGTTTTGCATGAGTAATACCCTCTCCTTATGCTTTACTGGTTACCAATTCTACATGATTCATTAGAAAAAATCAGGCAAAATTTATTGCCTGATTTGAACCAACATCAAAGAAATATACTTTTATTATGCCGGTTTTTTTAATCTCTTTATACCGCTAAATAAACCGATCGGATGCTTCTTTAACTGGTCAGCTACAATAGCAATCACAATTACACATCCCGTAATAACTTGCATTACAAATGAATGTATACCAAACTGTGTCCCGACATTGTCAATCAGTATAATTAAAACAGTCCCCAGAGCTGTCCCTGCTATTGAACCCATTCCGCCGGAAAGAGATGCGCCTCCCAAAACACTCGCTGCGATTGCATTTGTTTCATAAGCCTCGCCCGCAGTAGGGATAGCTGAATTAATTCTGGCAGCGAGCATAACTCCCGCAATACCATATAAAAGCCCAGCAAATGCATAGGTTGCATAAGTAGTCTTTCTAATTGATATTCCATTTAATCTTGCAACTTCTTCTCCACTACCAAGCACAAACAAATCTCTACCGAATATCGTATATCTCAACAATAAAAACACCAATAGAGAAATCACACACCAAACAAACGCCAATTTCGGGATGAAACCAATGTTACTACTTGCAAAATTAGCAAAATGAGAATTTATCCCCGAAACTGTTCCCCCGTTAGAGATTACCTTAATCAACCCTCTGATAATCGTTTGCGTTCCTAAAGTAGCAACAAATGCAGGGACTTTAAACTCATGTATTAAAACTGCATTTAACCAGCCCCAAACAACTCCAGCAACAACCGAAACTACTATAGATGGAACTACGCCCATACCCCATTTTGCCTGGCCCATTGCAACCATTAGCGTGGAAAATCCAACGATAGCACCACAACTAATATCAATTCCTCCGGTAATAATGATGCAAGTCTGTGCAATAGAAATTACTCCAATAATAGCACATTGCTTAAGGATATTGGTTAAGTTGTAACTCGTCAAAAAATTCTGAGTTCCTACAGAAGCAAAGATAAATAATATCGCAATAATAAACACCATGGAAACTTCCGTTTTCATCAAAATCTTGCTCAAACCATCATTTTTTGCAAGTCTTTGTCCATCCGATTTCATTGTGCAACCTCCTCATTGAAAATTGTAGATGCGACTCTTAGGATATCTTCCTCTCTCATTAGTTTTAGTTCTTCTGCTTCAACTGTTCCTGCAACATGTCCTTCCGACATGACAATCATTCTGTCCGAAAGCCCCATAACTTCAGGCAAATACGAGGAAATAATAATAACTCCTTTGCCTTGCTCTACTAAGCTCTCAATAAGTTTAAATATTTCTTCTTTGGCTCCAACATCGATTCCTACAGTGGGTTCATCAAAAATAAGAATATCAGGGTCTCGACACAATAGCTTGGAAATAACGACCTTTTGTTGATTCCCTCCCGAAAGATAATTCACCACCTGTTGTACATTTGGTGTCTTTATACGTATCTTTTCTTTATACTTTAGTGCTCTGTCTCTTTCTTTTTTTAAATTAATAAATCCAAAACGGCTTATTAAATCATAGGAATACATATTGATATTTAGTTCCACGCTTTGGGAAAGTGCCAAGCCATCCGTACGACGATCCTCCGTTAAAAAACCAATTTTATGCATCATTGCATCTTTAACAGACTTAATTTTGACTTTTTCCCTAGAAATAAATATTTCTCCTGAATATAACTTTTCTGCACCAAAAATCCCTCGCATTACCTCGCTTCTACCTGCTCCTACCAATCCAAAAAATCCTAATATCTCACCCTTATGCAGAGAAAAACTAACATCCCTAAATCTATCCCCATATAGATTGCAAACTTTCAGAATTTCTTCTCCGGGTTTCTGATGATGGATGTTATATATGTCAGCCATACTTCTGCCAACCATCTTGGTAATGAGGTAATCTTTATTAACTTCACTTACATTTTTCGTTTCTACATACTCGCCATCTTTCATAATAGTGACTGTATCACATATCTCTATGACCTCCTCTAACCTATGGGATATGTATATTACAGCTACTCCCTGTTCTTTTAACTCTCTTATATACTTAAATAGCGTCTGAACTTTATCGTTTTCCAGTAACGCTGTAGGCTCATCGAAAATCACTAATCTTGTATTTGAATTTACAGAAATCTTGCTGATTGTGATCATTGCTTGCATGGCAACCGGTAACTGACTAATAATATCTCGCGGATTAATATCCAAATTAAATCTATCAATAATCTTTTGACTATCCGCATAAATCTTTTTCCAGTCAATAACCCCCAGCGAATTTTGGGGCAAATGTCCTAGAAAATAATTTTCACCCACTGTCAAATCTTTAGCAATGTTCACATGCTGATAGTTTGCATACATTCCTAATTTTGCAGCATCTAAAACTGTTTTTGCCGACTTAAATTCTCCATTCACATTGATTAGGGCTCTTCCTTCTGATGGTTCCTCAGCTCCCATGATGCACTTTATCAATGTCGATTTGCCAGCTCCATTTTCTCCTACTAACGCCCTTACCTCTCCTTTTTTTATTGTAGTACTTATCCCCTTGAGTGCGCGAACTCCGGGATAAGTCTTTACAATATTCTCCACTTTTAGAATAATTGATTCTTCCATACTTCCTCCACCGCAAAAATCAGATAGCTAAATAAACTTAAAACACTTAGCTTGATTCAAATTCAGATTCCGCTCGGACTACTATCCTTAGCGGAATCTGAATCTATATGAATGGGATGAATAATTTAAGACAAAATCGAATGATCAACAGACTACGTAGTCTACTTTGCTAAAAGATTGGGATTAAGTAGGGCCGCATACTTTTCTTCTTTCATATTTTTGGTCGTCACAGCTTCCGGAGGCATTGTAACTTTTTGCTCTTTTTCAGGATTCTTTCCCTCAAGCAAAGTCTCAACTGCATTCTTCATGGAGGCATACCCTTGTCCATACGCATCCTGCACAATAATGCAATCTAATGTTCCATTCTCAAGTGCCTTTATTTCCGTAGGATCCGAGTCAACTCCAATAGTAATTACTTTATCTTTAATGCCGGCATTCTCGACCGCTAATGCAATTCCATCACCGGAAATATTATTGGCTCCGTAAATACCAATCAACTGGTCTCCATACGTTGCAATCTGATTTTCAATATCAGCCTGTGCCTGCTCCAAACTATTATTGTTGTAAAGTGTATCTAATACCTTGATTTCGGAATTTTTCTCAATATACGCCTTAAAATTATCCATTCTTGGTTGTAAAGATGGATTTACATTTGAGAATTCCATGGCAATTACACCCTTCTTGGGAATGCCGGCTTCCTCCAACTGCTCCAACATAACTTTTCCTGCTAAATCTCCTACATCTGCACTCACAGTTGTATAATATTGATTATAGCAATCAGCGAATTCCGAAGAATCAATAGTTTCTAGCCCACAATTCGTGAAATTAACAACAATTCCCATTTGCATTGCTTCTTTCGATATAGATCGAGTAGAATCAGGGACTTGTGTAGCACTTATAATAGCATCCGGCTTAGACGCGATTGCATTTTCAAAAGCCCTAATATAACTTTCTGTTTCTGCTTCAGTGGCCGGTCCAACCGTCGTAAAATTAATAGATACACCATGTTCCTTCTCCATGTCTTTGGCTGCATTTTTCATTCCGATTTCCTGATACTGCCAAAACTCCGACTCAGTTGAACATGATACCCATGTAATATTAAGACTTTTTTTATCAGACGTTGTATTAGATTTCGATTCAGACTCTATAGCCTCTTTTTGTCCTTTTGTTTGTCCTGGATCTTTATTCGCTTTTCCACATCCCGATAAAGCAATTAAGGCTCCCATCAGAACAACATAACTTGCGATTTTTTTCATAATTCACTTCCTTTCTCAAATCATTTCTCCACATCTTCTTGGCACTAGCACTACAATCTTTCATTTAATTCTATTCGTTCACCATTCGGTCCTCTTAACATTATCCACTTTGATCCTTGTTCAAAAACATGGGGTGCGATACAATAGCTACCATCCTCAAACTCGACACTCTTATCCTTTAATTCTTCTATTACTTGATCTATCTCTTTAACAGCAATAGCAAAATGATCTATAATACCATCCCTCCTTTCTTCCAGTATAGGTAACTTAATTAATTCAATAATCAGGCCCTCCTTTTCAACGAATACCACTTTCACATCTCCTTCAGGGGAAGCATTCGTATTTTCCCAAACTTTATGGAAGCCTAAAATATTCTCATAAAACCCCTGAGATTCCTTTAAATTCGACACATATACGCCTATATGCGCCAACGCGTTCTTCATTTCTTCTCCTTCTATTTTTTATGAGTAAAATCAGTCTATCTTAAAGAAATTAATGTTTATTTTCCTATTTCATCAACAATTTGAACTCCGCAACTCGTTCCAATTCTGGAAGCCCCTGCTTCAATCATGCTTAATGCTTGCTGCAACGTCCGAACCCCACCCGCAGCTTTTATTTTAATTTTCTCTCCAACACAGGATTTCATTAGCCGAACATCCTCAACGGTAGCTCCTCCACTACCGAATCCAGTCGATGTTTTAATAAAACTCGGTTCAACTCTTAGTGCTATTTCGCAAAGCCTTATCTTTTCTTCATTGGTCAGGTAACAATTTTCAAATATAACTTTAGATATGATGTTTTTTTTGCTACAAATATTCACAATAGAATCCATCTCTTTTTCAATATATTCCCAGTGACCACTTTTCAGCTCTACAAGGTTCACTACGTAATCCACTTCCTTTGCCCCCTTCTGAATCACATCAGAAGTTTCAAACATCTTGGTTTCTAATGTACACTGTCCTAACGGAAAGCTAACGGCAGCGTCACATACCGTTTTACTCTCTTTCAATAATGCAGAACAATATTGAACAACTGCATTATTAATTGCCACTGTTTTAAATCCGTATCGATTCGCACTCTCACAATGTTCTTTCAAATCTTCAAGCGTCACATAAGGTTTTAAGAGAGTCTGATCAATCATCTCAGCTATTTTTTGTTTAGAAATTTGTTCCATATCGCACCACCTCCTAAATGATTTCCATTTTCCACTGACTTAGAGATTTATATGTTTGCAATAATGCATAATAGCTTTGGTTAAAAATTTCCTTTAATTTTTTATACTTTTCATAACGTTCCTTATCCGGGTAAATAACATCTTCTACTTCTATAAATTTTGATATCTCATTGAAATCTCTAAACTCTCCAACACCAACTCCAGCAGCTACTGCGGCCCCCATTGAAGTCGCTTCATCAACCCAATTCAGTTTTCTAATTTCCAGCCCATAGACATTGGATAATATTTGTCTAATTTCTTTACTTTTTGCCAATCCGCCAATCACATTCATCGCTTTTATATTTACTCGATCATTCTGAAAGACATCTAAAATAATAGACAAATTCATAATGATTCCTTCAATTCCAGCTCTTATTAAATCCTTCCTTTCATGCTCCATTTTGAGACCGATAAAAGCACCTCTTGCCTCAGAATTCCATCTGGGACTTCTTTCTCCTAAAATATAAGGTAAATAAACCAGCCCATTCGCTCCTTGTTCACTTTGACCTAACTCTAAATTCATTAATTCATACACACTATTTTTTTGTAAAGTGGCTTTTTCTTCCAAATCTTTGCACAAAATCTTTCTTAAAAACTGGTATGAATTTCCTGCAGCTTGCATTGTTCCATTTGGCGAATATTTTCCTTTTATCATGTGCGCCCAGTTATAAGTCTTCATCTCTTTATCAAAAATCGGCTTACTGGTTGTTAGAGCAACCCAAGATGAAGAGCCTAAATAATTAAAAGTATCTCCATCCTCCACACTGCCTGCACCCACTGCTGCACATAGACCATCTCCAGCACCTATTACAACCGGCGTTCCTTGGGGGAGACCACATTCTTCACAAATCTTTGCCCCTATTTCACCGGCAACATAAGTTGAAGATTGTATTTCAGTAAGCTTATCTCTATCTATCCCAGCAATATCCAAGATATAATCTGACCAACAAAGATTGCTTAAGTCCATGCAATTTGTTCCTGATGCATCCGTGTAATCTGTCAAAAATTCTCCGGTAAGCCTATAAATCATATAGTCTTTTGGCTGAAGCATTTTGTATGTCTTTGCATATATATCCGGCTCATGGTTTTTGATCCACATTAATTTCTCAATACTATAAGACGCACTAATTCTATGCCCGGTTATGCGATAAAACTCCCACTCCTCAATTCCTTCTCTTATAACCCTTTCCTCATCAATACTTCTCTGATCAGCCCAAATAATTGCCGGTCTTAATACTTCTCCATTTCTATCAACAACCACGCACCCCATCATTTGCCCACTAAAAGCAATTCCTGCAACTCTAGTTTTATCTACATCTTTTAGTAGCGCATGGTTTGCACAACAGAAAGCATTCCACCAATCAAACGGATTTTGTTCTGCCCACGTACTATTGAAAAAATGAGTTTCATAAACGCAAGTTATGCTTTTTATCATTCTGCCATCAGTAGAAAATAAAGTTGCCTTATCTCCTGATGTTCCTAAATCATGGGCTATCAGATACTTTTCCATTCCTCTCCTCCATTCGATTTGGACATCTTCAGTCGGTGACACATATTTGAATATTTATGCAGATTTTCTTTAATTAAATTCTATTGTGGTAACGTTCCCACACTCATATAACATCCACTTTTTAGTAATTCTATTGAGATTTCCTTTCCGTTCCATCCAAACACATAAAAAATGGAACAACTTGTGTGACATTATATTTCACAAGAGCATGTATTCTTTCTGCCAAGAGTTCCATGGTCATTCTGCCCATTTCAATAGTATCTCTAGTTACATGTGAATATTTGTATCCAATAATATCCAATACATCAACATGATCAATGCCCACAAAAGCAATATCTCTTCCCAGCTTCATATTTTTTTCCCTTGCCGCTTTTATTATTCCTAAAGTAGTGCGGTTATTGCAGGAAAGAATTGCATCCGGAACATCTTTTTGATTAAATAACTCTTTTGCTAATACGTAAGCTGTGTCTGTCATGAAATCCCCATGTTTTACATATTTTTCCAAAATCGGAATCTCATATTGCCGCATAGCCGCCAAATAGCCTTCATATCTTCCTCTTGCATGTTTCAAATCTAAATCGCCAGTAATAATACCTATGGACTTATTTCCAGCTTTAATCATTGCTTCTGCTGCAGCAAAAGCACTTCCGAAATTATCATACACAACTTTATCAAGATTAATTCCGTCAATGTCTCTATCTAATAACACAATGGGGGCATTTATTTGCTCTATTAGTTTCTTCAACTTTGCATTTGCTTTTGTTTCAGAATAATCGACCGCAGCAGCTAAAATAACCCCCCTAACTCTTTGGGCTTTAAGCATTTTTAACGCTTTTTCTTCCTTCGAACTGCTATTATTGGTATTGAAATAGATGATGTTATAATTATCTCTGTCTGCAATATCACCGATTCCTTTTAAAACTTCACTATAAAAACTATTATCTATTTCAGGAACAACCACCCCTATTGTATTTGTTACTTTCGTTGGTAAACTCCTTGCTGATTCTGATGGCTGAAAACTATATTCCTCAATGATTTTTTCAATTCTCTCTTTTGTCTCAGCGCTAACATATCCTTTTCCTGTAAGAACTCTTGAAACTGTAGACTTCGAGACTCCAGATAATTCAGCTATATCTTTTATTGTTATCACATTGCTCCTTCATTTCATTCCTTGTGCAAGGAACTGATTTCTTAAATATGGGAACGTTCCCCTTGTTAGTAATATACTTTCTTTTTATTGCTTAGTCAATATATATTATAAGTTTTTCATTGATATTTTGCTTATATAACTATATTTTTAGTTAAGTTGCATTAGAATTTTGATGCATCGAAAAAAAGTAAGTCAAAATGCGATCGAGTAGGAGGGAAATTTAAATTAAATTTCCCGACCTCTCACACCACCGTGCGTACCGTTCGGTACACGGCGGTTCAATCAACTTAACAAGTAACACATCTTGAGGTGTAGTAGTCTAACATTGAGACTAATCCAAATGAGGTTAGTCTCTTTGTGCTTATAGCCTTTTGTACCCATCCGTTATGGCACATATGCGCAATACGATTTCCTGTATTTGCAACTTTATGTGCTACCCATCTTGGTATGCCTAGCTTAACCAAGTTCTTCTCTTTGTTTTGTGGAGTTTTCCAATGTTTCCAAATACACATGCGTAGTCGGTATCTAATGTTACCATCCAACTTTGCGCACAACGTTTTCATGCTTCCAATTTTAAAGTAGTTTATCCATCCTCTGACGAGTTGGTTCAACTTTTCAATCTTGTAGCTGTTGCTTACGCCCCAACTTCTACATGTGAGTTGTTTCATGCGTGCTTTGAACTTCTCTACCGATTTTGCATGTGGTTTCGCCTTGTAGGCGTGCGCATGACTGTCAAAATAAAATCCAAAACCAAGGTATTTTAGCCCCTGTGGTCTATCAACTTTACTCTTAGTCATGTTTACTTTCAGCCCCAGTTTATCTTCAATGTACCTTGTTAGATTTCTCATTACTCGATTCGCCGACATTTCGCTTCTGACCATGATGATACAGTCGTCTGCATATCTGACAAAATTCAGTCCTCTTTTCTCCATCTCCTTATCAAGCTCGTTCAACATGATGTTTGCAAGGAGTGGCGATAGATTCCCACCTTGTGGTGTTCCTATCACTGATTCCTTGTATTCATCATCCACTCTGATTCCACTGACTAGATACTTTCTGACGATTGAGATTATATCTCCGTCTTTGATTGTTCTTCCTATAATGGTCATCAGTTTATCATGATTTACTGTGTCAAAGAACTTTTCCAGGTCGATATCCACAATCCATGTATTTCCGTCATTCATCATATCGAGTGCGGTCATTAAGGCTTGCTGTGCACATCTATTCGGTCTAAAACCATAACTATGGTCATGGAATTGTTCTTCATAGATGGGCGTTAATACCTGTGCTATCGCTTGTTGGATAAATCGGTCTGTTACTATTGGTACTCCCAGGTTTCTGACACCGCCATCCGGTTTTGGTATTTCCACTCTTCGTACCGGTTGAGGTTTATATTTTCTATTCCTCAACTGTTTCTTGATTTCTTCGCCATTCTTAAACAAGTGCTCTTTAAATTCTGTGTACTTCATTCCGTCCACTCCCTCTGCACCTTTGTTTCGGATGACTTGCAGATATGCTTCGTTTAAGTTTTCACTTGAAAGTATCTGCTCCATTAGACTACTTGTGTCCATGCGTTCTTTCCTTTCCGTCTCGCTTGATTTGACCATCTTTTCCCCGATTGGTTACGGCAGATGTTGCCATCTCTACAATACGAGACATACTCGAACTTATTGATTGTTCGCCCCTTTGCTCCATCTCCATTACAGAGACTTCTTCACTACTATGGGCTAGGCTGACTTCTCATAGTTCGTTGTTACTAGGCTAATGAAACCTCTATGAGACCTCCACGCTTAAGGTGCACACTCTTTCCCCTCATCTATCCGCCACATCTACTCTTACTTCCGGCAACTTTTGGACTTCATCTCTTTTGGCAGACTTATCCGTATTTCAGAGCCTTATA
>ERZ773069.2076-NODE-2076-length-10780-cov-7.188625_pt1 | contig 10780 bp, 5 predicted proteins | sample MGYA00580619_ERZ773069 | MGnify/ENA primary metagenome ERZ773069 (study PRJEB29015, sample SAMEA2738007) | human oral metagenome | biome: human oral; feature: human-associated habitat; material: dental | place: China | collected 2108 ...
GCCCCGGTCAGGTCTATCCGGCGGGCCCGCATCCGGGCCGCCGCCACCGACCTCACGTCCGCGCCCACCATCAGCAGCGGAACGGCGCGACGCCCCAGTTCCGCCAGCCTGGTACCGTCGCCCAGGTCCACCACCACCATGTCGTGGCTGCGTTCCAATGATCTGAGTACCGCCGACAACGCCGCCTCGTCCGGGGAGTCGCCGTGGGGTCTGCCCAGCGCCAGCACCGATACCCGTTCCGCCGATACCAGGTGCGGGGTGAGGTCCCCGATTTCACCGACGGCGTGCCGCAGCTCCTCCCAGGTCATGCCCACCTGGGTTTCCGCCCCGAACAGCAGGTCCAGGCCGCCGCCGCAGCCCGCCAGCTCCACCGCCGCCGACCGCAATCCCGTATCCGCGGCCCGCGTGGACAGCGCCACCGTCAGGCAGCTGACCCCCAACCCGCCGGAGGCCCCTATCAAAGCCAGTATCTGCGCCGCGTCCTGGCCTGGTAGCTCGCTTGAGAGCGCCTCTGCGAGGCGCTGCGACTCGTCGGGCAGCAGCAGTGCGGGCGCGCCCAGTTCTGCCGAGGCCTGCAGCAGCTCCTCGGAGTCGAAACCGACCACCCACACCCCGGGCACGGCACCCAGCGTCGCGGCCCGTGACGCCATGTCCGTGCCCACCAGACGCAGTGATGCGGTGCGCCATCGTCGCCTGAGTTCCTCCCGGTCCGGGACGACATCCAGGTCGATCCCGAGGGCAAGCGTGGTGGCGAGCACGGAATCCGCGAGCGCGGCTTCCCGCGTGGCAAGCAATGGACCGGTAATCTCCGATGTGTTCACATTTTCACTTTGGGAACCGGCCGAGCCGAATCTCCATTTCTGCCCGAAGATGTGGATAACCTGTTTTGAGTAGCTGAAGAACGACCCAGGAAGAGATGACCACCACCGATCCCCTGCCTCCTGAAGCACTGACCTGGCTTGCCGTCTGGCCGGGGGTGCGGGGGTTGACCTTTGGGGGCAGCCTGCTGCCCCAGCGCCTCGAGGAGGCGGGCCACACCGTCTTCGCCATGGCCGACACCGACCGCGACATGCGTCGCCTGCTCGCCCTCCAGGGCATCACCCCCTTCTGGGCGCGCCCCGAGGCCATCCCGATCGATCCCTGCCAGTTCGACGTGGTGTTCTCCCACCAGTCCTTCCATCTTTTCGATCCCGGTCAGGCGCTTTCGGAGATCGCCCGGGTGCTGCGTCCCGGTGGTTGTTTCTCGGCCTCGTACATCATCCGCGACGACTCGGTGCCGTGGGTGCGGCGCCTCACCGCGCTGATGCGCCACTACGACCCGATGGCGATGCGCGGCGACTACGGCCACGCATCCCTGGCCGCCGTGGACGATTCGAAGTACTTCCCGGAGGTGGAGCACCGCGCCTTCCGCATCTGGCAGACCGTCAGCCTCGACGACCTCCAGCAGCTCGTCGCAAATCAGCCGTTGTCGCGGAGGCTTTCGGAGGTGCAGCGCAAGCGCCTGGCCGACGAGATCAAGACGCTTTTCGAGCAGTCCGTCAGGCCCGGGGAGAACCTGCGTCTGCCGTTCCAGTTGCTGGCGTGGCGGGCCTGGGTGAATCACGACGAACTGACCGAGCCGGTGTCCATGCCGGAAAGTGGCATCGAGATCGACATGCAGGTCGCGACGCCCCTGCGATAGCCGTAGGGTAGGGGTACCGGCTGCGCCGCAACCGGTCGGACGCGAAAGGAATACGATGGCCCGTCCCACACCATTCCAGTTGCTCCGCGACGGCTTGATGGATTTCGTCGCCCGCGAGACGGAGCTGGCCAAGGCCGAGCTCGTCCCCGCCGCGAAACAGGCCGGCATCGGTTCGGCTTTCGTCGCTGCCGCCGTCACCTTCCTGCTGCATTCGCTGTGGATGCTGGTGATCGTGCTGGCGCTGGCCCTGAGCTGGCTGCTGAGCCTCACCGGCCTCAACACCGTCGGCTGCCTGACGCTGGGGTTCCTGGCGGCGGCGCTGCTGTCGATCGGGATCGCGGTGCTGCTGATCTTCATGGCGCGCGGCCGCTTCCAGAAGGTCAAGGCCCCGACCGCCACCCTCGAGGAGGCCAGGGCCACGTTCGTCGCCCTCACCGACGCCGCCATCAGCCAGTCGGCGGAAGTGGTGGTGAGGGAGGAACCATCCCTCCCCGAAGTCGGCTGAGACGGGTCGCGAACCCTCCCCCGGAGCTGGTTGAGCCGGGCCGCGACGAAGGAGCGACCCGAGTCGAAACCACCCGGCAGCCGACAAGCCAGACCCGACCCCAGCACCCGGACACCCACGACCTGGTTTCGACACGACCAGCTCGCAGAGCGAGCAGGCCGGCTCAACCAACTTCACTACTCCCAAGCTGGTTGAGCCGGGCCGCGACATCCTCTTTCCCAAAGCTGGTTGAGCCGGGGCGCGACGAAGGAGCGACCCGAGTCGAAACCACCCAGCAGCCGGCTCAACCAGTTGACGGGAAATGCTCTTATCAGCTGTCATCGGATCCTGCCGGTGGTGTCGTTGCTCAACTCAGATACCACTCATCGGCGCCTCGCAGGATGGGGAGCTGTCCCTCCGGGCATATGCTGATCTGTGCCCTGGCGGCCCTGTGTGCCTGGCCTAGGTTTTCGCCCTCGTGGAGTTTGCGGTACAGGGACTCAGCGTAGGTGAGCGTGCACTCATCATCGGTAATGTCGGGCCAGTAGATGATGGCGGCGGCCCAGCCGGACAGCAGCTCCTCGAGAGTCTCACCATGGCACCCATTCAGAACAAGCAGCCGCGGTCCCGGGGCATCGCGCAGAGCATCTGCGAAGGTTCTGTGATCGGTTGGTATGAATCTCCCACCATCGGCGAGCACCACGGCGCCGGGGACAGAGTGAAAAGCGAAATGAACGATGGGAGCGGAATGATTGGAAATCAGACGAGTGAGTTCATCAGGCCGCACCTCGGAGTGCTCAACGCACAGTTGCGACGTGAAAATTTTTCGGATCGAGGCCATCTCCCTGCCCAGACGGTTCCCGTTCACACCGGCATCGCCCGTCAGGGCATGGATCAGGGGAGGCAGCCGAGCCCACGAGTTACGACGATCCTCGAAGTCGAAGCGGGAGAATTGTGCCTCCTGCACGATCTCGAAACGCATCGGAGCCATTCGAGAAAATTCGAAGTTTTGGACTCCGTCGTCTCGCGGATCCGGGCCAGTCGGCAGTACGGGAGGATAGACGAATCCCCCGCTCGCCGGAGGCTTTGGAGCTGCGGGAGGAGGTCGCAGCCATTTTCGGATATTGGTTCTTTTCTTCCCGGCTGCTCGTGCCAGCGACCTCAGACTCACCCCGGAATCCCGACACCGCCGGAGGAAATCACGCCGGTCCTTCTCGGCCCCCTCCCTCTCAAAACGCGTGGCAGCCCTTCGGCACGCCGTGCAGAGCCTCTGGAAGCGCATGATCTCATCACTTGTCAGCTTCCTTTTCGGCATGGGGAATCACCCGGTCCGAAGCCACTCGACAACAGGGGCGAGTGCGTCCGTGTAGTCGGGGTCGCGACCAAGGGTGTGGACGCATCGCCGGAAGCTCTCCCGATCATCCGGGTTCGCGGATGTGCCTATCAGGTCGAGGTATCGTTTCCCTTCATCGGGGTGGCCGGTGAGGTAGGCGCAGAGCGCCACTGCGAATCTGCCTTGCGGGGTGCCATCGGCAAGGTCCGGACGGACCCGCAGGACGCAACTCATCCCAAGGACATTGGCCGCGTCGATGAAGTCCCGGATTGCGTCGTCGGCGTCTTCCAGGTCTTCGGCGACGTCATAGGCGAGATCCACCGAGGACACGGTTGCCAAGTCCAGCAGGGCCAGGAGGGACTCGCGTTCCTCGTCGGGCAGGTCGAGTCTCTGAAGCACCTCGTAACAGCCTGATTTGCTCACCATGGCTTGGTGTTCCTTCAAGAATTGGCGTCCCTTCCGCTCGGCATGAGCGGTTTGCCAGCCCCTGACCAGGGCCGTGGATTCGTGAAGGGCCTGCATCTCGGACAGGACGGGTTCGAGTCCCTGTTCGGCGATCGCTTCCACGATGCCAGCCAGGGTGGATATCTCGGGGACATCGATGTATCTCTCCGCCGCCGCCCGGACGATGGACACGTCATTTTCGGTGGATGCGGGCCATGCGGAGCGCAGCAGCCGGGCCTGGTCATCCCAGTTCGAGTTCTGGATCCAGGCCTGTAGGGTTTGGATGTGTTCGCTCAGATCACGGACAACCCAGTTTGGTAGTTTCTCCCACCGGTCGGCGGGGATCGCCGTCTGCCATTCGGCGGCGGTCTCCGCTATGGCCCTTCGCACCTTTCCTAGCAGCCGTGGATCTTCCTGCGTGTCGGCGAGTTCGGCCGCGTGACACAGGTCATCAACGCCGCCCGTTTCTCCTTGCCAGCGCGCCCTGGCAAGCCGGAGCCGGGCCTGGAGACCCGTCGAGAAGCTCTCCGTTTCATCGGTGAAACAACGCAGCGCCTCGTCGGTCTCCCCTATTTCGGTTAGGATGAGGGCTAGATTGTTCAATGACCTGACCAGACCGGCGTCAAACGCAGCCGGATTCCCCTCAGCGAGTCCACGATAAATCCCGACGGCCTCCCGAATCGCCTCCAACGCCCCCTCACGATCACCCACCCCAGACAACCGAACAGAGAGATTGTTCAACGACGACGCCAGGTCCGGGCCGAACGCAACCGGATTCCCCTCGGTGAGCCCACGATAAATCCCGACAGCCTCCCGAATCACATCCAACGCACCCTCACGATCACCCAGGTCAGACAACCGATTTGACAGATTGCTCAACGACCCCGCCAAGACCGACTTGAATGCAGCTGGGCTCTCCTTGGCAAGCCCACGATAAATCCCGACAGCCTCCCGAGCCGCATCCAACGCACCGCCACGATCACCCAGGTCAGACAGTATGACAGAAAGATCGTTCAATGACGAGGCCAAGACCGGGGTGAACGCAGCAGCATTCTCTGCAGCAAGCCCACGCCGAATCTCAACAGCCTCCCGAGCCGCATCCAACGCCCCCTCGCGATCACCCACCCCAGACAGCACGATGGACAGATTGTTCAACGACCTTGCCAGGTCTGGTTTAAACGCCTCCACGTTCCCCTCAGCAAGCCCACGATAAATCTTGGTAGCCTCCCGCACCGTTTTCAAAGCACCCCCACGATCACCTAGGTCAGACAAGCGACTAGAAAGATCGTTCAACGACCTTGCCAAGACCGGGATGAACGCCTCTGCATTCCCCTCAACAAGCCCACGATAAATCCTGGTAGCCTCCCGCACCGCTTTCAACGCGCCCTCACGATCACCCACCTCGGACAATCGATTTGACAGATTACTCAACGACATCGCCAGATCCGGCTTGAACGCCTCCACGTTTCCCTCAGCAAGCCCACGATAAATCCTGACAGCCTCCCAAATAGCATCCAACGCACCCCCACGATCACCCATCCCAGACAGCACGATGGACAGATTGTTCAACGACTTTGCCAGGTCTGGTTTGAACGCCTCTGCATTCCCTTCAGCAAGCCCACGATAAATCCCGACAGCTTCCCAAATAGCATCCAACGCACTCCCACGATCGCCCACCTCAAACAACCGATTTGACAGATTACTCAACGACGCAGCTAAATCCGGCTTGAACGCCTCTGCATTCCCCTCAGCAAGCCCACGATAAATCCCGACAGCCTCCCAAATAGCATCCAACGCACTCCCACGATCACCCACCTCGGACAACCGATTTGACAGATTGCTCAACGACGCAGCTAAATCCGGATTAAACGTAGCCGCATTCCCCTCAGCAAGCCTGCGCCGAATCTCAACGACCTCTCGCACAACTTCCAAAGCACTCCCACGATCACCCATTTCGGACAACCGATTTGACAGATTGCTCAACGACATCGCCAAGTCCGGCTTGAACGCTTCTGCATTCCCCTCGACAAGCCCACGATAAATCTCAACAGCCTCCCGAATCGCCTCCAACGCACCCCCACGATCACCCACCCCAGACAGCACGATAGACAGATTATTCAATGACCCCGCCAGTTCTGAACTAAACGCAGCCGCATCTCCCTCGACAAGCCCACGATAAATCTCAACAGCCTCCTGAGCCGCTTTCAATGCACCCCCACGATCACCCATATCAGCCAACCGAGCGGCAAAATTGTTCAACGACCCCGCCAAGACCGACTTAAATGCGGCTGGATTCTCCTTGGCAAGCCCACACCGAATCTCAACAGCCTCCCGAATCGCCTTCAACGCCCCCTCGCGATCACCCACTTCAGACAACCGGCCGGAAAGATTGTTCATGTGGACCGCCCTCTCGGCGGAGTTCATATCCCTTTCTTGGTCACGAATCATTGCTGCCACGGCAACGTTGCGCAGATACGCGTGCCCTGGTGGAATCGAGTCGGCTATTTCGGCTGCTGGAATATTCATGCCGTCTTTTAGGGCGTCTTCCAGCGCTGTGACGAAGGGGCCGCCTTGCTTGAGTGCGGCTTCTAGGCCGCTTATCCACAGATGCTGCCGGCAGCGTAGGGCGGAATGCGCAATCTGTACCGCGGGAGCGTCTCCTTGGGAGGTGCATCTTGTGATCACGTCGCAGACCTGTTGGCTCTGCCTGCCGTGGCACAGCGCTCGGCGAGCGATCGCTGGTGGGCAGGTGGTCTCGTTCAGGCGTGAATCACTCAGTGGGTCGGGTGGCAGCACCTTGTTCAGCAGTTCCTCGGGATCATCCAGGGTTTCACCATCGTCCACGAAGACTTCAACGACGAGTTTCTCGGCCACCGGGTCGGGGCGTAGGACATACGCATCGCCCGGGTCCGCGAGCATCTTCGACAGCAACTCCGCATAGGTCTTACGAAGCTCGACTTCATTCCACTCGGGTAGGCGCGACAACACATCGGCTGTTTCGGAGACCGTGCGTGGTCCTATCAGGCTCAGCACCGCGGCACTGGTTCTCAGCGTGGCCTCGGACACCTTGGCCATGCCCCGCAGCGCCGCCTCATCCTGCCAGTACTCGATCTCGCGCCGCAGGATCTCCTCATACAGCCCCTCCCGCGAACTCGGCAGGTCGGCGGCACCAACCTCGGATGCGATCAGCCAGCCGTGAAGCACGAAATCAAGGGTTGTCCACCGCGAGTTCTCCGGGATCCCCACATCAGCCGGTTCAGGTGTTCCCAAATGATGGGCGAATCTCTTCGCCGCCCTCCAAGCCATCCTGGCGCTGGCCTCTGCCTGGCGGGGAAGCTCAACCCTGAGCAGCCCTTGCGCCATAGCCCCCGAAAGCACATCATCTTCGAGTAGGTCATCGAGCCATGCGCCTGCGGAACGCGCGGTGAGAACCACCCGGGTGGGTGCGGCCCGTTCACGGAGACGGCGAAGCAGTCGGGTGAGTTCCTCTTTATGGGATTCCTCGGCGTAGTCCAGTACCAGTAGCAGGTGTGATTCCACTCTGGTGAGCCAGGCCAATTCCGCCTCGCTCAAACCGGTGGTTTTCTGGATGAACCCTGCCACCCAGCCGTTTTTCTCCAGGTTCGAGCACAACTCAGCTGCTAGCCGGGTCTTGCCCGACCCGCCGACGCCGGTCACGACGGCCACAGCCAGATCCTCCCGGCCTTCCCCTGGCCGGGCATTGGCCCAGTCGGTGAGTTCCGTGAGTTTGTCGCGACCGGTGAAGGGCACGATTCCCGTGCGGGCTTTGATCAGCTGCAGCGGGCTTCGCGTGGTGCCCGGGACGGGTTTCAGGTAGCCCGGTTCGAGCACTCGTGCCCGCGGTGGCGCGTAGACCGACTGGGAGGCCTCCATAGTGCCGCGCAGCGCCCCGATATCCACGCACACATCCCAGTCCCAGCCCGTCTCACCGGTCAGGAAGTCCGCGCCCCTGCTCACCGCCGATTCCCAGTCGCCGAACGGGGTTCCATCCGGCTTACGGGAGGCCTGCTGCACGTCGATGGCCAACAACTCACCAGAGCCGGTTGCTGTCCGGTAGACCATCGCCTTCAAGGGCATGTCGTCGAGCAGGAAGGGTTCGTGTACCACCTCACTGTCCGCGACCGGTTCGGGTCGCCCGCTCGCCGACCACGTCCTGTGAAGGGGGATTAGGACGATACTGTGACAGTCCTTGTCCGATTTGGTCACCGTCAGGATCATGGGATGCAACCCAGCATCCAGGGCAGCGCTGCTGAACGCCACGCACAGGTCGAGGCAGGTGCCCTGCCCCGAGGCGCGGAACACCTCCTCAACGGGACGAACGAACTGGGCCCCGGGCCGGCTGTCCGCGGGTTCCAGTACGTACCTGATGTCCAGCTTCGCCATGAGCTCGAAGATCGCCTGCGCCTTGTCCTCGGCCGGGCGGCTGTCCGGGCCGGGGAGTTCACGACGTCTCCCCGACGGGATCATGTAGGTGACGGCGCCGGTGGGCACGTACTCGGCCAGCCGGGCAGGATCCGCGACACTGTTCCAACGGGTACGCCGAACCATCGAATCACGCGGAGACATCGACGGCTCCGATCTTGGTTTGGATGCTCACTTTGTCCAGGTCGGGGACTTTCCTGAAGGTGACGTCCAGGAGGTTCAGGCCGGGCTCCATGCCGGGCAGGTGGGCCGCCCAGCCGTCGCCGCTCCTGCTGACGTCCACCACATCCCCTGTAAGGGTCACCTGGAGCTCGGGGTCTCCCGGGTCGGGCGCATCCAGCCGGATGCCGACCTCGGTCGGCTGCCCCGCCGGGACCACGTCGTCGTGATCGAGCAGCACATAGGCCTCGTCCTCCTTCGCGCCGCGCGCGGCGGAGGGCAGGCCGGGAAGTCCGAAATCCTCAGTCTGAGCCCAGGCGGCCCTGTCCTCGACGAGCTGGCCGTGTTTCGCAGGGCTGCGTCTGGTGTCCTTCTTGGGACGCTGCCCGGTGTTCTCATCTGCGTCGAGCCAGGCCGGGAAGGCGCTGATCTTCGGCACCGTGCCGTCGCCACCCTGCCAGTGCCGCGGTTCCCAGCCCGGCAGGTGCGACCAGTCCGGGGTCTCCTTGGAACACACGAGCCGATCAGCGACGACCTCGGCCCGCGACAACGTCCCGTGGCCCTCGCTGTAGAAGTGCGTCCAAGCACCCAGCAACACCGGATCCGCAACAAGCTCCCCAATCCGGCTGGTCATCTCCTGGAACCGCTCATAAGAGGTTTTCGCCCTACGGCGGAAGCCCTCGCAGGCCAGGGACAGATCGTGCGGGTAGATGTCGGCGTCGGCGTCCCGGATCGTCTGGTACTTCGGCACCAGGTCGTAGATGGAGTCCCAGCCACGCAGCACACCGGTGGCCGCATCAAGGGATAGCGACCCGACCCGAACGCCGTTGATCAGCATGTCCAGCGCCTTCGTCGCCCCGCGGAACGGTGTTCCCAGAGTGATGATGTGTTCGGTGACCTCATGGCCGCCGAGCATGCCCCACCACCAGGCAGCGACCAGCCCGCCCATCGAATGGGCGTAGATGACGACCCTGCGTTTCCGGTGCTCCAGCCGCCAGGCGATCTCCCTTCCCAGCGCCTCGGCGCTCTTACATATCGACTGCCGGAAATCGTAAGGAAAATTGACTATTGAAGCATCGGGGTCGACGTGGTCTGTGGGATGCGCGGTCGTGACGGTCTCCTGGAAAACGTAGGCAAGCCTTTTGGTGATTTTGCTGTAGCCGGGCACGAGCCAGAACGGGGCGATGTGGAAGTCCGTGAACAGGCCGGTCGGCACGAGCGGACGGTTCATCGCCAAGTCCTCGGGGCAGCACATCGCCTTCCCCACCGACCGCACGTCCGGTTTCCACACCTTCTTCTCGCTCTCGTCGGTGAGAACGCTGCCACCAATACCCGGAACGATGACAAAAAGATAGTCGAGTTCCGCCATTGAAATAACCTCCGCCCACAGGGTAGCGAACCCCGCAGGGGTCGGACCGGGATCAACAGAATTCCGTCGGCTGCTCGACGAGTGCTTCAGTCTGCCTCGAAGGTCGCGTTGCCCACCCACTCCCGCACGGGACGGAGCCTGTCCGCGTACACGGGCTCAACCCGGAGGGTCTCGACGCATCGCCGGAAGATGTCCAGGTCGTCCGGGGCCACGTGGTCGCCGATCCCGGAAAGGTGGCGCTCCGCTTCCCCGGGGGCGTCGGTGAGGCAGGCGTGGAGCGCCGCGGCGAACCTGCCGCAGGGGACGTGATCGGCGAGCTCCGGGCGGAGACGCAGGGCGCAGAGGATCGCGGAGACGTTGGCCTCGCCGATGAACCCCCGGACCGCCTCGTGGGCCTTCCCGGGATTCCCTGCGATGTCATGGGCCTGCTCGGCTGAGGACACGGCGGCCAGAGCCAGCAGGACCTCGATGTATATGAACTCCCCATGCTCGATGTGCCCGGACTCCTTGTCGGGGAGGACGTCCCGGGAGCCTCGATCGGCTTCCACGCGGGGTGGGGTGTTGGTGGCACAGACCGGCGCGTCGTCCCCTCGCGCGGCGGTTTCCTCGACGACCTCGCGATGCAGATCGACGACCTCCCGAGCGGCGACCAGGGCCTCTGGGAAATCCCCCAGCTCCGCCAGCTGGGTGGCTAGAGCGGACAACGGCATGGCCAGAAACGGCCCGAAGCCCCGGCGGAGTTCTGCGGAAAGCCCCCGATACACCTCGATGGTTTCCCGGTGAATCCCTACGGCCTCCCGCAGCACCTCCACGGCTTGCGCAGAATTCCCCGCCTCCCGCAGCCGGTCAGACCAACCGGCCAGCGAC
>ERZ773069.2081-NODE-2081-length-10762-cov-9.172317_pt1 | contig 10762 bp, 11 predicted proteins | sample MGYA00580619_ERZ773069 | MGnify/ENA primary metagenome ERZ773069 (study PRJEB29015, sample SAMEA2738007) | human oral metagenome | biome: human oral; feature: human-associated habitat; material: dental | place: China | collected 2108 ...
TTAGTTCAATCTCTGCTAGTTTGATAGAAAGTACAAGACTACGATGTTGCCCTTGACTTCCAAAACTAGCATCCATACCATTGATATAGAAAGCAATATCATCTCGATGAGGGCCAACACTAGTATTCTTTTTAAATAAATCTCTTGATCTACTTTTCTCTAAAGCTATTTTAAAAGAATCCATTAAGACTTCTTCATTAGTGAAGTTGACAGTTGATTGATAAAATATTGACAACTTTTCTGATTGATTTGAAATTTCTAAGTGTTTTTTTTGACCAAATTTTTCTAAGTCTTTAATGAATTTTATCCGATGCTTTATGACGCGACAACCATACTCTACTAACTGATCATCTAAGACCGACATAAATGTTTCGTCAATCTTTTGGCTGGATTTTAGGTAGGTATTTCTTTGTTTGAGTATATGGTTGTAGTTTGACAAGTCTGACAAGTAGATTGGTTTAATTTGTCCCAGTTCTATATCTATAAACTTTCGACGAACGGAGGGCGCTCCTTTAATTAACTGGAGATCTTCAGGTGCAAAGAGAACCACATTCATATGTCCGATGTAGTCTGAGAGGCGAGCTTGTTTTAAATGATTGACTTTAGTCACACGCCCTTTCGGTGTTAGATCAATTTCTAGAGGGATAGAACCTGTTTTTTTCTGTAGCAAGCCAGAAAGATGGAGTTGTTCTTCATCAAAATGAATGAGATTTTTATCTGTCCGAGTACGATGACTACGTGTTAAGGCCAAGAAATAGATTGCTTCTAGAATATTGGTCTTTCCTTGTGCATTCTGACCTAAAAAGACGTTTAATTTTGGATTAAAATCAATTTTCGTCTCTTTGTAGTTTCGAAAGGTTTTTATTGTTAAATGTTGGAGCCACATGATTATCTTCCTGGAAAACGTGGAGCTTGTTTGGTTTTAGGTGATAAAGTAGTTTTTTGTTTTTCTTTCTTTACACCCTTATTCATCTCTTTGACAAGTTTAGCAATCCGCTCTTTTTCAATCTTATCTGCTTGGTATTCTTCTTGCTCTTTTAAACTTGGTTGTGTCAAGGTGATGTCAATTTTTAAATCAGGGATGTCAATCGTATCTCCAATACGGATTTTTTTCCCACGTCTACTTTCTAATTCACCATTAAAGTAAACTTGATGCTCCATTAAAAAGGATTTGATAGCACCGCCGCTGTGTATAATTCCAAGCTCTTTTAGGAGGGCTTGGAGCGTAATAAATTCTTCAAATAATTTGTATTCCATAATTCACCTCAATCTTTGGTATTATACCATATTTTCCTAAAAATAGTGAGAGAAACAAGGAGTAATGTAAGCGATTTTTATTTCAAAAGTGTTACAGAGAACAAGAAAATTTCAGGTTTTCGTGATATAATAGAAGTCTGTATATAAGGAGGTAAATCATGGAGTTAGTGCATGGAATTTCAACACATTTTATCCAATCAAAAAAGTTTAAAACGAACAAAATTACCGTGCGTTTTACCTCTCCATTATCCCTCGATACGATTGCAGGTCGCATGTTGAGTGCGAGTATGCTAGAAACGTCCAACCAGATGTACTCCACTTCTCAAGCTTTGAGAAGACACTTGGCCAGTCTATATGGTACAGATATGTCAACCAATTGTTTCAGAAGAGGGCAAAGTCATATTGTAGAATTGACATTTACCTATGTTCGTGATGAGTTTTTAAGTAGGAAAAATGTGCTAACTTCTCAGGTTTTGGAACTTGTAAAAGAAACTCTTTTTTCACCCGTAGTAGTTGACAATGGGTTTGATTCGGCCTTATTTGAAATTGAGAAAAAACAATTGCTAGCAAGTTTAGCAGCTGATATGGATGATTCTTTTTATTTTTCACATAAAGAATTAGATAAATTATTTTTTCGTGATGAATGTCTCCAATTGGAATACAGTGATTTACGAAATCGTATTTTAGCTGAAACTCCACAGAGTTCTTATTCTTGTTTCCAAGAATTTTTAGCTAATGATCGAATAGATTTCTTTTTCCTAGGTGATTTTAATGAGGTTGAAATTCAAAATGTATTAGAATCATTTGGCTTTAAAGGTCGAAAAGGAGATGTGAAGGTTCAGTATTGTCAACATTATTCCAATATCCTTCAGGAAGGTATGGTTCGGAAGAATGTGGGACAATCCATTTTGGAATTAGGTTATCATTGCCCTTCTGAATATGGTGATGAGCAACATTTACCAATGATTGTAATGAATGGTTTACTTGGTGGATTTGCACACTCTAAACTCTTTACAAATGTTCGTGAAGATGCTGGATTAGCTTATACAATTTCCAGTCAGCTCGATTTATTTAGTGGGTTCTTGAGGATGTATGCTGGTATTGATCGAGAAAATCGGAACCAGGCTCGTAAAATGATGAATAATCAACTGCTTGATTTAAAAAAAGGATATTTTACAGAGCTTGAGTTAGAGCAAACCAAGGAGATGATTCGTCGGTCTTTGTTACTTTCTCAAGATAATCAATCTTCATTGATTGAACGTGCTTATCAAAATGCCTTACTTGGAAAATCTTCAGCAGACTTTAAAAGTTGGGTTGCAAAACTCGAGCAAGTTGACAAAGAGGCTATTTGTAGAGCAGCTAATAATGTGAAACTACAGGCGATTTACTTTATGGAAGGAATAGAATGACAAAGGTTGTTTTTGAAGAAAAATACTATCCAGCTGTAAAAGAAATGGTTTATCGAACTCGTTTGTCAAATGGTTTGACAGTTGCTCTTTTGCCTAAAAAGGAATTTAAAGAGGTTTACGGGAGTGTAACTGTACAGTTTGGTTCGGTAGATACGCTTGTCACAGAAGTTGACGGATATGTAAAACAATATCCTGCGGGAATTGCTCATTTTCTTGAACATAAATTGTTTGAGAGAGAAAATGCTAGCGATTTGATGTCGGCTTTCACGAGTCTAGGTGCAGATAGTAATGCCTTTACAAGCTTTACAAAAACAAGCTATCTTTTTTCAGCAACGGATCATTTTTTAGAAAATTTGGACTTACTTGATGAATTGGTAACATCAGCACATTTTACTGAAGATTCCATTTTAAGAGAGCAGGATATTATCCAGCAAGAACGAGAAATGTATCAAGATGATCCGGATTCGTGTTTATTCTTTTCAACTTTAGCGAATTTGTATCCTGGTACACCTTTAGCAACTGATATAGTTGGAAGTGAGGAGTCAATTTCCCAAATCAATCTAACTAATTTGCAAGAAAATTTTACAAGATTTTACAAACCTGTAAACATGTCTCTGTTTTTAGTTGGTAATTTTGATGTGGATCAGGTACAGGATTATTTTGAAAGAAAAGAACTGGAAGATTTAGATGTTCAGGAACTAGCAAAAGAAAAGTTTGTTTTACAACCTGTAAAGCAAACAGACAGCATGAGGATGGAAGTATCTTCTCCCAAACTAGCGATTGGTGTTAGAGGTAAACAAGAAGTTGCTGAGGCGGATTGCTATCGACATCATATTTTATTAAAATTATTGTTTGCAATGATGTTTGGTTGGACTTCGGATCGTTTTCAAAAGTTATATGAATCAGGTAAAATAGATGCTTCTTTATCTCTTGAAATTGAAGTAACAAGTCGCTTTCATTTTGTCATGTTGACAATGGATACAAAAGAGCCAGTTGCTTTATCTCATCAATTTAGGAAGGCCATTCGTAATTTTACAAAGGATTTAGATATTACAGAGGATCATTTAGATATTATTAAAAGAGAGATGTTTGGAGAATTTTTCAGTAGCATGAACTCTCTTGAATTTATTGCAACGCAATATGATGCTTTTGAAAATGGTGAGACAATTTTTGATTTGCCAAAAATTTTACAGGAAATTACTTTGGAGGATGTCCTTGATGCTGGACATCATTTAATAGATGATGGTGATATAGTTGATTTTACAATATTCCCATCGTAGTAACCTATCATAATCGATACTAGAAAGAAGGAATGACAAGTATGAGGAAAAAAACAATTGGTGAGGTTTTACGTTTAGCTAGAACCAACCAAGGGTTGACTTTAGAAGAATTACACAAAAAAACAGAAATTCAGTTGGATATGTTGGAAGCGATGGAAGCTGATGATTTTGATCAACTTCCTAGTCCATTTTATACTCGTTCTTTTTTGAGAAAGTATGCGTGGGCAGTTGAGCTAGATGAGCGAATTGTCTTGGATGCTTATGATTCTGGGAGCATGATTACTTATGAAGAAGTAGATGTTGATGAAGACGAGTTGACAGGTAGGAGACGTTCAAGTAAGAAAAATAAGGCATCATTTTTACCTTTATTTTATTTTATACTCTTTGCATTATCGATTGTCATTTTTGTGACCTATTATGTTTGGAATTATCTCCAGACTCAACCTGAGCGTTCATCTGCGTCTAGTTATAGTGTAGTCCAAGCAACAAGCTCAATTAGTTCTGTAACTTCATCCTCAAGTAGTAGTTCATCAAGTAGCTCTTCGAATATGGAACCAGCTATAACGGTATCAGGTGAAGGAAATCAAGTAGAAGTTGCTTATAAAACGAGTAAGGAAACTGCAAAATTACAATTATCAGTCTCAGATGCTAGAAGTTGGGTTAGTGTTTCAGAAAGTGAGCTTGAGGGTGGAGTGACCTTATCACCAGATAATAAAAGTGCGGAAACAACAGTTTCAACTAAAAATTCTGTGACCATTACTTTAGGTGTTGTCAAAGGTGTAGCTTTAACAGTAGATAATCAGACCGTTGACTTATCAAAATTAACAGCTCAGACTGGAAAAATCACTGTAACCTTTACTAAAAATTAAGGAAAAACGAATGAAAAAAGAACAAATTCCAAATCTCTTAACAATAGGTCGAATTCTCTTTATACCTATTTTTATCTTTATTTTAACGGTAGGAAATTCGATAGAGAGTCATATTGTGGCAGCTATTATCTTTGCTATTGCCAGTATCACAGACTACTTAGATGGATATTTAGCTCGTAAATGGAATGTGGTCAGTAATTTTGGTAAATTTGCAGATCCTATGGCGGATAAGTTACTAGTTATGTCGGCTTTTATTATGCTGATTGAGTTAGGTATGGCTCCAGCTTGGATTGTTGCAGTGATCATCTGTCGTGAGTTGGCTGTGACAGGTTTAAGACTTTTATTAGTTGAAACTGGTGGAACAGTTTTAGCAGCAGCAATGCCTGGAAAAATTAAAACTTTCAGTCAGATGTTTGCCATTATTTTCTTGCTATTACACTGGACTTTGATTGGGCAAGTTCTACTTTATGTAGCCTTATTTTTCACTATCTACTCTGGTTATGATTATTTCAAGGGTAGTGCCTATGTATTTAAAGGGACATTTGGTTCGAAATGAAATCAATAATTGATGTAAAAAATCTTTCTTTTCGCTATAAGGAAAGTCAGGAGTACTATGATGTGAAGGATATTACGTTTCACGTGAAACGTGGAGAATGGCTTTCGATTGTAGGGCATAATGGTAGTGGTAAATCAACGACTGTCCGCTTAATTGATGGCTTACTGGAAGCAGAATCTGGAGAGATTGTAATTGATGGCCAACGTTTGACTGAGGAAAATGTTTGGAATATACGTCGTCAAATCGGTATGGTTTTTCAAAATCCAGATAATCAATTTGTTGGAGCGACTGTTGAAGATGATGTTGCCTTTGGTTTGGAAAATCAGGGACTTTCTCGTCAAAAAATGAAAAAAAGAGTGGAAGAAGCTTTGGATTTGGTTGGTATGTTGGACTTTAAAAAGAGAGAGCCAGCTCGTCTGTCAGGTGGCCAAAAGCAACGTGTGGCCATTGCAGGTGTTGTAGCCCTAAGACCAGCTATTTTAATCTTAGATGAAGCAACGAGTATGTTGGATCCTGAGGGACGTAGAGAACTGATTGAGACAGTAAAAGGAATTCGAAAAGACTATGATATGACGGTCATTTCCATTACACATGATTTGGAAGAAGTTGCCATGAGTGATCGTGTATTGGTCATGAAAAAAGGGTCGATTGAATCAACTAGTAGCCCAAGAGAACTTTTCTCTCGAAATGATTTAGATCAAATTGGATTAGACGATCCTTTTGCCAATCAATTAAAACATTCTTTAAGCCAGAATGGCTATGATTTACCTGAAAATTATTTGACAGAAAGTGAGCTAGAGGATAAGCTATGGGAATTGCTCTAGAAAATGTGAGTTTTACGTATCAAGAAGGGACTCCCTTAGCTTCAACAGCTTTGTCAGATGTTTCTTTGACGATTGAAGATGGTTCTTATACGGCTTTAATTGGGCACACAGGTAGTGGTAAATCAACTATTTTACAACTTTTAAATGGTTTATTGGTACCAAGTGCAGGCAGTGTGCGGGTTTTTGATACCTTAATCACCTCGACTTCTAAAAATAAAGATATTCGTCAAATTAGAAAACAGGTTGGCTTAGTATTTCAGTTTGCTGAAAATCAGATTTTTGAAGAAACGGTTTTGAAGGATGTTGCTTTTGGACCGCAAAATTTTGGAGTTTCTGAAGAAGATGCGGAGCAGATTGCGCGTGAGAAACTGGCTCTGGTTGGAATTGATGAATCGCTTTATAATCGTAGTCCGTTTGAGCTGTCAGGTGGCCAAATGAGGCGTGTCGCAATTGCAGGCATACTTGCCATGGAACCAGCCATATTAGTCTTAGATGAGCCCACAGCAGGCCTAGATCCCCTGGGAAGAAAAGAGCTGATGAATTTGTTCAAAAAACTCCACCAGTCAGGGATGACCATTGTCTTGGTAACGCATTTGATGGATGATGTTGCTGAATATGCAAATCAAGTCTATGTGATGGAAAAGGGACGTTTAGTTAAGGGTGGGAAACCAAGTGATGTCTTTCAAGATGTTGTCTTTATGGAAGAAGTGCAGTTGGGAGTACCTAAAATTACAGCCTTTTGTAAACGATTGGCTGATAGAGGCGTGTCATTTAAACGATTACCGATTAAGATAGAGGAGTTCAAGGAGTCGCTAAATGGATAGTATGATTTTGGGGCGTTATATCCCAGGGGATTCGATTGTTCACAGATTGGATCCACGTAGCAAATTACTGGCTATGATGCTACTGATTTTGATCGTTTTTTGGGCTAATAATCCCTTGACGAATCTAATTCTTTTTATAGCGACAGGGATATTTATTGCCTTGTCAGGAGTATCTCTTTCATTTTTTATTCAGGGCTTGAAGTCTATGTTTTTCTTGATTGCCTTCACAACTATTTTTCAACTGATTTTCATTTCTAATGGGAATGTTTTATTTGAGTTTTCATTTGTGAGAATCACGGATTATGCTTTGCAACAAGCTGGGATTATTTTTTGTCGCTTTGTATTGATTATTTTCTTTTCAACTTTGTTAACCTTAACGACCATGCCCTTAAGTTTGGCATCAGCTGTCGAAGCTTTGTTAGCACCTTTAAAGCGTGTGAAAGTTCCAGTTCATGAAATTGGCTTAATGCTATCTATGAGTTTGCGTTTTGTCCCAACCTTGATGGATGATACGACGCGGATTATGAATGCACAGAAAGCGCGTGGAGTGGATTTTGGTGAAGGAAGCATTGTTCAAAAGGTGAAGGCTATGATTCCCATTTTGATTCCTCTTTTTGCGACAAGTTTAAAACGTGCGGATTCCTTGGCTATTGCCATGGAAGCGCGTGGTTACCAGGGTGGAAAAGGTAGAAGTCAATACAGACAATTGAAATGGACTCGAAAGGATACGCTGACTATTCTGGTTATTATCGTACTTGGTTGTTGCTTATTTTTCTTAAAATCTTAGTAGCTTTCAGGAATTGATAAAAAGTTACTGTAACAGTTTTTGATATAAAGGTAGGGATATGAACCGTTTTAAAAAATCAAAATATGTCATTATTGTTTTTGTCACTGTTTTGCTTGTGTCAGCTCTCTTAGCGACGACTTATTCAAGTACAATTGTGACAAAATTAGGAGATGGAATCTCATTGGTTGATAGAGTTGTTCAAAAACCTTTTCAGTGGTTTGATTCTGTCAAATCAGATTTGGCTCATTTGACACGAACATATAATGAGAATGAAAGTTTGAAGAAACAGATTTATCAATTAGAAGTTAAATCAAATGAGGCGGAAAGTTTAAAGATGGAAAATGAACAACTGCGCCAATTGCTTGATATGAAGTCCAAATTGCAAGCTACAAAGACTTTGGCAGCAGATGTTATTATGCGTTCTCCAGTATCTTGGAAGCAGGAGTTGACCTTAGATGCAGGCAAATCAAAAGGGGCTTCTGAGAATATGTTAGCAATTGCAAATGGTGGCTTGATTGGGAGTGTCTCAAAAGTAGAGGAGAACTCTACCATGGTCAACCTTCTGACAAATACGGAAAATGCTGATAAGATTTCTGTTAAAATTCAACATGGTTCTACCACAATTTATGGAATTATTGTTGGCTATGACAAGGAAAATGAAGTTCTAAAAATTAGTCAATTAAATAGTAGTAGCGATATTAGTGCGGGAGATAAGGTGATCACTGGTGGATTAGGAAACTTTAACGTTGCTGATATTCCTGTTGGTGAAGTGGTTGCCACAACGCATAGTACGGACTATTTGACACGAGAAGTAACTGTTAAATTGAGTGCAGATACTCATAATGTGAGTGTGATAGAATTAGTGGGGAATTCATAATGAGACAGTTGAAGCGAGTTGGAGTATTTTTATTGCTTCCTTTCTTTGTTCTAATTGATGCCCATATTAGCCAGCTTTTGGGCTCATTTTTTCCCCATGTACAGTTGGCCAGTCATTTTCTATTTTTGTTTCTCTTATTTGAGACGATTGAAGTATCAGAGTATTTCTATTTAGCTTATTGTTTTGTAGTGGGTTTGGTCTATGACATCTACTTTTTCCACTTGATAGGGATTGCGACTTTGTTATTCGTCTTATTGGGGGCATTTCTCCATAAATTTAATAGCGTTATTTTATTGAATCGTTGGACGAGAATGTTGGCAATTATTGTCATGACTTTTCTATTTGAGATGGGAGCTTATATACTTGCAATAGTGGTAGGTTTAACTGTGGATAGTATGTCTTTGTTTATAGTCTATAGTTTAGTACCATCAATGATTTTGAACCTTATGTGGATGATTATCTTTCAGTTTATTTTTGAAAAATTTTATCTATAAGAAAGAAATAAAAATGTAACAAAGGCGTAATATTCATTAGGCCTTTTTTTGGTATACTAGTAATGTCTTTAAAAGAAGGAGTATCTACGTAATATGAAGAAAAAAATCTTAGCGTCACTTTTATTAAGTACAGTAATGGTTTCTCAAGTAGCTGTTTTAACAACTGCGCATGCAGAAACTACTGATGACAAAATTGCTGCTCAAGATAATAAAATTAGTAACTTAACAGCACAACAACAAGAAGCCCAAAAACAAGTTGATCAAGTTCAGGAGCAAGTATCTGCTATTCAAACAGAGCAATCAAACTTGCAATCTGAAAATGATAGACTACAAGCAGAATCTAAAAAGCTTGAGGGTGAAATTACAGAACTTTCTAAGAATATTGTATCTCGCAATGATTCATTGCAAAAACAAGCTCGTAGTGCTCAAACAAATGGAGCTGCAACAAATTACATCAATACAATTGTAAACTCAAAATCAATTACAGAAGCTATTTCACGTGTTGCTGCAATGAGTGAAATCGTATCTGCAAACAACAAGATGTTGGAACAACAAAAAGCAGATAAAAAAGCTATTTCTGAAAAACAAGTAGCAAACAATGATGCAATTAATACAGTTATTGCAAATCAGCAAAAACTAGCTGATGATGCTCAATCATTAACTACAAAACAAGCTGAGTTGAAAGCTGCAGAATTGAATCTTGCTGCTGAAAAGGCTACTGCAGAGGATGAAAAAGCAAGTTTACTTGAGAAAAAAGCTGCAGCAGAAGCAGAAGCTAAAGCTGCAGCAGAAGCAGAAGCAGCTTATAAAGCTAAACAAGCAAGTCAACAACAAACAGTAGTTGCTTCTGGAAATACAACTTTTACAGCACAAGTTCAAGCACTATCTACTATTTCTTCATCAAGTTCATCTGAGTCAAGTTCGTCTGAATCATCTTCAAGCAGTGCTTCAACAGAATCAACAAGCTACACTCCTGCTCCAGTGACACATCGTCCAACATATAGTACAAATGCTTCAAGTTATCCAACTGGTGAGTGTACATGGGGAGCTAAAACATTGGCGCCTTGGGCTGGAGATTACTGGGGTAATGGAGCACAGTGGGCTACAAGTGCAGCTGCAGCAGGATTCCGTACAGGATCTACACCTCAAGTTGGTGCCATTGCATGTTGGAATGATGGTGGATATGGACACGTAGCCGTGGTTACAGCTGTTTCATCATCAACAAGTATCCAAGTATCTGAATCAAACTATGGTGGAAACCGTACAATCGGAAATAAACGTGGATGGTTCAATCCTACTACGACTTCAGAAGGTTTTGTAACATATATCTATCCAAACTAATGAATGAAACGAAGAGGCTCGATTTGAGTCTCTTTTATGATTCATATAGTTACCTTACTTTAAAAATCTGCTAAAATCACTTGAAAATATTGAAAAAGTATGGTAAAATGAAACTTGTCGTGTGAACGATAATACTCATTCTTGATGAATTGTGAAACAGTTGCCTTTGGGTCGTTTTGCGAGTCGAAGTCAAGAAGAGGAAAAAAACAAAAAGGAGAAATACTCATGGCAGTAATTTCAATGA
>ERZ773069.2084-NODE-2084-length-10751-cov-14.735041_pt1 | contig 10751 bp, 6 predicted proteins | sample MGYA00580619_ERZ773069 | MGnify/ENA primary metagenome ERZ773069 (study PRJEB29015, sample SAMEA2738007) | human oral metagenome | biome: human oral; feature: human-associated habitat; material: dental | place: China | collected 2108 ...
ATTGACCTGTTATAGAAAAGGCACATGATCTCGGCCATTTCAGGGCTGACGTCCGGGCGACTGTCGTCGGGTTTGATGATCATGATGGCTCCCCGGCGCTGGTGGCACGCGGCTTTCGTGCCCGACGGGGTTTAGTGTCATTAGCGCGGCTTTCCTGAAGTCTTTTCAGCAGCTCGCTGGCCGGCTCGTCGTTCGGATCCTGCGGAACCAGCTCACCCCGGAATGCCTTGGCCAGCAGGGCGGGAGTGAGCTTCTGAACGGCTGCCTGCGCTTGGGATAGCCGCTCTTCCAGGCGATCAGCGAAGGCGAAGAGCTTCTCTACTCGGCGGACGATTTCGGATTGTTCTTCGAAGGATGGAAGTGGAATGGCAAAGTTTTTGACTTTCTGCAGATTTAAGTTTGGCTGGTTGCCTCCCTCGGCCATGTCGCGCATTTCGTTGTATCGTGCTTTTAATGCGAGTTTGACAAACTTGGGGTGTGTCTTGTTTGATGTGATGCGTATGGCTGCACATGCCTGATTTATAGTTGCGTGGATCCCTAGTTCTGTTACTTGGCCACGTGTTTTCCCTTCGCCATACATGGCGATCAATAGCGTTCCTGGAGGATATAGCTTTAGTCGGTGCGCTTGAATTGCCTCTTGGGTGACGTGGTTTTCCGAAGAATCAACGATGTCTTTCTGAGTGGCTGAACTGGTTATCCATGGCGTTCCTTTGTCTGCGTAAAATGCTCGATTTGTCCTGAGTGGGGTTGAGCCTGTTCCTACCTCAGCTACTTCATGAATCGCTATCTTGTCCCATGGTTCAGATTTTCTGCCTGTTTTCCAGTCGGTCGTCAATCGCCCCGAGGTGGCGGCTGCAAGAACGGACTGCCGGAAGCGCTTGATGAGCGGGGCGATGCGGGAAAGATGCTCGTTAGCCGCGTCGACGCGCGCCAGCACGCGGTCAAGCTTGTCGGCGATTCGGCGTTGTTCGTTGGTTGGGGGTAGGGGGATTTTTTGATCTTTAAGGATGGTTTGGCTTATGTTTTGTTGCGTTCCGCCTTTTCCAAGTGAAATTAAGTGGGGTTTGATGTTTTGTATTGCTCTGTGCAAGTAGTGAAGGTTTATTCCTTCGTTTGGGGTGCAGTGGGCAATCGCCTGATTTGTTGCGCATGGAAGGGCTGTGATGCCTGTCTTTCCGATGGATCCATACATGGCAACAAGCAGTGTTCCTTTTTGGAGTAATTTTGCAGATGAATTCTCAAGCCCGTCTTCTGTTATGAAAGTCGTGGCTGTTTTTATGTAACCCTCGTTCAGGTCGCCAATTACAAGCCAAGGTATGGTCCCGTTATCGTAGTATTTTGGGTTTGTTCGAGTGGGCGTGCCGCCGCTCCCCCATTTACCGACAGATGACAGTGGGGCTAAGTACCAGCCTTTGGGAAGAGGATGGTTCTGTGTCATCATTCTTCTCCCATCTCTTGCAACATCTTCTCTATTTCAGCTATTGCCTCACCGAGGGCCGTAATTAGCTCTTCTGCGATTACCGCTGGTTCAACAGCACTATCATCGCTACCTAGCGACTCATCCTTCAACCAGCTGATATCCAGGCTGTCGCCTTTCTCCTTCCGGATCCATTCGCGACTGAAGCTGCGCCAGCGGCCGGTCTCGCCGGTATCGGTACGCTGGGCCTTGCCCTTGGCGTCGTCACCATAGGCCTGAATGAAATCCGCAAAGTACTCCTTGGTCAGCGGGGTGCGCTTTCCGAACTTGGGGGCGTTGGTACGGGCATCGTAGACCCAGACCGTGTCCGTATGATCCTTGCCGTCTTCTCTGGGCGTGTTGCTGATCTTCTCGAAGAACAGCACGTTGGTCTTGACACCCTGAGCATAGAAGATACCGGTGGGCAGCCGCAGGATGGTGTGCAGCCGGCACTTGGTCATCAGGTCCCGGCGGATATCGGTGCCGATGCCGGACTCGAACAGCACGTTGTCGGGCAGTACCACGGCAGCACGGCCACCGTCCTTCAGGCTGCGGATGAAGTGCTGCACAAAGGCCAGCTGCTTGTTGCTGGTCTTGAAGGTGAAGTCATCCCGCGTGGGGCCACCGCCGCCCTTGGCGTTGCCGAAGGGCGGGTTGCTCAGGATCACGTCGGCATTCTTCAGGGTCTTGCCCTGCGGGCCTAGCGTGTTACCTAGTTGCACGGCCCCTTCGCCGCTGCCAATGATGCCGTGCAGCATGCAGTTCATCAGGGCCAGCCTCCGGGTGGAAGCCACCAGCTCCATGCCCACGAAGGCCTGTTCTTTCTGGAACTTCTTCTTCTCTCGGCTGAGGTCGAACAGGTCGTCCGTGCGCTCGCGTATGTAGCGGTTGGCGGCAATCAGAAAACCGGCCGTGCCCGCGGCTGGATCCTGGATCACCTCACCGGCCTGCGGCTGCATCACATCAATGATGGTGTCGATGAGTGGGCGTGGGGTGAAGTACTGGCCGGCGCCGCTCTTGGTTTCGGAAGCGTTCTTTTCCAGTAGGCCCTCGTACAGATCGCCCAGCCCGTCGCGGCCGCCGTCGAACCACTGGATGCCGTCCAGATTGGTGATGAGCGCCTTCAGGTGTCGGGGCTCCTTGATGCGGCTCTGCGCGTCGGCATAGATGGCGGCAATGCGTTTTTCCTTGCTGCGGGAAAGCCGCAGCAGCATCTCCCGGTACGTGTCCCGCAGTTCAGCACCATCCAGTTTCAGCAGCCTGTTCCATCGGGTATCTTCGGGCAGCAGTACATCCTCCTCCTCCCGTTCGTGATCCATCTTCAGGAACAAGAGCAGCACCAGTTCCGTCACGTAGTCACTGTAGTTGATGCCATCGTCACGGAGGATGTCGCACTGGGCCCATAGCTTGGCGACGATCGGGTTGTCGGTCATGGTTGGAGGGAGTGATGGGTAAGGGGGCAACGGCGCAGGAAAATGTGCCGGGTCAGGGCAGGGCGCCAGGGGCAATTTCAGCGGTGAGAATTATGCCGCACTGTCCCACAGGTGGCTGGCCAGCGTGTCCCGCACGACCTCCAGCTGATCGTCCAGTATCTCATTCAGTCGCTTCGGGCCGCCGGAGTCCTTGGAAAACTCCTTCAGGAATTCGGCATCTACCACCAGCTCCGTGTTCTTCTTAAGCTGCTTGGCGATGCGTTCCAGCCATTTCCGCTGTTCCCGGCCCCAGTCACGCAAGGCATAGACATGTAGCATGGCGCGATCCACCCGCTCATCGAAGGGGATAAGGGCCTCACCCAGTGCCGCACGGCGAATGTAGGCCACGATATCGGCTGCCAGTTCCTGATTGCTCTGCTGGTACCAGGCTTTCTGCAGCGTGGTTTGGTTGAACTGGTGCTGGTCCAGAAGCAGCTTGACTTCACGCAGCTGCTCCCGGGTCATGTCACGGGGGCGGTTGATGATGACATTGAGCGCCACGGATTGGTTGGTCTGTGCACGGATGAAGCGGCTAAAGGCCTCCAGGTAGTCGTCGGGGCGCTGGTAACTGCCGTAGTTCTGTTGGCGGGCCGTCAGCTGGTCCTCGTGCAAGGACAGAACAACGGTTTGACCGGCGTCGCCGGTACAGTCGTGTTGCAGAAGCTCCAGGGTACCGATCAGAGCCGGGTGTGCCTGCAGATAGGCTTTCAGGGAGGTGCTGCCATCGGGTCCGTCGCCGGGGCTGGAGAGTTCGCGAAGGTATGCAGGCAGCTTGGCAGGCGGCATGTCGATCATTGCCTCCAACTGGTCCAGCCGGTTCTGCAGACTGGGTTGCCGCTTGAGGTGATGCCCTGCCTTGGTCATCAGCCGCTCTACTTTCTGGATCAGTTGCCGGGTTACGTCCTGCCGGTGCTCCTGAATGTGAGCGTCCTTTTCCGTGGCACCGCCGGGCAAGGGAGCCAGAAGCTCGGCGTACAGGGTGCTCAGGGCTACTCGAGGGTCTTTCACCAGCGGCTGCATGTTGCTGACGCTCTGCAGGGTGGCATACAGGTCTACGGCGTCATAGATGCGAAAGACTTCCTTGCCGATATCTGGGCACAGGCGCGTGGCCCGTCCCAGCATTTGCTCGTACAGGATGCGGGACTTCACCTTGCGCAGGAAGACCAGATTGCAGATGGCGGGCACATCAATGCCGGTGGTCAACAGGTCCACCGTGATGGCGATGGTGGGTTCGGTCTCGTTCTTGAAACGGCGGATCAGGCTGTCGGGTTTGTCAGCCTGACCGGTGATCTTCTCGATCGAGGCCTGGTTGAAGCGACTTCCAAGCTTGTTGTGGTAGGCCTCACTCAGCAGGCGCTTCACCGTGTCGGCATGCCGGTCGTTTACGCAGAAGATCAGCGTCTTCTCTTCGGACGGCAGGGGGATGTCCTCGACCAGAGCCTGGCAGATGACGCGGTTGAAGTTCTCGTTGAGGACGCTGCGGTTGAAGGCTGCCACGTCGTAAGCCTGCTCGTCTTCCAGCGTGGCCGTGTTGATGGTGTTCGTCCCGAGATCGAGGAGATCAATGGTTTCGCCGCGGTTGAAGTGGATGCCATCCTTGTTCAGGGCGGTTTCGTAGCGGATGGGGGGATCGTGGTCCACCAGCACCCCGTCGGCCACCGCCTCGCGGTAGCTATACTCGTACACGGGTAGACCGAATATTTCTGTCGTGTGCCTGGCCGGCGTGGCGGTCAGGGCAATCTTGACGGCATCGAAATGGTCCAGCACCCGGCGGTAGGTGGACTGGTAGTCCTGCTGATCACGGAAGACCAGCTCTCCATCCGTCATGTCCTGGTCGGGCGTGTAGCCGCGGTGCGCCTCGTCCACCACAATGCAGTCGTAGGCGCCGGCGCTGGGTGGGTTCTCGTCGTCCAGCAGCCGCCGCACCATGGCCTGGACGGTGGTGAGTTCCACCTGGGTTTCCTGGGCAGCGGAGGCCTTGCGTTTGCTGCGTTTGTTGCCGGTTGCGATCTGCTTGGCCTTGTCGCGCGGCCCCACTACGGTGTAGAGGTCGGTCAGCGGCATGTTGCGGTCCAGTTTCAGAGACTGGAAGTTCTCCATGGCCTGGATGCCCAGCGCTGTTCGATCCACCAGAAAGAGGATGCGCCGGAATCGCCGGGCACGCAGCATCCGGTAGATCAGCCCCAGACAGGTACGGGTCTTTCCGGTGCCGGTGGCCATCGCCACCAGGGCGGTACGCTTCTGGTGGGCCAGGGCTGTTTCAATGGCCTTGATGGCGTCCTTCTGATAGTCGCGTAGCGACAGCTCGCCGTAGTCGTCAGCCTGTTCCTGAAGAGTCTGCTCGGCCCGGTCAATGTCCTGCCCCAGCATGGCCTTGAGTTCTTCCGGGCTGTGGAAGGCGCGCTGGGCGTGGGCGATGTTGCAGGGGCGGCGCAGGTCGCGGAAATGGATGCCGCTGGAATCCACGTGCTGCTGGATGTAGGTTCGGCCGTTGCAGGCATAGGCGTAGGGCAACTGGAAGCTGCTTCCGATGCCATCCGGCCAGGGTGCTTTCAGGGAAGCGGCCTGCCAGGGCAGAATCAGCACCTCATTTCCCATCCGGAAAGCCCGTGCATAGCGCTCGGCCTGGCTGATCCGTGAGGCAACCGCAGTACTGAAGCGCTTGGCCTCCACAATGCCTACCGGCATCAGGCCGATGAACAGTACGTAGTCTGCCTGTTCCGGATGGCCAGATTTGCCCCATGAGGGCATCGGCCATTCGGCAATGGCCAGGTTTTTGCCTTCTTGCGGGCGGGTGCCCTTGGCGTAGTGCAGTGTCTGGCTGTCGGCTTCCCAGCCGGCCTGACGGAGCTGGTCGTCGATCAGCAGGCGGGTGGCGGCCTCGTCCAGATCCACGCGCTGCGCAGCCTGGCTGGCACGCTCGATGAGCTGCTTCAGATGGGCGTCGCGGTCGGCCTGGATGCTTGCAGCCAGAGGGGTTGCAGTACTGCCGGCAGCAACCAGCGGTACATCCACAGGGAGGGTGCCTGTTGGTGCCTGGCCCTGCGCCAGCAGCTTCTGCTCCAGTGCTTCCTGACGTTCCTTCAGGCGGGCATTTTCTTCTTCCTGCCTGGCCAGCTGCCTTTCCCGCTCGATGCTCTCTGCCTTCAGCTTGTTGGCCACCGCCTCATTTTCCTCGGCCAGCTTCTGATAGACGCTGCTTTCCTCCTCGGCTTGCGCATAGGCGGCTTCGGCCTGCCGCGTCATCTCCTGTTCCTGGGCCAGCTGGGCCTGAAGGGCCGCTTCCCGCTGTGCCAGCAAGGCTTGGTGCTGTGCCTGCTGGCCAAGTGTCTGCGCCAGCTGCCGGTCTAGCTCCTGAACCCGCTTCTGCAGTTCGCTCAGCTTGCGGCTGGGGTTGTCGGGCGGGATGAAGGGACCGGGCCGGTAGTCCGGCTGGTTGTCGAAAGTGCGGTGGTACCACAGCGCCAGCTCCCGGCCGATCTTCAGGACTTCCAGCCCCTCGGTAAAGCCAATGGGCGCGTCAGCCTGATGGGCGGCCTCGTTGCCACGCTTGCGTAGCAGATGCAGCATGTCGCGCACCTTCGCGTCCAGCCGCAGCCGGTTCTCCAGCTCGCGCACTAGCGCCAGCTGGCTGTCGAAGGCCGACGGCTGGATGCCCACCTGAATGGCCATGTTCTGGGCCATGTCCTCGGCCAGTAGCCGCATCTTGACTACGCAGGAACGCGGATCGATGGGAAAAACCCGCTCAGCCACGCTGCCCAGCTCTGCCCAGAGCGGGTGAAGCTTGGTCAGAAACGCAAAGTTGCTCGGCGGTGTGCTCAACGAAGGTCTCCTTGCGGGGCTGGGTGGGGTTCGGGAGGCAGGGCCTGAGTCATGGGCCTGTGGGCGCGTGGGCGCCTACCCCTGATATCCGACAGGTGTCGGAAATTTTACGGGAGGCAGTGTGAAAAATGGCACGGAATACGGGGAGGCGTTTTGAGTAGGCCAACGGCCACCGGGCATGAGAAGTTCTGGTGTTGTGTGATTGCTACGATTTGCTGAGTGTCGGATTGATGGGCAATCGCCGGGCGGAGGATGGATGCTGGAGAGCAGAAGGCAGAAGGCAGAAGGCAGAAGGCAGAAGGCAGAAGGGCATGTCTTTCTCCTTTTCGAGGCATTTTGTACAATATGTACAATTTCCGGTCTGAAGAGGATCTCCCATGCGCACCATCACTGCCAGCAAGGCCCGCCAGGGCTTTGCAGAACTACTGGAATCCGTCGATCAGGGGCCAGTGGTCATAGAGCGCCAGCGCAGGGGCGTGGCCGTGGTGATGTCAGTGGCTGAATACTGGCGGCTGCGCCAGGTCGACAGTGCTGCCGGGGCGTGGGCGTCTGCTCAGCCTGAAGCACAGGGCACAAGCCTCGCCGGGCGGCAGGAGGAGGAGGCAGAGGCAGGCTACAGGGTGGCGGAAAAGACCTCAGCCGGTATGCCCGTGCAACGGGAAGGTAGAAAGCGGCAGATGGGAACGCTGAAGGGGCAGCTGACCATCCCCGAGGATTTCGATCGCTGGCTGGAAGATGAGATCCAGGCGCTGTTCGCCGGCCAGGAGTCGTCCGAGGCCGAGCTTCTGCATTCGGCCGGGAAGGCAAAATGAAAGCGCTCTGCGACACGCATGTCCTGCTGTGGTACCTGGAAGGCAGGCAGGAGATGTTCTCTCCCCGAATCCAGGCCTTTCTGATGGACGAGCGCAATACCCCGTGCTTCAGTGATGCCAGCATCTGGGAACTGGCCATCAAGGCCAGCCTGCGGAAGGACATCTTCCCGCATGATCCACAGCGAATCGTGGATGAGCTGCTGGATCAGGGCTTTGAAGAGACGCGCATTCGATTGCGGCACATCGTGGCTGTCCAGCGCTTGCCGCTGCTGCATCGGGATCCGTTTGACCGTCTGTTGATGATGCAGGCAGAAGTCGATCGGATGCTCTTTCTGTCAGCGGACAGTCAGATCATGCAGTACCAGAAAGACTACGTCGTCGATGTTCGGGCGTGATTCGTGTTCAGCCGTCATGATGCAAGGTGTCGGTCAGATCACGCTTGCTCTCCTCGCACAGAAACCTGTACTTGTCATACGCAAGCCAAGCCTCACAGATTGCCGCGCCTGTCCCGCAGCGCGTCAGTAGCCCGCTTCAGAACGTGCTGCAAGCATCGTGCCTGCTGTCGTCAATGAACCGCATCACCTCATCACCCAACCCGCCGCGCAGGCAATCCAGCCGCAGGTCCACGGGTAGCGAGCGCAGCCAGGTGAGCTGGCGCTTGGCCAGCTGGCGGGTGGCGGCCACGCCGGCCTCGAAGAGGGTGTCGGGCGAGCGTTCGCCGTCCAGCATCTGCCACACCTGACGGTAGCCGACAGTGCGCATGGCGGGCAGTTCGACGTGCAGCTCGGGACGGGCGTGCAGGCGCTTCACTTCGTCGATGAAGCCGTGGTCCAGCATCTGTGCAAAGCGCTGGGCGATGCGGGCGTGCAGCTGGCTTCGATCGCTCGGTTCCAGGCTGACGATGCGGATGTCGGGATGGGCCTTGGGTTTCTGGCCGGCGGCGTGCAGGGTGGACAGGGGCTGACCGGTGATCTCGATGATTTCCAGCGCGCGCTGGATGCGCTGGGCATCAGTGGCGTGCAGGCGTTGGGCGGTGATCGGATCCAGCGTGGCCAGACGCTGGTGCAGGTACGGCCAGCCGTGCTTGGCCGCTTCGGCATCCAGCCGGGCGCGGATGTCGGGACGAGCGCCGGGCAGGTCGTCCATGGGATGCAGGAGCGTGCGCGCATACAGCATCGTGCCACCCACCAGCAGCGGCAGGCGGCCGTGTGCCTCGATCTCGTCGATCAGCCGCCAGGCATCGGTGGCGAATTCTGCAGCGCTGTAGCTCTGAACCGGGTCGCGGATATCGATAAGATGGTGAGTTACCGAATTTCTTTCTTCGACGGTGGGCTTGGCGGTGCCGATGTCCATGTCGCGGTACACCAGCGCAGAGTCCACGCTGATGATCTCCACCGGCAGGTGTCTTGCCAGCTCCAGCGCCAGCGCGGTCTTGCCGGAGGCGGTGGGGCCCAGCAGCATCAGGGCGCGCATGCTCATTGCCCCCGCATGAACCAGCGGTCCAGCTCTTCCAGCGTCAGCCGGAACCACGTGGGGCGGCCGTGGTTGCAGAAATCCGCGTCGGGCGTGGCTTCCATGTCGCGCAGCAGGGCGTTCATTTCAGGCAGGGTCAGGGCGCGGTTGGCGCGTACCGAACCATGGCACGCCATGGTGGCCAGCAGGCGGTCCAGGCGCTTTTCCAGCGCGTTGTGCTGTGCGGGCGCCTGCCAGGCGGCCAGCACTTCGCGGGCCAGCTTCTCGGGGTTGGCGCGCGACAGCAGGGCAGGCACGCTGGTGACAGCAAGGGTGTCGGGGCCACGCACTTCCAGGTCGATGCCCAGGTCGCCCAGGGAGTCGGCGTCGTCGGTGACGGTGGCCACGTCCAGTTCGGTGGCCTGGAAGACGGCGGGGATCAGCAGCGGCTGCCGGGCGATCCGGTGGTCGCGGTGGGCCTTCTTCAGGCGCTCCAGCACGATGCGCTCATGCGCGGCGTGCATGTCCACGATGATCAAACCATCCGCCGTTTGCGACAGGATGTAGATGCCGTGCAGCTGGGCCAAGGCAAAGCCCATGCGGGGCGTGTGCGCCAGTGGAGGCGCGTCCGGCGGCGGTGTCGCATGTGTGGATGGCGCAGAACCAGGTGCGCCCGCAGTGCCTGTCGAGCCACCGGCCACCGCCACCCCGTCTGCCATGGCGCTTGCCATGGTGCCTGCTGTGGTGGCAGCGACGGGAGGCACGATGCCCGGCGCAGATCCCGTGGTCTCAGCCGCGGCGCTACCCGTCACGCCAGGCCAGCCGGGGCGGACCTCGGCGGCATGAGGGGCAGGGGCGGCCAGGATGTCATCTGCTGATGACCCTTCCGCACGGCCGACCGGGGAGGGGGCCGTGTCGTCCGAGGGGGCTGCACGCAGTTCCACCTGCTGCCAGTCGGGGGCTGACGGGCGATGCGGTACGGTGTTCAGGCTGTCGATGCCTTCGGTGCTGCCTGCCTGAGAGGGCTCCCATGGATTCGCGCTGACGGAGCCGTCAGACGCAGCTTGTCTAAGCCCGGTGGTACCGCCAGCCACGTCCTGCGTCGGCCTGCCGTTCGGCGCCTGGAAGGCCAGACTGGCGCGATTGGCCGCTGCATCGTGTGTCGGGCCGTGGTGGGGCGTGCGGGGGCCCGTGGTGTCATGGGCCGGTGCATGGTGGGACAGGGGAAGACTGCCGGCGCCAGGGCGCCGGCCTGGGGCAGTGGCGGGCTGGTGCCCCGGCAGGGTGCGGACCGTGTGCCGGTCAGCGGTGTAGCCGCTGACATCCGTGCCGGCGCCCGTGGTTGATCCGCCAGCCAGCTCGATGGTGCGGCTGGCACCCTGACGCTGCTGGGGCAGGGTGGCGGCCAGCGCGTTCTCAATGGCATGAAAGACCAGGTGGCGCACGGCGCCGGGGTCGCGGAAGCGCACTTCGGTCTTGGCTGGGTGCACGTTGGCGTCCACCAGCGTGGGGTCGATGGTCAGAAAGAGCGCAAAGACGGGGTAGCGCTCGCCATGCAGGCGGTCGCGGAAGGCCTGGCGGATGGCCTGGGCCAGCATGCGGTCACGCACGAAGCGGCCGTTGACGAACAGGTATTGTCGGTCGCTGCGGGCGCGGGCGGCATCCGGTTCGCCCAGCAGGCCTTCCACGGCCAGCGGACCGGCCTGGGCTGAGACGGGCAGCAGCCGCGCACCGTCG
>ERZ773069.2085-NODE-2085-length-10751-cov-10.005329_pt1 | contig 10751 bp, 8 predicted proteins | sample MGYA00580619_ERZ773069 | MGnify/ENA primary metagenome ERZ773069 (study PRJEB29015, sample SAMEA2738007) | human oral metagenome | biome: human oral; feature: human-associated habitat; material: dental | place: China | collected 2108 ...
GTGATCTCGCCCGATTTGAGGTTTCTTTTGATAAGCTGCGTATCGTAGATATTGGTGCGACACCCGAACGTTTTAAAATAAATTTTCAAATTTCGCTCCCAGATCCGCTTCCTGTGGCAAAGCCGGCGCCCTGTGCCGCTGCGTTTAAATTTTGTGAGCCTTGCTGCTCGGAGCCGAGATCTTGCGCCGCAAAATTTTCGCCCGCCGCCATATAGTTTTTACCGTTAAAAAGCGTGTATGCAGGATAGGCGATCTTGATGTCGGGCTCGCTTCTTAGGGCGTCTAAAATTTCAGCCGAGATGTTGCTGCGAAGCCCGAGCGTCGCGTAAGAGTTCGTCATATACCAAACCGAAATTTCAATGCCGTATGGCTCAAAAAAGCTAAAAATTCTAGGCTCGACGTTTGGATTTTTGATGCTGTATTGCGAACGAAGCTTGCCCATCTGCTTTTTGGCGATGTCGGTGTAGCCTTTGGAATACTTCCGCACGATGTTTTTTATGAGATACATCGCCTTTTTATGGTTGCTATCAAATGTTAAAAGTATGCTAATGCCGTCCCAGACGGTCTTAAGTCCGCTATGGGTGTAGTTTGAGATAAGATCGGTAAAAATATAATTATTCGGTATGAAAATCACCCTGCCTGCGCGTTTATTTTCTCTCCACGTAGTCATAGTAACGTCCTCAAAAATCGTCATCCTAAGCACCGAAATATCGATGATATCGCCTACGTAGGTCTCGCCATTTTTATGCACTCTGATGCGATCGCCCACGCCATGCGCGCCGCAGCCGCACGCCGCCGTGGGGCGGAGTCAGTCGTGCTGGCCACCGGTCACTTCAGAGAGTCGGCCAGCACGTCGTAGTACTTGTTCAGCCCCCACGGTATGGACAGAGGGGACGGATTCGCGGCGGCCGCCAGCGGGTTGCTGTAGCCCAGGACGGCGATGCGCCCCTTCTTGACCGCGGGCATCTGGGAGATGAGCTCGTCCTTCTTGAGCTTCCCGGCGATCTTCGCGTTGTCCTTCTCGGGGCCGTACGTGAGGAAGACGTCGACGTCGTCGAAGCGCTCGATCTTCTCAGTGCTGACCTCCACGAAGAACTGGTCGGTCTTCTTCGTCTCCTCGGCGACGATCTTGGGCACGCCGAACCCGTTTCGGGCCAGGAATCCGGCCCTCGAGTCGTGCGTCGTGTAGAAGCCGATCTTCGAGAAGTCCCCCTTGGTCCCCGTCGAACCGAACAGGACCTTCTTGCCTTTGAGCGAGGGATGGGCGTTGAGCGCGTCGTCGCTGTGCTTCTTGAGGTCCTTGATGAGCTGCTCGCCCTGGGCCGGCATGCCGATGGCTTTCGAGTTCATGCGGATCATGCACTCCATGGACGTCCCCCACGCCCTCTCTGGGTAGGCCACGACGGGCGCGATCTTCGACAGTTTGTCGTACTGCTCCTGGGTCAGGCCCGAATACGAGGCGAGGATGACGTCGGGCTTCGTCTTGAACACCTCCGTGTCGGGCACGCCGTCGGTCTCGTCGAAGAGCGCCGGGGTCTGGGCGCCGAGGGCCGTGAGCTTCTCTCGGACCCAGGGCATCACGCCGTCGCCGTCGTCGTCGCCCCACGTCGCCTTCGACATCCCCACGGGGGCGACGCCGAGGGCGAGCGGGACTTCGTGATTCGCCCAGGCCACCGTCGCGATCCGAGTCGGCTTGGCCGGGATCGTCGTGGTGCCGTAGGCGTGTTCGATCTTCATGGGATAGGAGGCGTCGCCGCTCGGCGCATCGCAGGACGCCGAGGCTTTGCCGACTTTGGGCTGGGCGGTCGCCTTTCCGCCCGCGGACTTGCCGGATGCGGCGCTCGCGGACTGGGAGGAGGTCGATGCCGACGACGTCGAGTCGCCGGAGGAACAGGCGGTCAGGCTCATGGCGGCGACGGCCGCCGCGGCCAGAGATGCACGGATTGTACGCAAGGTGCTCCCTTCGGTGCGTTACTGGGAGAACGCGTCTAGTACGGTAATGCGTTCCTTACACTACTGGCCCGTAGAGGGGAGGTCCATGGTTCGTCGGACGCCGGCGGGCGGTTAGTCGAAACGTTCGTCCGGCACGGCGCCGACCGGTCATCCGTGCAGACTCCTGCGGAAGCCGAAGCGAGGAAGCCGAGGGGAGATGCGCGCAGCGCGGGAGCGGGCCGGATGAAGTTTTCGGTCCGCCGAAATATACTGGGCTCATGCGTAGACTCACAAGAAGACATCGGCGGGGCGGACGGGCCGGCGAAGGTGCCGGCCGAGTGCGGCTGTCCTGCGCGCTCCTCGCCCTGTTCCTCACGGCGGGATCGCTCGGCGCGTGTTCGAATTCGGGCCGGGCCGGCGGCAAGCCCCTGGTTCTGACGACCTTCACCGTTGTGAAGGACATGGCGCAGGCGATCGCGGGAGACCGCCTGCAGGTCGAATCCATCACCAGCCCCGATGAGGAGATCCACGACTTCCAGCCCAGCCCCGAGGACGTCCGGCGCGGCGCCAAGGCGGACCTCATAGTCGACAACGGGCTCGGCCTGGAAAGGTGGATCACCAAGCTGACGGCCAACTCCAAGGCCAAGCGCGTCACGCTGTCCGACGGCGTGACCCCCATTCCCATCGCCTCGGGAGGCCACGCGGGAGAACCCAACCCCCACGCGTGGATGAGCCCGCGCGAAGGCAAGAAGTACGTCGACAACCTCGTCAAAGCCTTCTCCGCCCTGGACCGCGAGCACGCCGCCGAGTTCAAGGCCAACGGCGAGGCCTACAAGGCCAAACTCGACGCCATCTCCAACGAGATGACGGCCACCCTCGCCTCCGTCCCCCGCGAGAAGCGCGCGCTCGTGACGTGCGAAGGGGCGTTCAGCTACCTCGCTCGCGATTTCGGGCTGGAGGAACGCTACCTGTGGGCCGTCAACGCGGAAGGCGCCCTGACCCCCAAGGGCGTGGCCGAAGTCGAGAACTTCGTGAAATCCCGCAAGATCCCCGCGGTGTTCTGCGAGTCCACGGTGGAGGGGAAGATGAAGCCCATCGTCGAGTCCACCGACGCCGTCTACGGCGGCACGCTGTACGTCGACTCGCTGTCGAAGGCCGGCGGCCCCGTCCCCTCCTATCTCGACCTCCTCCGCTACGATTCGCAGAAGATCGCCCGGGGTCTGGCGCGGAAAGGCTCGTGACATGGGCCGGGACGCGAGTGAAGAGGAAGAAGCCGACGCCGTCTCCCTCCGGCGGCGGCTCGGCACGGCGCGAGACGGCGGGGGCGACGCCGGATTCCCTCGTGGCGAGGACAGGGGCGGCGATGCCGGCATCGCCCTGCGAGTCGACGGCATGCGCGCCTCCTACGGAAGGGTGCGCGCCCTGACGGGAGTGAGCTTCGCCGTGGAGCGGGGCCGCATTTGCGGCCTCGTCGGCACGAACGGCTCGGGCAAGTCCACCCTCATCAAGGCCATCATGGGCGCGGTGCACTCGACGGGCGACGTCCGGCTCCTCGGCATAGATCCGACGTCGGCCCGCCGTCGCGGCCTGGTCGGGTACGTCCCGCAGAACGAAGGGGTCGACTGGGATTTCCCCATCGCCGTGGAGGACGTCGTCGCCATGGGACGGTACGGAGGCCTCGGTCCGGCCAGGCGGCTGAAGGCCGAGGACCGGGCCGCCGTCGACGTCGCCATCGAACTCGTTGACCTCCTCGATCTGCGCCGTCGCCCGGTGGGGGCTCTGTCGGGAGGCCAGCGCAAACGCGTGTTCATCGCACGTGCGATCGCCCAGGGAGCCAGGCTCTTCCTCCTGGATGAGCCCTTCGCGGGAGTCGACAAGCCGAGCGAAGCGCTCATCACAGGCCTGCTCCGCGAACTCGCCGCCGAAGGGGCGACGATGCTCGTTGCCACCCACGATCTGTCGGGTCTGCCGAGCCTGTGCGACGAGGTGCTTCTGCTCCAGCGCGAAGTCGTCTTCCACGGCTCTGTGGCCGAAGCCCTCGAGCCCGAGGTCCTGGGACGAGCCTTCGGCCTCGTCTCGCCGGCTTCGGACGGCGCCTCGGGCGATCCACCACCTCGTGCGATGACGTCCGCCCCCGCGATGACGCGCCCTCCGGCCGGCGCGAAAAACCCCACGGCAGAGCGGACGCCCGCTGCGGCATACGCCTCGGAGGCGGCGCGGGAGGAGGCCGACCATGCCTGACCTCTGGTCTCTCTTCGGCGAGATGTGGACGTACCCGTTCATGGTGCGCGGCATCGCGGTCACGCTCGTGGCGGGGATCGCGTGCGCAATCGTCAGCTGCTGGCTCGTCCTCATCGGCTGGTCGCTCATGGGCGACGCACTCTCGCACGCCATCCTCCCCGGCGTCGTCATCGCCTACCTCCTCGGCCTGCCCTTCTCCATAGGGGCGATGGCCGCGGCTCTCCTCGTCGTAGGGATGATCTTCGCGGTCCGGGGGACATCCCGCGTCAAATCGGATGCGAGCATGGGCATCGTCTTCACGACCATGTTCGCCACGGGCCTCGTGATCGTCTCGAAGAACCCCACGAACATCGACATGCAGCACGTGCTCTTCGGAGACCTCCTGGGCATCACCCAGGCCGACATGTGGCAGGTACTCGTCCTCGCCCCGCTCGCCGCGGCGGTCCTGCTGTTCAAGAGACGCGACGTCACGGCCTACGCCTTCGACCCGGGCCACCTCCGCGCCATCGGCCTGTCGCCCAGACGCATTTCGGGCATCCTCGTCGTGTGCCTGGCGCTCACCGTCGTCAGCGCCATGCAGGCCGTGGGGGCGATTCTCATCGTCACCCTGCTCGTCACCCCCGGGGCGACCGCATATCTGCTGACGAGCCGCTTCTCCCGCATGCTCGTCGTGGCGCCGGCGCTCTCCGCGGCGACGACGATCACCGGGATCTACGTATCCTACTGGTTCGACACGGCCTCGGGCGCAACCGTCGTGACGGTGGGAGGCATCGTCTTCCTCGCCGTGTGGGCGCTCTCCCCGCACGGGCTTCGCGGGTACCTCTCGCGATGGCGCCAGGATGGAGCGGAGGACGCCGGTTAGCGTTCCGCCAAGGGGCCGACGTCGCCGAGGCGGGCGGCCAGGCGATCGTGCGGCACGAGGCCCATCCCCGGCCCGTCGTCCCCGGCTGGAGGACCGGATGCGCGGCGGCTTCGGCGCCGGCGCGGCGACTGTCCGCCACGTGGGAGAACCTGGTCCCGTCCATTGGGGTGCAGGTAGGATTCCGGTATATCCGGCGGTCCCCGATCGGACTACCCACTACTCTCGAAGGGTGACGGAGCTATGGCAGACAACAACGAATTCGACCGGAACAACATTTTCGGCAAAGGCGAGGAGAACACCGCCTACGCCCAGTATTTCACCGGCGCCTCCTACGTCAATCCTCTGACGGAACCGGGCCACGCTCCGGTCTTCCTCGCCAACGTGACGTTCGAGCCGGGATGCCGCAACAACTGGCACATCCACCACGCCGCCCGGGGCGGCGGGCAGATCCTCATCTGCATCGCGGGAAGCGGCTGGCACCAGCAGAAAGGCCAGCCCCCGCGAAGCCTGAACCCCGGCGACGTCGTCGTCATCCCCGCGGGCGCCAAGCATTGGCATGGCGCCAAAGCGGATTCGTGGTTCAGCCACATCGCCGTCGAGGTCCCCGGAGAGGAGACCGGCACCGAATGGCTGGAGCCCGTCTCCGACGCCGAATACGCGGCATTGACAGAGGCCGACTCCTGACGGAGCCTGACCATGGGGCGAATCGAACTGACCGCGGAGAAATTCGCGGAGCTCTTCGGCGGCAAACCGGTTGTCGACGAAGGCGATGACCCGGAGTTCATGCGGATCCTCCAGCGCTTCATCTTCGGCGAAGTCTTCTACACCGGCGATCTCGACGACCAGACCCGAGAACTCATAACCGTCTCGGTTCTGACAGCCAATCAGACGCTTCCCCAACTGACCGTCCACGTCCGGGCGGCGCTCGCGGCGGGGTGCACGCCCGTGGAAATCCGCGAGGCCGTCTACCAGTGCGCACCCCTCATCGGCTTCCCCAAGACGCTCAACGCCATCTCCGCGATGAACGAGGCGTTCAGGGGCAAGGGGATCGCCCTCCCCCTCCCCGCCCAGGGAACCGTCGCCGACGACGACCGGCAGAGGATGGGCCGCTGCTTCCAAGAGCCGATCTACGGACGCGAACTCGCCAGGCAGTACTCCGATTTGCCCGGCGAGTTCGCCGAAGCGCTTCCCCGATTCGTCACCGAACTCACCTTCGGCGACTTCGCTTCGAGGAACGGTTTGGATCGCCGCCGACGCGAGCTGCTGACGTTCGTCGTGCTCGCAGCCCTCGGCGACGCGGAACCACAGGTGCGCAGTCATGCGGTCGGCGCCGTCAAGGCGGGCAACACCGTTGAAGGCCTCCTGGCGGCGCTCCTCCAGGCGATGCCCTATACCGGGGTTCCCCGCATCCTCAACGCGGTGAACGCCATCGCGCCGGTGCTCTCCGATGTCTCCTGAGGCCTCTGTCTTCGTCTTCTTGAAGCCCCTGTCTTCCTGAAGCTCCTTTTCCCGCCAGTCGTGCGTCCGAATCGGGGACGCGCCCGCCTGTCCTGTTGCGCGTCTCACATGCCGCGGGTAAGCTATTCTCCGCCGTGAATGTGTGGAATCTCATGCTCACCCTAAGGAGAATCTATGCGCACCCATTCGTCTCGGCTCTGCCTGTCGTGCATTGTGGCAGCGGCGGTCAGTTGCCTTGGTTTTTCCCCGGCGCAGTCACAGGCGCCCGCACGCGGCTTCGCCTCGGAGAGCAGCCTGCTCGGAGCATCATCTCCCGTTGCCGCCCTGTCGCACGGCAGGGAGGCTGCGGGCGCCGTCGCCACTGCAGGCGTTCGGCCGATGCACCCCATATGCGACCGGCCGGAGGGGATGGGTCTCTACCTCTCCCAGACGGAGCTCACGATCGCCAGCGGAGGAAGCGGCACCCTGACGTCCCTCCCCTGCGGACTCGGTTTCGATTTGACCACGAAGTGGAAGAGCTCGAGCCCGCTCGTCACCGTCAAGCCGGTCGACGCCCGCGGAGAGCAGGCCACGCTCAAAGCGGGGAACGGCACGGGAGACGCGGTCATCACGGCGTCCATAGAGAAGGTCGACAAGACCTACACCGCTTCGGCGACGATCAAGGTCCGCCCGGCCGACGCTTCGGGTTTCGTCTTCGACGGATCCGGCGGTCTCGTGGCATACGGCGGTACGGCAAAGGACGTGAGGATCCCCGCCGGAGTGACGTCGATCCACAAGAACGCCTTCCTCGGGGCGAACGTCGAGAGGATCCACGTGCCAGCCTCCGTGACATCCATCGGCGACTCGGCCTTCGCCAATGCGAAGAAGTTGACAACGGTCACCTTCGAAGACACTGACGCCAATCCGAGCAGATTGACGAGCATCGGCTCCCGCCTGATCGAGGGAGACTCGAACTTCGATTCTATGAAGTTGCCCCGTTCGCTCACGAAGATCCCAGCGAGCGCCTTCGCGAACACCGGAGCCAAGGAAATCTCCCTTCCTTCGGGGGTGACGGACATCCCCGAAGGCGCCTTCGCCGACTCCCCGCGGCTTACGAAGGTGAAGCTGTCCGACGGCGTTACGCGCATCGGCCCCAGAGCCTTCGAATCCGACCGCGCGCTGTCCGCGTTCGCGCGCATCGGCTCCGGAGAGAAGGAGCTGGGCGCCGGCCTGCCCTCCAAACTCGCCGAAATCAAGGAAGGCGCCTTCGCCTCGAGCGGCATCAGGGACATATCTCTGCCCTCGAGCGTCACATCCATTGACGACGGAGTCTGGCGCTGGTCGAAGCTCAAGAAGATCACCCTCAACGAGGGGCTCAAGCGCCTGGGCTCCTATGTCTTCGGGGAGTCCGACGTCGAGGATCTCACCATTCCCGATTCCGTCCAGACGGTCGGCTTTCACGCCTTCGTGGATATGCCATCTCTCAAGCGTGTTCGCATAGGCGACAATGTGGGAGCGGATCTTCTTCTTCAGGCCTTTAACGATACTCCGAAGCTCACTGAAATACATGTTAAGAACAGTTCAGTCAACTATACAAGCGTTGAAGGAGTTTTGTTCGATAAGAAGAAAACTAAGCTGATCGCATTTCCTGCTATGCGTAAACAGGGATTCAATACTTATACGGTACCTGAAGGCGTCACTGAAATTTCTGCTTACGCATTTGAAAAAGCAAAGATAACGAAAGTTACTTTTCCCGCTACGTTAAAACATATACGCGAATATGCATTCGCGAAAACGACTCTTACCGACTTAACTCTCCCAAATAGTTTCGAAACTATAGGAGATAGTGCTTTTTACGAGATTTCATCCTTAAAAAGCGTTGATTTGGGTGGAACTATAAAGATAGGTTCCTCTGCATTCTACCATGCCGATCATTTGACACAGGTGAACTTGCGTCCTGACCTCGGCCGCCTCACTGTGATCGAAGGCAATGGTTTCTTCGGTGTACCGCTTACCACACTCACGATTCCCGATTCCGTGACCGAACTTGGCTATCTTGCTTTCGGATATAGTAGAAAACTCACGAAAGTCCACATCGGCGCCGGAATGAGAACCTTCGATCTGGAAGCTTTCGATGACGATGACGGCTACGGTCGTTTTCCGCTAACTTTTAGAGAACTCACCGTATCGGCGGCCAATCCTGTCTATTCAGCCGATCGTAACTCGCTGTACGCAAAGCGTAATGACGGGTTGCATCTTATCAGATCTTACAACAGCGCTACGGCATCCGAATACTCTGTCCGAAAGGGAACCGTGCAAGTCGACGAGAAAGCCTTCAGCGGCCATAAGAAACTCGTGAAGATCATTCTTCCAGAGGGACTCAAGCGTGTTGGGCAGCAAGCCTTCTATCGCTCGAATTCTCTGGTCAATGTGAACTTTCCCGAAAGCCTCGAATACGTCGACGGTTATATTTCAAGCTTTTTCCGCGAAGTTGAGTTCGGTACGCACATCCGTGAAATTGCCTATAATTCTTTTTTCGATGGGATGCCCGAACGCATAATCGTGCGTGGTGGAATCAACGGAAAGTTCACTGATTCATCTGCATCCCTTGACAAGCCTGGAAGGCAGAAATCCGCTTATTTCGGAGAGGGCATGACCAACGTCGTCTACGAAAACGGAGATCTCCCGAAGATCATGGTCCTGCCGTCCACCCTGAAGGAATTCCGGCTGCGGCCATGGACTACCGACCTGAGTATGAAGGACGTCTACATTGCGGCGGCGCCCGGGACTGCGGCATGGAATCTCGTCTCCGGGCAGATGTCCAAAATAGGCATGGATCCGGCGAGGCAGCTGCACTCCTATACGCCCCTCAAGGCGGTCTTGCGCAACGCGGACAAACTCGTGCGCGGCTCGAAGTCCCCTGTGACGGTCGAGGTCTCGGGCGGTGTGAACGGCCGACGGCAGGCGCGCATCCTCGCGGTCTCACCGAACGGGAAGACCTCCGTGTTGCACGACTGGACGGACGCCTCACAGCTGCCGTCCGCCACGGCGTCTGCGCGCACAACCGCGGTGAACGGCGGAAGGGCCGCCATCGCCCGGAAGGCGTCGCTCAAACTGGCGGACGGCCCGACTGCGCCGAGCGGAGCGGCCTCACCGAGTAATGCGGTCTCACCGAGTGACACGGCAGCGCCCAGTGGGACGAGCTCGTCGCAGGCTTCGTCGAATCCTTCGACGCCGAGCGGGAGCCCCTCCGGCAAACCCACCGGACAGTCGCCTGCACCGAGTGAGACCCCCACAGGAGGGGTCACTCAGCAGAGCCCGAGCCCCAGCGAGGCTTCCCCTTCGCCCTCCCCCTCCTCCGCGGACACCCCGGCGTCTCCCCAAGACCAGGGAACCGGCGATCCCGCCTACGGATTCACAGCCGAGATAACGGTGCCCGCCGATGGCTCGAGCCTGAAACTCGAGGTCCGCGACGAAACCGGGTACACTGTGCGCACGGACGTCACCGGCGTTCCCGCTCCCAAGCCCTCGACTCCGAACTCGCCCACGCCCTCGGCTCCTACGCCGTCGGCGTCTCCGACTCCGACGGCGCCCCGAACTTCGGCGCCGTCGCCGGTGCCCACGAGCCAGCCGACCGCTCAGCCGGGCCCCTCGCAGCAGGTGCTTCCCGGACCTTCGCCGTCGTCCACTGGTCGAGCGGATGGACCCTCCGCATCCGGCCGAGCTGCCGCCTCTGCGGGCCCGGCTGCCCCCGTGCAGACGTATGCTGTCCAGGGTCGGCAGGCCGAGGCGAAGCGTACGGCGAGCGCTGGGAGGCCAACCGAGCGTCCGGCCAGAGAAGGCCGTCTCGTCAAAAGCGGTGCGACCGTGAAGACGATGGCGGCTCTCGCAGCGCTTCTCCTCGGCGGTGGACTGGCATTGCGCAGGCGTGCGCGGAACGCGAACTGAAAAATGGGTACACGTCTTTCCCGGCTTTGGCTGGCCTGCATCGTAACGGTCGTCGGCAGCTGCTTCGGATTCGCCCCAGCGCGATCGCACGTATCCGCCCAGCACAGGGCCTTCGCCGGCGAGGCGGCGGCCGCGGCGGCTTCCACCGCTCGCGGCCACGCGTCCGCCGTGAGGGCGAACCCAACCGCGGTTTCCGCGCAGAGCATTCGAGAGGGTCGAATGAAGTCTCCCAGCGGGAAGCCGACCGTCAACCTGTCCACCACAAGGCTAGCCATCGCCAGTGGAAGCAGCGATACGCTGACGGCCCGCCTCTCGCGTTCATTGAGGCGGG
>ERZ773069.2087-NODE-2087-length-10745-cov-3.952292_pt1 | contig 10745 bp, 10 predicted proteins | sample MGYA00580619_ERZ773069 | MGnify/ENA primary metagenome ERZ773069 (study PRJEB29015, sample SAMEA2738007) | human oral metagenome | biome: human oral; feature: human-associated habitat; material: dental | place: China | collected 2108 ...
ATGCCCGCCTGCGCACGGATTTCAACATCCGCACGGGCTGGCAGAGCAGCGACATGGACCGCATCAAGAACAAGTCCGCCATGAAGCCCTTTTACAAGCAGGCAGGCATCCCGACCGCGCGTCTCTCGAAGGTGACCACGCTCGCTGCCGCCGAGGCCTTCCTCGCCGAGGTCGGCTATCCCGTCATTGTCAAGCCCGATTCGGGCGTCGGCGCAACGGATACCTACCGCATTGACACCCATGATGAGCTCTGCCATTTCTACGCATCAAATCCCGCTGTCCCCTACGTCATGGAGGAGTTTGTCACGGGAGATATCTGCTCCTACGACGCAATCGTCGATGCGGACTGCAGCCCGATCTTCGAGTCCATGACCGTCTGGCCGCCGTCCGTCATGGACATCGTGCTCTACCAGCTCGATCTGTCTTACTATACGACGGATCGTGTGCCTGATGCGCTGAAAAAAGCAGGCCGTGCGACACTCAAAGCATTCGGTGTGCACAGCCGCTTCGTTCACCTCGAGTTTTTCCGTCTGACGAAGGCAAAGCCGGGACTCGGCGACGTCGGCGACTTCGTCGGGCTCGAGGTCAATATGCGCCCGGCGGGCGGCTACACCACCGACATGATGAACTACGCCCACTCCACCGACGTCTATGAAATCTGGGCGGATATGATTACGGCAAACCGCCGCCTCCTCCCCGAACCAAGCGAACATTACTACTGCGCGTATGCGAGCCGCCGCGACTTCCACCGCTACGTTCACACCCATGAGGAGATCATCGCGCGTTACGCCGGAAAGATCGTCATGTGCGAGCGCATGCCCGAGATGATGTGGCCGCAGATGGGCAACCACATGTATACGGCAAAGCTGAGCGGACAGGCGGAGACCGACGAGTTCATCCGCTTCGTACAGGAACAGCAGGGATAAAGTCATGAAAAAAGTTGTTGTATGAGATCAAACGACCTCGTACAACAACTTTTTTCGATTTATTGCGCAGCCAACAGGTGTAGTAATTTTTTGTCAAACGTCGCTATCTCGATCCCCTTGACCTTTATCACCATATTTTTCCACTGCAGCACCTTCCCACGCGCTCTCCTCCTGTGCTGCGCCATCGGGTTTGGCGTATGTTGACAGAGAGCCGCAGAGCTGCTCAACTTTTCGTACGCGCTCCGCTTGGGATATTGTCGGAGTTTCCACAAAATCATCCATAATCGTTATGATAACGCGCTGATTCTGCTGTACCACTGTTTTTTCCAAAGACTGAAACGCCGTTCCGTCATAGTAGCCCTGTACCGCGAGCATAGCGGACACCTCCCGTCAAAATAATCATGTCTCAGGCACAACACTGATGTCACACCTATCGTACCACAAATGAAGAACTGCGTAAACTGACATTTCCTTCACCGTACACCGCGCACAGCGATCCAGTATTCTCCATCCTTGAAATGGAGGGTGACCTCCGAAAAGCCCACCGCACGGAAAAGCCGCTCGAACTCCTCGGGCGTCGGATTCGTCAGGTCGTAGCCCGCGACCTTCGCGCGGATGCCTTCGGGCAGATCGTCCCGCCCGTAGATCTCGGCGAGCAGGAGGAACGTACCGCCCTTTTTCACCACACGCGCGACTTCCGCCAGACTTTTCTCAGGCGACGGCCAGAAGTAAAAGCTCTCCACCGTCACCACTGCATCGAAATGCGCGTCCGCGAACGGCAGAGCCTCGACCGAGCCATGCAGGATCTCCATGCGCCCCGCATCGACAAGAGCAGCGTTGAATGTGCGTGATGCCTCCACCGAAGTCTCCGCGTAGTCGATTCCTGTGAGCTGCCCCTCCGTCACGCGCTCCGCCATCCGCGCGAGCGTATTGCCGCCGCCGCAGCCGATGTCGAGTACCGTGTCATTCGGACGAAGATCGAGGTGCGTGAGCCCCCAGTCCACGAGCCGCGCGTGGCTCTCGTTCATGCGTGCGAGCATCGCACGTCCCGCATCCCCCTCAGGTCGGCGCGGATTCCCCTCCACCGTCGCACGGTCAAGTTTCTGCCAATCTGCTTTTGCCATCACTCTACCCCCATCGTCTGTTTCGAGAGATCAAATCCGAACTGCATCGGGTCGGCGGGATCCCAGATGCGCGTCTCTCCGTTGTAGCGCACAGGCACATAGAACGTTACCGTGCCCACAGGCTCGAGCTCCCGATATGCCTCTGCCGTCGCCTCGACTGCCGTCTTACGGAGCTCCTCGGGCGTGCCGTCCAGCTTCATCCGCTGACGCATGAGCGCAGATGCCTTTTCGCGTGCCGCAATCATATTGAACCGCGTCACCGTCACCTCGACCATCGCGTGCTCCTCCCCCTGCTCCGTCACCGCCGTCTCCACCGTCGCCGTGCGCAGCGACTCCATATAGGCATCGGCGATCTCCGCCGCCTCCTCGGGCGCGAGCATCGCCCCTGACGTTTGCAGAGCATTCGAGAACGCCGCCCGCATATTGAACGAGTCCGTCGGAGCACCGTACGAGGTCAGCTTTTTCTGCGCCGCCTCATCCTGCCGCACAAAGGCATCGCAGTAGAGTTTGATGCTCTCTGCCGCATCTGCCTTCTCCATGCGTCCGAACGTCGCAACGTAGAGTGACGCGAGAATCGCTGCAACGAAGATCCCCACGAAGATCACGGGGAATCGAATCTTTGATGAAATCACGTTTGATCTGTCTCCTTTAACCAATGGGCTATATCGCCTACAACAATATTTTTGTTGCAGCAACTAACCTCAGCTCGTGTGATTGAGCATGACCTGCTGCTCGAATACAAGCAAATTAGCAGGTTTCTCCACACCGTAGGCGGTGTGCAGGAGCTCCATCCGGAACTTCTGGCTCTCCCCCTTCTCGCAGCTGCGCCCCTTCCACTTCGCCGCGAACGCCTTCGCAGCGTCTGGCTGTGCCGCACGCTGTATCACGCGGACACCTCCTCTGTTTGCAGTCTCTTATATTCTATCGCAAAAAACTCCGCGCTATATTAGCGCGGAGTTTTATTTTATCAGAGCTTCCCTAACTCGAACTGTCCCGTCGCTCCTCGCTCCCTATTGCAGCCACACCCTCTCGATACTCCGTCGGTGTCATACCCATAACACGCCGAAAGACAGAACTGAAATACCGTGTATTTCGATACCCGCAATGCTCGGCGATCTCATAGATACGAAGCCGTCCTTCGCCCAAATCCTTCGCAGCACGTCGCATACGGCAAAGCGTCAGATACTCACCGAAGGAATACTCCGCACGCTCCCGAAACAGGCGATGCAGGTAGGAGGCACTGATGCCAATCTCATCCGCAACCTCCTTGATGGTCAGATTCTCCTTACACCGTTCCTCCATCAGACGTACCGCTTGTGCGAGGTATTGGTTTTGGATCTTTCCCATACCAAAATGGGTAAAGAGAGCACTCTCATTACTGCCCTGTGCGGCGGTGAGTTTTTCCACGCTCCTGCGTGCATCAACTGCTGCGGAAGCCTTGCGGACAGCATCCATCAACTCATCGTCGCTGACGGGCTTTAAGAGGTAGCTGCTCACGCCAAGCTCAATCGCCTGCTGTGCATAAGAGAACTCCCCGTACCCCGAGAGAATGATATAGAGGGGTTTCTTGCTGCAAATGGCACACGCCTCGGCAGTTTCGATGAGCTCCAACCCATTCATGCCGGGCATCTTGATGTCTACCACGGCGATGTCCGGCTGTACCTTCTCCATAAGACGAAGAGCTTCTTCTGCATCCTTTGCCTCGCCTACTACAACGCAGTCCGCCTCCTGCCAAGGTGTCATCATGACAAGTCCTTGTCGCAGGATCTGCTCATCGTCTACCACAATCACCTTTTTCAAGACCGCGCTCCCCCCTGTCTTAAGAGCGTAAGCCACACCTCCATGCCTCCACCCGGTGCCGTCCGAATCTTCAGCCCACAGCTTGCGTCGCCATAGAGTTTTGCACGCATATGCACATTGTGCATCCCGATATGCGCCGGACCTGCCGCGTTCGAAAGGCATTCCTCGGCTCGTGCCGCTTCCATACCGCGCCCATTGTCACGGACAGAAAAGACCATGTATTCCCCCTTCATCTCCCCAACAATCTCCACCTTCCCCATCGTCTGCTGATCCTCAATCCCGTGCACGATAGCATTTTCAACAAGCGGCTGCAGGATGAGCTTTGGCAGCAAAAGCTGCTGCATCTCTTCTACGATGTCGATGGAAACACACAGTCGGTCAGAAAATCTTTTTTTCTGAATGGCGATATACGCCTCGAGTATTTCACACTCCTCACACACGGGAATAAATTCCTGTGTACCAAGCACCTTTCGCATGAGCTTTCCAAGCGCAACAGCGAGCTCCGCCACACTGCCCGTGTCGCCAAGCTTGGCGCTCCACTTGATCATGTCGAGGGTATTGTAGATAAAATGCGGCTTGACCTGTTCCTGAAAGGACCTCATCTGTGCGATGCGCAGAGCCTGTTCTTTGCTCTTGACTTCGCGCAGAAGCCGCCTGATATGACGCACCATCTTGTTGAATCCGTACGCCAGTCTGCCGATCTCGTCGCGCCGCCGTACGGGGAGAGCTGCAGCAAAATCATTGTGTCGCACGCGCTCAATGCCATCCGCCAAATCTGCAAGGGGCGACCAAAGACTGCGCGACAGCCATGAAGAGAACAACAGAATAGCGGCTATGACAACGGTATCTACCAAAAGGACTGCCTGAAAGACATACCAGAAGATGCTCCAGTCGATATTCGTCTGTTCCAGCACGAGGAGCCCATAGCGGGACGAGCGAACAAAGCACACCTGATTGCCCTCCGCCCCCCCGATGGGGAAGCTGCCGAAGGCTCCCCGCAACTTCTCCCGTGGGGGAAGTGCAGCGGCAAACCCCTCTGCCTGCGGGTTACGCCCATTGTAGACGACGTAGTTGTAACGGTCGGCGAGCATCACGGCAGGTGCACCCGCCTCGCGAAAAAGGATGCTCTGCAGCGCAGCCCGCTGGATATCCATCACGACATAGCCGACCACTGCTCCGTCTTTCCGAATCGCGCGGCATATGGAAAAGAGCGGTCCATATGCACCAACCTTTGTCCTGTCACGTGCCGAAAGAATCGCACCATTTTCCTCCGTCGCCTGACGAAAAATCCCCCAGCCGTTATGCGCAGGAAGCCCATAGTCGCGTGGGATATGGTTCCCCGTCGAGATGCGCACACGCCCATCACATGAAAGGATATGAAGCACTGCATTCTCATGATTACCGCGCATGAGGAGGTACATTTGCGCATAGACCTCCTGCAGATCCCCCGTCTTTTCCATCTGCTCTATGATGACGGGCGACTCGGCAAGCAGATCGCAGAGATTGACATATCTGCTGAGAACTTCTTCCAGCTCTACACTCGCCTTGCGCGCATCCTGTTCACAGCGCAGGATCTCCGACGTACGGATATAGTGGTGGACGATCCCAAGAATTCCTGCCGATATCAGCCAAATGGGAACTACGCCGATCAGGACGATACCGGCAAGCAGTCGTTTTCGATACTTCATGGAACGCAGCAGACGCATGACCTCTCCCTAAATCGACAATTTTCCACCTGACAGCCGCTTGCACAGCCAGAGCGAGAGAATGGTCGATACTGTCAAAATTGTCGCGAGTGCCGCCGCCGTCCCAAAGTGAGCCTTGCTCGTAACTTCACTGAAAATCGCGACGGATATCGTCTGTGTTCCGCCTGTGTAGAGAATCATCGACGAACTCAACTCATTGATGGTCGCAATCCAGCTCAGAATAGCCCCAGATACAACCCCCGGGAGCATGAGCCGCGCCGTGATGCGGAAGAACGTCTTCATCGGCGGTACACCGAGACTAATAGACGCCTCCTCCACGCTCGACTCGATCTGATAGAGGATACCGACACTGGAGCGCAGGGTAAACGGCAGCTTTCGTATAACATAGGATAATATAAGGATTGCCGCCGTCCCCGTCAAGAGAATCGGCTTTGTGTTGAACGCCGCGACAAGCATGATACCGAGCACAGCCCCCGGTATAACATAGGGGAACATCACCATGACATCGATGAGCGCGACGATACGCGAGCTACGGCGCACGATGAGATAGGCGATCAACAGTGCGCAAAAAACCATGATCGCAATCGCGATGATCGAGAACAGGAACGAGTTCGTAATCGCTACATCGAGCTTGGAAAATGCCTCACGATAGCTATCAAGCCCGAATCCTGGCAGGAACACGGGCCCGCTCGTCTTAACAAAGGACGTGACCATGACCGTGATCTGCGGAAGGATCGCAAGAATCGAGACGAAATAGACACCTGCCGTGACAACAGCCTTCGATACACCGGACAGCTCACGCACGCGCGGCGGGCGAAGGTTGCTCATTGTGTAGTCCCGCCCCGCAATCGCCTTTTTCTGAAGCAGTAGAACGAGAACGGCAAAGAGGATCACGACGACGCTGAGCACGTTCGCAAAGCCTGTGTTACCGCCCATCTCGCCCATATACTCATCGTAAATCGAGACGGGCAGGACACGGAAGCCCTCGCCGATCAGCGCAGGCGTTCCGAAGTCTGCGAGCGATGTCATGAAGACCATCAGCGATGCAGAGAGGATCGTCGGCAGTATCAACGGAAGTGTAACTGTTCGCAGCTTTTCCCATCCACTCACGCCAAGACTCTCCGCCGCCTCCTCAAGCGAAGCATCCATGCTCCGAAGTGCGCCCGAGACGTACAGATAGACGTAGGGAAAGAGCTTCAGCGTAAAGACAAGCAGAATGCCCGAAAATCCATAAATCGATGGCAGGATAATATCGAAATGCTCCTGCACGAACTTTGTGATGACACCTGCGCGCCCCAATAGGACAATCCACGAGTACGCACCGATAAACGGCGGCGAGAGCATTGCTAAAATGCACATATTATCGATCACGCTCTTGCCGAAAATACGATAACGCGAGGTGAAATACGCCATGGGAATACCGATCAAAGCGGCGAGCACCGTCGCTGCAACCGATACCTTAAAACTGTTGAGGAGCGTCTGCATATAGTAGCCGCTTTGAAAGAACTGGGCATAGTGCGCAAACGAGATCTCGCCCGCCTCCGTGACAAAGGAATGGATAACTAGGACAGAGAATGGATAGACGACAAAAATAAGCAGCAAACACACAGCGAGAATCGTGACAATCGTCCAGCTGTTCACGCGGTCATAAAGGGTACGCCCCGCAGAAAAGAGCTTCATGAAAGTGCCTCCTCTCCCGACTCTGTATAGACATTCATGTGCTCCTCCGAGAGCCGCAAACCAACGGTATCCCCTTCCGTATAGCGGCTGCCGGCATAGAGCTGGTAGGCATTGATCTTGACCTGCGTACCATCCTCGATCTCCGCCTCATACTCATAGTGCGTCCCTAAAAATGTAGCACGCACGACCCGCGCCGTCAACAGCCCCACGCCTGGATTTTCTATCTGAATGTGCTCGGGGCGCACCGCAATCTGAATCTTGCCCTCATACGCACGCTTCAGTTTTCGAGCAAAGTGCACCGTACCAAGGGCACTGAATCCATCCGTGTCCGCCGTGCCGGTGATGAAGTTCGACGTACCGATAAAGTTTGCGACAAACGTGTTCGCGGGCTGCTGATAGATCGTCTCAGGTCGGTCAACTTGCATGACACGTCCCGTATTCATGACAGCAATTCGATCCGATATGGCAAGTGCCTCCTCCTGATCGTGCGTAACGTAAATCGTCGTGATGCCAAGTTCGCGCTGAATACGGCGAATGGCAACGCGCATTTCAAGACGCAGCTTTGCGTCAAGGTTTGAGAGCGGCTCATCCATCAGGAGCACATCAGGCTCGATCACGATCGCACGGGCGAGGGCGACGCGCTGCTGCTGACCGCCCGAAAGCTGCGCGGGCATACGCTCACCGAGCGACTCGATGCGCATGAGAGCAAGTCCCTCCTTCACCTTGTCCTCAAGCTTCTTGCCCGAAACGCCGCGCGCCTTCAATCCATAGGCAACATTATCCGCGACGGTCATATGTGGGAAGACAGCGTAGTTCTGGAACACCATACCAATATTGCGCCGATAGGCGGGCAGATCGTTGACGCGGTTTGCATCAAAGGAGAGCGTCCCACCGTCAATCTCATTGAAGCCCGCAATCATGCGAAGAAGTGTCGTCTTGCCGCAGCCCGAAGGGCCGAGCAACGTGAAGAACTCCCCATTTTCAATGTCCAGCGATACATGGTTCACTGCGAAAAAATCGCCATAGTTCTTCACGAGATCTTGTATATGCACTGCATAGCTCATTGTCTTCTTCCTTTCAGAATGACATACCCCATCCACTTTATAGGCATGATAGCAAAAGAGCGGGAGCAATCGCTCCCGCCCTCCTCCATGGTCTCCTTATTTTGTGACAGCCTGACGCCAGCGCCCCAAAAGCGCATCTCTGTCTCTTACCGCCTGATCCACATCCAACACTGCATAGGTGATTTGATCTGCAGGTTTGAGCTGTGCAGGTGTCAGAACATCCTTGCGCGTCGAGCGGCGTGAGAAATCGCCGATGCGCGTCTGGACTTCCTTGCTCATGACGAAGTCAATAAACTTCTTTGCGTTTTCCGCATGTTTCGCACCCTTGATGATCCCGACGCAGCCAGCACTCAGAACAGTGCCCTCCTCAGGGTAGACGATTTTCATATGTGAGCCGTTTGTCATATACTTGACAACAGGCTCTTCAAACGTCGCCGTGATCGAATACTCACCATCGGAAAGCGCCTTGATCTGCGCCGCTGAGCCGCTGATGATCTTCCCGTCAAGATTCCCGACGAGCTGATCGACCACCTCCATATTGCCGCCGAGCTTTTCTCGTGCCATCAGGAGAACGGTGTAGCTCGTACTCGACTTCGCAGGATCAGCCATTGCAATCTTGCCCTTCCACTTCGGATCGGTAAGATCTTTCCACCCCTTCGGCGCATCCGCATCGCTCACGAGATCTGTGTTGTAGGCAAGCACATAGAAATCAGCGGTATCATTGTAGAACATATCATCCGGTTCGATGAACTGATCCTGAATGCCAGACTTCTCTGTTGAGGCATACGGCATCAGATATGGCTTCAGTCCGACATAGGAGTCGCGCACACCGCCCCAGATCACGTCACCAAGGGGATTGTCCTTCTCCGCCTTCACGCGCCCAAAGAGCTCTCCTGAACCACCTGCTACAAGCTGCACTTCGATGCCTGTCTTTTCCTGGAACTCCTTGACAAGCGGAGCCGTCCAGTCATCCGTGTTGCAGTTGTAGATGACGAGTACGTTCTCTTCCTTCCCGCTGTCACTCTTTGCGGAATCACCTCCGCAGCCCGTGACGAACATCGTTCCTGCCAACAATGCCGTGCAGAGTGCTGTCCACTTCTTTCTCAAAAGCATAACCGTTCCTCCTTTATTCCTATGATTTATCCTATCATAATTTTATCTTACAATGGTTTTTGGTTCAATGTAAAGAAACTACTTTTTTATGCAGAGATTCTATCTTATCTGATTTTTCCCATTTTCACGAGTATAAATACATCGGAGCAGAAAATGGCACGCTGCGGACCTAAACATGGGCAAAATAAAAAACACGATACATCATCCTCCATAATGCCATCGTGTTTTATTATTTAAGGAAGCACTGATAAATTCAACGTCATCATTTTGACATTTTTTTCTGTACTTCGGCGAAAAATCTACACCAATCTATGGATCTATTTTATCAGTAACCCCTTAGATCCCGAGTGCAGCAATCCACGAGTTCATCGCCATCGGCGTTTCGCCCATATCAAAGCGGCGGCCTTCCTTCATCAATGCGCCCTCTGCCGAGGGACGCAGATGCGCAGTCGTCTGCCCCATGGAACTGCCGCCCGAGGTTGCAAACGGAATGATCGTCTTCCCCGTCAGATCATAACTCTCAAGGAAGGTATTGATGATATGCGGTGCGACGTACCACCAGATCGGGAAGCCGACGAAGATCACCTGATAGGGCGCGAGGTCAAGCGGCTCCCCCGCAATCGCGGGACGGCTCTTCGGGTCGCGCATCTCCACGCTGGAGCGGCTTTTTCTGTCGTTCCAGTTGAGGTCATCCTCAGTATACGGCACAGCGGGGACGATCTCATGGAGATCACCGCCGATCACATCCACAATCTTATGTGCGACCTGCTCCGTACGCCGCGAAGGAGATGCGGAAAAATAGGCAATCAGTATCTTCCCGTACATGCTATTTCCTCCTTGCAAGATACTCGTAAGCGAACCCCGGATCCTCGGGCAGAATATCCGACTCGAACATACGGTTCCACGGGAATGTCACAACAACGGTGTCGATCTCTGCAATCGGCGGCAGGTTCTCCTCGATGAAACGGTTCATCATGCGTGTCGAGCGCATGGAAACGGCATCCATCTTCGAGCCGAGGCTGCCATAGAAACCGTCGCCGCGCAGCCATGTGAGCTGGCGGGCGATGGTGTTGCGGACATTCGCCTGATACGCCCAGTCGTCGAGGTAACGCGTCGTCAGGAGATGATCGATCGCATCGCCGTTCATATGACGGACGAGCATCCCCTCGCCGAGCGCAAATCCGGAGCTGTTCGTCGGCGTGTTCCAGCCGGCATACGCCTGGATCTTGTAGAGGAGTCCGCGTTTCTGCAGCTCTGCCATGAGTGCATTGTCAGCTCCGTTGGCAAAGGCAATGTCTGCAACGGAAACGGGATATCCCTTTGCGGCATAGT
>ERZ773069.2088-NODE-2088-length-10744-cov-5.008888_pt1 | contig 10744 bp, 5 predicted proteins | sample MGYA00580619_ERZ773069 | MGnify/ENA primary metagenome ERZ773069 (study PRJEB29015, sample SAMEA2738007) | human oral metagenome | biome: human oral; feature: human-associated habitat; material: dental | place: China | collected 2108 ...
CGGTCCGGCGACCCGAAGGCAGCCGCCTCCTCGTCCAGAGCGCGCATCTCGTCCTCCGACAGGTCGACGACTCCGAGCCTCGCCCCGACGGCAGCGACCACATAGCAGTCGCGCAGTCGCGCGGCCAGCTCGCGGGAGAACTGCAGCAGGTCTCGCCCGGCGTCAACCAGAGTCGCCACCTCGCCAAAGAGCGCGGCGACGTCACGCCTTGCCAATGCGAGCGAGGTCTGCGCGAGCTGCGCACCCGACACCTCGCCCAGGAGGTCGCGCGCCGCCTCGGCCGAGACCTGTCCCCCGCCGAAGACCGAGAGCTGCTCCAGGGTGGAGAGCGCGTCTCGCATGCCCCCACGGGCGTGACGGACGACCAGCTCGAGGGCAGCCGGGTCGTAGCCAAAGCCCTCCTGCTGGCACACCTTCTGGAGCTGGTGCAGGATGTCCTCGTGGGCGATGGCATGGAAGTCGAAGCGCTGGACGCGGCTCAGGATGGTGGCGGGAATCTTCTGCGGGTCGGTGGTGCAGAGCACGAAGACCACGTGGCTGGGGGGCTCCTCGAGGGTCTTGAGCAGCGCGTTGAACGCCGCCGTCGTGAGCATGTGGACCTCGTCGATGATGTAGAGCTTGTAGCGGCCACGGACCGGCGCGTAGCCGACGCTGTTGATGATCTCCTCGCGCACGTTGTCGACGCCGGTGCGTGAGGCCGCGTCGAGCTCGTAAACGTCGGGATGCTCCCCGGCCGCGATGAGCCTGCACTGCTCGCAGCTACCATCGGGCAGCTGGCCTGCGCCCCTCTCGCACATGAGCGCCTTGGCGAGCAGGCGGGCCATGGTGGTCTTGCCCGTCCCGCGCGGGCCGCAGAAGAGGTAGGCGTGGCTCTGTCTGCCCTCGAGCACCGCGCGCTCCAGGGTGCCCACCACATGCTGCTGCCCCACCACGTCCGCAAAGGTCTGCGGGCGATACTTTCTATACAGGGATTCCATCTGACCTCCGCGCCTCTTGTCCGAGCCACAAGTATAGCCGCGCGGGGGCACGGTCATGTATGCCCCGGCCCGCGCGGGCGCCCCCGACTGCAGCGGCCCGCATTGAAGGCCCCGGAGCGGCGCGGGCGGTCCACGACTTGCGCCCCCTCCCCGTTCTCTATGCCTCCTCCTGACGTTCTCTATGCCTCCTCATGAAACTGCTGTCGTTCTCTATGCCGATTGCTGAAACGCACGCCGTTCTCTATGCCTTCTCCTGAGCTCGACCAAAATCTACCTGGGCTTTTGTCAAACGGCTTCAGGAAAATGCATAGAGAACGCAGGGGCGAGAGGAGCGCGATGACTTGGGTGCTGCGCAAGAGGACATGCGATGACGCACCTCGCGACCGGCGCGATTCGGGGCACAGCCCCGTGGCGCGAGCGACACAGGCCCCCACCTCACGGCCGGCGCGACACAGGCCCTACCTCGCGGCCGGCGCGATCCAGAACTTGAGCAGGGGGAAGCTCACCACCACGGCAAGGAGCGTGTTCACCACCGACGCCACCGTTGCCGCAAGCCCGCTGGACAGACCCAGCGAATTGACGCAGAAGTCCTGCACGTAGCCCGGAAGCACGAGGTTCACGACCACGATCAGCACGGCCAGCACGGCGTACTTGGGACCAGACTGTGCGAAGTCCGCGTCAGACCTGAAGACCAACCTCATCTGGACGAAGAAGTTCACCACCTGGGCGGCCACCTCGGCGACCAGGAAGGTGACAAAGGCGCCAAGTCCGCCGCCCGAAGACGGGTAGTTGAAGATGAGGAAGTGGAACTCGGTCGTGAGGCCAGCGAACACCGCTGTCCCCACCCAGGTGCAGGCGAAGCGCGTGGCCGTGGAGATATTGGACAGCAGGTTGAACAGGATGAACTGCCAGAGGCCCTCGTTCTTCCTCGTCCATTCCCCGAAGCCCATGAGCACGTCCCCTCTCGTCCGTCCACTCCGCTTGCGCCAGCTTACTTCCTCTTTTCGCCGACGGCCGCGCCGCTAGGTGACTTCCCTTGCCAGTCGACCGGCTTGAACCGCATTGCGAACCATGTTCGCGACGATGCCCACCAGCATGCGAAGCAGCCCGATGACCCAAAACCCCTTCGCCTCCATCACCAGGCCGTCGACGGCGGCCATGGAGAAGACCCCTCCGGCGTTCTTGGCAAGCGCCCTCAGGGGCATGTTCCAGATGAACAGCACGTTGAGGTTCGGCACGCCGCGGCGCTCCCCCGCCCTGCGCAGGAGGTTGAAAATGGACCAGAGCAGCCAAAGGAGCGGGCTGCGCCCGTGGATGAGGTCGCAGAAGCAGGTGTTGCGATCGATGGTGGCGCGCTCCTGCGGAATCGGCCGGCCAAGAAGCGCCGCGAACTCTGCGTCAGTGACCTCCTTGACCCTACCCGTCTCGTAGGAACGCAGGTCAAGGCCCTCATAGGGATTCTTGGCACCCGTTCCCGCAAGCTCGACCTGCGCCCTCAGGCGAATGTCCTCGCAGGAGGCTCCCACGCGCAGCTCGTAGACGCCCCCCTCGATCTCCCAGGACCCGGTCCCCACGTCGAAGTATCGGAAGGCCTTGTCATCCAGGGCAATGGTCACGCCCTTGGTCTCGCCAGGTTCCAGGAAGACCTTGGCGAAGCCCTTGAGCTCCTGCTCCGGACGGAACACCTCCCGCTTCGGCTTTGACACGTAGAGCTGCACGACCTCTGCACCAGCGCGTCTGCCGACGTTGGTGACGCTCAGGGTCACGACGTCCGCGGCAACCCTGGGCCGGGAGTATTCGAAGCGGGTGTACGAGAGGCCGTAGCCGAAGGGGAAGGCAACGGGCACGCCCGCGGTCTGGTAGTAGCGGTAGCCGACGTAGGGCCCCTCGCGATATGCGGCGACGTGACCCCCTGCGGGGAAGGTCTTGGCGGTCGGCGTGTCCGCGAGGCGCCTCGCCCAGCTCTCGGACAACTTTCCCGAGGGGTTCACGCGACCGCAGACCACGTCCAGCGCCGCGCTTGCCCCGGCCTGGCCCCCCAGGCAGAGGTAGGCGAGCGCGCGGGCGTCGTCCGCCCAGTCGCACTCGACCGGCGCGCCACCCGAAAGCAGCACCACGACGTTGGGGTTCGCCGACGAAAGCCGACGGAGCAGCTCCACCTGGTTCTGATTGACCCGCATGTCGTCACGGTCCATGCCCTCGGACTCGACCAGCTCGTCCAGCCCCATGCAAAGCAGGACGACCTCGGCCCGACGCGCGAGGTCGATCGCTGCGGCGGCCTTGGCGTCATCCTTGCCACCATGGCGCTCGTACCCCGGCTCGAAGCCCACGAGCTCGAGGCCGGAGCACCCGACGCACCCGAGCAGCGTATCGAGCCTGGTGGGGTTCACCAGGCTCGAGCCCGCGCCCTGGTAGCGAGGGACGCTTGCGAAGTCGCCGACGAGCGCGACCCTCGTGCCCGTGGCAAGGGGCAGGATGGGTCCGCCTTGTTCCGTGGCCTCGTTCTTGAGGAGCACGATGGAGTTGGCGGCGACGTCACGTGCGATGGCATGATGGTCCCCGACGTCGAAGGCGTCATCGGCCGAGGCGGTTGCGGCGCAGGTGGGCAGAATGACGCCAAGAGCCTCCCTCACGCGCTCGTCCACGACCGACTCCTCCAAGCGGCCGTCTCGCACGGCGGCAGTGAGCTCCCGCACGGGCGAGAGGCCAGGGTCGGGCATCTCGAAGGTCGATCCCGCGCGCACGCCCGCGACGTGGTCGTTGGAGCCGCCCCAGTCGGTGACCACCGCCCCGTCGAAGCCCCACTCACCGCGAAGGACGTCGGTGAGAAGCCCGACGCTTTCGTTGGCGTAGGTGCCGTTGACGAGGTTGTACGAGCTCATGATGCACTTGGGGCCACTCTCGCGCACCACGATCTCGAACGCCGTGAGGTAGAGCTCGCGCAGGGTGCGCTCGTCGAGGACGGAGTCCGACGCCTGCCGCCTCGTCTCCTGGCTGTTCGCGGCAAAGTGCTTCGGGCAGGCGGCGACGCCGGTCGACTGGATGCCGCGCACGTAGGCCGCAGCCATCTTGCCGGCGAGGTAGGGGTCCTCGGAGAAGTACTCGAAGTCGCGGCCGCAGAGGGGACTCCGCTTGATGCAGAGCCCGGGTCCCAGCACCACGTTCACCCCCTGGGCCAGACACTCCTCGCCCAGGGCGCGGCCAAGGGCCTCTCCCATGCCCGGGTCCCAGCTGTTGGCGACGGTGGCCGCCGTGGGGAAGCACGTTGCGGGCCTGCTGCCACCTATGCCCAGGTGATTGGCTCCCTCCGCCTGGAGGCGCAAGCCATGGGGGCCATCCGAGAACTGCATGGCAGGAATGCCGTATCGAGGCATTGCACGCGTGGTGAACGCGGAGCCCCCTGAGAGCAGGGCGCTCTTCTGTTCCAACGTCATGCGGCCCAGCGTCTCTTCGATCCTTCGAGCAAGCTCGTCTGATGTGCCCACGCAACCTCCCCGCACAACGGAATCCCCTCTCCCCACGACTTTAGCGGTAGGAGGGAGAAGGCGCGGCGGGTAGGTCGAGATGCCGGCGGGCGAGGTCCAGGCGCCCCACATGGCCGGCCGAGGCAATCGGATGCGGCCCTACGCCGCGTGCCCACCATCGCGGCGGCTGCCCTTGCCCATGCGGCTCCTCACGAGGCCCACCACGGTGGGCACGAGCGAGACCAGGACAATCCCCACGATGAGCAGCTCGAAGTGCCTCTGCACGAAGGGAATGCCGCCGAAGAAGTATCCGAGCAGGGTGAAGAGGGTGGACCAGGTGATGCCGCCCAGCACGTTGAACAGCACGAAGTTGCGCCAGTGCATGCCGCCCACGCCTGCCAGGAAGGGCACGAAGGTGCGGATGAAGGGGAAGAAGCGCCCCAGGAAGATGGCGAGGTGCCCCCACTTGTCGAGGAAGGCCTCGGTCTTCTCCACGCGCTCCGGCGTCATGGCCTTCACCTTGCCCGAGGCGATGATGCGACGGCCGAAGAAGTGCCCGATCATGAAGTTGCACTGGTCACCCAGGATTGCCGCCGCCCACACGACCCCCAACAGCCAGACGATGTCGAAGCCGCCGCCGTTGGCGAAGAACCCCGAGGCGAAGAGGAGCGAGTCACCTGGCAGGAAGGGGAAGAAGACCACGCCGGTCTCGATGAAGACGATCAGGAAGACGAAACCGTAGGCGGCGAACGGACCCATGGCAATCCAGCTGGCGATGGCGGCACGCGGATCGCGCAGCAGCTCGGCGATGAAGCTTACGAAGCCCATGCTATTCTCCCAGTCCTTCGGCGCAAACCCGCAGGAGCGGGTGCCAGCATGTCAGCCAGGGAACGGCGCCCCAGATAACAAAGGCGCTCCCGGTCACGAGGTGGCCATGGAGCGCCCTGGAGCGCGCTCGGCGGGAACGGGTGCCCGCCAGAGGCCCCTTATGGCTGCTGCCTTCCGACCCTGACCAGGTTCGAGGTGTGACGTCACCCGAACCCGCCCAACGCGCTTGCGGGATAACTCTACCAAAGTCGCACGTGGGGCGTGCCGCTCACACCAAACGGCCACGAGCGTGACGACGAGGCCCGGGCCACCCAAGGCAGCCCGGGCCCTCGAAGTCGAGAGGGACGCGCGCCCTAGGCCTTGACGCCGTACCAACCGACGTTCTCGTTGCGCCAGCCGAGCCTGACCAGGCCGTCGCGCTCCCCGGCGTTGACCGTGTAGTGATGCGACCCCGCCTTGGCGTTGGGGTTGTAGAGACGGAAGAGCGCCTGCCCCTTGGCGTCGTCGGAGTACCAGCCTATCCCCTCGTACCTCCAGCCAAGGCTCACGAGCTTGTCCCGCTCGGCCTTGCTCGTGGTGTAGTGGTGGTCGCCGGCGTTCTTGTTGTAGAGGCGGAAGACCGGGGTGCCGGACTTGGTCGGAGCGACCCAGGCCACGCCCTCGTAGCGCCAGCCGGCCCTCACGAGGCCGTCGCGCTCGCCTGTGCTCGCGGTGTAGAAGTGCTCACCGCTGTTGGGATTGTAGAGGCGGTGCATGGCCTGGGCCTGGACGGCCTGCTTGCCGGACTTGGGACTCGGCTTTGGGTTCTGGTTGGGCTTGGGGTCGGCCTTAGGCTTGGCGGCGCCACCGTTATTGGGCTTGCTGGGCTTTGTGGGAGTCTTGCCCTGCTCGCCGCCCTTGCCCTAGGGCTTGGGGTCGGCAGGCTTGCCGGAGTCCTGCTTGGGGTCGGCAGGCTTCGGGTCTGCGGGCTTGCCCCCCTCGTTCTTGGGCGTCGAGCCCTGACCCTGCGGCTTTTCCTCGGGGACGGGCTTCTCCTCCCCCTTGCTGCGGTAGGTGTCGGCCATGCCGCTGCGCTGGGACTTGATCTGGTCGTTCGTGTACCAGCGGGAGTCCTTGACGGACCACCAGCCACGCTCGTCCGGGGAGCTGGGGAGCTCGTCCAGCACGGCAGGACGGAAGCCCTTCCCCACCTTCCACTCGACCAGGCCGGCGACGTCTCTGAACACATGCCGGGCCTCGGCCACGGCACCCATGTCAACCGCAGAAAGGTCGAGGGCAGAAAGCCGCGAGTCTCCCGCAAACATGGCATCCATGCCCCACAGCTCCGTGCCAAAGGTCTTGGGCAGCCTCAGGTCGGCAAGGGCATAGCACTCGGAGACCAGGGCGTTGGCAACCCTCACGCTCCTGAAGTCCAGCGATGAGAGGTCGAGGGACGTCAGCGAAGAGCAGGCGTAGAACATGTGGTCGACACTTTGAACCTTGGAGGTGTCAATGCCGCCCAGCTCGACCGAGAGCAGCTCGGAGCAACCCTCGAAGAGGCTGGCGAGCCTGATGGTCGAGGACGTGTCGAGACAGCTGAGGTCCGCGACCTTGAGTCCCTTGAGGTTGAGGAGCTCGCTCGAGTCCTCTGGTGCCTTGACGCCGGACCTGATGCTTATGGCGACGACCCTCTTGGTCACGTTTTCAGGAATCGCGTGGACCGACTCCATCACGCCAGAGACGCCGTCGGTCGGAAAGACCACGAGCTCCCCCCTGTCGTCCAACGTGTAGGAGCAGCCCTCGCCAAAGGTTCCCTCGACCGTCTTCGCCACGACGGACGTGGAAAGGAGGATGGAAGCGGCCAGCGCGAAGGCCGCGATGACGGACGCCAGAAGCACTCGGCCCACGTCCTTGATGTGTAGCCCTGTCGTCCGCCTTGCGGGATTCGGGGGCATGCCCGTGTCTCTCTCCTGTCTGTTGTAGATTCTGACGTTCATTCAATAGTTCCGAACCGGATATAAAACCGTGGGGGAGCCGGCAGAGAGCATATTACCTGGGCAAACGCTCGACACAATACCGCTGGGCTGATGCGCGCAGTTGTGGATATTTCTCCATGAGCGAGAAGGGCGCGCGGTCGTCGCGGATGGCTCTTCCCGCACAAGCAGGGGCGGGTCCCGCAAGCTGCGAGGCCCGCCCCGAAGAGACGACTTGGCGAGAGGCTACCCTGCCTTCACGCCATACCAGCCGATGCCCTCGTCCCTCCAGCCGAGCTTGACGAGGGCGTCATGCTCGCCCTGGCTCGTCGTGTAGTGGTGGGAGCCAGACGTGGCGTTGGGGTTGTAGAGGCGCAACAGGGGCTCTCCCTGGGCGTCGTCGGAGTACCAGCCGATGCCCTCGTCTCTCCAGCCGAGGGCCACGAGCGCGTCCCTCTCGTCCTTGCTGGCGGTGTAGTGGTGGTCGCCCGCGTTGGGGTTGTAGACGCGGTAGACCGGGGTGTCGGACTTCAGGGGCGCGGACCAGCCGGTTCCCTCGTAGCGCCATCCGGCAGACACCACGGAGAGGCACTCGTCGAGGCTCGCAGTGTAGAAGTGCTCACCGCTGTTGGGGTTATAGAGGCGGTACATGGTCCCGACGGGCTGCTCGACGACGGGCTCGCTCACGGTCACCGTGACGACGTCGGACTCGGCGGTCAGGCCCTCCGCGTTGGAGACGACGACCTTGTACTTGGTCTCGCCGACGGTGCTGGTCTGGGGTACGTAGGTGTCGGAGCTGCCCACGTTGCTCCAGTTGCTGCCGTCCGTTGACTTCATCCACTGGTAGCTCAGGGGCGAGCCCGTGCGGCTGTCTGCCGCGACAGAGAGCGCGACCGCACCGCTGCCCTGCTCGTAGCTCGCAGACGTGGGCTGCTGGGTGATGGCGGGAGGGATCACCTTGGAGGCGTAGGACAGTGCGCCGTCGAGGTCGCTAGACTCGAAGGGCTCGGAGAAGTCCCCTGCCTTGACGTAGTCGCGAAGCTCCGTGCGCAGCGCCTGCATCTTCTCGAACACTTGGGTCGAGACGACGTCGAAGGCCTCGTTGGCAAAGTGACCGCGCTCGCCCTCGGGAAGGGACCGCATGTACTCGTCGACGATGCCGTGCTGGTCGTTGATCTGGGTCTGGACGACCTTGAGGTAGTCGGCGACGCCGGCGGCGCAGGCCTTGCGGTTGTTGTACGTCAGGGTGTTGATGTCCATCATGACGTAGTCCATGGTGTCGTCGTCCGCATCAGTAAGAGCGGTCTCGACGCTGTCGATGGACTCCTTCTTCCCCACATGGCTCAAATTGATGGTCTCGAAGTTGTCATAGATTCCCGGAACCTCGGTGAGAAGCGCCGAGTAGCTGGGCAGGTAGACGCTGAACTCCGTGCGAGAGAGAGCCTCCCACTGGATGGTGGCGATATCTGGGCTCATCCCCCTGCGAGTCTGGAAGATGTGGGACTCGATTGTCCGGTTGTTCCCAATGGCATAGAGCTTGCTGTTCTCGTTGGCGTTGAACTGCGTGCCCTCGCCGCGGGCCGCAAGGGAACGCTGTGCGTCATAGAGGGAGTAGTCACTGCGACCAGGAGTAAAGAAGAGGAGACGTGCCTCGGGGCTGACACCGCTCACCCTGCCGGAGGTATCGACCTCGAAGGTACCGTCGGTGAGGGGATTGCCGAAGTAGGAGCGACCCTGTGCATAGCGCGTGTTCTGACCCGCGCCAGACTCGGTCTCGCCGTAGGAGCTGGCGACGTCCATGCCACCGTCCGCGAAGGTCACGTAGGTGCCGGCCTTCTTTGCGGTCTCCTCGAGGCCCTCCGAATGCAGACATACGCTCTTGTCGGCCAGGTCGACCTTGAACTGCAGGTTGCCCATGTTGGGATTGATTGAAGCAACGTCGTCAGAGATCTTGATGGCGATCCACTGGTGTCCCGAGAGCTGCTGGAAGTTCCAGACCTCGTTGGCGTCGCCCACCCAGATCTGGTTGCAGTCCTGGGCGCCGTACTTGTCCATGACGTCGCCGAGTATCTCCACTCCCTCACGGGCAGTGGCGGCCTCACCGAGCACGACGTCCGCGATGTTGTACTCGCCCAGGCCCTCTTTCGTCTTTGGATCGACCGCTTCGACCTTGCTGTTGAAGTCGGTGGTGAGCGTGGCGGAGCAGGTCACGCCCTTCTCGTTGATGCCTGCTTCGGCATAGGGTGGTGCCAGCTCTCCCCAGTCCGCCTGGGCATCGCGCACGAAGGTGTAGCGGTAGGTCTTCCCCACCGTCCGATTGAAGGCACTCTCTTCCGAGGTGTAGGTCTTGCCATCGGTGGCTTCCTGGACCCCGAAAATCTTCACGTGGCGCGACGCATAGTCTTCTGCGCGGCCGTACAGCACGTCACCCGAGGCGGTGAGCTTGGGACCGATGTAGACCTGAGTGCACGCCAGTGCCTGGACCGGCGTCGCCATGGCAATCGAGGCGGCTGCCATCGAAGCCACGGCGAACCTCTTGAGCAGGTTGCTCCTGTGCATGAGCGCGGCTCCCTTCTTCAGCGGTCCCCCGACAGGCCAGGGACCAACCAACTAGACCACTCTTCCGCAGCGTAAACGAAACAAAGCTGAAACAGTCATTAACGATTTGCTTCTCCTGCTGAAGGGACAAAAAAGCCCGCCGGACGTGTGCCGGCGGGCCAAGGGAGGACCCTGCGAATATGAAGGGGCGCCCTCTCACCATCGGACATGGAGGCGAGAGGGACGCCCTCGCTGGGCTACTACTTCCTATGAGCGCGATAGTAGGCGATGAGCGCCTTGGTGCTGGCGTCCTGGCCCTGGAGCGCCTCGTCGTCGTGGAAGGCGGGCGTGATCTGCTTGGCGAGCTGCTTGCCCAGCTCGACGCCCCACTGGTCGTAGGAGTCGATCCCCCATACGCTGCCCTCGACGAAGGTGATGTGCTCGTAGAGCGCGATCAGCGCCCCCAGCGTGCGAGCATCGAGCGTATCACCAAAGATGGAGGTCGTCGGGCGGTTTCCGGCAAAGCAGCGCGCTGGCACCATCCACTCTGCCGTACCCTCGGCGCGCACCTCCTCGGCCGTCTTTCCAAAGGCCAGGGCCTTGGTCTGGGCAAGGAAGTTCGCCAGGAAGAGCTCGTGGACGTCCTGCTCGCCGTCCTTGGCGGGGTTGGGCGTGTTGGCAAACGCGATGAAGTCCGCCGGGATAAGACGAGTGCCCTGGTGGATGAGCTGGTAGAAGGCATGCTGACCATTGGTGCCCGCCTCGCCCCAGAATATCTCGCCGGTCTTGGTGGTGACGGGCGTCCCATCCCAGCGCGTCGACTTACCGTTGGACTCCATCGTGAGCTGCTGCAGGTATGCGGGAAAGCGATGCAGGTACTGGTCATAGGGCAGGACGGCATGGCTCTCGGCACCCCAGAAGTTGACGTACCACACGTTGACGAGTCCCATGAGGGCGACGACGTTCTCCTCGAGCGGCGTCTTAC